>ERZ1292633.100-Hain-H41-02um-R1-100-length-118150-cov-14_pt1 | contig 118150 bp, 167 predicted proteins | sample MGYA00564406_ERZ1292633 | MGnify/ENA primary metagenome ERZ1292633 (study PRJEB36523, sample SAMEA6512639) | groundwater metagenome | collected 2019-01-08 | study: AquaDiva: Metagenomics assemblies of 32 groundwater samples
GGGAGTTTATTCGAAACCTATTCGGGGAATGGATTCCACGATATCTGTTCGCATTGTAGCCGAGCGGCATAAAAAACCGATAAAATCACGATAATTGGTAAAAATTTGCTGTTTGATGGTATCAACTACGGTTTGATACCGTCAAACAGTAGTTCTGCGTACCGGATAGTCGGCGTAGACATATTTGGTATTGGCATTAGACTTGCTAATCATGGCATCCCAGTCTCTAATATAAATTGTTTGGCTTGCTGTTCATAATCATTCCTTTTACTCCACAAAGAATTATATAGACCTTGAATGTATGCAGATGCAGAAGCGGCACTGCCTATGCCGTCGATATTAGCTTGTTCATAGGTTATCGTCCCTTGCATTGCAAGCACAAGCACAAGCACATTATTAATTAACTTTATCTTGCTGGAGATAGTATCATTGTCTCCAATTAATTCTCTTATGTCCGCTGAAAGTTTTGCGTTTGCAGCTTTTGTCACATCTTCTTTCGTGTGGATTGTTTTTCCCAAAAAAACCCCCACTGGGGTAGGAACAACATCCAGTATTTCCCTGTACTGTTTTTTTTTGTCTATCAGCAATGAATTAGCCCAATTCTCTTTCTGGGCCGCTGTCATGGGACTCTTATCCTTGTATAAGTTAAGTGTTTTGATATAATCTATATATTCTGATTCTGTCAGCTCTGGATATTTTTCATTAATCGCCGCGGTGCAAGAAAAGCCTATAGCAATTCCGCCATTTTCGAAATACCCTCCTGATTCTACGCATGATGGAAGGGTCTCTGCAATGGGATACTTATAAATTTTAGCGTTAACGAGAAAAGGGACTATGCATAAAACCACTAATTTTTTCAACATTTTAAATCCTCCTTATTGTTTAGTTTCATAAACATGCATGCTAGATAACATAATATTTCCATACGTTTTTCCTGCCACTGACCCTTGATTAAGGTAAACAATGTAGCTGGCGTTAGAGCAACCATAACGCAGTTTATACGTTCTCGTTGCAAGGCTGGCTGTAGTTGTAGAATAACTAAATACCGTAGGAGAAGATATTGCGTCATCACTGACTTTATTGTAGCCCGCACAACATAAAGCACCTACTACGCTATCCACGAAAATAGCAGCAGTAAGGACTCCGGATAAGGCAGGCGTTACATTTGCGATTACCTGAATATGTATCGTACTTCCGAGTTGTTTAGGAGTATAAGCTACCGTTATAATTTCACTTCCCTCACTGTTTTGAGGTATAGTAGCATCATCGGGAATTATAGCATTGGTAGTCGTTACAACCGTGGTACTTCCATAGGCACTGCCGATTACCATCCCCGAATTATACCAATTTTTCAGCAAATTCCCTGTATCAGTACCCCCGGCAACTGTAAAGCTTGCTGTCGCAGTGGACGTGCCTTTTCGTGTAGGAGACAGGTCAACATCTGCCCCTAATCCATTAACTGCAATATCAAAATCAGCATTATTATAATTTAAAAAAACTGCTCCTGTAACTGTTATAGTACCACCTTCTTTTATATCTGGCTTCGCACTCGCACTCCCAGAGGTGGCATAGCTAAAGTTTAAAGCACCATCAGGCTGGTAAGTTGTGGTTAATGCCATTCCTGAGCCTGCGGAGAAAGAGGCGGATTTTGTGCCTGTCTTCCCGTCCGCCTGAATCATATTTATATATGTTGTCGGAGTTCCAATTACAGTTAACTTGGTGTTAATATTAGCCTCGATGTTCTGTGTTACGTCTGCAAGAAATCTGACTTTTGTTCCATCAAAAGGGCCACTTCCGGCGGTTATTGTGCTGCCGGTGCCGATGGTGGTTGAACCTGTTAGTTGCGCAGAATTAAAGGCGTTATTTGTCCCAACGCCTCCATTAGAATCAAGTTTTCCTGCTAAAGCCCCAGAAGTTCCTATAGTGCTCCCGTCTATTGTTATAGCTCCAAACCCGCTAAAATTAAAAGTAGAACTTCCATTTGAAAAAAGATAGTCTATGAAAGGGAAGCCTGTAATTGTTCCTGGAAGAATAAAGCCTGTAAAACCACTCCCTGTGGTAGATTGTGTGCCATAAACTATTCTGAATCTGGCAGTATTAGACCCTCCAGAAGTCCCTGTTCCAGGCTGTAAAAAGAGGGAGGATGATCCTGCGCCTGCGTTTATTCTAGACCCAGATTTCAAATCTACGGGACTTCCATTAGGGCTATAGGCATAAGCCGCCTGCAGAAAGAAGAAAAACCAAAAAATACTTACGGCCAATAAAGAAATTGCTGTCCATTTAATAGATTTTTTTAATATATATATCTCTTCTGTCTTCATAATATCTCCTATTCTATTCTATATGAATGTAAAGTTGTTTCGAGAGAGTTACCAGGAACAATAGAGCCTCTCTGATTTACAACTAAAGTTAAAACATCTGCCACAAGAACATTTGTTTGAGTAAAAGCTAAATATCCGTTTTTACTTCCGTCAGGAATTGTAATTGTAACAGGGGTTGAGATTGCAGCCCCCGTTCTTATATAGTTCTAATATTACACTTGAGCCTTCAGGTTTGTCTATAAAGCTATAGCTTAGCACAAAGAACTTAGACTTTAACTGTTTTAGTTAGGGCAGAAGAAATATTGTACTTGCCATATGAGATTCAGATTCATCAAGATTTATCTCAATACTTTTCTTTTTTACTTATTATATTAGTAATTATATCATAATCTTAATAAAAATGCAAAAAATATTTTAAATATTTATGCAACTAATTTTTTAAGTTTTCTTTTTTCCATAGTTTATATACTATTGTAACGGGACACGGTAGGATTATTTACTTGTTCAAGTTTAGAATGTATACGCTCCAGCAACTGAACGTCTCGTTTATTGTGTACATAAATATAATCTAAAGCTTTTTCCTCGCCGTAGGCAGCCTTGCACCAAATATCAGTGTTAAGGGCTGTTTTTTTAACATTTTTAATATTCAATAAGTTGCCTATTGAATCTAATCTATTGGAGTGCAGGCGCAGTTTGCTCCGAGCAATATCCCAGGTATCAAAAATAAATTTTTCCATATACAAAGGCAATATTTTTTCTAAGTTATTTTTATAAGCTCTGGAAATTATGTAAGGAATATCGAAGCGCCTCAGTTTTCCCCAATGAGTCCATAATACATCAAAGTGTTGTAATGCTTCTAATAGCTCTTTTACTACCCTATAATCGAAAGTATAGTCAAATAATTCTTTTTTTGTTATAAGAGAAGAATAATATTTATTTTGTCCCTTCACTTTTATGAACCAACTTATGATTATGCCCATGTCTGCGTTAAGGTTACTACACTCAATATCTAAATAACCAACCCTTAACTTTTTAAGGTATGGCTTTTTATCGTACCCTTTTTCTTTATACTCATATATTTTTCGTAATATAGCACCATAGGTACGATTAGGATTTATAGCTAATATCTTATTAAATAATAATAATTCTGTTATAGATGATTTAAAATATTTTTCTATAAGTTCTACTTCTTCTTTTGTCCATTTCAATATATTCTCCTTTTAATAATTTTTAACTAAATTATGAATTACAACTGCCACCTTTTAATGAGCATACATCTCCACCTTCTATAAATACTTGACCAACATGTTTTTCAGCAGTTTTCCAAGAAATTGGAGTTATTGGTTGAGCACCACGACTATTTGCTGGATAAACTGTAATACCTCTTAATTTTGGTAAATATTGCATTAACATATTACCAAATGGTATTATAGTATCATGGTTATTTTGTGGTGTTCCAAAAGCAGGTAAATTAATCGTGCTGGAAATACCTTGATCTACATATTCTGTTTGTAACCATGCCTGTACTTTTATTCGTCTTTCTACATCTTCTGATAAAGTATAAGCATCTTCAATAGATTCAACATTAATACCTTTATCAGCTAATTTTTTTGCTGTTGGATCTAAAACATATTGATATTCAATTAAATCCGCCCCTTTTCTATATCTTCTTTTATATGCAGAGCATAAAATTGGTTCTATACCAGATGACGTTTCAGCAATTAAACTAATAGTTCCTGAAGGTGCTATCGCTCTTGTTTTTATTGATTTATTTATATTAAACTTATTACACCATTTATGTGCTATTTCTGTAGTTTTAGCATAAATTTTCATATATTTTGCTAAATCTTCATCTATATCATATTTTTTATTTCGCATTAATAACCATTCATGTAAGCCAAGTATTCCCAAACCTATTTTACGATTTTTATCTCTTATAATTTTAACTTTCTCGTAAGGAACATCACCATAAATACTTCCAGCTAATAAAAATATAGTTCCTAATTCTACTACTTTTTCCATTTCTTCTAAGGAATCAATTCTGGCTAAATTAATACTAGCCAAGTTACAATTATGTACTATGATCCCATTTGCTATTAAATGTGGATTATCTTGAGGCATGCTTATATCATAAACAATTTCATAACCATAATTTTTTATAGTTTCTATAGGAGTAAACTCTTTTGCTTTCACTTTACCATGTTTTCTATTTAAACTGTCTATATGTGGTATTAATTTTTTATTTAATAAATTTTGTTTATTCTTATGGTATTTATAGCCTATTAATTTATTAAATTTAACTAATTCTGTACCACTTATACATAATATTCCTTGGTCATTCCTATTTTTTACTTTAAACCAATCTATTCTGCTATAAATTCCTAATTCATCTAATAATAATTGAGCATCTTGTAATAATTGAATTGATGAAGAAGCTAATTTTGTATTTATTCTGCTAGTTTTTACTGTACCATCTGCTGCAAATAAAGCTGTTAAAAAAGATATTTTTTGTATAACAGAAGATTCAAATACTTTTAATGGCACTCTTCTATTTCTGGCTTTTGCTTTGATTATTTTATAATTATTTTCAAATTGTTGTTTTACTTTTTGTGAAGTTATATATAAACATTTTACACCATTTTTTTGCACTTGTATATATCCAGAATTATACTTTTGTCTAATATAATTATAAATTAATTGTTCTGATTCAGTGTCCTCAATACTTCCAAAAACAAAACCAAAATCTTTTTTTTCTGCTAACCAACCATCACCAATTAACCATCCTAACGTATAATATTCAACATCAATATTATTTAAGTAATTAAAATCATTATATTCAGATTGTGAATGATTTGTACAGATAGAATCAGCAGTTATTAATAATTCTTCTACTTTTTTCCATCCATTATTGGTTAATACTTTATGATTACTTGTTAAATTAATTTCTTGACCATTAGTAAGCTTTATATTAAATATTTCTTTTATTCCATTATTTATTATATGTAAAGGTTTTCTGAATATTGTTCTATTATTTATTTTAGAGCCTATTTCATCATCTAAAGTCAACAATTCTATATTTTTATAACCCACTTTTGTTAATATTTTAGTGCCTTTAGCTATACAAATTTCGCTGTCATCTTCAGATGTCATTTCACCACAATTACTTATCAAAATTCCTTCTGCCATGAAAGAATGTTCTTCATAACCAACATTACAGCAATAAACATCCTCTTTTTCTTGTAAATGTTCTACATTAGTTACACAAACATTATTTATAATTGTATCATTATAATTAGGAAACACTACGTAACAAATATCATTAACTTCTAATTTATTAGCTGATATTCTTAATATGTCACTTGTGTATTTATGTTCTATTAAGAAAGGATGTTCTTTTTCACAACAAATATATTTTCCATTACTTAAACTTACTTTTACTATATCTGCGTTAGATTTAGTTTTTCTGAATATTACATCATTAGCCCATCTTACACCAGTCCAAATAGTCACAGGTTTATTTATTATATCTTTGACTTTAGTATAACCTGTATATAACAAAACTTGTGTATTGTCACAAATTGGAGCATTTCTTAAATCTTCTTTTGCATTATCATTTGTATCAATAGTAAAACCAGGTTCACCTGCTTTTAACATATGTTCAATAGTAGCCCAATAGACAGAAGTGGCATGTGAATATAATTTATGATTTATATTGTGAAAGGCTTTAAAAAATTCATCATCTAATTGAATAGATATATTTGTTCCATCTATAGGTGCAGGAAAATTAAAATCTTTTGCCTTAGCTTCTTTTATAAAATCAGACCAATTTTTTATTTCTATAAATTTATAAATATCTGGATGTTTCCATGATAGTATTGCCATATTAGCGGCTCTTCTTGTACCTCCTTGTTTAACTTGCCTACCAACTTCATTTATCATTTCCATCAAACTTATAGGCCCAGAACTAAATCCTCCAATACGTTTTAATACTGCTCCTTCCTCCCTCAAAGCAGAATAATTAATGCCAATACCAGCACCTGTCATTAAAGCTAAACCAGCTTTTTGTAACAGATCTCCCCAACCCTCTCTACTATCTTCTGCCCTTAAACTAAGACAATTATTAGTTTGGTGATATTCATAACCAGTTGCAAATAAATATCTTCCAGCGGGTATAAACTGTTTTTTGTATATTATATTTTCAATGTCATTTTTAATATCTTTTGGTAAATCTACCACATTTAATACATGCTTTGGTACTCTGTGTGAGATTTCTTTCCAATCTTCCAACGCTCCATCTAACTTAGTGTGGGCGTATCGTTGATTAATTATAGTTTTTGCAAAAATACTTTCTTTTCCTGACATTAAATTCTCCTTTTAATTATCAATTTATTATTTAACTAGATTAATATTTTGTCATATTGATTTTTTATGCTTACATAAATTATTCCAAGTATAAATAAATATTAGTATTGTAATTATATAACTTATTATGCTAATAATAATATTCATAAATATTTATTTAATAATTTTAGCTATATGTTGATTTATTTTATTACTTGTGTGGAAAAATTATATTCCATATCCCTTTTATCCCCAATATTCCCAAAACAACAGAAAATAACCATTTAAACCAAGTAATTTTATTACTTCTATTACTTTCTTGCCTAATTTCATTTTCTTTTTTATATTTATCTTTCTCGCTATGTTTTACTAAATGTATATTAAATTTATCAACTAGGGGGCAAGATTCAGTATGCTTTTCTATATTTTTTAGTGAGTTTTCCTCGCATTTAACAAGCACTTCTTTAATGTCCCTAATTGTTACTTCATAATGTTTGTCAATTTTATTATCAAGACTTCCTATACTTTTTTGTAATTCTTCTAAATGTCCTATTACTTTTCCTTGACGAAACAAGATATTTTTAATATCAGAATCATTATCTAATTTAATTGTCATGTTGCCTTTCTTGTTACTAAAAATTACAACATTAGGTATACAAGTAATAATGTATTTAAAACTAAATTCAAATTTATTTTAAACTGTTGTTTAATGTAGCTTGTTTTGCTGGTGGCCAGGGCGGGTCTGGTAAACCATGATGAAGGAAAATATTCAACTCACTCAAGAAAGGAATCATTGTAAAATCTATTGCCAATTTAATAGGGATTCATTCCAATGATATAACTTGCCATCTTTGGGCATAGAGATAAGAGGATACCACCTTAGATTTCTTATTTTATAAATGCCTTGATATTTAATTTTCATAAATTATACAGTATGATAACTGTGAATAACACAATTAAGATTATTGCCTGGTACAATACTTCCTATTTGATTTACTCTAATACTACATGTTTGAAGTGTGGTAAATTCTGTTTGTGATAAATCTAAAAATCCTGATGTACTAAATTCTGGAATAGTGCAAGTTACTGGTGGTATTAAAGATGCACCATTTTGAAGTAATTCTAAACTTATGCTCGATCCTTCAGCACAATCACTTAAGGAATAACTTATGCCAAATACCTTATTTTTATTTGGAGGATAATAGTTTGCTCCTAAAAGTACATTATCTGTTAAATTTCCAAAAAGAATTTTTTGAAAATCGTAATATATTATTAAACCACTTGAATTTTGGTAATTTATATCTACATCCCAATTAGAAGCACAAGGAGGAGTAGCTGTTACCCACTTTAATCTTACAACTTCACCTGCATTAACTATATAAGATAAAGCAGCACTTGTAACAGTAGAACTACCAGCAGGAACAGTTAAATTTAAGCTTTGTAAAGCTCCATCAATTTCAATATCTAAAACTAAAGCATTATCAGTAATTTCCCCATTTTGGGATGCTATAATTAATTTATTTATTTGTATAGCACCAGTAAACTTTTGATAACCAAAATATAATTCTTGTGTTGGAACTCCAATAGATGTTTTAGTTAAAACTTGAGCATGATAAGCAGATGCTCCAACAAGTCCTAATTGTTCTGCAATTATTCTTAAACCTTCATTTATAAAATAATATGAATCCCTCATGGAAGGGTATATCTTAGGAATCTGAAAATCATAGAAATCGGTTTGCACCTGATAAGTTTTGCCAGACTCAGTAGGTAAAGCATAAGGAGATAAAAGTGTTAAACTTGTTTCCGAAGTGGCATCGGCAGCTATTATTAAAGGATTCACAGAACCATCAAGTTTAAATAGATCACCAGCCACAACTCCTCTAGTTAAAAATAATGTACCTACTCCTGTAACAGTTGTTAAATTCTGAGTAACAGTCACAGTACCATCAGTTATTATAGCCAATTAAGATACCCTCTTTATTTTTCTTATTTTCCAAGCTTCTTTTAATTTAACTATTGTTTCTTTTCTTATATACACCTTGATATTTTTTGGTAGTCACTATCCTTTTCCTCTATATTTTAATAATTATTATAGATTATTATTATAATATAATTTCGTTAAAATTGCAATAACTTTTTTAATAATTCTGCTTGACAAATTGAAATATCATGGTATGATTCAATAATCTTAATATTTTGTATTAATTATATTAATCACAATGTCTGTTGTAGAATTAATTAATTAGTAATGAAAGAATATTTGCATAAGTAAGCAATCCTAAGACTAAAAGCAAAATAGAAAAAATAAAGATTCTTGTAGTGAACAACAATCGGCATCTGCAAGATTTTATCCAAAGATAAAAAATAAATAATAAAGAGAATAAAGCCATTTTGTTTCGATTCAATAAATTTATAATAATTTTTAAGTTTTCTTCTATAATATTAATATAAATTGTTTTCTTTTATTTCTATATCATTTTTTTAAAACTTTTTTAGGAGAATTGGTTATGAAAAGGTATTTGTTATTAAGCGTTGTTTTGTTTGTAATTTTAATTTCTTCATACAAATTTTGTGAAGCTAAAGAAAAAATATATGCTGAAAGGCTAGGCAGTATTTTTGCAGCAGGAACAATAGAACCTGGTGATACTTTGGTACAAAGTGAAGAATTTCTAATTGAAGGTAAAAAGGGCACATGGTTTATTTCAGGCAATATCAAATCTGATAAATTTATCCCTGAGCGCATATTTTCATTTCCTTATAGATATTACATAACTTCAGGTAAACAAGATAATTGCTATGAAGAGTTTTATATTTATTCTTTTCCAAAAACTAACATTTTAAATGTTGAAAGACACATCTTTAATTTTACAGAAAAAACACAAACATTTGATAGTTATGAAGGATCACTTATTAGATTCAAGTTAAACTAATTCCTTCGTTTCCTTCTTGTCAAGGTCGTTAATAATCTGTTTGTACTTCTCATTCTCCTGTCTTAGGGATGATACCTGGCTATTCAAGTCGAGTATCATCCCGTCTCTTTCCTGAATAATTTGACATAACATTAATTCTCTCTGCAATTCTTTTACTTCCATGACTTCTCCTTAATTAAATGCTTCCCATCCTGCTGAAGTTCTCCCATAAAATTTATCAGTATCAGAATCATAATATATTTGCCCCTCCGCTGTGTTTGAGGGAGTTGCAGATTGAGGAACAAGATTAATAGGGGCACTTGTTGTATTACCAAAAAATAACCCACCATATCCAGAAGAACTTTGGGCTGATATACCATGTCCTGAAATACTCAAGGTATTTATGGCATTACCAGAATTGCTGTGAGCATTAATAGCCTCCATTGAATAAGCCCTTGCCCGAACCGCTATTCTGGTATTAGCAGAATTAATATTTCCAAAATCACCGATAAATGAATCGCTATCAACTGTAATGCCAATTGTACAAAGAATTACCGCAGTTCCAGCATCTCCTTGATCTCCCCAAAATTGAGCATCATTTGTGGCAGTCGTAACTATAAATCTTTTCCCGCTCGAAGCCGTCTGTAGCGTACTGCCTGTTATTGTCCCTGCGACTATATTTTCAGCCGCAACACTTCCAGCCGTTACGCCTGTTGCTGTAATATTTCCTGCTGTGTTCCATGAAAAATTGCCGCTTGCTCCTAACCAGCCCGAACCGTCATTTGAAATCTGGACTCTTTGCGTTCCAGAGCTATTATAAGCTCTTAATCCAGAGCTATCTATTATAACTTTAGCATTGCCTGTCCCTGTTTGAATCGTTGCACCTGTAACTGTACCTGCTGTTATTTCTCCTAAATCTGCTGTAACTGCTGATAATAAATTAAAACCTGCTTCATAAGCAGATATTCTAAAATGTTCGGTTGAAACCATCATCAAAACTTTACATTTTCCAGAAGGCGCTGTTGTACATTTTGCAATAGCTACAAATGTTGCATCTGCATCAAGTTGAGTCTCTGTTTTTAAAGCTAAATTAGCAGAGCCTGTATAACAAAGAAACATTGTTGCATTAGGAGTTATCGTCTGAGGGGTAGCTTGTGTATTTATATCTATGTCTGTGCTACCTGAATTTGTTTTCTTTTTAAGAATTCCAGTCCCACCAACCCAAGTTATCTGTGTTGCGTTATAGGCAGTTACAGCTCCAGGAGATACAAATTTATACATTGCCCATTTAGAAGGCATATCATCTTCAGACAAACCAGTTACAGCAACTGCATTATAAGCCCACGCTGACCAATTTCCTTCTTTGCTTGATGAATTTTTAAATCTTATACGAACAAAATAAGTGTAGCCTGTTTTAGCATTTTTTATGACTGTCTGATTTTTTGTATAAATCTCATCTTCATCAATATTTAATTTAATTATTTTTTTCTCACCAATAACTAATTTTGTATTATCGCTATCCAAATATCCCTGATCTACTTCTGAAAGGCGAGGAATATTACCAGTTCCTATAGCGGGAGGGATAGGAGTCAATTCTAAATTAGGTGTCCCGGTAAATTGAGAAGCTCTCCAATCAATTATTGCTTCATTTACATCTAATTTATCTGATGTAGTAGCTGGTGCATTCCATTTTATTACAATATTATTATTAGAATTTATAGTTATAGCAACACCACCTACTTGGTCTGGTTTTGAAATATCCTCATCTTCAGTAATATCATGTGTAGTTCCTGAAGTAGCCATAACCTCATTTGAAGATGTTCCTGCGCCATGTGCATCGTGTGGAGTTGTCTTGAATCTAAATGATTTTTTAGGATCAATATTTTGAAATTTAACAGTATAATTAGTGGCCGCCATATCATCATCTTCTGAGGAATTAGTAGATGCTGTAACTTTTTGAAATCTTATTATACAATAATGTTTCCAAGTTACATTTCCATCCGTTGTTGTTGGATGTGCTCCATTTGAATCTGATGGTTTAGCAAACACAGGTTGTGTAGAAGCAGTTTTGCCATCTCCTACAACACTAAGACATTTATATAAATGTCCGTTAGCTGGTTTTGGAAATACATAAGCTCCAACAGCATAAGCTGTTGACGATTTACGTTTTGATGTTGAATTTAATAGAGTAGTGAGTGTGGCAGAATCATAGTCAGAATCGGTAGTAGCCTTACCTATTAATTTAGCCATAAAATGTGTTAAATCTATTTCATTAAAAGGTTGTTCCCATGAAAATTCTACTGAACTTAATCCAGCTTTATATGTTGGAGTAATAGTATTACCATCAATATCTGTCATTGTTGGTGCAGGATTATGCAAATAGATTATACTTCCTGATGATCTTTTCCCCCAAGTATTTTTTGTATATACTATAAATCTTAGAGTTCTTTGAGAATGTCCATAATAATTTTCATAATTTATATTTGTTGTTTGATTTTCAAATATTTTATTTATATCTGAAATGTTCATTTCTTTGGTATAAGTAAAAGTAGTATTTGTTGTATTATATATACCCATTAATTGTGAATTTAACTTTTTTCCATTATTTAATAATACTGAATCTGCTATTCCAGTATAAATTATACCGTAAGTTATAAAAGATTTAGTAAGATATACTTCAACATCATAACTAATTTCTTCTGCAATTTTAGGAATGGAAGCACCAACAGAATTGTCAGAAGTTCCAGAACCTACATTCGTGACTCCTGCCCAAGTAATTACAAAATCTTCTCCTTCTGCTGTAACATCATTGCCTTTATTAACTGCTGATAAATTTGAGACATTATTAGGTTTTGCTGGAGTTATTGTATAGGAATATTCAGTAGCATCATCTACTAACATTCGAGGACCAAAATCAGAAACAGATACAAATTTTATATAATAAGCAACAAAAGGTTCAACTGGAAATAAATAAAAAACTCCATTTGAGTTCTTATCAATCATTCCTATTTGAATATAATCACTATTACTTCCTTTTTTTACATAAACATCAGAATGATGCCAGAAATTAGAAGAGGGATTAGTATAAGTTATTTTTATTCTCCAATTAGGCATAGGAGAAGCAGCAGATTGTCCCAAAGAAATCTGACTTGGTGTTAAACCATACATTTCTTCAGTGATAACTACTGATGTTACTTCATCTGGTGGATCATTGGGATCTGGTAAAGTTGTGTCAGCACCACCAAGCGTATCAGCATTAATAATTTCATAATTATAAACTGTTGGATCATATTCAGTTAAAGCTAATCCCACAGTAGCATTTGGTAATATTTTTATAGCATCAACCCAAAATAATTTACCATCCCATCCTGGGGAAGAGTGTGTTACCTTAACAACTGTATTGGCTTTTAATTTTAATGCCTCTTCTTTAGCAGTAAGTGTAACCATAATTCCTTGTCTTGTCTCTTTTCTTACTACTTGTGCAATTTGCTTGGCTGTTCTTCTTGATGTTGTAAAAGGAAGATCTATCTCTCTACTTACTTTAAAATCATAATCATCTCCTAAATACAAATTATTCTCTGAACTATTAGGCCATATAACATAATCAGTTTGCCAATTTTGGTCTGGATTTATCCAAGATGCTTTTAATATATTACAAACTTCTCTTGTGCCAGGAGTTTTATATTGCCAATCTCCTATAATATTATCTTCTGTTAATTCAAATACTTCTGGTACAGCAGTAGTTCTTATTGCTATGGTATATTTACCAGATTCATAAAATAATCTTCCTCTGCATGAAGTTAGCATTTCTTCCAAATTAGCAATCACATCTCTTGAAGTGTCTACTATACCATTACAAGTAAACATTTTTACCTGAGAAACTGAAGTATTATTTGTTGTAGGTGCAGAAGCTCCTGTTGAATCTACCAATAAATCAATATAATTTTCTTGTGTGTTATTGCCTATAGTGGTTAATAATTTATAGTCAGTAATTAATGGAGTATATCCTGAAGCATAACCATGTGTTCTGTATATTTCTCTTGCAGTTGTTTTTGAATCTTCCGAGATTGGTATTTTTACTTTTACTGCTTTTTTATTAGCTTTGGTTTTAACTTTATTTGAAGCATCACTTGCTTCCGTATGTTCTCCTGATGCAGTTTTGTACACTACTTTGTATCGGTAATATTTAGAAGCATCTAACTCTGATTCGGTAAGATCTCTAAATGTTGCTGTAAATGACCCAGGAGTTCCTGGGTCGGCAATCAGGGAATAACTCTCACCTAGTTCTGCCTCTAATGTATTATCATCAAATATTGTTGAAGTATCATCAGGGTCTAAATGGCCAATTAATTTATATATCCCTGTACTTAATTCTTTTCTAAAGATAACTCTGGAGTAAGTTGAATTAGTGTCTATTCCAGATAACCTTACTATTCCATAAGATTTGTCTACTGTACAAAGAGACTCAGCAGACAAATTCCCTAAAACTGACCAGCTTGTAGCACTATATTCATCTGTTGCTGTTAAAGTACCAAAAGCATATTTATAGGAATATTGTTGACTTGACCCAGTATAAAGATTATTAGCAATATCTATGAGTTTGGCTGATGGAGCAGAAGGAAAATCAATAGTAGTTGATGATAAAAGCTGGTCACAATAATTAGCAGCAATAATAAAAGAATTTAAATCAATTTCTTCATCATCAGACCCTACACCATAAACTGAATTTTTTAAATAATCTAAAACACACAAAGCAGGATTTGTGCTATAGGCAATAGTATCATTAGGATATGTGGCATCTCTTGGATCATGTACTTTAGTTCCTTTTATAACAACTGCAATATTAGGAACACCAGCAGGAAATTTCTCCTGAGAATATCTTAAATTCATATACAAAGAAGCTACACCTAATCCAAGATGACCATCTGCCCATTTTGGAAAAGCTGTTGCTAATTCTCTGTATACAGTAACACCAGAACTTTTTCCCATCTTTGCACCAAAATGAGCATTTCCCTGATAAAATTCATCTACTTCTAAATCTCCATTTTCATTTCTTGCTATTATAGAATTCTTTTCCTCATTATTAAGAACTATCTTTTCAAGTGACTCTATTTCTCCATGACAAATAGCACCAACACCAAATAACCAATCTAAATTATCATATTCTCCCCCTTTAGCTTCTTCCCCAGAACTGATAAAAATAGGAGATATTCCTATTCTAGCTTTTCCATAGATAACAGGAAGATATTGCTCAGTTGAAATTACATTAGAGTCCCAGTCTCTTCTTGAAATTCCTTTTATGCCTTTAGGTTGTGTTAATAGTTTATACCCAATTGAAAGTGCAGTCATTCCAGCAGTTACAGCTATGCTAACCCATGCAGGTATAGTTTTTGCTGCTGCTGTTAATGGAATTGTTCCTATTACTATTGGTGCTGGCATATCTTAGTCCTCAAATTGCTTTAAATCTATAAGATAACTTTCATCCATTTTATCTTCTTGCATTAATTTATTACAAATAATAGCTGATATTTTATAATATTCTTTCAATTTAATATTAGAAAATAATAAATTTCTTACTTTTTCCATATTACATATGAATGGTCTATTCAAATAAATACTACATTTATTGTCATTAAGTTTTTTACAGCCAGTATTTTTGTAATCAACATATTGAAAATTTTCAATTAAATGTGATCTCTTACAACACGCACCGCATTTAGTACAAGGAAATACCATATTTAATTTTTATTTTCTAAAACAATTATATTCTTTGAATGTATTTATAGGACGTAATTGTAATAATTTATTTTCATCAGCAACCAGTACACTTTGATTTATAATCATTCCTACTAAATAATAACTATTGCCTGTCCACACAAAAATATCCCCTGTTTGCTCATAATTTTTTGATACTTTATAAAAGTTAGCATTTTCAAGAATCTCTAAAGGATTTCCATATTTTTTATATGCTCTTATAGCTTCTTTTAAATTAACCCATGTATTCTCAAAATTTAAAATATCCCCATAATATAATTTTATTCCTTCAAGTGTAATGGAAGAACAATCAGAATTTCCCCATATAAAAGGGTTTCCTATTTTTGACGTAGCCCATTCTATAAGTCTTTGCTGTTTAGTCATTTAAGTATATTTGTTTTAAACAATACACAAAATTTTTATATACTGTTAAAGCTGTATAATATTTTTTATACTTTATTAATTTTAAAACATCTAATATTAAATCATAATATATAGTATCGTAAATATACTCCTTATTATTTTTTTTGTTTATCTCTACAATAATTCTTGGAGATATATTGTAATATTCTTTTAAAAGCTCTTCCCCTTCTGGTAATTCTTTTAAATAATTATCTCTAAAATCTCTAAGTACCCTCAATTCCAAACAATTATCATTAAATTCTTCTTTTCTTTCTTTGTATTTTGACTCTAATACGGCGGTTGTGATAAAACAAAATCCTCCTTTTTGATTTGCACCAGCAGATACTTTTCCCCAAGGAATTCTTTTTCCAACAAGCTTAGGAACAAATGAAAAGAATCTATCTGTTGGATAATATTGTTGGTGTGATGGTACATTTGTTTGTATTCCAGCAACTTTACTTATACTAGCAATTCTATCTTCCATTTTTCCTCTTACATTAACTGTTCCTGGCAATGAATCATCTCTTGTTTCTTCTATTTCAAAACCACCATTCATTCTTCCCCAAAATATTAAAAGAGGATCAGATATAATAGTTCCAGAAGTATTGATATGAACTAGCCATATTTTAACAAATCTTCCTCTATAAGCTTTTTCTAAAATAATAGTAGTAATAACTTGATCCACACCAGATAAAACAATATCTACACCATTTGCTTGCATGTCAGATGTTTCAGATACTTCCTCAAATTGTAATAATCCACCCACTCCTTGCCATGTTTGAGAATTCCATGATATATCATGTGGAGTTGTTGCAAGATAAGTTGTTGCGTCCTTAGTGACTACTCCTGTTTCTGTTGCTGTAAATACTTTTACAATATCAAAATAATTTGAACCTATGTTTGAAATGGTGTATGCACTTCCATCATATCCATTAGGATATTCTCCTGTTTGTGTTATATCAACACTGTTACCATTAGACCAACCATGAGCTATTGTAGTTGTTACTTTTGTGTTAACACCAGGACTTACTGTTGAGTTTGCAAAAGAAGAAATGTGTTTTAAATCCTCAAAATCAAATTGCATAAAATAACATATTGTTCCTGTTTCAGCTTCAAAAGCTGTTTTTATGCCAGATTCAATTGTTCTTGGGGATGGACAAATAATAGCTGTATTATCAGGAACTGATTCAGAGAGACTTGGGGAAATAACAAAAGAAGTAAGAATACCAGAACTATCAGAGATTCCAGTAGAGGGAGTTATTGTTGTTACAGTATAATCAGTATTATGACCTTCAAATCTTACTACATCATTAACAGTTAGAACTTTTGTATTTTTAGGCCAAGTATCTGAAGCAATAGAAGTTACTCCAGAATTATGTGCTCCATTAATATATCCTCTCATCTACTAAAAACTCCTTTTTAATTATTATTCTTGCATTAAAAAAATTTTATAAAATTTATGGGCACTCCCTCAGACGAATTGTAAGTCCCTCGTACCATTCAATATAAGATGATCTTGGTAATACTAATTCTTCAGCAAGAGTTGCTCTAAATGTTACTCCTGTATAAGTAATTACTGCGCTATTACTAAAATTCATTCCGCTTACTAATGGAGGAGAAATAGTAATAGTTGTACCAGAAGGTGTAGCTATAACATCAAATATTAAATTTACACTAGCTATACTAATTACATCTCCAGCAAGAAGTGTTCCTGTATAAGCATTTACTGCAAGTGTAGATCCAGTTTGATTTGCACCATTAGCTGTTAAACTACCAGAAATAGTTCCTAATGGAGTTTCTAAATGGGGATGCTTTATAGTAAAAATAGTTTTTTGATTCCATAATTGGTTTAAATAAGCAATAAATGCTCTTGTATTAGCAGCATCAGCTTTCATAGGAGGATAACTTTCTTCCCATGTTCTTCCTACTTGAGTAGTTGTTCTAAATTGTCCTTTTCCTGATTGTCCCCATGATTCTAATCCTGTTGGAAATTTAGGCCATGTTGAGCCAGAAGGCACAGCGTAAGTTCTATCAAAATCAGCCATTATTCATTATTTCCTCTAAATACTTTTTTTAATCTCCTACTTTTATTTACACCATCAGCAGCTAATTCTTGCACAATTTTACCATTTCTTCTAAAAAATTGTTGTACTGATTGTGCATCATTAGCTGTGACATTAACATTAAAAGATTGATTTACAACCATATTATCTGTAGAAGCGGAAGAATAGCTATTTCTTTTAATATAAGGTTTTGGATCATTGTAGTTAGGAAATTTAGTTACAGCAGAAGTATCAAATGCTTTAGTTGTATGTGCAACACTGGATAAACTAGAAGTACCTATAGTTGCAAAAGAGCCTAATAATAAATTAAATAAAGAATTAGCCAGTAATTGAGAGCCAGCTTTTGCAAATGAATCTAAAATATTTCCTATAATATCAGTGAATAATCCTTTTATTGATTCTCCCCAACTTTTAGTTCCTTTCAAAGTATCACTAAAAAATGTACTAAATCCTGATTGAAATCCTGATTTAAGATCATAAATCCAATCTTCCCCTATCTGTCCAAATTGTGATCCTTCATCTGCAAGTTTTTGTAATCCTACTTTAGCCCCACCAAACAAATCTCGTGACCTCTCAACTTCTTGATAATGTAATTGTTTTTTCTGCTCTAAATACCACTCTTCTACAAGATATTTGCCTTCCTCTGTATCTTTGACTATTTCTAATTCTTTCCCTTTTTGTTCATCTAATGCTTTTAATTTCCATCTAAAATATTCGTCAGAGTTTTTCTTCATACCTTCTGATAATCTTGTAAACGATTCTGCTATACGAGCATTATTTTGAGCTGTTTTATTAGCTTCTTCTATTCCTTCTTTAGACCTGGAATCAACAAATTTCTTTAATAGTTCTTTTCTTGCCTCTTCTTGTGCAGCAGTAACTTCTAACAAATCAGCCAATCTTTTCTTATTTTCCTCATTTATCATATCTGTTATTTCATGTTCATAGGCGAAATTCTTCTCTAAAAGAACTTTATTTCCAGATACTCTTAAATCATATTCAGCATTTATATTAGCTTTTATGTCATCAAATTGCTTTTTTTGTTGTTCATTCTGAAATTGCAAATTTGCTATTGACATTACTTTTTGGCGGGAATAAACTTTAGTCATAGCTTTTTCATAAGCTTCTTCTCTCTTTAAAATTTCTTCATCAAGTAACCTGTCTGTCTCAATGGGTCTTATTTTTACTTCCTCAAAAATAGGCAAACCAAATTGATCATACCTTAATATACTTACTTTTCTTCTAATATTTTCTATAGTTCTGTCAATTTGGTTATCATTAACTTCAGCTTGCTCAAATACATTTTTTTGTCTAATAGGGGGAGTAATTCCTTGTCCTTCTAAATACTCATCAGACATTCTAATTCCTGACATTCCTTTTCCTCTTACAGCATCTAAAGTTGATTTTAATCCCCTGATAGTAGCAGTGAAAGCTTCTACTGCTACTCTAGCTATAGGTGAAAATATTTTACTTAATTCTATTCCAAAATCAATTAAAGCATTTTTTGCTAAAGTTAAATCTCCTTTCAAAGTATCTAATTTCATCTCAGCCATTCTTTGCGCCGCACCTTTTACTAAACTGTCTGTGTCTGTTAACTCACTATTTAACTTATTAATAGTATCACTAGCGTTCATAGCAGCTAACGCATATTTGTAAGTATACACACCAAATACTCGTAATACCTCAAGTGTGGAAGCTGATTTGTTTTTTAAGTCAGTAAATATTTGAGGAAGCGGTTTTAAAACTTTCTCAGAAGTAAGTAATTCTAAATTTAAGCTTTTTATAGTTTGTCTTGCCATTCCTATAGTAGACCCAGTTTCATCAACAGTTCCACTCATACCAGAAGCGGCTCTGGTTAGTCGAGCTATCATCTGAGTAACAGCAAAACCTGCTGTTTCAGAACGAATCATTTGATTAGATAATCCACCTAATACAGATAAAACATCCTCAAGAGATTGTCCGGATATATGAGCAGCAGCACCAGATACTTTTAAAGCTTGTCCTAATGAATATACAGTAGAAGCAGATTTAGCAGCAGTGTAAGCAATAGTATCTACTATTCTGTCTAAATCTGTTGTAGCCATACTCATACCACGCATAGAACCTAATGCTATATCAGCAGCATCAGCTAAATTCATAGCCTCAGTTGTAGCTAAAGTTAAAACTTTAGGCAAAGCTTCTATAGCTTCATAAGCATTTAAACCCATTTCTACTAATACTTTAAGAGCCTCAGCGGATTGAGTTGCACTATAAAATGTAGTTCTTCCCATTTTTCTAGCAGCTTCTTCTAAATCTCTAAAACCTAGTTCTGTTGTATTAGCTTTAGCTTTTACTGATGCCATTTCAAATTCAAAATCCATAAAAGAATTTATGGCCTCGGACATTATATTCTTTGTTCCTTTGACCATAGCCGAAATACCAGTAGCCATGCCGAAACCTTTTGTGATATCAATAGCTCCGCCACTAAAAAACTTCTGAAAAAAGGTCTTACCAGACTTTTCCCCGGCTTTGCCAAGTTTCTCTGTAATTTGCTTTTCAACACCTTCTAATTTAGACATTAGTCCTGTAGTCATTCCAGAAATATCAGAATATAGCTTATCAACTTTAGCTCTTATTTCTATAATAGCTTCATTGCCAGAACTGCCACCTAAAAATGAACTCATATTATTTCATGTCCTTTGGTAATTTATGCCCCAAATCTTTAATCATTTTTATAATATCCTCTTTTTGTAATTTTTTCTCTTCTTTTCTTTCTGCTTCCCCTAACCAAATCATTACTTCTGGTATTTGTTCCATGTAATAATAAATCTGATCTTGTGTTAGTCCTAAAATTTCTTTGTGTGAAAAAGAATAGAACTTTTTAAGCAAAGCAAACATAAAACCCAAAGTCAGTGGTTTTGACTCTGGGTTATCTATACGTTTTTTTCACTGCCCCCAGCTTTCTTTGGGGAAATAGCTTTTAAAATAGCATCTAAATCATTTGAAGTTACACAATTTTTAATGTCATCTAACTTAACTTCTGGATGATTTTTTCTAATACATGTCCATAAAATAAACAAAGTTTCCATCCATTCTACACCATCACGTTCTAATACAAGCCTCATTAAATGTTTATTCTTTTTTTCCTCATCCCAAGAATCAGGCATAGAAACTAAAAGCTCAAGTTTATCTTTAGGAGTTAATTCTGGAGGGAGAATACTATTAATTACTTGCTTTTTTTCTTCTAATGACATCTCTTTGGGTAACTGAGAGAAAAGTTCTGTGTACTGTTTAATATATTCTTTTCTTTTAACTTGTTTTAATTCCTCACCATAAACTTCTGCTTCAGCAAGATCACTTAGCGTAGGAGGAGATAGGCGAAATGTCTTATCCCCTAAAATAAGTGATGAAGATACATTGGCCATTATACTTAGTTCTGACATTTTTAACTCCTTTTTAATAAAATTAAATACAAATAATACGAATACTTCCTAAAAGCTCTTTTCCTATAATTAAATTATGTGAAATATCAAGTGTAGCTTTTGGAACCATACCAATAATTTTTAATAAAGAATCTTTTACATTATAAAATTCTACTTTTACATTTCTACTGTCCTGAAATAACCAAAAACAGCTAGTCCAAAATATTTTATTATCCTTTTCATCTCTATTCCAATAAATTGCTCCACCTATTTGGGTATTTCCATCTAAAAAACAAAGATATTCCCCTTGTTTTATTTTTTCTGGTAAAATAGACACACTCCTAACATAATTTTGCTATCAATAAAAAAAGCTTGAAAATGCGGGACATAAAACCAACACATTCAAGCCTTAATTAACCTTAATAATCTATGAGAGTCCTTTGCTTATTAAGGTACTTTAACTTATGAAAATAATATTATAACAATAATAAGCAATTTTGTCAAGACATTTATACTAAAACAAATAACTTTGATTCTCCTCTACAAATTCTACCAACTGCTTCTTTTTTACAACCAAGAACTTTAGCTATTTGTACCTGAGTATAACCCAATTTATGTAATTCCTTTAATTGTTCAAATTGCTCTTGAGTTATATTACTCCTCTTTTCTAAAACCTCTTTATATTTAACAGGATCATTCCACATATCATTAGATATTTCTTTCATTTTATCTCTATTTTCCTGCTTACTGAACCTTTCCTTACGTTCAGTAATCATTTTATTTCTATGTTCATCTGTAGCCCATAATTCTTTAGCAATCTTAGAAGCTTTCTCTCTATATTCTTTAGTAGTAAATGTTTTTAACCTAGCTTCTTTTATCTCAGCAACACGTTCTGGATTTTCAACATTAAACTTTTTCATAGCTATACTTATTTTATCTTTCATCTCAGTAGTATTCATAGCTATAGATGTGGCTTCACTTGTTTTCTGTCTATTTAAAGGATCAGAAAAATATTCTTTTTTATCTTCTGATGCTTTTTGACGATTTACTGGATCAGAGAAATACTCTTTTGTTGCAGTTGATAATTTTTCTTTTCTCTTATCTAAAATTATAGGATCTAAATTTTCTTTTAATCTGCCATCATCATCAGAGTGGTTATTTAATCCTTCAATTATTTTGTTTCTAATAATAGGATCTTGCCACATCTTTTTACTTGTCTCTGAATGTTGTTTTCTACCTTCATCACTTCTAGCATATTCATTTGTTTTAACTTGTCTTGCTTTTTTCCATTCAACATCTTCTAATTTTTTCTTTAATCCATCAGATACTTTCTTTCTTTGTTCTTCTGTAAAGGAATAACCAGAATTACCACTTATTATCTTAGCTTGATTAAAACCATATAAACTATAGTGAGTTTTATATAAATTTACATAAAATTGTTCTCTTTCCAATAATTCCTTCTTGTTGCAATACTCTATTACATAAAATTCAAATTTAATTATACCATACTTATTCCAAGATTCTTGTAAGTATTTATTTGAATGTTTATTCTTTTTTAATTCTTTTTTATGTACAGAAATTCTATTATAGATGTTTGATGAACTTCCAATATACCATTTATCATTATCTATGCAAATAATACAATAAATACCCGACCCACCTTCTGCTTCACTGCATTTTACATTTAACATTTAAAATCTCCTTTAACTAAAAATAATAATATAAAATAAATATATATTATTATAATAGTTAAAGGATAAAAAATCAAATAAATTTTTAAATACTTTTCAGAATAAGTCATAAAGACTTAATAATAAAGCACTTACATTATGAAAGCGGACGTTGTAACGCACCATCTCCACGAAATGAGTACGGGTACTTAACCGATTCTGAGAATGTACCTGATGGATTAAATCCAGTGTATAATACATTACCTATGAATACTTGTCCTATGGTGTCAGTCTCAGCAATAGCAAGCACATATTTTCTACCCTTATCTAAAGGTGGTGCACCTTCTTTATGTCCTTCAATAGAGCATGTCCATGCTGAAAATGTAGTATTAAATTCTCTGGTAAACTTAGACTCATAATCTGTAACATCAACTTCATCAACAGTTTCAGATATACTAAATCCTGTCCTACCTTCAAATGAGTGCATACCTCTTAATCCTTGTACATATAAATTAACTGCACCAGGATCAGCAGTAATAGCAGCATCCCACCAAAATCCAATAGCAGTAATAGCAGTGTCACTAGAAGGAGCAGCTAATTTAAGACATACTCTAACCCATTTATCTTCATCAAATTCATCACCATTATCTGGGGTATCCGCAGTCATAGTAGTTTTTGGAATAGCTGGAAGCAATAATTTCTCTTTTCTTGCAGAATAAGCTGTGGTTATCGTAGCTGCATCTGTTGATAAGCAAAGATATAAAGCACCAGCAGCTATAGCTGTATTAGATCTAATATAAAAAGTAAGTGCCTCATACATACTTAAATCAACAGCAGATACAGTATTATAAGCAAAACAAGTTGTTGCTAATGGTGTCCATCCAGCAGCTATAGCTAATTTTTGTCCTCCTGTGTTCTTAGCTGGCCCTGCTTCTGATAAATTTACTGTATAATCTGTACTTGTTACATTTGCTTCATCTGTCCATGTTTCTGATGCTGCTTTCCAACTAATAGCATTATTCACTGGTACTGCGTAAGGATCTGTGATTTTAGAGTGATATACCATACCATTGCGATTGATCACCGCATCGTTTGCTCCTGACATTTGTGTGTCCTCCTATAAAAATTACTATTAATACAATTAATTATTTTATAAATACCTTGAATTTTCATATAACTCTTACTGTACCGTTAGCTCGAAATTATTCATCAAGATCCAGATTTTATTTTCATCCCTAAACAATTTTGATCTACCTCTCTTTATGAGTGACTTAAACAACCAAGAATTAATTACTAATTCAGTGTCTTTATTAAATATATCATTGATCTGTTTATCTATGGCTGTAATCTGAGTAGAGGAAGATTGGTCTGAGTAAGCCATAAATGATAACATCATTGTTTCATATTCACCAGTATAATAAGAAAATGTATCAGAAGTACCTAGCTCAAATGTAACATAAGGCAACAGATTAACTATATCATCTTCTTCTGCCCCTTCAAAATAAAATTTATCTGATATTGTAGTATGCAACTGATTTATCTTAGATATTGTACAAGTCGCACCAGAAAGAGAGCCAGTAATTACATCATTAACTTTTAACTTTAATCCTGTACTTAATGTATAATCAAAATGACTTTTACCAACATATGTTATAGTAGCAATAGCTCCTGAAAGAGACCCAGTAATTACATCATTGGCTTGGAAAGGACTTTTGGTTACTGTGCCATTGTGAATAACTTTATCATTTACACCAAAATTATAAATTCCAACTAAAATATCTCCTATATCTTTTGCCATTTAATTATTTCATTCCTTTTGCCAAACCAACTAAAAATTTCTCGGTTGACATACGTTTTATATGTTTTGCTATGATCTTTTTATATTTTTGCAAAGGCTCAAGAATAAATGGTCTTGCTCTCATCCTTTTTGTGCCAACTTCTAGTAAAATCCATAAGGGTGTGCCTTTCTTATCTTTAGATTTAACATTAGTGCCTATAACAACTTCCCCCTCTCTTATTGGCTGAGAAACACCATCACTTCCGTTGGCTCTACTTCCGACTTCACCGTTGGGCATACCACTTCCAGTCCAGTTCACAGAAATTGAATCATGCAATACTCCATAATCTACTCTAGGAGGATTTCCTGGAATACTAGGATGATGTTTTCTTCCCTGTCTATAATATGTCTTTTCAGGCCATTCTGGGCTATTTACCATAGATTGTTTTATTTCATCTCTTATTTCATAAGCCGCAGCTTTTGATGTTTCCATAACTAAATCTAGAACATGAGTTTTAAATTTATTAAAATCAAATTTTATTTGTGCCATTACTTTATTTCCTTTAATACTAATTTAAATACTTTTGAACTCATTAAAGGTGTTTGCGCAGCCTTAATATCAAAAATTCTTCCTTCATAAGTTATTCTATCAAAATTAGCTATAGTATTAGAAATTGCTTTAGAATATAATACATGATCGCCTTCTACGACTTCTTTGTTGTATTTTAATCCCTCTATGTTTAATTTTATGGGGGATAAGACTGCTTTAAACTCCTCAGTATCCGTCCAGATGTCTGAGCTACCTCCCTTATTATCTGACACCCTAGTTCGTTTTTGTAGAACAACCTTTACCTTCCGACCACTGATCATAATTATTTTTATTCTGCTCCAATATGTTTTAATTGTTATATATTAATATTTTTGTAACGATTCAATATAGGAATAGCTTTTTCTGTAACTTTGGGATCAAAATTCTTAGTTATTACTCCAGATAAATTAAAAGAACTAAGTCCAAGGCTGGACTCTTGCTGTCTGTCATATAAATCTTTTATTACCATGAGCATTCCAAGTTTAAGATCAGCAGGAATAGTATCCTCTTCATACCCTGCCCTATATTTTATAAATATATTATTAAATCCAGTATTAAACGTGCCTTCATTAGATTCTACAAAATTAGAATAATCTCTTCTAAATAAAGGAGCTTCAGTAATCTCATCATAAGGAGTATTACTTGATGAAAAATATATAATTCCATTAATTTTATCACATTTATGTTGTGACATATTATTATAGGGAATAGATAAATTAACATAAGTAGAATTAATAGCATTTTGTCCAAATAATTCTAATAATTCAGTAGATATTACAGTATCATAATCATTTAATACTTCCGAAATCCAACCACTACCAGCATTATTTATAGCAGTTTCTAAAGCAGCTAATGTAGTATTAGTAGCAAAGGTAAAATCTCCTGATGTAACTACTCCATTATATTCTAAATTAACACCCAAAGAATCTACTGATACTACTGCTGAAGTGTATTTATTAGTATTATGTATTTTTAATGCATCCAATATAGATAAATAAACTCCTTTTATATTTATAATTGGATAATTTTTTAATAATAATTTTTGAGACCCTAAACCATGATAAAATTCAGAAAAATTTTCTGCTTCAAAACTTCTATTACAATATTTTTTAACAAACTCTTCTGTAGAATTATGTATAGCTATAGCAATAGCATTTTCATCCTCCTCTATTTCAAGAAAATCATAAACCTCATCTATACTAATTATAGACATAATTACTCCCAATAATAATATTAGCTGATTATTTTTGTCTACTTGCCCACCATTCAGCTACACTTTTACTTAATTTATTTCTATATTCTTCTGTATCAAATAATTTTCTTGCTTCTCTCATTTTTTGTCTAGTTTTTTCTGACCATTTAATTCTATGTTTACCTTTATTTTTCAATCCAATTTTTAGTTTAGTTTCTTCACTGTGCATTCTTCCTTTTTGTGCTTTAGCCATATTTAATTTAGCTTCTTCAGACTTTGGTTTGTCTTTGTGTGTCAATGACATTTTTTCCCTTGTTTTATCAGAAATTATTTTACCTTTTGATTTTTCTCTCATTTTTAATTTTGATTCTTCACTATGTTTATACCCTCTATTAGTTGTACAATATAATCTTAGATTATAGCCAAAATTTCTATCATTAGATTTATAATAAGTTATCCAATATTGCTCACGTTCATCTAACTTGCTTATGTCATGTAATTGCTCTATAATTATAAATTCAAAGTTATTTAATTCATAAGATTTTATAGCATTATATAAAGGATGTATTATATTACCATTACTATTAATTTTATGTTGTTTAAATCTCTCAATTATATTAATACTTTGGACCAATATAAACTTTACCATTAAGTAAATTTCTTATTTTGTAAATACCTTGAATTTTATTAACTATAGATAATACTGACATATTTATTTTTTTATAAAATTTTTAAATATATTTGTTGAAATAATATTTTCTAGCTGTTTACCAAATTTATGTATTTTATAACCAAAATATCCAAGAGATAAAATAAAAATAATCAAAATTATTATTAAAATATATTGTAATAGTCTCATTTTAAGGAGTCTTTACTGCCATATTCATTGCAGTTTTTGCAAAATCAGCAAGAGCATCTACTGCTTTTGAATCAGCATTTTCTACCGTATCAAAAGAAGCATTAATTGAACCATTACTGTCACGTTTAATTTTAAATCCTGTGACTTTTGTTAAAACAAACCGTTTTTTAAGTTCAAAAGTTTCACCACCTAACTTTTCCCCATTTTTTATAATTACAGGAGAGGTATATTTAAGAGTTGTGCATCCAGTGAAATAAAATAGTATAAAACATAAAAACGTAACTACATTATATTTAATCATTCTTATTCCTTATTAATTTAATCATCTCACTCTATTTAAACATAATTTAATAGTTTAATCTTGTGGTGACGGATAATATGTGACACAAAATGAATTCAAAGTCATGCTTTGAGTAGTTGTACCTGGATTAACAACAAGTGTATATGTAATATTATTTGTAGTATTAAGTGATACAGTAGGAACAGAACCAGCACTTGTTGTACTTGTTACCCACCACAATGGCATAATTAATTGATTGGTTGTACTACCTTTATTTATTAATTGTGAGTATGTATTTATTGCTGTTGTTGTAGTACCTATAGTATCCCAAATATTACTCATAGCTGAACCATCAGCAAGAACCTTTACAGTTTTAATTGAAGTAGTGCCACAAGAAACATTACAGTAAAACTCAAGTATAGAATTATTTCCCATTGTACCACCAGTTACAGCATAAGTAGCAACAATTGTATCTGTAGTAGTACCATTTACAGTAACAGGTGTATTGGTTTGATAAAGTATCTTGGGTGTTGAATTAGCTGGAGAACTTTTAGTTGTTTGTGAAGTATTATCTAAGAAATCTACACTTTTAAATTTTCCGCTAGCAAAATCTAGACTATCTACAAATAGTTTTAAGGCTTCTTGTACTTTTGTTGAATATAATGGTGTTGCAGCTAATGAGGTAAACCCAAGTATTAAAATTAATCCTAATATATAATATTTTTTCATTTATTATTCCTCAAGATAAGCAGAAGCACTAACTGAACCCGAACCTGTTGCACTAGAAATTATTGCACCTACACGCATTTTATTTGCACCTTCAGAAACTGAAATTAAATCACCAATTGTCTGTACCGCAGTATAATTTTTAGTAATAATTTCAGAATTTAATGTACTAGACCCAGTTAAAGATTCAATCCTAAAAGTTATTGTTCCTGAATTATAAATAGGAATATACAAAGCTATACTTATTTTTTCATAACCTCTTGTATCAAACCATCCATCATTAATTGTTGAACTGCCCACTGAATTATAACTATAAGTTGATGTACCTGTTATTGATTTACTTACAAATATTTCAGGAATAGATTTTGTTGCTTTTCCTCGTTCACTTCCAGTAATTGAAGAATGACCCCCTTCAGAGATTGTTCCAGAATATATTACTTTAGTAAAGAAAAAGAAAGATATACATATAAAAAACAGCAATAATAAATTATTATTATATTTTTTAAAATTAAAAAACATTTATTTCTCCCTATTTAAATAAATAGTTATTGTTCCTGTTTTAGCATTTCCTGAATTAGAAACAGCTATTGCTAATTTTTCATTTATTACTATTCTATTACTAGAAATTAATGGTATCATAGTAGTAGCAATAGTATTAGATAAATCTGCACCACTACCTAATAATATGTCTATCCCATCAGAATCTTTTAGTGTAATATCGTATAAATCTGTTGGTTGTGTAGCACCAGAACCAGGAACAAAATTTATTCTTGCAACACTGCCAGAAAGGACTACTGTATTACTCGTAGCATCTCCTGAAGCATCAGATGTCCAACTAATCGTATATTTTTGTATAGCACGGGTATCACTATTTGAAAATGTAATTGTTCCTGCCAATGAAATTTCCTCCTTAAATTAAGTTTATTTTTAAACTTTATTTTCTATTTTTGAGTAGAGGATTTTATCATTTTATCTCTACATGGGTTTTTAACAGATTTAATTATTTCAAAATTATCCAATCCTATGTTGTTCAACACCTCTTGTGTAAAAAACAAACACTCACCTTTTGTATAATGTCTTCCATTATACCAAAATTCATTAATTACCTCAACTTTTACTGAATTGCTCATTTACTATTTTATTTATATTAAAAAATATATTATTGGGAGGAGAATATTCTCCTCCCAATAAGTCATAATCCTAATCCACTATGGCGTTTATCGCATTTTCTGTGCATCTCGGTTCTGAAAGTATGTAAATTACGCTCAAAAGTGTCGTACCCGCACCAGATGCATAATTAAACCTTACACAATCAAATCCATTATTTACATCTAAATCTCTTGCATCCACTTCTACCACATACAAATTATTAGGAGCATCTCCCAGTGTAACTGTATCACTTGTAACAGCAGTCTCAGTTAAATCTGTAGTAGCTAATCCAACATTAGCATAAATCTTGGTAAAAGAAAGTGCCTTTTCATCTGACAATGAATTAGTAACATCAGTTGCCTGTTTCAGTGTTAATGCAACACCAGTACCATTTGCACCAAACTGTAATATTATTGTTAAATGACCATACCCCTTCATGCTAACATAATCCCCTGTTACAGCAAGATTATTAATATCAACAGGAACATTAGCAAGTACAATTTTTGCTTCTTTTGCTAAGTACATTTTTAGTATCCTCCAATTAAATTAATTATTAAAACTAGGAGAAGTTAATCACTCCCCCTAGTTTAAGGTATAAGTAAAAACTAAGCTCTTGTATCCAAAGATACAGCAGTTGATAACTTCTTGCTTCCCTTATATGGTGTTAAAGATGCGTTCCTAATATGCTGACCATCCAACCTAACAGTCCACCTGAAAGCAGTTTCATTATAATCAAATCTAAGATGTATAGATACTGCTGAATCTACACCACCTTTTTCAATTATGTAATACTCACTAAGATCTACAAACAGGATGTCACCCTTAGTACCAAGAGCCGCACATTGTTCAATAGGAATTACAGGACGACCCCTAAGTAATCCATAAGGTGCTGAAGATAATCCACCAGGAGGTAAATATGCTGGCCACATTCCTGTGTCACCTTCAAGTTTAAGGGAAGGCAACTGATCTTCTACCTCAGCATTTACTAACCAAATAGCTTTTCCTCTATTTCTAAACGGCATAGAATTGTACATCTTAACTACATTATCAAATACCAATGTAGAAGCAGCTTGGTCAGTTTCTTTTGCAATACTAACCAAACCAGGAGAACTCAAAAGACCCAAAGGCTGACCAGCACCTAACCCATTAACGATAGCATCATCAATCTTGAACCCAAACTCATTAACAAATTTACCAGAAAGGTATGCGCCCAAGAACGCAGCATCCTGCAACATTTCATCAGTTACATAGCAAAGTCCCGTTAATTTATTCAGCCTCATATTAACTTCCCTAAACTTTGGTTTAGATTTTGTCATCTGATCTGCTTCATTTTCCCAATATGCCTGAACTCCACCCTGACGATTTCCATCAGTCCTTGCTGTTTCATCTAATGCATGGAAGCGCATACCATTAGAAGTTGCAGAAACAGGAAGCCTATTGCATCGAGGTAACAAAATACCTGTTTCCATAGTATCTTCAATTAATGCCTGTGAAACATCAGTCGCAATTAAATAGCCACCAGCAGCAGGATCAGATTCCTCCATACCAGTTGGAGCCTTTTGAATCAATCTTTCATCTATTTTCCCTGAAACAACAGCATTTTTTGCAGCAATTGCAAACTCACCAAGTTTTTTATTAATATCACCTTCAAATGACTTTTTTGGTTTGTCCTCTTTATTGCCCAATGGATTAATAACTCCATTTGCAAAAACTTTAGCTAATACTTTCTCCAAACTATCTACAGTAGATGCGTTCATCTTTTCCAATAACTCTTTTAACTGTTTTTCGTCCATTTTACTTTTCCTCCATAATTTTTATTAAATAATTTATATATCCAATGACCTAATATTTCTAAAATATCTCTGGTCTAATTTTATAAAGCCTGTTTAAACTTAAGTAGATTTTCATCATCTTTCACTAAATTTTCTCTGCCTGTTACAAATTTTATATTATTTTTATACTGACCACATCTTTGTTTTTTGCCTTGTAAAGATAATGCTATATTTTTTTTGTGTTCTTCTGGTAAAGGTTTTCCTTTGCGTGCTTCTGAAATTTTTTCCCTTGCCTCTTGGCTTTGTTTTTTACCTTTTCTACGAGACGGTTTACCTTTTAATGATAAAGATATTTTTTTACAAAATTCATCAGACATTTTTAATCCTTTATTCCAAGATTTTCTTCCTTTTTGTGATTTTGACATATTTGATCTAATTTCATCAGTAAATTCTTTGTTTTTCATTTTTACTATAGCTTCATCCGTATGTTTATATCCTTTAGTAGATTGTGCATAATGAACAATGTTATATCCTTTTTCTGGTAAATAAGATTGATAATGATCTAACCAATATTGTTCTCTTAAATCTAAATCTCTAATATTTATTACTTCTTCTATTATAATAAATTCAAAATTATCCAAACCATTCTTCTTTATAGAAGCATATAAAGGATGTCTTTTATTTTTCTTACTATTTCTTTTATGGCAATTAAATCTTTTGTATATATCTACAGATTGACCAATGTAAATCTTATTATTAATCTTATTAACTATTTTATAAATACCTTGAATCTTCTTATTCAATTTGAACTCTTCCTAATAATTTATTTAATGCATCTTGTATACTATTTACAATATTTTTATTATTTTCTTGAAGAGTAGCTATAACAAATCCTTCAGTTAGAATATCTTTCTGTTTTTCTTTTACTGTAGAATCTACTTGTTCTAAATAATCTTTATGTTGCAAGTTATGTTCTTTACAAAATTTAAGCATTTCCTCTTTTCCTGGTGCAGATTTAAGATAAAAATCTCTTAAATCATATTTAATTTGTACCCATTCATCCATTGATTTAGCTTCAATAGAAATAAATTTAGAAAAATGTTCATCTACCTGAAGATTTTTACTACCAATATACTCTGCACCTTTAATATAACTATAATCTATCTCTGTTTTATATAATTTACTATCAATAGTAAATAAACAGACCTTATTTAAATTATCTGCAAGTAAATTATTAGAAGTAATTAATGTAATTAATGGAACATCTTTTAATTGTTCAACTTCAAGTTTAGAAAGATCACTTTTTAATAACTGAACCTTATTTAAATTTTTTATCTCTAATTCACAAATACCTTTAGAAGTATAACCTACTTCCATTTCCATCATTTTACCCATTTCAGCAGTTTTTGTTTCTGTATCATACTTATATTTGTAATCATAAAAATGTTGAGGAGTAGAATAGTCAGAACAATAACAACATACAACATGACCATTAGGATATTCAATTGGATAAAAATCTTCTATTCCCATGTAAGACATAGAATTATTATTCTCATCATGCTTAATAGTAATACCTTTTTCCATATGCATCTTATCCAGATCTTCTCTCATCTTCTTTATATTAACATAGATAGCATCTCTTATATCATTAATACTAGGATTTCCCTTTTTATCAGCCTTTTTCTGCTCAATACTAGGTATAATCTCTTTTGGTATCAATTCTGTTGGGGGAGTTGTTGTTTTAATCTCTGTTTTAACTTCTACTTTATCTTCTATTTTTTCCTCTATCTTAATTTCTTCCTTATTAATATCTTTTAAACCATTAATTTGAATTATAAATCTACTATTACTTGCATTATCTTCTACTTCTTGCTCATTAGTTATAATTCCTTTTGATACTGCTAATTGTAATGCGTCTGGATTAGATGGTATTGCACAATCTGAATATTCAATCAGCGCCCATTTTGTTATAATAGCGCCTGCTTTACCACTATCATTTTCCTTTACCCATCCATTTTTAATAACATCTTTGAGTTGTGCATCAAAGTCAGGATCACCCTTTCTTTTATACTCCACAGGAACAAATCCTATCGAAGTAGCAAGGGGAAATAAATCTTTTCTATAATTATACAAATCATCAGCTTCTTTATGATTAGCATATACAGTTTTAGCAATAAGTCCAGTTAATGGATTATCCTTTTTTACCCAAATATTCTTGCCTACTGGTAATTTTTTATAATCGTGAAATGCCATGACAACAGGATGTTTTAAATAATCATCAAAAATACCTCCATCAGGTCGTACTACATCACCATCTCGATCAATTCTTCCTGTAGTAATATATGTTATAGCAGCTCTTTCCCCAGGAATAAATTCTGGTTGTTTGTATGTCTCATAACCTTTTCTATAAAATTCTATATTATCTGTTTTTATTCCGTAATCTTTTCCAATAGATAATATATTTTCTAATAATTTATCAGGAAGTTGCTTTTCAGTTTCCTTACAAATACGAAATTCTTTTGTTATGAATTTAAATGACATTTAATGTTCTCCTCATTAAAACAGTTGAAGGAGGGAGAGGAGTTTTATTTTCCATCCCCCAACCAAATAATTATACACAATTAATAAACTGTGTTTTGCTTTCATTCTTAAGAAACTCTGTCCTTAGTAGTTAGTGGATTTATATAATGATCCAATAATTTAGTAACAAGCACACCTGTACAAAAACTCCAAATAATCTCTGGTTTAATCTGCCCTTCCTCATTTCCAGTATACATTACAACCACATAAGTAATTAATGAACAAAACCAAGAAATCATTCCCATTCTTACCCACCCTCTTCGTCTTTCGGATAATTCTATAACATCTTTACTCATAAGAGCTATTTCTGCTCTTAATTCAGCTATGGTTTTATTTTGTTCCTCATCAACTGACATATATCCTCTTTCCTTCTTTCTTATTTATACAGCTATTTTTCATTGTTTATACTTTACTACAAACACTATCACAAATCTGATGCAATTGCTCATCAGTTATACTAGGTTTGTAAATACCTTGAATCTTGTTAATAAATAGTCTCCTTTTAATAAGACATAAACTGTGAGACATTTCTGTCTCACAGTTTAGTCATAAGTCCTTTAAGCAGAAACAGTTCCTATAAGTTTTCCTGTTTCCTGAGCAATGTCCGATGCAAAATTTTGTGCAAGCTGACATGAAGCTGCATCTATAATAGCTGAATCAGTAATACCTGCGGTAGACTTAGCAGTTCCTACATTATATTCAATCCTGCCAGTACAAGTTGCTACAAGATCAATCCACAATTTATCTGTTTGCAAACTAATAAAACTGTTGTTATTGATCTTAATAGAAGTAGATAGTGTAGTAATACCATTAATTGCAGCCGTAGTGAAATTACCCGCAATAAAATTACCAACAATCACAGCCCTATCCGCACCAACAAGCCTAATACACTCAGTAGATGTATTAGACACAGCAGTATCAGCCAATGAATATTCATACCAGAAATTACATCCTGATATAATCATATCATCAGCAGCAGCATCCGTAATTACAGTAATATTAAAATCAGTGGTAGCTGTAGTACAGTAAAAATCACAATTAATCATCTCAAATCCAGCAGCATTAACATCAATAGGAGCAGCCAATGCAGCAATATTTCCAACAAATCTCAAATTAATCAGAGATACGTTAGCAGCATCAATATCAATATCAGCAAGAGTATCTGTTGCAAATGTGATGGTTGGTCTTAATGCGCCAGTACCCATACCAACTATAGCAACACCAATTTTACTGATTGCAATACCAGCAGCAGCAATTACACTTTCAGCATGACCAGGCATACACATAATAATATCGCCCTTGCTTGCTGTACATTTGGACAATGCCTGCGTAATAGTCGCAAGAGGTTTTGACGGAGTTTTTCCGCTGTTAGTTGAAGCACCAGTGCCACTATGTACCCAAAATACTGCATTTGGATAAGAATTAAGAATTGGAACACCCCTTATCAGAACTTGATTAACAAATCCTGCGGGAAACGAAGCTCTTCCAACATTGCTCATTTTTACATCCTCCTAATTAACTAATTAAATATATATCCAGAATCTAACGATTCTAAAGATAAGTTAGGTAAATTATGCCTAACATCTTGATAAACTATATCAAGATTACTTGTAAAATTTAAAATACCAATAAAAAAACCCAAAGATATTGATTTTGTGATCAATACGTTTTGGGTTTTAATTTACTCACAAAAAGTAAGTATAAAAACTAACAAATCTGATTTATTAATATACTATTGACTATAATTATATCTATTTTCTATACTTTGTTTTCTATCATACATAACTGATTCCACATATTTTGGATCTTGCCATTTTAATTTCATATAATAAATTTCTTATCTTATATATGCACATTATTAATAATAAATAGTTTGTTCTATATCACAGACAGTGCCCTGACTAATATGAATTTTTATATTTCCAGTGAACTCAGGAATTGTTATTTTCTTCTGTAGTAAAAATTCAGACAATGCTTTTTTCTTTGCTTTCAGTACTTCTTTATATTGCTCTCTATTTTCTGTCATATTATAATAATTTACTAATTTTGTCAACTAACTCAAGAAAACTATCAATAGATTCTACTTTTATTTTCTTTTCTTTTCTAAGCATATCTAATATATCTATAGCTTTTTTAGTTTTATCTTCCATAATTGAGGAACAATAAGAAACAGTTGGGTAAGTCCAATAATAATCCATTTCTGGAGGTTTTATACAATTATTCATATGATCAGACGAGTTATCAGTTATTGTCATTATAATCTCCTTTAAGTTAAGTATAACATATAATATGTAATTTTGTCAAGAACTTTATACAAATAATTTAAAATATAATTTAAAAGCTGATGATAGGACTTGAACCTATAACCTTCAGTTTACAAAACTGATGCTCTACCATTGAGCTACACCAGCATAATTTACTATTTAAACACATTAATTTTATTGATTCTTCTTTATGTTTTTTGCCTTTCATTCCAGAAGATAGTCAAGCATAAACAAAGCATCCATTTGATAATAGCGAAGCGGATGTTTTGTGATGCCGTTTTCAATGGAATTGAAAATGGCAAAATCACTTGTTGCAAACAAGTTGTAAGAAGCTGCGCTTTCCCAATAGGTCTGCACAACATTGTTGAGCTTCTCAGAGTGCTTCTCAAAATATGTGGTTGGAGGTTTCTTCTTTGCCATGTTTTACTTTTCTAATTCTGCGAATATTGCATGAGGCACTTTGATTACTTCCAGGTTATCGGGCTTGGAATCGTAAGCGATTTCAATTCCTCTATTGGTAAAGATGTTGATGTATTCCGGTGCAAATTTCTTTTCTACTGCTTTGTAGAGCGATTGCAATTCATCATAAGTGATGTGGCCTAACTTGCCTTTGGGTTCGTTGAGTGAAACGATTGCAACACGATTTTTTGAGCCGATTTTTTGAACACCAATTACAGGCTGGTTCTCTTTATCTGAAAAGAGTTTATCGGCTGAAAGGTTTATCGTATTATCAATGGTGTAGTCATAGGAAAGCAAAAGAGATTCTTCAATGAATTTCTTTCCAAGTGACCAATTAAAATCACCAGTGCCAGTTTTATCTACTGAAATAATTGAAGGACCTAAGTGATAATATTTGAATGAGCCACCACCAAGCCAATTTACAGATTTTGAAATGCCAGATTGGTCAGTGCCCTCAATTACTGATTTGAGGCGTGGGATAATTAATTTGTCAGCATGTTTTCCTAATTCAACTCCAATCCATCTTCTATTCATCTTTTGTGCAACAGCGAATGTGGTTCCTGAACCCCCGAAAGAGTCAAGAACATAATCACCTTCATCAGAGGCTATCTCAAGTAATCTTTGAACTAACTTTTCAGGTTTCTTTGACTTAGGGAAATCAACCCCACCTTCTTTCGCAATACCTTCAATAGATATGTCCGTCCATATATCTGTAACTACTACACCAGGTAGTTTCTGTCCGTCAATTTCTATAAGCCTTTCACGATAAAAAAGAACTCTTTCACCATTGATAAACATATAATCCATATCATCGTTCGGGTGACGAATTATTTTATTTCGTTCCTTTTTTGATTTTTCAATTGTTGCTTGCCTTTTTAATAAAGCACCGCCAGAAACCGAAGCAGTCCTAAAAACCCTTTCAGCGTTCTTAATAGCATATAATGCAAGTCCACTTTGAAATTCAGTTTCTGATATTTTTTTATACGCTTGTTTAATATCTGAGAATCCTAAATTTTCTAAATATTCCTCTTGAATAGGTTTCCATGTCCATTTTGACTCTGGGATAGTTATGTCATGAAAGATAAAACGATAAGCAGTATCATATTCTTTTTCAATGAAAACTTTTTTAAGAGTAAACAGTTCCTTGTTTTTTGCATAAAAAAGAATGTGGTTTGCTTGCTTAAAAAGGGAATCAGATGTGCTCTTAAAACCGAAGGCTGCATTTGTTGAAAATATTATGTCATTACAAAAATTATTTCTTCCGAAAATTTCATCTAATAATACTTTGCAATAAGCAGCTTCTTTATCATCAAGATGAACGAAAATGCAACCATCTTCCCTTAGTAATTGATAAATGATAACCATTCGGTCACGAATCATGGTAAGCCATTCGGAATGTTCTAAACTGTCATCGTAATGTTCAAATGCCGAATCAGTGTTGTAGGGAACATCAAGGTAAGCACATTTAATTTTTTCTTCGTCTTGTTTGTTTTCAAAAATCTTTTTGAGTGAGTTTAATACAAGAAGGTTATCACCTTTTATCAGGATATTTTGAACTGAATCATCTTCCTCTTTGGATTCAACTATTTTCAACTCGGTTTGAATGCCTGGTAGTGTGCCAGCTTTGTTATTTTCTACTGCCTTAAATACCTTATTAAGAATTAAAGGTCTTGCTTCCTTAACCCTTATGTCGTGCATATCTACCCAATAAGGTGCTAATCCTCGGCCTTCATCATCAATGATTTCATAAAACAATGATTCATCTCTGTTAATCCAATTAATTTTTGGAGCAGGTTTTTTATTGTTAGAATCACCTGACTGGTCTAACTCAGTAACCAAAATTGCTCTCTTTCATTTAATACCTTAATATCATCAATATGTTCTATTACATTAAATTCAAAATTATTTATTCCATGTTTATACATTGAATTATATAATGGATGTTTTTTACTATTTTTAAAATTATTTTTATGTCGTTTAAATCTAAAGATCAGATCAGAGCTTTGTCCAATATAAACTTTGCCATTTAATAAATTTTTTATCTTATATATGCCTTGATATTTCACAATTAATCAGCTTTCTCCTCGGCATTATTATTAGAAATTGGAGCACCTCCTCCAAAGTTATTTTGTATTAATAATTTATCACCTTCTGGTCTTGGGTCTAATCCATCTTCTGCTCTAATTTCATTAGGAGTTTTGATACCAGATTTTACATAGGCCACACGTTCCCTTAAACGAAAATCCAAATCGTCAGGAACAGGATTATCAAATGCCATAAATAATGAATCATCATATAAATGTAACAATTTAGTATTTATTCCACCCTCTAATCTCCTATTTCTTGGTAATATAGTATTAGAGTAATATTGTCTATCTCCAACATAAGCATTAGCCAAATTCACATTTTCTGTAGTTAGCATTGATAATGGAACTCCAAATACAGCAGCTACTATCTCTCTATAATTCTTCCTTCCCTGTAAATTATTTAAATCTTTCGGAGGAAATGTTATATTATGATATTTTAATCCCTTCTCTAAAATAGCAGTTTTACCTGCTTTGTTAACTCCAGCATAATTTTGTTTCCATTGTTCTTTAACTCTATTAAATGTAGTTTCATTTAATTCAAATTCAGTTTCTAATACACCTTCCATTCTACAATTATTTGAAAATAAAGCATTTTCAAATTTATCCATATTTTCTTTAGTATTAAGTTCATTAACTATAGAAGCATGAGGTGCCATACCATAATACAAATTATGTGGATTAGGAAATTTAAAATGTACAATCTCACTTGAATCAAATGGAACTGTTTCTGTTCCTCTTTTAAACACATAGCCAGCTATAAATTTCTCTTTAGATGGAATAATTAACATATTTTGAGCAGGGATAACCCATATTTGTCTTGGAGTTCCTAATTTATCTTTGAAAATATACCAATAAGCATTACCTGTTAATTCTAAAAATAAAGCAGTCATTTCTAATAATTCATACCTATTCATAAAAGGATTAGGAGTTTTTATAATCTCAATAAAAGGATGAGTAATTACTTCTTTTATGAAATCTGCCTTTTGTAAATAAGAATGTAAACCTGGATTACTTTCTAGTAATTTTAAAGTAATTTTATCAATATCTCTTGTAGGAACAATTAATCTTTGCCCTTTCTTTGCTGCTACAAATAACTTAAATGTACCTTTAGCTACACAAGAAGCATTGCGGGAGGCACAAACATATATCCAATCTTTAAAAGCATTTACCAAACTGGGAAGATCATCTCTTCTATATAACTCTCTGCCATCCTCCCAAGCAGAGACTACCGCTCCTGTATATTTTTTAGGAATATCATTACTTTCATCTTTTGCTGAAAGCTTTCTTTTTGCTGCAATAGTTAGATTTGATAATCTTTTTTCTTCCATTCCTGTTGCCATTTTATTTCATACTCCTATATTTCCCTTTACAAAGAGTTTATATTAAATGCTTATTTTATATCTTTTATTGTAATTATTCCATTTGTTAATTGTATTATTTCAAATTTTTTACCAACTTTATCAATAGTAAAAAACTGACTACTAAATTTTAATTTATTTATAGTATATGTATCTGTAGAAAAATTATAAATATCATTATAAAATTTACAAACAAAGTAAGTTATAGGAAAAAAACAAAATTTAAAAAATATAGCATATTTAGGTAACATTTGTCCTTCTGGTATTTTAAATATTCTTCTTATAACAAATTTTACAAAATTATAACGAAATTTTTTAAACATTGATATATTCCTTAAACAAATTTTAATCTAGTTTTTTAAATCTATGTTTTATATTTATACTTTGACCTATGTAAATTTTGCCATTTATTAAATTTCTTATTTTATAAATACCTATAATTTTAATCATTTATACTATTAGACAAAGCGCAAATTTATAGATCCGTACCTAAAGCGTAAATGAGAATAAATTGCGTAAGATTCACAATTCATCAAATGATCAGCTATATTAGTAGCAGGCTCTTCATAAATTCTACCATTTTTATCTTTTCTTCTACTATATCCCATTTTTTCTTTAATTAAATTAGCACTTGGTTTATAACAATGAATTTTAAATCTTTTAACAAAATCTATGGAATTTATAACATCTTTTACAGATTCAATAACATTATACCCAGCTTGTCTAAATTCTTCTATTCTATCTGGTTCAGCACTATCACAATTATGCACTAATAAATTTTCAGCTACAAATAAATTATCTTTGTCAACATCTAAATCTATAACCTCACCTTTATATTTTTCCAATTCTATTTTTTTAACTCTAACTAATAATTGTCCCTCAATTATTCGCTTACCCCTTAAAAATTTAGCTTTTGTTTGAAAAAATTCCAATTTTTTTATATCTTCTAAACTAAAAATAATATCATAAGCAATTGACTCCTTTTTTACAATTTTACTACCTTTACTTATTCGTTTATTAGTTGATGGTTTTAATCCACATCTAATTGCTATTAAATACATCTGCCTAAACAAAGAATAACTTGTGGTAGTACCACACAATTTATAATTTCTTGGTCTAATATATAATCCACCATCGCCTCTTAACCAACCTATTAATAACTCCTGTTGATAGTCAGGAGACATAGTCATTAAATCATTATGTAAAATCTTAGTTCTAGCAGTTCCATTAACATAATATTTAAAAAATTCAGCTAATATCACAGAATAAACTGCTACAACAGCAACACTAGGACACATATCATAATAAGTAGAACAATTAATATTAAAACATTCTTTGATAATTTGAACTACATCTTTAACCCAAGTTTCTTTCTCATCTAAAGAAAAATAAAACTTAGTATCCCATTTAGCTGTACTACCTTCAGCAGTATAATATCCTAATAAACGAAAAATAGAGGGATTAAACTTAAAATCAATCTTTTTTCTACCACCATGCTTTCCTATTCCATCAAATTTTAGTTGTATATCTTTTTTTATACCAGCCATAGGAATTAATAAATAATCCCCAATATTTATTTCTGATGCAGTAACAAGTTTTACAGAATCAATTAATTTCTTATCTTTCCTCTTGTCCTGCCTGCCTATTTTTCCTGGTATAATTGGAATCTTATGATCTGGTGTACACCGCAAAGGTTCAAAACTACTTTGAGTTTTTATTTTTAATAAATTCCCTTCATAGTTTCTTCTCATTATATTTAAAACATTTTTATTATTATGTAAAATATCACCTATTTTTACATCACTAATACATTTCTCTGTTTCATCTTGCATCCTAATTAATGTATCAGGATGAAAACAATAGATCGGGAAAGTTTTAGATACCTTTAATTCATTACATTTTTCTATTAATTGTGCATTAGTTAATTCTGTTTGATATATTAATTCTTCTTCAAATATATCATTATCATTAATAACCAACTTTAATAATGCTGATGGATTAGTAAAACCAAAATCTAATCCATATATAATTTCACCATTAGTAACATATTCTGATGTAATATCCCAATTAGTATAAATTAAATTTTCTAGTTTTCCCCATTCACCTAATGCATATACTTTATATTTATTAAAATCTATATATTTATATGATTCAACTAATTTTTTATAATCTTCTGATAAAAAAGGATTATCTTTATACGTACTATGAATTTCTTCTAAATCATAAAGCTCTCTTTTGTCAAGAACTTTTGTTTTAATCCAATGATACTCATCTATAGGATTAAAACACATAAATAATTGATTACGCTGACCATCAATAATAGGCTCAGACAAACGAAGTAATAACTGTAAAAAATCATCTTCATCAAAATCTGTTGCCTCGTTCATCCAGATATAATTCCAGCCACTTGACTGTCCTATTCCAATAGGACAACCATCATACATACTAACAATAGTATGAAAAGGAGCAGTTTCAATACAATAAACTTTTCCTTTATAATCAAATTCTGTTAAATTTTGTATTGAACTAAATTTAGTCTTATTAAAAAATACATTATAACAATTTTTACCTGTTTTTGTTTTATGGCTAAAATAAAAAGAAGCTGAGTATTGTAATTTAACACCAAGTTCTACTATGTCTTTAGCTAATTTTAACGAAGTCGTAGTATATCTTATAGAACCATTCTTTTTAATATGGCCATCACCAGAAATTAAACAATCAAATAGATGTTTTAATAAAGATGGGTGCAAATTCAGTATATCTCTAGGAATAAATTTATCGTCACATTTACCAAATTGGGACACATAAATAGCTAAATCTTTGCTATTAAATTTATATCCACTTTTATCTTTTACATAATGAACTGGAAAATCTTTTAAATCATCCTCAATTTTTTTTCTACCTACTATGGAACTTTGAGATATATAAGCATAATATTTTTTTCCATATTTTACAGAAAAATTACCCTCAGATAAATACCAACCTAAAAATTTAAGCCAAGAAATTATAGGAAACCTAGTTAAACATTTACCATTTTCTTTGTAATAATCAGATTTATATTTTGGAATATCATAAAAATCTATAAATTCACCATAATTATAATTAAATATTCTAGGAACAGACTTTGTACCTTTCTTTTTTAGAGCTATATCAGATATTTTTTCAAAGTGCATTACATTTTGTTTTTTATTCTTAATTGGACGTCCTAAAACTTCAGAATATTGCAACAACATCTTATGTTCTGGAGTTACACAAAATCGTGTAATTGGTCTTGTTCTATTGTTTCTATAGGTAGTAAACATTTTACCGTTATAATCATAAACAAAAATATTTGTTACAGGATTATAACAAGTTTCACCATTTATTGGATTAATACTAAGAACTTTTTCTCCTACTGTAATCTCTTTTATATTTTTCCAACCATTTATTGATAATATATCGGTATCAGGATGAAAGCATTTTATTTTTTCTGGATTATCTAACGAACCAAAATGTAAATAATTATTATTTGGTCTGTAATAATAATCTAAAAATTGTTTATTTTCATCCGTAACTTCCTCTAAATCATACCCAGTTAAAAATTTCTTCCAATCTTGGTAGACTGAAATACGCAAAGCTGGCAAAGTTTTTCTAAGTACCAGTATTTTTTTATTTTTTTGGGTTAAAAATCTTTCCAAAAATAACAATTGTGATATAGAATGTGACTTAGAGCTCCGACTGCCACCACGATTTATAACAATCTGAGCATTGCTTGCCCTAGTTTTATAAAATACCTTTGTGGCCTTTATAGAAATTTTAGGTTCCATTAATACTACAATCTCCACACCAAAATCCTGATTCCCGGTTAAAATTTATCATAATAGTGTTATATGGCTTAATTTTAATAGAATATATTTTATCGTTATAATCTATCTCTTTAATATCTTTAGGATAGGTAAAATCTCTGCTTTCTGAAGTATAAAATTGTCCAACATTTCTAAGTATTCCAAAAGTATAATTATATCCAGCTTTTGTTAAAATATAAAATAAATCATTTATACATTTATCATTATTACTTCTATAACAAGCTATATTTTTACCTGCACAACATAATAAAATACCTTTTATAAAAATCTTAAGTAAATCACTGCTTAAATCTTTAATCTCCTCACCAATAAACCTATGCCACCTATTTTTACCTAACACTTTAATTACATAATCAGCTAATGATAAAGAATCTATTATAATACCAATACCTTTATAATTTATTCTAAAAGCAATATCCAATTTAGTTAAAGTATCTCTTATGACTGAAGCTAATTCCTCTTCTTGGTATAAAGGTAAAAATATTCTATTTTTTTGTGGTATAATAGCTTTAGCATAAAATATTCCCAGCAAAAAAACAAAATCATTTCCTTCAAGAAAAATCTTTTGTTTCTTCTTCTCCATTACATATTTTATATCATCTGTACCTTTAAATTTATTTACAACATTAACAGAAAGGTATCTTTTTTTTGAATCTATAAGATATTTAGCGGGTAAAAATACAGGACAAGGATCATCACTATCATAAGCTAACATCTTATTACTAGGTGTTAAACAAAACCTAATTCTATATTTTGTGCCAACGCCACATTGTAACATTTTACCATTATATCCATATTCCTCCACTTCGTTACAAGGTAAAAACTCAGCCTCTCTTTTAAAAACATTTAAAGTCGCTATTTCTTCACCAATTTTAACATCTTTTATATTTTTCCATCCATTTTTAGTAAAAATTTTGGTATCTTTATGAAATCCCAATATATTTGTATTATTGCTTATCATTATTCCACAAATCATCATTCATTGCAGATACAAAATCCCTAGTTCTTACTTCGTCTTGTAAATCAGCAATTTCTTCTTCTTTTATATTTTCTTTTTTATTAATTTCATCAGTAATATCTTTAATTTTAACATCTATATATTCTTTGGCTTCTATTTCTTTGAGTCTATTTTCTGCTTGTTCTTTTAGTTCACTCATATTAAAAGCGGGCTCTATATTAAATATAATTGTAGTACCCTTATTATCATTACTTTCTTCTTTAACCCCCCAACCACGCTTTTTGCCTTGATTATTTAACCAATATTTTATAGCTTCTAAGTCACCTGCTTTTACTAATCCTAATAATCTTATTTCAGCAATATCAAGATATTTTTCCTTTATATCTGTATATATTTCTAATAATTCAGGGGATTGTGATATTATCTTTGTCAATGTAAAAGAAGAGCACCCTAACATACCTGCTGCTTTAGTTAACCATCCACCAGATTTTTTTATCGCATCCTCAACTGCTGAAATATTTTCTTTCAATCTTTCAATAATCTCACCTGTTTTACCATCTCTTGTTTTAGATAAGTCTAAAGCATACAAATTTCCTTCACGTGCTGATATGTTATTCACGCCCAACTAACACCATCCAATCTGTTTTTCTTGCTCCTGCAATATATTCTTACTTACAAAATTTTTAGTAATATCACACAAAATAGAGTAACTTTCTTTATAACCAGAATGTCCTTTACTGGTATTATACTGTTTTAAATTATTATTAATAACTTTAGAATCTTTTTTAAATCCAAAAAATCCAGACCATCCAGTCCCCCAAAGAGCACTAGATAAAACAACAAAATCTCTTTTCCCTATAATATTATGAACTTCAGTATCTAAAAAATTATCAAATTTAAATTTTCTGCTAACTACACTGCCAAATAATATTAAACAATTGAGCCTAAATTCCTCCCCCCATTTTTTTAATGCTTCACAAGTTGCCCATGTTCCAAAAGAATGTGCTATCACCATAGTTTTAGCATTTGGATACTTATAACTACACGCTGCTAATCTGTTAGCTATAATCATAGCAATAAGATTACGAACAAAAGGAATTCTCTCTAAAGTTAAAAGTAAAGTGCCATAATTAATAATAGAAATCTTTACTTTCTCCTCAGATAATTCAGATATTCCACTTACTTGATCACAAAGAGTTACTAAATCTTCACCACTAGAATAGACTCCATGAACTGATACAATATTTAGTAAAATATTTGGATATACTTTTTTATTAAACATATTATCTTCCTCCTCTTCCACTTTGTGCCATACGCCTACTTGTACTGCCACCAGTTCTACCACTTGTTCCTTTTGGTTTTCTACCCCGCCCTGTCCTTAAATTGCCACCAAGCTTTCTAAAATAATTAATAATTCCTTTAAAAGTATTTCGTACTCTTCCTCCTAAAGAAAGTGCTTTTCCTGACCTTTTCCCACCACCTTTAGGCATTATTACTTTCCCACTCTTTCCATTCTATTCGTGCAATAAATAACTTTGCTTTTTATATGATTTTTTGAAGCAGTTGTACAATCTTTAAAATCTTTACAAGACAAACATAGAGCAATTTTCTTCCTCAATTTTTCTCCTTAAATATAACAATTTCGGTCTCTATTCCATTTTCAGAAATGTGCATATCATACTGAAGATTTATTTCACATTCACAAATACCACAAATAAAAGAACCATTAGTTGTATCAGCATCAATACTTATTGCTCTTCCACATTTAGGACAATTATTTTCAATTATCATTAATTTTTTCTTCCTCCAAAAATCCTTTTACAGATTTTAATACTTTTTCTTTGTCTTTTATATTATTTAAACATTGAAATACATTTAATCCTATTCCTGATAATAGATAAATAAATTTTCTACACTCTTCCTTTGACAAATATCTACATCTTGTTAATTCCTTTATAATTTTAGATAGCAAAACTTCTTGATTAAGATTTAAATTATAAAATTTAACTAATTGGTCTAAAATAATAACTAAATTTGTCCAATTATCACTACTTTTAGTTATATTATATTTCCATAATTTATCTATTTTATTTTGTATTAAATTATTTTTTATCAAAACATTATTAATTAAAGAAAATATTCCTTTCGGTATTATTGTGTTATTTGTCATACATTCCCTTTTCCCTGCGTGATGAGATCCATGTATCACACCATGCAACAGGAAGCCCTGCTGGTATTGTAGATAAAATATACTCTTTGTTTGAAGGAGAACCATAAATGAAAACTCTTTCTGGCTCTATTTGTCTAATTACTTCTTTTATTCCTTTTTCATGTAAATCTTTTCCTACTTGACGAGATAATTCAATATTTTGGGTCTGTAAACTAATACAAGGAGACCCTTTGGGAATACCAAGAAAAGCAAACTCAAATGATCTTTCATCTGTCCATGTTACATCAGGAACAACATAAATTCCAGCTTCTTGAAAATACCTTCCTATCCATCTAGCTCTATATATTTGCCATATTTGCCATGCCATAGGTTCACCAGGTATAATAGTAAAATTTGGAGTAATAACAGACATATAGTCTTTTTCTTTTATTTTATGTACATATTCAATAGTTTTATCCCAAACTGCTTCAAATTTATCATCCCAACTATAAAAACCTAAAATACCTTGTGTACAATTAACTTTTTCATGATAACATCCTTTAAGAAATAACCAAAACCCTTTATATGCTTCATCTAATGTTTTACCATCACCACAATAAACTTGAATTGGTTCTGGTACACTTGTAAGCATTTCCTTTTTTAGTAAAGGAATATCATATTTATTTAATGCCCTCTCAAACAATATAGAATCATTTAATTCATAAATATCGCCAATTACCTTGTTTTTATCATCAATTTCTTGATCTTCCTCTTCCCCATTATAAATATTGCCACTAATATCAGTATCGGCAGTAATATCATTCCAATCATCAATATTAATAACGTCTTTAATAAAATCTTCATCAATATCATTAGTAAAATCAGTAAAATCATCAAACTCTTGATAAGTACTATTAATAATAAGTAGCTTTTCTTTAGCATCTTTTTCATTTTCAGCATCTATGAATATGCAAGGTATATCATATCCCTCTCCTTTTGAAGAATGTATAATTACTTTCTCATTTTCAAATAATTTTTCTCTTCCGTGTCCATCTAATATATAATATTCACTATCATTTTTTCTCCAAACAAAAAAAGGCACAAACATACCTTTTTGTTCAAAAGACTTCTTTAATTTTTTATAAAGACCTTCTGGAAGTTTTTTAAGTTTCCCTTGCAATGGCTTTAAAACTCTATAATCTAAAAATCCAAATTCAATATTACAACAATTAATATTCATATTACTTTAATTTATTTAATTCATTCATAGGAATTGATTTAAAAGATAGTAAGCAGTGTGTTGTCTCATCGTAATTAGCTATAATATATTTATTATCGTACTTAGTAGACAATCCATTTAAAAATCCAAGCATACCAAAAACAGGAAACTGTTTATTGCTTTTACAAGAAACTTGTATATTAGGATGATTCATCAAATCAATATTAACTGGTACTCGCAAACAAATAAGAGAATCAATTGCAGCAGAATCAATCTTAATCACCTCATTTAATAACTCTACTATTTTATCTACTATCATAATTTAAACACCAGTATGGCCAAATCCACCAGACCCTCGTAACGTAACCGATTCTTCTGACCACTCTTTAAAATCATCAAATACAACTATTTCTGGTTTGACTATTGGCACAATAACTAATTGAGCTATTCTATCCCCTTTTTTAATTAAAAATGGAACAGAAGAACTATTATATAATATAACTTTTACTTCCCCCCTGTAATCGCTGTCCAACGTCCCAGGAGAATTTGCAACAAATATTCCTTTTGAAGCTAATCCACTCCTACTACGAATTTGTCCTTCAACACAATAAGGTATAATAGCAAAAACACCAGTAGAGATAACTCCCACACTGGCACTAAATAAAGTTATATCTTCATTAGCAGCTAAATCTACACCTGATGAGCCATTAGTTTGATACTGTAATGGCTTGACACCTTCCTTATAATAAAATTTTACTTGCAAATTGTTCTCCTTTTTTAGATTTTTTCTTTAATTTTAACTTATCTCTTTTTATTACTTTTAAATCTTTTTCAATAATAGCCAAATTCTTTTCTGTGAATTCCTCACATAATCTACACATTAGAAAAACCCTTCATTTAATCTTTTGTTTATTATTTCACAATATTCCTTACTAACTTCTATTCCTATATATCTTCGATTAAGTTTTAACATTTATTAATTAGACCTAAATATTCTGTAATATTTTTTATTTGATTTAGAAAATCTATTAAAAATCTCCTTTAAAATTAAATTACTCTTCCCACGTAATACCATAATTAATCTTTTTCATTTTTTCCTTACATATTTAACAAAATACAAAGTTTCTTTTATACTATAACACAAATGATATAATTATGTCAAGAACTTTTTATTAATACACAACATATAATCTATTTTAATTATTTATGAAAGACACTAAATTATCAAATAAAAATCAATAATATCAATAAAAAATTAAGATTTTGGCTTGACAAATTCAATTTTAATGATATAATTTAATTGATGATGACTGATAAATACAAAAAATTAGAGAAAGAATATGATTTAAAAGAGTTATACTTACTAAGAAAAAGTCATTTCTATTATTTCTTGTTTGGTTGTCTATGTGTAATTATCTTTATACCTATTGATATTTTAGTAAAATTTTTTATTAATAAAAATGATACTATACCAAATAACATCTGATTATTTTTGTGCTGGATTAATAACAAAAAAATCTAAAGTTGTAAAAGCTGTTCCTATAATACATTATATGATCAACAAAACTATAAAAGACGTAATAGATTATATAGTAAAGAAAAATTGGACTTTAACCAGAGTGAGTATTTATAATTAAGCAATGAATCACGAGACCACAGCAGAGATAGAACTAGCAATAGCAAAAAAATATGGATGGAGGCAAAATATAATAGTACCTAATGTTTCTTGGGGACTACTCTATCATGAAGCTGACTTGTTAATAATGTCAAAGCTCGGAGTTTTAACAGAAATAGAAATAAAAGTATCGAGGTTAGATTTAATTGCCGATTCTTTTAAACGACAAAAACATAGGAGTAAAATCATTAAGTATTTATACTTTGCAATACCAAGAAAATTAGAAAAATCCATATCTTCTATACAAGAAAATGCAGGAATATATATTGTCGAAACTAATGGTAATGTAAAAAAAGAAAGAAATGCGACCACTAACCCAGATTTTATTAAACTAAAAGATGAGCAAAGATACAATTTAGCCAGACTAGGTGCAATGAGGATTTGGAATTTAAAACAAAGACTACATGAATCAATACAATCATACAAAAATATTATTAAAACATTTGAGAATAAAAATACAGGAGTAAAAGATGATTAATAATAAAATAAAATGTTACGACCCAAGAGATAATACAGAAAAAGAAACAAATAATCCAGCATTATTAGCAGGAAAAGCATTGGAATGTATAGCAGAAGTAAGTGAACTGGGAATAGGTTCAGATTTTTATTTTAGCTTAATAGCTTGGGCAAATTTTTGTGATGAGGAAATGAAGGAAGACTACACTGTAGCTTAATCGGTAAAGCACTGAGCTGTTAACTCAGGTTATCTAAGTTCAAATCTTAGCAGTGTAGCCAAATTTAAAAAAACAAAACTATGAATAATCTAACATTTACAGAAGAAGAAGAACATAATAATTTTGACAGACAGGATTTCAAAAAAAGCAAGGTAAAAGTTTATGTAGTAAAACAAATAGAGCCTTGTGACCATAATCCTACTTGTGACTGTACTCCTATATCAAGCATAGATTCTATATTTATAGATAAGAAAAAAGCAAATATAAAAGCTAAGAAAATATATAGAGGATTTGTAGATGAATATTTTATACAAAACTAATACCAGGTAGTGCAATTAGGTAGCACAATGGACTTTGACTCCATTAATAAAGGTTCAAATCCTTTCCTGGTAGCCAATTTTATAAAAAGGAATAACTAATTATATGTTAAAACCAGGTGATGAGATTAATTTGCATGATATAATAAAAGCATCAAAAAGTATTATAAATTTATTAGAAATATCCGATAATATAGAATATCTTAATATATCCATTTTTGAAAGAAATTTATTAAAGGAGAAACATATTGGGAAATGATGATCTACTAATACAAATAATCTCTAAGTGTTCTTGGTTAAATTTAAATATTCTGGTACGTGGTGATGAATACACCAACATAACACAAGCAATAGAAAAAGCATGTAATATCTGGGAAAAACACAGAATAAGTCATGTGGAGAAAACAGGAGTTACTAATATCAAGACAATTAATATATTAGAGTTTTATAATACATAAATTTCAAAAATTGAGTTTTTAAAAATTTAGAAAGGAGTAGGTTAATACTAAAACCAGGAGATGATGCAAGTCTAGAAAAAATAACAATGTCTGTAATAACTATTAAAAATTTACTGGAGTTATCAGATAGTACAGAAAGTATTAATGTAATATTTGAATTACTAAGAGGAATAGTTAAGAGTGTAATAGGAATTGAGTCATCCTTAGATTATGAAAAAAACAAAAATAAAATTTAAAGATATAGTAAAAATGTTTAATGAATTATCTAAAATAAAACCAAAGAGATTTACTACTGTTAAAAATTTATTAAAGCCCTGGAATTTTAGATATATTAAATAAAAAATAACAATAAAGATGGCAACATATAAATTCTTTTTTACTTTTGTGTAATATCAGGAATAGTATCATGTATTGCTTATATTTTAGAAAGAGACACTAAACATAAAAGATAGGTATCAATTAAAAATCCAAAAATAGGATTTTCAAAATTTTAGAATTCTATATAATAATCTTAAAATAATTTTCTTGTAAAACAACCCCCCCCTCCCCTAAATATGAAAATTAAACTGTTAGTTTCAGAAGATATATTTAGTAGATTTTATATTCTTCCCAAACTATATAAATATAATAGAAAACACTATAGCAATAATAATATTGTTTACAATATTCAATGGCTAGATTGGGTTGTATCTATTATTATTGTAATTAATCACTAGTTCTTTGACAATTAAATATATATTATTAAGATATAGATATTATTAAAACATAATCTATACTCTACTATATTGAATATAATATATAAACTATAACTAATATCCAAAACTAATATCCAAAACATAGTCTAAACTCTATGAGATAATGCCGGAGCTATAACCACAATTCCCTAACCAGTAGCATCAACATAGTGTATACCTTATGTCTAATATTTATACACTCTAGGAACTAACCTCTGGCATCTATTAGACTTATGCTAGTTGAATTATAAATATATAGCTATCTCATGAAATATAATTATGACATAATATACTAGGATAATGACTGGATTAACTCTCTAAGCTGAGCAGTAGTCTTACTAATATAATCATAGCAATCCTGTTAGCTATCTTCATAATTTATTCCATCACATAAGTCATAAAAAGTCATAAGTAGTTTTGGTGAAAAAATGAAATCCACCAGGTATAAAAAAAATATCAGAAGTCATAAGTATATTAGTAGGAATAAGTTAAAAACTTAGGTAAAAAACCACATACCAGAAATATCATAGCCTAAAATACATACTTATGACTTATCCTAAGGTATTGATTATATACAACAAGAGATATAATCAATATCAGTGTCATAAGCAATAGTGAGAGCATCATCTGTATCATCATCACTCCAGGATAACACAGCATAATACTTGCTGCCGTGCATGCACTGCCTAACCTTGGCATATCCACCATTGACGCCATCCTGCACAATGTCACCCAGCATTAACTCATTAATATTATTAATTACCTTATTCATAATTATTACTCCCTCTACAAAAATTGATTAGTTAAGGCATGTTTTAAAATTGGTTATCATATCTAATGTATTATGTAACTTAGATAATCTTGTATGTAACCTTAACATAGCTGACAATGGTACAGGATGACTATGATAGATACGATATAATACCTTGATAACCTGATGATTAACATAGGTTACAATATTATTAATCTGATAATCTTGTAACTTATCTAAGTCAATATCCTTAATCATAGATTGATAATCTAATGTTACCTTAGTCATAATATTACTCCTATAGATAATAGGTTATAGGGGTATAGACGTAAGATTATAACCGTCTATACCCCTCAGATTAATGAGATAATGTTACTAACTTACGGGTGAGTCTATTACCTTAGTTCCTTCAATTGGTTTAACTCTGACATTGAGGTAAAACCTGTCGTGGATTGCACTTAAAGTCATGCTGAAAAATCTATAGTCAGTATTTACAGACACTAGCTTGTATTCTTTCTCCAAGCCTAACTCTTTTTGTTTCATTAATACTTTTGCCTGCAATCTCAATGCAGTATCCTTATCAAGAACAGGCAACAGTCCATCTTTATTGATAAAATCAGGGAGCAAGCTGAAGAGATAAGATACGCTTGAGAATGCTTTTTGTTTTGTCGTAGCTTTGAGCAAGGCGGCTTCCACAAAAGCAAGTTTAGCTTTAAGTTGTTCTATCTCACTCGTAGGATTAGTTATATCTGATACTTTTGCAGTTAGTTCACTTGCTGATACCCCAGCTTTTTGCAAGTCAACGTTACTCACTCTGTTTACTTTTGCTCTCTGTTTTTCAATCGTGATAGTCATAATTTTTCCTTTCAAAATTTGCGAAATTAAATTACTAAATTAATGTTACAATATTACCTGTGATACTATATATTATTTACTCTTTGTCTATTTTATCGCCCCCCCTGAAAATTTTTCAGTGACTAAATTATAACTATATTATACATTGATTATTCAATCTGTCAAGATAAAATCTTTAAATAAATTTTTGCGTCTGAAAATTATATACTTCCTGACTCCATCCATAAGGTTTACCCCTTGATAACAAAGGACACTTAAATTGTGAGTCAATTACCTTGTGCATTACTTCAGCATTGTGTATCATCCTACGAGTTGCTTTCCGCCGGCTGGTTATATCGTGGATACTATATATCTTATCATTTTGCAAGTGGACATGGAAAGAATAATCAATAATAACTGCATGCAGTAATTCATTTGTGATCCGCATTGACTCACTCCCTTTCAGATGCTGATTATTAATACTAATACCATTACCTATACCTATAGTTATAGGATTGATTCTTACATTACCTTTCATTCTCATAATTTTTTTACTCCCTTGTTAAGATTCCATGTACAATACACATTATCACAGTACTCACCCTTACAAAGATACCTGCAATGTTGCTTGTTTGCGCCTACCTTATCCCAATCACGCCGACAATTTTTTATTTCCCTGCAACTCATAATTTTTTTCTCCCTTATTTAATTTCGGATACTTAACTCAACTATATCTGTATTATACTATTAATATTCAATTTGTCAAGATAAAAATTTAAATTATTTTTTAAAGTTAATCATATTTTATATATATAATAATGTAATAGCAATAACCATGCCAAATTAATTTTCATTATATATTATTATGTCTCTTGACTTTATCGCAATCATGGTATAATGCCGTATTCGATTCTTGTATCCACCTTCAGATAATTTATTTACAATTTATAATGAGTCTCAATATCATGGACATAGCAAGTTCCGTGCCTAAAAAACCATAGCAAAATTTATGCCAGGAAAAAATAAAAAAAATATAGAGGGGAACATTGCTAAAATTTTTTCTTAGGCATGCTATGTCCATTAGAAAATGTTCCACCAATTATAAATTTTTCATGCCCTTAGATATTAGAAATACAAAATATTAATTATAAATTATCAATATATAATTAGCTATTAATTTTACACAATTCAGCTATACCTTTTTTAGCTCTTATCTGTAATTCAGCACAGTCTTTATGAATTAATCTATTTTTGCCTTTTATAACAATTTTTACTCTGTACCCTTTAGTTATTTTGTACCCACAGTAATAACACTTCATACTTATTTATTCCTTTCCTTTTACCATTTCACAAACAGCTTCTTTGCCTGCAATTTGCCAGGGAATACCATTAGCAATTTTTTCTTCATAAATTGTCTTTGTTTTAATCCATTCATCTAATCTTTGTTTTCCTACATCTGAAAGACCTTCATAACAAAGTTCCTTCCATAACAAACATTCCTTTAAATTACTATACTCATTTAATCCAGACCAAGTTACACGATCATTTTCATCTAAATACATACATGCTGAAACATATACGTGTGTGCTTTTCTTTGGCTTATTCCATATATCATTCTTTCTGGGATTAGATGTTTGTGAACAAAATCTATATCCTAATTTCTCTGAATACTCTAACCAATACCTAATTTTACATCTTAAGCTGAACCCGTACGGATAATCATTTACAAGATAACTATTTTCCTCACTATCATAACCTTTTAATAATTGCATAAACTTATTTCCTTTCTTTGCATAAATGTTAAGTAATAATCAGCTCAAAACTTTTAATTTTTTTACTCTAAGTTTAGCAAAATTACCTGGCATACCAGCAAAACATATATCTTTACTATAAACTTCAACATCTAAAGGTATATACTCATGATCTGCTTTGCATAATCCAGCCCATTCCGGTCTGTACCCGTACACAAAAACATGCAAACCTACATCACATTGCTTGTCACTAATCTTTGCACTAGGTTCTTCCACCACATCACCAATATTATAAAACAAACAAGTTCCACCATCAAAATTGGGGCTATTTCTTTCTTTCGTCACCCATTTTGTGAAAATATGACTCTTTTGCTTTTTGTAATTAGTGATAAATATTTCATTCATTACTTTGCTTTTTACACCATCACCAAGTTCTGCATCATCACCAAGTTTTACATAATTACCAAGTTCTGCATCATCACCAAGTTTTACATAATTACCAAGTTTTACATAATTACCAAGTTCTGCATTATTACCAAGTTTTACATTATTACCAAGTTCTACACCATCACCAAGTTTTACTCTACCTTGTGCAGTTAAATAATATCCCTGCTGATCTAATTTACATTCTCTTATTTCCTTTATTCTCATTTTACATCTCCTTATTAATTTCCTTTATTTTAACTTACAAGAATTAAGTATAGAACCAACCATTGTATTGATTTATACTATGAATAATATTACTTAAATTAAATGGAATTTCCTCTAATCTCTTGTGTTCCTTTTCGTGTGTACTATCAATAAATTTAAAAAAATCAATATCCATTTCTTTCAATGCAGAGATAACATCTCCCAAAGTTATGTAAGTAATACTAACATAACCAGATTTTTCTACTTTCTTGTTTTCTAAAGTTGGATGCCAAAAAAGTGTTTTTCCTGTTTTACTTTGTCTGACTGTGTAACACTCAAATAATGATATTTCAGGACTTGTGTCAATCCTGTCATCATAAGAATTAAGATCAAAATTTTGTCTATGACTACAACCATTTTTTAATAAAATAAGTAATTTTATCATTCTATCAATTCTCCTTTAATAAAATAAATGTTGTATTTTATCTAAATTTATGATATATTTATACCCTATGAAAATTCAAGGTATATATAAGATAATAAATAAAATAAATAATAAAATTTATATTGGTCAATCTACTAACATTTACAAAAGATTTAATTCACATAAATGTGAGATAAAAAAAGGAATAAATCATCCTTTATATAATTCTGTTAGAAAATATAATATAGATAATTTTGAATTTATAATATTAGAAGAAGTAACTAATGTTTTATTATTAGATCAAAAAGAACAATATTGGATGGATCATTATAAAAGTTATGATAAAAATTTTGGGTATAATTTATATTCAGTTGCAGGAAAATCTTGTGTTGGATATAAACATACAATAAAAACTAAAAAAAGAATGTCCAAAGCAAGAAAGGGGAGAAAACTATCTCCCGAAACCAGAAAAAATATGTCAATATCCCGTAAAGGAAGAAAAGTATCTAATAAAACAAGACTAAAAATATCTAAAGCACATAAAGGCAAAAAATTTTCAGAGGAACATCTATTGCATTTATCAGAAGCTAGAAAAAGGAGAATAACAAGTGATGAAACAAAACTAAAATTATCTACATCTCATTTAGGCAAAAAACATTCTGAAAAAACCAAAGCTAAAATGTCACTAGCAAGTAAAAATAAACCAAAATCAGAAGAACATAAAAGAAATATAAGTCTGGCCAAAACATTACCACACTAATTTAGTGTGCATAATTACGCTCCTTATTAAAATTTAATCTACTTTAGTTACTATTTTGCACGCTTCCTCATAGAGGAGTTCGAGATTCAAGTCACTTGCTACTTTATCACATTCCTTTATTTCCTGTAATAGTAAATATTCAGCGTCCTCCTGTAATTGCCTTGCTATAGTAAGTGTATTTATTGAATTAGTTACTTTTGCATTTAACAGTACTAATTTAATAATTAATTCCTGTTTTGTCATAAATAATTGTCCTTTCTTTTTGTTATTTCCTGTCTATTTTAATATGATCAAAGTTACTCACATCAACATTTAAATATTCTAATTGATGTTTAAGATCTTCTATCTGATTCTTTTCACTTTCTTCTGTACCCGATTCATCATCAGACTCAATTCCCCAAATTCCACCAGATGTTATTTTCTGGTATGTAGTGCACCCATTTTCTTCTAAAAAAATATTAGCATTGGCAATAACTCCCACAAAGGAAAAAGCACCATTGTTTAATTGCTCCATTCTTTTATAATCTTGTAGTCCATACTCTCTGTAATCCTTTGTTCCTACCTTTTCACCACCAGCATAAGGTTTAAACCCAGTATGCTCTCTATTTCTTGTGTTAATTTCCTCTATCTCCTCCTCTGTTAAATCCTCATAAAACTTGTCATATTGTTTAACAATTACTCCATCATCAAGGTCACTTGTATATTCCCCAAGAAAAGATGTGTCTATATCCTCATCAAGTTTATGTTCTATTACTATTGATTTTATTTTAAATTTGTTGTTCATGTTACTGTTCTCCTTTTGTAATTATAAATTTTAATTAATTAAAGGCTGAAATTTATAAAATTAACTCACAAGATTTAATAGTTTACCAGCTCTCTTCTCTAAGTCTAGTCTTGAATCAATGTGAACTCTGTTCCTGGCGGTTGCTGTTAACCCTTGAACTATGTTCCATAACGAATTATAAGAACCCTCTTCCTTCTTTGCAGTTTCTATTGCTTGTTTAGATTCAGATAATTGAAAATCTTTGTTCCTTAACCAAGTAATTGCATCTTGTTCACTATCTGCAATTCTATATTCAATGGCCTTTTTTATAGTCTGTGTTTCAAAAACCGCTGAAGATTCAATATACTGTTTTAGTGTAGGAACTACTTCTTTGAATGCCTTGTAAGGAGCGTTACCCTTATGTACTACTCTACTTGTTTGAATACACTTAGCGTCCCATACAATATGGTTTCCACAAACATATCTATATAAAAAAGTAGTAATCCCAAAAGTAGCTTTTCCTACTTCACTGTTCCACACAAAAAACCCTCTTGATAAAAAATCTCCGTTTACTTCAATTTTATGCTCTTCATCTACCATGAACATAAATATATCTCTATCACTTGCATATAATCCAGCATTTTCCATACTATCTTTATTACCAAAACCTCCTGTTTTATATGCTGGAGGATTATGCCATGATGGATTAAGTTCACACAAATGCTCTACTGCATTTACAACATCAATATCCCATATCCTGGAATAACCTGTACTTGTTAATGCTCTAATGGTTTTATCACTGTTAGCTGATATTAATAACTTGTTTATAGTATCTGTTTTACTAATACCATAATTCAAATTATTTACTGCTAACTCAGGAGATAATTTTTGTATATATCCAGCGGGAGCATCTGCAATTATACATAATTGATTAAACGACCAATTAGTCATAGCAAAATCAGTATCACAATGATTTAACTTTATATCATTGTCCCTTGCAACAATATTAACTTCTTTCAAGTTTACAGATGCTTCAATACTAATATTTCTGCGATTTAATACTGATATTTTCAGTTCTTCTAATGTTTGAAATCTTTCATCTACTGGCCTATTTCTCCATTGTTCATTAGCTGTCATTAAATTACTCATAATAATATTCCTTTCTTTTTTGAGATGTTCCCTAAAGTTAGCACAACTAACTTTTTACTATTTCAAATTTCCCATAATATGGATATATAGAACCATCTCTGTAAATCTCATATCTATATGTTCCATCTTTCACTCTAAACACTACTAATAAGTGAGAATTATAGTTATTCCCAATATTATGTTCCACAACTCCAACTTTTTTATAGGTTTTAGGAGCATCTGCAAGTGGTCTCCCTTTACCCATCCTACCAATAGTTTCAGTATTATAAGATACATTTCCTATGCCACCAGTAAATTTAATTTCTATCATTTTATTTCTTCTTTATTTAATTTCTACAAGATACTTAATTCAATTATGTCCGAATTATACATTGATTATTCAATCTGTCAAGATGCTAGTTCAAAATTATTTTTATCAATTTAACCATATTTTATATAATAATGTATAGCATATACCATGCCAAATTAATTTTCATTAAATATAATTATCTTTCTTGACAAATTGAATAATCATGGTATAATTCGACTAATTATTGTTATTTTAATTATTTCATAAAGTAAAAAAGGAGTAAATAAATTATGACTATTGCAGAAATAAAGGAGTCATTGCCAGATGTAAAAGTTCTGTACAAAAATAAAGTATATATCGGCAGGGTGTATGGCAGAACAAATAAATTTCCTACAACAGTAATTACGGTAGATGGCCATGACATACAGTTTGAAGTAGCATGGATAACTATACAACGATGTTTAGAAAAAAATGTTCCTGTAAAATATTAACCAAAATAAATAAAAAGAACAAAAAGAAAGGAAATAAAATGTGTGACCATTGCAAAAAAATTAAAAAGGACTATGAGCTTTTTATAATAGAGAAAAAACATATAATTAGAAAAAAATTTGGATATATAATTGTGTGTAAGAAATGTTTAAATGACCTACAAAAAAAGGAGAAACTATGTTAAGTACAAATAAGCACAATTTTTACATACTGAATGATGAACAAAAAGAAGTAGTAGTAAAATTGACAGAAAAATACAATAATTCCTGGTTAAAGATAACTTTAAGAAAAGATAATAAAATATGTAAAAACACAGTATACGCTCCTGGAACCAGGTACAAAATATCTATAGTGGGAGAACACTTATCAAATGAAATTGGTTTTGAGAAAGATTTAAAAAATAACAATATAGTTAAATCTATAATTTAAAGGAATACATTATATGATAAAACTACAAGTATGGAATGTAATTAATGCAGATAATGAGATTATAAAAAGTATCTGCACAAGTAAAGGAGCTCCAAGTATAATAGCATTTAACAGGCTCAAATTTTTATTTCCTAAAACTTATTTTTTCCTAAAATTAAAAAAAGGTAAAAAAATAAAGGTAATAGAGTAATAGGACAAATAACAAGGAAATAACTTTATAACCAAATTATAAATAGAGCATTATAGCTCAGAAATATAAAGTCCAGATGAAATATCAGGAATTTTTGCTTAATATATGCTAATAGCTATTAAAGTTACTGTGCATGATTATAAATTTAGCTATTAAAAATTAGATAACTAATTATAAATTTTTTATAGGGAGAGTAAAATGAACTGTTATATGTGTGGAGGTTTTTTATTATCTGAAGATAAACATACCGCAGGAAAAAAGAATTTTCACAAAAACTGCTGGTCTCGATTAGACAGAAAACAACAAAAAATAATCCAAGATGAAAAAACACCTGTAAAATTAAGCAAAAGAACATTTACAATAAAAAATAAGAATATTCCTATTTTATAACAATTAATGTTAGGAAAAAATATGAATACTATAGAACATGACCAATTAATAGTAGAAATAAAAAATAGTGCTAAAACATTTACTGAGGATAATATTTTATTTCCCCTTGAACAAGATTATATTATTATAGAAAGTGCAATGTTGTTAGGAGCAAGTATAGTTATTAGACTTGATATAAAAAAGGAAACTACATGAATAAAAATAAATTAGAAGATATTGGATTTTATACATTATCAGACAAACGATGCAGAAATGCTTCAGTAAATTCTCCTATATGGAGAGCAGAGCTATTACTAACTGATAAATGCAATTTTAATTGTCCCTATTGCAAAGGATTAAAGAAGGAACTCAGAGGAGATAGAAATTTTGATGAAACAGTAGGAATATTAGCGTGGCTATTTGAAAATAAACTTGTAAATGTAAGATTCTCAGGGGGGGAGCCTACTTTAGACAAAAATCTTTTAGATTATGTTATGCTATGCAAAGATAATAAAGTAAAAAGGATAGCTATATCTACAAATGGTTCAGCTAATTTACAATACTACAAAGAATTAATAAACTGTGGCGTAAATGACTTTTCAGTTTCCCTAGATGCTTGTTGTGCTTCTACTGCTGATATTATGGCAGGAAAACAAGGACAATATAATACAGTTATCAATAATATAAAAGAATTATCTAAATTAACTTATGTGACTGTAGGAATTGTATTTAACGAGAATAATATATCTCAATTAACTGAGACTGTAGTTTTAGCAAAGGAACTTGGTGTCTCAGATATTAGAATTATTCCTTCTGCACAATATAACAAAGAAAATGTTTTAGAGAAACTGCAATTTAACTTCATAAATAAATATCCAATACTAAAATACAGATTAAATAATCATAATTCAGGAATTAATATAAGGGGTTTGAGTAAAACAGACAATGAAAGATGTCCTCTTGTTCTTGATGATATTGCAATAGCTGGAAATTACCATTTTCCTTGTATTATTTATTTACGTGAACAAGGAAAAGCTATAGGAAAAATAATAAATGAAAATACAGGAAATATCAATAATATAAGAAAAGCTAGGGAAGTATGGTGTATGATTCATAATGTTCAGGAAGATAGTATATGTAAAAAAAATTGCCTTGACGTATGCAAAAAATATAATAACAAATATGCAAAATTTAGAAAAAATACTTATAATACCTAAGTTAGACAGTTCTCTTTTTACGTGGTTAAATTGGAGAGCTGGTAGTACACATGATTTAGATATTAGATGTAGATATGCTCATATAACATCTAATAAAGGGAAATTAATATTAAGAAAATATGTTATAGGTTGGTGTTATGGACATAATCTACTGTGCAGACCTAAACCAAATGAAATAGCTTTAATGTGTTTTAAAGATGAACATGAGTTCTGGTTTCATTTAAGAAAACAAGAAGTAGTAGAGGTATTTAAAAAATGAATATTAAATTACATAGAGTTAAGATAGGTTATATTTTTACCAATGTTTTCCAAGATATTGTCATTCTTGTAGGTGAGATAGAAGCAGAAATTATTGTTAGTAAAAGCTCATTAGATATAACAAAAATACGGAATGTTATTCTTTTGTATAAACAAGAATTTAGGGCAAATGTATATATAAATGATAAAGACTATTATTTAATGTCAGATATTTAATTTTTATGTATTGTTGTATTTAGATATTAGGATATGTAAATTTAAATTATAAATAATTTTTAATATAACTTTTTTATTAAGGAAATACAATATGAAAGTAATAGAATTATTTTATTTACTTAAATCTAAATTAAGGGATTCAGGAAGTTATGACATAATTTGTTGTTGCAAATATGGGACAGATAAAAAGAATAATAAATATTATAACATAAAAAGTTATGATAAAGGAGTTATAATTTTAGAAGAAATTAAGGAATAAGTTATTACTATATGGTTTGTTTTATTTTTTTATTTTGTTCTTTATGGTTTCTTTCAATTTTTTCGATAATGAGGGTATGAGGGTAGTTAATAATTATTATTTTATAATATTATTTTATAACAACTTAAAATTATTAACTAAGATCATGGTCTATGTTATTATATATATAATACAATATTACTCTATCAGGACGACTGAGGGAGAATGGTAAAACAATATTCCCACTTTATATATTAAAATATACTATTATCTATGTACTAATATAATAATATAATTAAATATAAAGCTAAGGAGAATATTATTTTCCAGTCATCCTGATTATAAGTATAATTTTATATTCTAATAGTTCCAGCTATTAGATTTAATGATTATTAAGTTTCCAGATAGTTGAATTTATTTCATTTTGCCAGTAAACCCTTTTTTTATTTTACTGGTTTCAATAATCTAGCCTACTTAAAGCTTTATACTTATAAATATCATAGCAAGAGTTTCACTTTTCTATATGATATTACTATTTTTGTATGGACTATACTACATTTACCATTGTAGCCATCTATATACATATTGAAATATATATCTACAACAATAAATTTTTATGTCTGGCATCAGGCACGACGTCGGGTTTTATTTACTGTACTTTTTGGTACAGTAACATGAGCAAATGCACTCAACAGTGTCCAGGTCACTAGATTTACCACTGCTATATTACTATAGTTTGTGCAGTATTCCCTCCAGAACTTATCCTGGAGAAGTGGACGGGCTATAAATCACACTGTTCTTACTTGCTTTTGCTCCAACAAATAAGATTTAATAATGTGATCATCTGGAATACCTAATCCATACTTTATAGGTTTTTTACTTCTAAATATATTGACTTAAATCTATGTATTATATAAGTATTTTAATGGCATCAAGCCAGATTTTTTGCTTGACAATTGCCTATAGTTCGTTTGTTTTTTGATTTAAGTCAATCGACTAGATGGTATTATACACAGATTTCAACTTTTTGCAAGTAAAAAATCAAAATAATTTTGAAATTGTATCTTGACAGATTGATTAATCAATGTATAATACAGATATAATTGAGTTTAACAATTTAAAAACAAAAAGAAAGGTAGTTTTATGTTTATTAATGTTAGTAATATTAGTAGTACTTGTTGGATGCAATTAGAACAATTAGAGGAGGCTGTAAAATATGGAAAAATTGTAAACATAAATTTTCCTGTAATTCCTACTGAATGTAGTGATGATTTGTTACATGATATTGCGCATGAAATAAAAGAACAAATTAAAGAGTACGCTCCTAAAAAAGGAGATTGTGTTTGTATATCAGCAGAGTATGGGATTACTTTTGATATTGTGGACTATGTTCATAGTTGTTTAAATTATGTTGTATGTGTATATCCAGTTATGGATAATGATAGAAATTTTATTAAATTTAGATTCTATTAAAAAAGTGATTAGGGACTATTATTATGGAAGAAGATGAAATTGACCATGAATTTGATTGTGAGAGGGATGATGAAAAATACAGTGTTTTATTTGATGAAATTGTTGTAGAAACTGATATGTCTTGGTTGTTAGATATTGATTGTGAGGAAATATGGTTTCCTAAATCCTTGTGTAGAATAGAGGAGAATGAAATAATTATGCCTTATTGGTTAGCAGAAAAAAATAATTTAATATAAAGAGAAATGAAATGAACAAAATAGTTAAGGAAAGATTAAAGAAAATAGAAGAGGCACTAAAAATTTTACAACAGTCAGGAGAAACAGAAGGAGCACATATTACTGCTGATAATTATTTATGTGAGGCTTTGTCTTTGTTATGACATAAAAAAATTACAGAAGAGTACGAGAAAATAGACAAATGGTATGCCTAAGTGACGCTACGCCTTGTTTTAACTTAAGTAAGATAGTTTACCTCATAATGATGATTAAAAGCTGTCTTGCTTAATCCTGTAGCTATTACTTTAAAAAATTTTATAAAGGTTGTAATGAAAAAAAAGACTCGTAGAGGATTATTATTTTGTTTAAAAGATAGGTATTATATTTATTTAATTATTTGTATAGTTATTATAGTTATAAGTTTAGTAATAGCAAGTAGTTATGCTGAAGATCATTACACAAATGAGCAAATAGCAGACGCAATTTACAAAACTGAAGGAGGAAAAAAGGCAAAAGTGCCTTATGGAGTTTTATCTATTAAAACTAATGATACAAGAGGAGTGTGCATTAATACTATAAAAAAGCAAAGAATCAGGCACAAAAAACATGATTGTAATTCAGATTTCATAACTTGTTTAGGAAATAGATATTGTCCTGTGAGTAGTGACAGCAAAGGCAATAAAAATTGGGTAAAAAACGTCAGATATTTTCTAAAATCAAAATAATTTGAAAATAGTGTCTTAACAGATTGAATAATCAATGTATAATACAGATATAATTTAAGTTATTAAATTTAAAAACAAAAAGAAAGGATAGGTAATATATTATGTTAGATGATGCTATAAAAGTAAAAACATCTACAGTAAGATTTGCTATTTTACAGTGGAATTTTCAGGAAATCAGGGGTAAACTTCAACCTGAATTTTCTGTTATGATGCAAGAAAAAATGATAGATGAGATTTTAGAGATGAGAGATAATTATAAAGCATTACAAGAAGAACAAGCAGGAATAGATTTATAATTTAATAGTTAGAAAGAGAGGATTAAAATATTATGAGCAAACCTTATACTGATGACAGAAAAGAAGAGGTAAAAGCTACTTTTAATGAAATATGTAACTCTGGAAAGCCAGAAGAAGCTGTCCCACTTATTATTGATGGTGCTGTAGCCAAATTAAATGTTTCAGAGTATATAAGATTGGACAAAAAAATTAAGGAATTAGAATCACAAAGAGAGCAAATGAAACCTGGAATAATTGCATATATGAAAGAGCATAATCTAAAAACTTTAAGTAAAATAACATTGTGTTTTACAGAAAAAGTAAAATTAGATGCAATGAAAGTGTATAAATTTTTAGGCTTTAAGAAATTTATGATAATCGCAAAAGTAACAAAGAAGGATGTGGAGCAATATCTTAATAAAATAGATATTGGAAAATGTGCAAGCGATGAAATAGGATTACCTGAATATTCACTCAGGGTCAATCATGGAGCAATAGATTAGCTGAGAGTATATTAGAAAAAGAGTATTTAGGTACATTTCAACTTAGTAATCCAGTTTTAGTTTTTCATGTATTTTATGAAATATTGTAATTTAAAGGGAGAAAATGAAATGAAATTTCCACAGAAGATAGAGATTAATGTAGAAGATGAATTTCAGGGCGTAATGCTTTACTCTTGTTTCAATAGAAGTTTTAACGATGTTATGTCTAATTTAGCAAAGAGTAAGAAATGTTACGCACAAAGTATTTATATTAAACATAGAAATGAAACAACTGATAAAAATTTTATCCTGAGATGTTGGGAAAAAGTTGATGATATGTTTGGAAAAAAGGAAGATAGCAAAGAAATTAAAAATAACGGTAATAAAAGACTAGCTAAGATCAAAGTTGAGTCATTTTTCAAAAATGGTGAGGAGTTTTATAAAATATTGGAATTTGAGAATATTAGACAAGAAAAACAATTACCTCACAAGTATCTTTTACAAATGCCTAAATTTTTCCTAAGTCCTGATAAATCATCTGTGAATATAGCTTTTACTGACTATACTAAAATTCCTGTTAATCAATTTTTTTCGTTGTGTCTTGGGGAAATTATGAATAAAAAGGAATTTAATGAAATTTTAAAAGTTATCAAAGATGTTGGGGAGAGATTAACACAAATTAAAAAGGAAGAAAGAGTCCAATCTAAAAAGGAAAGTAATATTATTGAATTTATTATATAATATTTAATTTACTGATATTAATTAAGGATATAATTAATGGAGCAATCACTGTTATTTATAAAAAGTATTAATAATTTATTAGCTGAGTATCAATGTAAATATTGTGGTAACGTAGTTATACGTTATAAGTCTAACGCAAAACGTGTTAGGTCTTGTGGATGTAGAAGGAACATAAAGCATGGCAAACATGGTTGTAGTAATACTTATTTATACAAAGTTTACAAGGGGTATGAAAATAGATATAAAAATATAGAATTTAAAGACTTTATGGAATTTAATGATTGGGCTAGTGCTAATGGTTGGTCTCCCAATAAAGTGATTATTAGAAAAAATACATCGTTAGGAATAACTAGAGATAATTTAATTATACTAGATAAGGAAGAGGGAATTAAAAAAGTAAGAAGCAAAAGTAGTGAGACTACTACTATACAAAAAACTGATGTTATTATTTGTTACAGGGAGGCGAAAAAACAGTTTAAGGGGGAAAGTCAAGTTTGTATTTTAAATTTAGTAGCATTACAATTAAAATTAACTTTTTGTGATGTGTTTAAAATTATTACTGGAAAGGATATAGATAGCAATGAATTTGATAACAGAAAATCATATAAAAGATCATGGTACTTATTTAATAATAAGAAAAAAGGAAAGGAATAAATTATGAATTGGGTTGCGGTAGAAAATTTAGGTAAAAATGTGCTTATTAAACTTAAATTGCCATTTCTTTGCAATGTGATTGAAAAACCAAGAAGCGGTATGGTTTGTTTTTTTGCAGAAAGTTATCTTCCTATGTTACAAGAGATAGGATGTATATTAGCAGTAGATAGTTATATTAGAGAAGAAACTGACCTTCCTCATAGATATATGTTATGTCATAAAATTTATGAGCCTGCACAAATGGAAGAAGAGAAAGATGATTATAAAGTTACATGTTATGATTCAGTTAATGTAAGTACTATTCCGTCTGAGCTAAAAGCAAGATTTCTTGATCACACAAAATCACTTGCATCTATTATTGGTAAAAATATAAAAATAGGAATACCTCACCGCAGTAAAAAGAATGTTCCTGAGTCATCCCCAAGTAGTTTATTTTATATATTTATATGGAGCCAGATAGAAGAAAATGACCTTCCTGGTACAGTAACTACTCCTAGAACTATGTGGGGGTATCCTACTTCTTGTGGGGATCAATCTTTTTCTCCTTCTGGTAAGGGTATCCCGATAATTACTACTGAAAATTATTGTGTAGCAGAAGTGTTTGAAAATGCTATTTACATTCATTATGATATTTGTCATAAAGATGTTTCTGACGCAGAAACGATATACAAGAAAATACTTGAGGAATTTGTTAAGATTTATAAAATGGATTCTATTAGTAGGGCAAAGTATTTAGCAGAAGTAGAAATAATAAAATGTAACGAAACTAAGTTAAGTTTTGTAAATTTTATGGTAGCCAAAAACAAAGAAAGGATTGCTGACTATGAACACTTATTACGTGAAGAAGCACAAATGATAGAGAATCACCAGAGAGAAATAGTGCGTCAATTAGGTATAATAGGTGAAAATAAAGTTACTTTATCAACACTACAAAGGAAACTTTCTTCTCTTTCAGAAACTTCAAAGGATGAATATGAAAAAATTGCTAAAATAAAGAAAGTTACAGAGATTAAATGTAGCCCAGATTGTATTGAGATAACTACAAAAGATATTTATATTGATGAAAAAGACTTATTAAGAAAAAATGATGTTATATATCATATAGGTAAATTTGTAATTTCTGTCTTTCTGGATGGTAGAATTCGTTTCTTTAATAAAACAAATCAGGGGATGGGGCCGGGATATTATTTACCAAAAGGATTTTCTGGGAATACTTTATGTAATAGACATCATCCTCATGTAAATGCCGACGGTATGGCATGTCTTGGTAATTTATCTAGCGTAATTCCAAAGTATATTGCTGAGTGTAATATAAGTGTTTTAGTTAGTTTATTGATAAAATTTTTAGAAACAACCTATGTGGAGGATGGGGCTGGAGCAGGAATTTATTGGTGGCCAGTAGTTGATAAAAAGGAGGAATAAACTTTAAGAAAAAAAGGATATAATTAGTATGAGTAAAAAAGTTAAAAGTTCAGCAGAGTATTATTTCCCACATGATTTTGAGACAAATGTTACTATTTTGGATAATGTTATTTTACCAGAAATAATTATTACAGAGAAGGCGTATATGGACATGATTTATATAACATCTCAATCAGATAGTGATGAAATATCATGGTTAGGTTCTGTTGATAAAGCTGATAATATATATACTATAAATAATGTGTATTTATTTGATCAAGTGGTCTCATCGGCTTCAACAGAAATAGCAGAAAAATCTATAGTTAAATTAGGAAATGAGATGCTTCAAGCTGGATCAATAAAAGAAGTAAATAAATTGAGGTTTTGGGGGCATTTACATCCAGGAGGATCTACATCGCCAAGTCATATTGATAACCAACAACTTGGGGTATTTCAAAAAAGATGTAAAGATTATTTTATAAGAGGTATTTTTGGAAGAAAAGGCAGAGCTGAGTTTACTCTATTTGATTTTGAAAATGGACTTTGTTTTAATGATATAGAGTGGAAATTTAGTATGGTCAGTAACAAAGAGAGAAGAGATTATATCAAGAAATGTATAGATGAAAAAGTAAAAAAAGAGACTACTTTTTCTTTTCCTATGGTAAGTTCTTGGAAAGGGAATAAACAGAACTCAAAAGGAGATAATGATTATTTTAAATTTGGACATTATTTTCATTAATGTTATGTTTTACTTATTAATCAAAGGAAAATAAAATGAGAGCTGATTATTGGAGGCAATTAGATGTATTTGATCCATCTAAATTTAATACTCCTGTTGTTATTATAGGTGCTGGAGCAATCGGTAGCTGGACTGCTTTAGTTTTAGCTAAAAGTGGAGTTGAAAATATGACTGTATACGACAAAGATACAATTGATTCTCATAATCCTCCTACTCAACTATACGGTATTAATGATGGGGGCAAATTGAAAGTATCTGCATTAAAAGAAAGAATTAAGATGGACACTGGAATAGAAATAAAGACTTTTAATGAGTTTGTTACAAAAGAGACTAAATTAAACGGAATAGTATATGTATGTACTGATACGATGTCAAGCAGAAAAGAAATATGGGAGAGTTGCTTAAAGTATAATATTGAAGTTCCTTTAATGGTAGAAACTAGACTTGGTGCAGAAATAGGAAAAATTTATACTATTAATCCATTAGATCCTAATCATATTGAAAAATACGAACAAACTTTATATTCAGATGAAGAAGCAGAGGAATCACCATGCACCTACCGTAGTATAATCACAGTAGTAGTTACTATGTCCGGGCTGGCAGCACACAAGGTAATAAAATATCATAAAAATATTGGTTTTAATTTTAAAATAGAAATAAAGGAGGGAGGAGAAAAAGAAAATTCTGGCATGTTTTGTGTAAGGCCGTTGTTAATGACAATGGCTAAATTTTAAGTTATTGTATAAAATTGTAAAGGAGATTAGAATGCTTAAATTTATAGTGGGGAAGATACCAGGGGAAGTAGTTGAACTAGAATTTGCTAGGGACAGTTTGACAATTCTGGAAGCAGTTAAACTTGGAGCAGCTAAAATAGGCTTTTCTTATGAAACTACTGATGTTGTGTATTTAAATGGGGACATATCTTCTTTTGACACAGTAATAGAAAATAATGATGTTGTTTTAATTGATATTCCCAAAATAAAGGGAAATCAAAAGGTCATCAAAATTGGAAGAGAGGGGCAGTTAGTTAAATCAGTGGCTCTTCACAATAATGATAGCGTGAATGATGCTTTAATAGCAGCTAAAATGGAAAAATTATCAGAAGAGGAGGAAGTTTATATTGACGGTGAAAGAGTTATTTCTTCCACTGTTTTAGAAGAAGGTGAGGTTGTTGTAATAAAAAGAGTTGCTAGAAGTATGAGAGGTAATGGGAACTCTGCTTATTGCATAAATATTTATGAAGCTATTGCTAATCTAAAGAAACGTATGTCTGTGTTAGAGGAGTAAATAGTTTCAACTTCTGGGTAATTTATGTTTTAATGATAGATAGATAGCTTAATAATTTATATAAATAGGTATAAATAAAGTGAGAAAGAGGTTTCTAGATATTGGTTAAAGTCCAATAATATTTATCATTAAAATAATAATATGAATACTGATAAAATTATAAATATATTACCAACATTATCACAAGAGGAGCTTAAAAAAATAGGTGATTCCATTAAGTTCTATTTAAAATCTGCTGAGAAAGAAACTCATCCAGAAGAAATATTATTATATGATTCTATAAATAATAAAGTTAAGGAAATTACTAAAAATTATTTATTTTTTAATGTATTTAAAAAATCTAAAATTGGGTATAAACAATTAGATGAATGTTTAAAAACTTTGGATAATTTTATTACATTAATAAATAAAAATGCCAAAGTAACACGACTTTTGAGGAAACAAATCTATAATTTATATGTTGAAATTATTGTTGAATATTTGGTAAAATATAGGATACCTATATCAATTAACTCTGTTCTTAATTGTCATGAAAAGTTTTTGTCTTTACTAGACAAAAAGTACCCTGGATATTTAGAATCTGGTTTATTATATTTAATATTCTCTGAGAATGTAGATAATGATATTAAAAAAATTAAATAAAAGAGGAATAAAATATGAAAAATATAGATTATTACTTATTTCAAGTTATGGATAATGGAAAAATTGAAATTGATGGTACATTATTTTCTGATATTAATATATTTGCAGTTTGTGGTAGAGGGAAACCAAGAAATTATGCTACCACTTTTCATAGTGATTGTTCTACATTAGCATGTCATATTTATGTTGATACCATTTATGTTGTATGTCTATACTTTGCCCTATATATATTTTATTATTGATCCTATTTACTATTTTATATATACCTTGAATTTTCATATTAGTTTATTATATAATAAATCAGAATAAATTGCAATTATAATTATAAGGAGATACAATAAATGAATGAAGACCTAAGTAAATTTTCACAAGAAAATATCTTGGTATTATTGACATTTGATGAGAAATCTTGTAATCTACTGTCTAATATAGATATTAGGTTATTTGGGTCAGATGTGTATAGAAATATAGCATCTGAGTGTATAAATTATTTTAAAGTATGGAAACAACCAGCAGATGCACATTTACCAGAATTATTAGAAAAATATTTAAATAATAACGAAAAATCTGAAATTTATAAAAGTATTCTAATAAACCTGATTGAAAATAAGGACAAAGTAAATAAAGAATATGTATTGAAATCGTTGGAAGGATTCCTTAAACAACAAGCATTGAAATTAGGAATCTGTAATGCGGCTGATTATCTTCAGTCAGGTGATATGGTAAAAGCCGAACAGGAGTTGTTAAATGTCACAAAACCTAAGTTATTGTCAATGTTTGATACTGGATTAGTTTTTAATGACCCATCTCATTTGAGAAAATTATTAGGATGGCAAGAAGAAAAAGAATATATTTATACTGGAATAAAAGAATTAGATAAAAATCTTATTTGTCCAAAACGGAAAAGTCAGTATCTACTTATGGGATTACCAAAAGTAGGAAAATCAAGATTTTTAATCCACATGGGAAAAATGGCATCTCTTCAAAGAAAGAGAGTGCTACATATTGCATTAGAAATGTCAGAGGAGGAGACAGGAGAATTATATATACAAGCATTTTTTGCAATTGGAAAAAGAAAGGTGGGTGTTATGAAACACCTTTTGTTTCATGCAAATGAAGATGGTAAGTTTTTTAAGACAGAGGAAATAAATTTAGATAATATATTAACATTTGAGGACTCTGACAAAACAGAAAAGATAATAAAATTAGTAAAAGAAATAAGACAAATTGAATTAGTGATCAAAGAATTTCCTGAAGGGTATTTAACCATAGATATGTTAAAATTGTATTTAGATTCTTTAGAAGCTTCTACTGGTTTTATTCCAGATGTATTAATAGTAGATTATCCTGATCTTATGAGTGTAAATAGAGATGCTATTCGCACTTCTGTTAGTAGAAACTTTGTAGATTTAAGAGGGTTAGCACAAGATCGTAATTTATTTAATATAGTGGTGACACAATCAAATAGAGTAGGAGAGGGAGTAAAATTATTGACAGCTAGTAATTTATCTGAAGATTTTTCTAAGGTAATGACTGCTGATGAGTTTCTGACTCTAAATCAAACTGAGTCTGAGTATGAGTTAGGTTTAGCGAGATTGTACCATGAAAGGGGAAGAGGGTCAAGAAAAGGAAGTTTGGTAATACTTTCTCAGAATTATAGTATAGGACAATTTTGTATATCATCTGCTTTAATGTCAAGAAGTTATGAATCTTTTATAAAATCTACAAGTTCTGATAATTTTGCTAGCAAGGAAGAAGATTAAATATAATAAAAAGAAAATTTAAAATAACAAACGTAGAAGTTTATAATTGTTCTACATCTTTTGATATTACAGATTTAAACCATAAAAATAAAAAGAATCTTATGTCACCACAGGCTTTTATACATTATATAGGATTACTTTGTGGAAAAACTATATAATTATTATTTATATTAGAGGAGACAATGAAAACTTTAGGTAATATTATTAGAGAAACTGTCATTGAAAATGAGATTTTAGGAGCATGTAATTTAACTATGCATGCTTTTACAAGATTTAAAGAATATTCCTGCAAAAAAAATTATAAATTACACAAGCAAAGTGATGATTATTTTATAAAAGAATTTAAAAAAGCCTTTAACATTGCTAAAATAGGACAGATTAAGAATTATCTTACTGTAATCAGACTTATAAATAATAATTATGAGCCTAGTCATTATTTATTTAATCATTGCCGTAATTTTAGATTTGTTGTACTAGAGAAAAACAAAAATATTGTAACATGTGAGTTGATCTGTGTCTAATATAATTATGTATATTGGGGGGAATTGATTAAAAGAATATTGAATAAAATTAAAATTGATGATCTTACTTCAAAAGGGGGGTTATATTATGACTAAAATAATATCTGAAGGATATGCAATTTATGTGAGAAAGTCTGATTCTCATAATCAATTAATGGATTTTGAATTAAATGAAGAATATCTATTTAATAAGGTAGAAGAAGAAATAAAAGCTGGCAGTGAACGTATCTCTATATGTTATTTTAAAGTATTTCCTAATCCTGATTTTCTTTCATTTTGTGAAATCATCGGAGAAAAAGAATTTAATATGTATTTTAAAAGAATCAGATAAAATGAAAAAGAAATTTAAATATTGGTATTATATGTCAACATTAGGATTATTTATTCTTTTTGGTAATATTACTTTTACATTCATTGATAGTGGTCACAAAGAAATTTGGGGAGCTGTGTTTAGATGTTACAGGCACAATAACACTTTTTCTGTGCTGGGTAAGGATATTTATTCAAAAGTAAAAGTAGGTCAAGTTGTTGATTTAAAGTATGTGGAACTTTATAAAATCAAGAATAATATGAAAGTAATCTATGACTATAAAACCATAGAAGTTATAGTTCCATAATTTAATTTATAATTTAAATAAATTTAGGAGTTAAAATAATGAATACAATCATAAAAAATAACGTACATCAATATTTAGGTTTGACGGATTTGATATTACACAACTTTTACTTGTGTGAAACAAAAGATACATCATATCATCGAGGGGAAGGTAAAAATGTAATAATTTTTATAGGAGGAAATATAGGAGATATTAATAGAGTGCATTATTTTTATGAAAATGAAAAAGTTATAACACATTCAGATATTAACCATTTGTTGAATAATTTTAGAATAAAAGAAAATGTTACAGAAAAATGTAAACTAATCTGTGAATTATAATGTACTCACCTTCAGAAATAGAAAAATTTTTACTACGAAAGACTGATTCTTGGGATTTTATTAAAGATGTCGGTGAAAAAGATTTAATAGAACAAATACATGAATTAGGTGGCAACAGTTTTAAGACTATCCCATTTGTTCATCAATTAGCTAGTTTCTTGCTAGGCATTCACAAAGAATCATTCCTCTATCATTTGTTCCCAGGGAGCGGTAAGTCGAAGCTATCACTAGATATGCTAAATTATTTATTTACCAACAAAAAAGCAAGTAGAGCTTTAATATTAGTTCCTTATACCATAACTATAGAATCTTGGGCAGATCAAATAAAAGAACATAGCAATTTTACGTATCTTCCTTTACTAGGAACAACTAAGCAAAGATGGGAATTATTAAAAAATGTAAATGATTATGATATAGTGGGATTAAGTTATCCTGGATTAACAGCTATGATACCATATTCTACTACAAAAATCAAAAATAGGAAAACAATATTATTAGATTATACAAAATTAAATGAGTTTTCAAATTATTTTGATAGTATTATATATGATGAATGTTTTGCAAAAAATTCATTAGTAAACACTCCAATGGGAGTAAAAAAAATACAAGAGTTTAATATCGGAGATTTAGTTTATAATTTAAACGGAATTGATAAAGTTACAAAAATTTTTATAACTAAAGTTAAATTAAGTAATATTGTAAAGGTAACTTTATCTAATAATAAAATTATCTTTTGTAGTAAAAATCATATATTTTTTACAGAAGATGGAGAAATTAAAGCAGAGTTATTAAAAAATAAGTTGATTTCTTCCCTAAAAACAGATAATATTGGATCAAAAGAAGGAAGGAAAATTGAAAGAGTTAGGGTAGAAAGTGCTGAGATTTACCAACCAGGAGGTAATGAAGAATCTTTTTCAAGTATTATTACAGATACAGAGAGAAATCAGCAATTTGTAGAATTTTATGACTTAGAAATAGAAACTCATCCTTCATATAACATTGAAAATATTCCTGTGCATAATTGTCATACAGTAAAAGGATATGATTCAATAATATTTAATATATGTAAGTATTTATCAAATAAGTATAAATATAGATATGGCTTAACTGGAACTCCTACATCAAGAAATTTAGAAGATTTATGGTCACAATTTTACTTAATTGATTGTGGTGAAACATTAGGCAAAACTATATCATTTTATAGACAAGCTTTTTTTGAGAAGAAAAAGAATTATTGGGGTGGCTATGACTACAAAATAAATAAAGAGAAAAAAGCTTTACTAATGAAAATTATTAAAAATAGTTCTATAGCTTATAAAGATACGGAAGTGCTTGATTTACCAGAAAAAATTAATATTAAAAAACATATAAATATTGCTAAACAACAGAATGATTTTTATAAAAAAGCAGTAGACGGTATTATTGAAGCGAAAGGTGATATTACATTGCTAGAAAATAGTTTTATTAAATTAAGACAAATAACTTCTGGTTTTGTTAATTTTGTATCAAATGAAGGTGATAGTGTAAAAATAATATTTGACGAAAATCCAAAATTAAATGCTTTGTTAAGTATATTAGAGGAAATTGGGGAGGAAAAATTAGTAGTTTTTAATGAATATACTATTACAGGAGATATAATTTGTTCTAGATTAGAGCAAGAAAAAATAGGATATGAAAGATTATATGGTGATACAGAAGATAAATATGAAACAATGCAACGGTTTTTAAATGAAAAAGATTGTAGAGTTTATGTTGTAAATAGCAAAAGTGGAGCTATGAGTCTTAATTTACAAAAAGCTCATTATCAAGTATATTTTGAGTCTCCTGTTTCTCCTATAACGAGAGAACAAAGTGAATGCAGACTTTTTAGACTTGGGCAAAAACATAGAGTATTTATTTATGATTTTATAATAAAAAACACTATAGATGAAAAAATATTAGGTTTTATTGCAGAAGGGAAAGATATTTATAAGGAAATTTTTAAAGATTATAAAATTTTAATTTAATAATTATTAATTTATAAGGAGAGTATAATGGATTTTTATGAAAAAATAAAATACACGGTTTCATTGTTTGTGCTTATTTTACTTACTTTACTAATTGGTTCATTTTTTCTTCCAAAATCACACAAAGGGTATTATTTATCTGTTAGGGATGGTAGTAATAGCAATAATTCCTATCCTGTACATAGAATACATAGTAATTGGACATTTTGTGAAGATACAACTGCTTTTGTTACATCTGATAGAGATGAATGTTTAAGAGTGTTTAAAGAACTTAAATTAATGCAGGGAAAATAATTATGATTACTGAAGGAATTGCAGTATGTAATGAAGTAGTATTTAATAAATTTTTTGAAATAGTTAAACCTGCTTAAAATTTAAAAATAATTGATAAGTAATTTATAAATTTAGTATTGACAAATTCAATTTTAATAGTATAATAATGTGTTAAGAATATAATAGAAATACTTGACGTTAAAGCCGTTAGATATAAGACACATATTAATTCCTTGCCAAAAGGCTGGTTTATATTGCTTTATTATATCATTATATACAAACTGTGAAAATCAGGCAAGTATTGATATTTATTACTACAAAATTAATTAAGTATGAGAAATAAACAAGAATACATATTGTGTGCTGCTATATATTATAACACTATTTATAGTTATGTGCATCAACCAAAAAATATTCAAACAGGATATGTAATGTGTGGAAGGAGGCATCATAATTGTATTTCATTAAATGCTGTACTTACTGAAAGAAAAACCACTGAGAAAAATATTCAAGGTTTTTTAACATCCCAAGATAGATTTGTTGATAGAAAAGAAGCGGCTGATATAGCATACAAAGCAGGACAAATAAAAGAGATTACTGATTGCCTTATAAGTGAGGATATTTATTAATTATGAATATTATTACATTAAATGAGAATAATTATTTAAAAGAAAAGTTTCTTTTAGAAAGAGATATAAACTTAGATATTTTAGCTTTATTTAAAAATACTAATTGTTATATTGCTGGTGGAGCAATAACCTCTGTATTTAGTAGAAATAGAATAAATGATTATGATATTTATTTTGAATCTGAAGTTGATTGTAGAAATTTTATATTAAAAATACCAGCTACTTATAAATTAGAGTGGGAAACCGATAGTGCAAAATCTTATAAAATAGGGGAGAATAGATTTCAATTTATAGTAAAATCAAGTTATATGGGAACACCTAGTGAAATTTTAAATTTATTTGATTTTACTATTTGTATGGGAGCATATTCTTTTAAAAATGGTAGTTTTTATTTTTATGATAATTTTTTCAAAGATTTATCAAGTAAAGAATTAATAATTAATATTAATGGACTATATCCATTATCTACATTATTTAGATTACGAAAGTTTATAGGAAAAGGGTATAAAATAACAGGAGTGGAGATAATAAAATTAGGATTAATGATTCAAAAATTAGATTTGACATCTTACTCACAACTGAGAGAACAATTATTAGGAATTGATACAGCTTTTTTAAAGGAACTAACAGATCAATTATCTAGAATTGACTTTAAAGATACTGTGTACGATTTTAATAAATTTATAGAAATGATGGATATTTATGTAGCTAAAAATTATTCTACGATTTTTGATGAAAATTAAAAAAATTATTATGGAATATGAATTAACTATTTAATGAACATAAGAAATATTTTTTCACAATATAATATTGAATACGCAGAATCAGGAAAAAATATCAGCAAAGGTTGGATTGGAATTAATTGTCCCTTTTGTGGGGAAGATGAGGGATTTCATCTTGGTATTAATGAAAAATCTAGGTTTTGGTCATGCTGGAAAAATAGTAAACACAGAGGAAAGGGATATTATAATTTATTCAAGAAATTATTAAAATGCTCAGAACAACAACTTAGATTATTATGTGAAGATAAAAAATTATTAATAGAAGATGAATTTAGTTCTATTAAAGATAAATTAAGTAGTAAAAATAGTATAAAAGAAAGTAAAGTAGAGATATTAAATTTCCTCCCTGAGTTTCTGGAAATTAAGAATAAGGGAGGAACTAAGCGATTTTGGGATTATTTAATAGAGAGAGGTTTTGATAATCCAGAAATTATTATTTCTAATTATCATTTATTGTGTTGTTTAATTAATGAATATAAATTTAGAATTATTATGCCAATTTATAAAAATAGTAAATTGGTAACATGGACATCCAGAAGTATATATAAAAATGCAAAATTAAGATATTTAAGTCATTCAAAAGAAATGTCTGTTTTAAATATTAAAGATACTTTATTTGATTATGATTATATTAACAGTGGTGGGGAAGTATTATTTATTACTGAAGGCCCTTTTGATGCTATGAAGATGTATTATTTATTTCCTTCCTTTGTTTACAAAGTAACTTGTCTTTATACTAAAAGTATTACTAATTCCCAGGAGGTTTTATTATATAATATAGCAGCTAAATATGATAAAATAATTTTACTTTTAGATAAAAATGAATTAAGTCAATCTTTATTTTTAATGAATATTTTAAGTTTTATTCCTAATTTTAAAGCAATGATATTTCCATTTAAGGATATTAAAGACCCAGGAGAATTGACTTCAAAACACATGAATGAATTATTAACTATATTACAATGAAAGAAATCAAATTAACACAAGGAAATATATATAAATGAATGTTAAAGATATGGTTGAAGCTAATACCATTTTAAAAATTAAAGTTGGTTCTGAATTATACGGGACATCAATTATTGGAAGTAGTGATATTGACTATTTTGGTGTTTGTATTCCTACCAAAGATTATATATTAGGAACACAAAAATTTGAGTTGTTAGAGGAACGCACAAATCCCTCAAGTTCCGATAAAAGAAATACTAAATATGACAGTGATTTTACCTGTTATTCTTTACAAAAATATTTTAAATTATTGAGTGACAACAATCCTAATGTTGTAGAAACTTTATTTGTAAATAAAGAAAATATAATATATTCTAATAGAGCAGCAGAAGAAATATTAAGATACAAACATATATTTTTATCTAAAAGAGCTTATTATAAGTTTTTTGGTTATGCAGATAGTCAATTTAGGAAACTAATAAACAAAAAACCAATTGGGAGGAGGAAAAGAAATTGTTGATACTCATGGAATTGACACAAAATATGCTGCTCATCTTATTAGATTATTGTTATTTGGGATAGAATTATTAGATACTGGAAATATTAAATTTCCTTCTGATTGGTCAAAATATTTAATTCAAATTAAAAAAGGTGAATGGCCTTTGTCACATATAATTGACAAAGCTACTTATTTAGTGGAACAGTTGGAAAATGCCTTCAATCATACTAAACTACCAGAATTACCAGATTTAGAGGCAATAAATAAATTCCAAATTAAACTCATAGAAGGACATTGGAGCAATAATAATTAAAAAATATTAATTTAAAAGAGATGACACTATGAAAATATTTAATACTGATGGAACTAAAATTAATATGTCTTTAATAAATTATGAGGTAATTAATTTTTCTGATTCACAGAAACAAATTATTCTTAATAAGGATAATTACATGTCTAAATGTGTTAAAATTGTAGCAAGAATGTCTTGGAATGATTTGCAGCTTATTGTCTTAGCGGTTGAAGCCTTAAAGAGACAATCTGTTGTAAGCATTCACTTAGAATTACCTTATTTTTTGGGGGCTAGGTCAGATCGTTTATTTGATAAATTTTCTACTAATTATCTTAAAGATATTATATGTCCTATCATTAACTCATTAAATTTAAAATCTGTTTCAATTTTAGATCCTCATTCTAGTGTATTAGAAGCATGTATAAAGAATTTTGAAGAACTTTCAATTAAACCTTTTTATGATTGGTTTAATGAGACTTATTTATCTACAACAGAGGATAAACAACAAACTTGGATAGTATCCCCTGATTATGGTGCTATTAAAAGAGTAGAAAAGTTTGCTAATAATTATGGTTTTGAAAAAGTTTTAAATTGTTCTGAAGTAAGAGAAATACAAACAGGTAAAATATTAGATATTCATATACCTATAACAGATTTTGGTGGGCATAATTGTATTATAATTGATGATATTTGTGATAATGGAAATACTTTTATTAATTTAGCTAAAGAGTTAAAAGAAAGAAATGCTGGAAATATTGCATTGTTAGTTACTCATGGTATCTTTGCTTCTGGTTTTGATAACTTATTTAAATATATAGATAAAATATATACAACAAATTCAGTAGGTGATTTTGACCAAAGTAATCCAATTATTCCTGCTAACGTATTTCAATATGAGGTGATATAATGAATCCATTGTTATTAACTGATTTTTATAAAGTTGGCCATAGACTGCAATATCCTAAAAATACAACATTAGTATATTCTAATTTTACGCCAAGAAAAAGTAGAATAGATGAGTAAAAAAGAAAGAAAAATAGATAAGATAAATTCTTTAGAAAGAACTCATTATCCTCTTGAACCGAGGAATCAAGTTGAAGAAAAATATTTTCAAGAGACCCAGAAAAGAAACAAGGAAAGATATGATAAAGAAAAGTTAAAAATTTAAGAAAGGGTAAAACATGATAAGAGGTGCAGAAATTAAAAACTGTCTTTCTCTAATTCCAAAATCAGAGTATAAAGAGCTTATAGATACTAAAAATTCTTTTTCTGTAGTATTATCATCTTCTATTATTTTTCTAGTTGCAGCTTTTATTTTTTACTTATTTCCTCAGTAATAAAACTTTATTATTAGAAATTATACAAAGAAAGTTACTTTATTTGAAAAATAATATTCCAGAGAATCTTTTAAAAAAAGATATTAAAAATCATATAATAAATATAATAAGTGGTAACTTAGGTGTATGTATAGGTTTAAATATAAATCCTTTGTATAATTTTAAGTTAGGTAATATAGATTTTTTAGTTCATAATAAATATAATCTTAATTTATTTTATAACAAGAACCAAGAATTAGTTATAAAGATAAAGGAAGATGAAAAAATAAAAATATTAAGTGAATATACCACAGGTTGTTGTTTTGGTATGAAAGAAGTTGATATTACTGTACCTAATATGATTGATTTTTATAGCTTAACAACTGGATTAAATTTTTATTATAAATTAGAGAAAGACATGGAAAATAAAAAAGGTTTTTATTTTTATTCTACACAAATAGATAGATTTAATAAAATAATAAATGAGTTTAAAGAAAAAGAATCATATTTTATTTTTAACCTTGTTAAATAATCAATAAATTATATTTAATAAAAAGGATTTTATAAAATGATATTAAAAACTGCTGAATTTACCAAAGTGCTGAAGTACATTAAAAACTGTTTACCTTCAAGTTCTCTTGTTCCTATATTGAACCATATTTGTTTTGAAGATGGTAAAATATTCACTTTTAATGGAGTAGAATCTATTATTATTGATTATGAAACAGGATTAAATTGTGCTATTCCAGGTAAAGTGTTATGTGATTTTATTGAAACAATAAATAAAGATGAATTAGAGATTACTCAAACTGACACTAATGTGAAAATTAAAGTAGGAAAAGCTGTAGCAAAATTAGAGATGTTGCCAGCAGACAGATTTATTTATAAATTACCAGAAATAGTGCCCATTAAACAACTAACTATAAACAATGATTTTATTAATGGTTTTAAAAAATGTTTAATTTCAATTACTCTTGATAATACTAAAGTAAATCAATATGGAATAACACTCCAAAATAATTGTTTATATTCTACAGATAACAAAAGAGTCTCAAAATATAAACTGCAAGAAAACTTAGAGTTAGGGGAAGGCTTTAAAATTTTATTCCCAAGAGGATTTTGTGAAATATTTACAAAAATAATAACAGACTCAGTTTGTATTATGTCTTTTTCAAATAATTATACATCTATTCAGTTTCAAATAAAATTAGGAGAGGAAACTACTGAAGCTGAGACTATTATTAAATTAAGGAATGTAGAATTACATACAGAAATGTTTCCTAATGTTAATTTTTTAGATTATGAACAATTTACTAATATAATAATAGATCCAAAAGATTTTTATTTGAGCAATGATTTTAAAGAAAGTGTTAATAATTGTAATTTATTTTTATCTGGGTTGACCGAAAAATTTATTGAATTTGATATTTCAGATATTATCGAAATATCAGCAATAGGTAAATTTGGTAATTATAATGATAAATTAGATACTGTAGTTACAAAAAACGTAGGTAAATTTAAAGTAGAAATTGATTTACTGAGACAATTATTAAATAGTACAACATTTATAAGTTTTATTAAAACTGAAAATAAATTTATTGTTGCTGGAAAAGAGGGAGATTATTTACATTTATTGGGGTCTTTATATATAAGGGAATAATTAACAATATATTTATTTTATGTGTGTCTTTTTAGTCTAGTTTATATCTTAACTTACTTACTTTAGTAAAATATAATGTCATTTTGGTTCTCTGAAGAACAACAAAAATCTAATAATATTGATGTATTAACTAAATTAGCTAATGCGCATGAATGTTTAGTTTGCCCATTAGCAAAAATAGAAAAAGTTAATCCTAATATACTACCATCTGGTTCTGATAATCCTCTTATTTATATTATTGGGGAAGCTCCAGGATCTGAAGAAGATCAACAAGGTAAGCAATTTGTTGGAAAGAGCGGTATAATATTAAGAGAAGAATTAAAAAACATAGTTGGAAGGCAATATGAAGAAATAATAAGATTTTCAAATACAATTAGATGCTGGCCAGGAAAAGGTAATCCAACACCTAATGATTTAGAATTGGCTTGTTGTAAAAATAGTCTAATAACTGATATAGAAAAAACTAAACCTAAAGTGATAATAGGAACTGGAAATATCCCATTAAAGCAATTGTTAGGTATAGCGGGAATTACTTTAAATAGAGGTAGAAAATTTCCTATTAAGGTGGGGAATCATATTTGTTGGTATTTTCCTATATTACATCCTTCTTATATAATAAGAAAAAAAAGTAAATATGGAGAAAATGAATATGATAAAGTATTTAGACAGGATATACAAAGTGTAAAGAATTTCTTAGGAGATAAAAATTATTATGACCCTGTATATATAGAAAAAGGATATGAAGATAATATTTTTACTAGAACTTTTACTGAAACAGATATTTACATTGAAACTCTTAAATCAATCTTATTAGATTTTTCTAAGTTACCATTGATTGCTATTGATATAGAAACTACTGCTTTAAAGCCCTATAATGGAGGAAAGTTTTTAAGTGTAGCTATTAGTAATTATGAAACTACTTTTGCTTTTAATCTAAATGAAATAACTATTCCACTATTTAAAGATTTTCTTTATAATTCTGGCACAAAAATATGTCATAATCTAAAATTTGAGTTAGAGTGGTTCGCATATTATTTTGGAGATGATATTGTTTATAATACTGATTGGGAAGATACATACGCACTAGCATATACATTAGATGAAAGAAAAGGAGGATTATCCTTAGATTATTTATGCCTATTAAATTTTGGGTTTAATTTAAAAGAATTATCTAATGTAGATAGAAGTAAATTAACTGAATTATGGGAGAAAGATTCTAAAAAAGTATTATTATATAATGGGTTAGATGCTAAATATACTTATTTATTACACGATAAATTAAAAAAACAATTACCGAATGAATTAATTGATACATATAATACATTAGTAAATACAGGAAAAATGCTGGCTCTTACACAAAAGAAAGGAGTAGTATTTTCTCCTGAAAAGATGAAGGAGTTTGATATAGATTTAACAAATCAGATAAATGTTATTGTGCAAAAAATAAAAAGCAGAGAAGAGATAAAAAGGTTTGAAAAATGGTTTGGAACATTTAATCATAATTCTCCCGCACAAGTAAGTAAGTTATTAACAGAAATTTTGCAAGTAAAATTAGACAAAAAAACTGACTCTTATATGGAAACTGAGGAATATGAGGAAGAATATCATGAAGATAAATATAGTACAGATAAGTCAGTATTAACAGATTTGGCAAACAAAGGAATAGAAATATGTAAATTAGTATTAGAATACAGAGAATTAAATACCTTAATGACTAAGTATGTTAAACCAATTCCAAGTTTAATTGATAGTGATGGTTTACTTAGAACTCAATTTAATCATTGTTTTACTACTACTGGAAGGCTGAGTTCAAATTCTATAAATTTGCAAAATCTACCGAAAAGAAAAAATAAACATATAAGGAATGTGATAATAACAAAAAAAGGTTATAAATTTGTTGCATTTGATTTAGCACAAGCTGAATATAGACTTATTGCTATGGCATCAAAAGATAAAAAAATGTGTGACGCAATTATAAAAGGGTATGACCCACACAGAGAATGGGCTTTAGAATTACTACGATTATATCCAGAATATGCCAAAGTTAAAAATGTTAAAGAAGTAGAAGAAGATAAAGTTAAACTAAAAAAAGTAAGAGATGAAATAAAAAATTTGTTTGTATTTCCTATTATTTATGGAGCATCATTTTATTCTGTGTCAAAGTATTTAAATATTCCTCTCGAAATAGCTGAGGAATTACACAATAAATTTTTTAAAGTGCATTATGGTATAAAAGAGCACCAAAAGAAAATAATGGAAGCATACAATAAATTTGGATATGTGGAAAATTTGTTTGGAAGGAGAAGGAGATCTCCAATAAGTAAAAATAAAATATATAATACTGGTGCTCAGGCTGATGCATCTGACGTAGTTGTAAGAGCTATGAATAGACTATCTCTATATGCAGTTAAAACAAAACAAGATAAATTTCAGCCGATACTTAACATACATGATGATATTTCATTTTATTTGCCAGAGGAAAACATTAAAAAAGATGTTGAATTTATAGCTAAAGAAATATGTAATCCTTGCTTTGATTTTATTAATGTGCCTTTGGGAGCAGAGGCTTCTATAGGTGATTCTTGGGGTAATTTAACTAAATATAATGATTATGACACAACAATGTTTGTCTATTGAAATATTACCTATTCAGGAAGAAAGTTGTGATGATTATGGGAATAAGCAATATTTATGTCCTTCCTGTAAGGGCACAAGTTCTTTGGAGGAGCATTTTAATTATTGTAATAATTGTGGTATAAAATTATTATGGGAAATAAAATGAAGAAAAAATCTAATAAAATATGGGTAAAACATCTTTTAAAAGAAGGAAGTAGATCCCATGTACTAAGTTATGATGCTAATGGAGCATATTGTAATATAGAAAACTGTGAAATAAATAAAAAATACATAAAAGGAGAAATTAATAATGTGTGATATTTGTGAAAAAAGATGGGAAGAAAAATCATGTAAGGAGTTAGATGATGTATCATACAGAGTAACACCCAAAGATTTGTTATCTACCTGCACCAATGATTCTTACGATAGATTAATATCATATATGGAAAGAAATAAAATTAATGGTATAGTATATGACAAGAAGGAATTACACTGGGCTAATTAGATAAAAAATAAATTTGTAGTATGCATTAGATATTAGGAATAGTAAAATCAAATTATAAATAAATAGAAAGGAATTAAATGGGCAATTCAGATTTAGTTATACAAATATTATCAACAGTGTCTTGGATGAGTTATAATATTTTAATACTTGGTATTGATTATATTAACAGAGAAAATGCTATTAAGAAAGCATTAGATTCATGGAAAGAGCATAAAAAATTAAGTATTGAACGTATTAATATTTATGTTAAGGATTTTCCTCAAGATTCTTTTTCACAGGGAAGGGAAGAGTTAAATCTAGTAGAATTTGCAGAGATAGCTAAAATTGAAATATTTCAAGTTGATTCTCAATATATTAAGAAATAATTTAAAGATTCTACCTTGACAAATTGAATTTTAGTGGTATAATTATGAAGAATTTTGTTAAAAATAAGAATGACGGAGGATACTTAATTAAAGAAAGTTTAGCTTTAAAATTACAAAAAGATTCCATTAAATATGTAAACAATATAATAAATTTAATGAAAAAATATAATAAAAATACAAGGATTAATTTATCATGATCAATGAAACTTATATAACAAAATATAGACCAATATCTTTAGATGAAGTTATTGGTCACAAAAATGTTATTATTTCTTTACAAGAATTATTTAAAAATAAAGCAACATTACCACATGGTTTTATATTTGTATCAGACCCAGGGTGCGGTAAAACATCTTTTAGTAGAATTATAGGTAATAAATTAGATTGTATAGATACAAATATTATAGAGGTAGATGCTGGCATAGTCACTGGTGTTGATGCTATGCGAGAGTTAATAAGCAATTTAAGATATGGAGGATTAGGATTAAATTCTAACAAACTTGTTATACTTGATGAAGTACATAAACTTTCGAGTTCAGCTTGGGATGCACTGCTTAAAACATTAGAAGAGCCTCCACCACATGTATATTTTTGTTTGTGTACAACTGACGGGAAAAAAGTACCAGAAACTATTAAAACTAGATGCCATGTTTATAATTTAAAGCCTGTAGACTCTAATGAGATTTATAATTTATTAAAATTAGTTAAAGAAAATGAGAATTTAGAAATACCTAATGATTGTTTAGAAATAATATCAAATGAATGTAATGGCAGCCCTAGGCAAGCTTTAAGTTATTTATCTCAATGTAGAGCATGTAAAACAAAAAAGGAAGTTGCAGATTTAATAGAATCTGCTGTAGAAAATAATGAGGTTATAGAACTATGTAAAGCCTTAGCAAAAAAAACTGAATGGCACATAATAAGTAATATATTAAAAAATCTAAAAAAACAACAATTACAACCTGAGTCAGTAAGAATAAATATTGCTAATTATTTTAATGCTTGTGCTTTAAATTCCTCAACTGCTACAGATGCAGCTAAATTTTTAACAATATTAAATAATTTTTCTAAACCTATTTATGAAAATACAGGATGGGCAACATTAACTTTATCTTGTGGGGGGAGTGTATTTAATGAGTAACGAAGAAACAAAAAAGTTAGATTATGGATATACTGATTATGAAAATGAGCAAAATGTTTTTAATAAAATTAATGAAATTATAAATAAAATTAATAGTATGGGAAATGAAGTTAATAATATAAAATCTAAACTAGATAATTTACTGAGTCCTTGTAATAAAAAATTAGGGAGTGGACACTTCTTATCATGAAACAATACATAATTTATCTTAATGATGAAGAATTATTGCAATGTTTGATGGGAGTTATAACACAAGAGGCATCTTGTGTTACAGATAATGATATGTTAAATGAAGATAGGATAAATAAAATAGCAGAAGTAATTAACAAGTAATTTAGCATGGAAATAGCGAATGCCATAGCTTATGTAAGAAGAAATGTATATAAAGAATCCGCTAAAAGATAACTAGAATTAATGTTGGAGAATAAATAAATGAATAAAAATGTATCAGATACAATAGGTATAATTGGTGATTACTCTGTTATTGAGTATTTAAACTCTTTATTAGATGAAGAATTATATTCATTGATTAAAATTGATTATAATAATGAAATAATGAAAATATTTGAAGATCCTGAATTTAAAAAGTTATTTGAAAAAGTTGCTGAATATAGTAATAATAGAAATAATAGTGCAATAATTATTTGTGAGGCAGCACAGCATATAGAAAAAGAAGTTGTTAAAAGGTGGATTAAGTATATAGAAAAAAGGGTGATTAAATGACTATCTCTATAGATTCCTTGTTATTTGAAAAAGGATTAGTAAAACAGGATATTTTAAATACGGATAAATTTCAGTTGGATAAAGAATGTATTGAAATTCCAAATATTTATGATATAGTAGGTGAATTGATCTCTTATTTAGAGGGGGAAAGAGATTCAGTTAAATTGGATAAGGAAGAAATGTATGCACAAAAGGCAATTAATTATAGAAAAATGATAGAATCTGAGGGTGGGAAAACGTCAGACCCAAAGATAGACCAATTAGTTGTAATTGATGAAGAGTATAAGGCAGTCTCCAGAAGATTTTTGGAGGTAAAATTACGATGTGATTTATTAAAAAATCTGAAAGAGTCTTTATATGAAAAATCTAGAAAATTAGATACATTGACCGAATTGTATAAAACTGGTTATTTTATTTTAGATGTTGGAAAAGGGAGAGATAGTGTAAAAGAAGTAAAAGATGAGGAAAAAAGGAAATTAATCAGAAAATTATCAAATATTAATAGTTGAAAAATAACTTTTTTAAAAAGGAGAAAATAATGGGATTTAATAGGAATGATAATAAAAAACAATTTGTTTATAAAGAAAGAAGTGCTGAGATTGCATTAGAAAGAACAAATAGGAACTCAGAGAGGGAAGGATATATTAATTTACCAGATGCAAAATGGTTTGTAGTTAAAGAAAATGCGGAGCATACTATTAGACCATTGCCACCATTTTGGAATAATGCAGAACATTGGGGATTAGATATTTGGGTTCATTTTGGAATTGGCCCAGATGAAAGTACATACTTATGTTTGAATAAAATGAAAAAAGGAAATTGTCCTATTTGTGAGGAAGCTGCAAAAGCAGGAGATGAGGCAACGCTTCAGAAATTTAGAGCTAATGCAAGAGTCATACAATGGATTATAGACAGAGATAATGAAAAGGCTGGGCCTATTCTTTGGGCACCTCCTAAATCTTTTGATACTGATTTATTGTCTGTAGCTACGAGCAAGAAAAATAGATCGGCTATTCCTGTAGATAATCCAGATAGAGGCACAGATGTATTTTTTAAAACAGAAGGACATAAACCAAAGATGAAATATAAGTCACATAAATGTGAGGAAGCTAGTGTACTTAGTACTGATGTTGATAATTACAACAAATGGCTTACTTTTGTTGAGAATAATCCACTTCCCAAATTGCTTAATTTTTATAATTATGATCATATTTATACTGTATTTCATGGCAAATCTGGTAATAATGAAAGCATTGATCCAAAAGTAACAGAAAAACAAAGTATAGATAAGGAAGAAACAACTTCACCAGTTACTAACGTGGATAAAAAGTCATGTAGCGAGTCAATACCACATAAATTTGATTATAATTATGACCAGGTTATGACAGCTACTACAGATGAATTAGATAAAATATTGGATAATATTATGCAACATCACACCGTAGATGAAAAAGAAGTTGCAAATATGGATGATGCAGGATTAAAGATATATCTTTGTTCTTTATTAAAATTATTGCCAAATGTAGTTCAACCACAGGAGGAAAGTGAGTCACCTGCTACAAAATTAAGAAATAGATTCAAACGAAGTACAAATGTATCTTGACTAGATTTAGAAAATTGGAAGGACATAAAGAAAGAGTTTTTTAATTTATTCTAACTTTTTAGGGACAGTAGCCGAATTGGCATAGGCAGCAAATTTAAAATTTGCCGAGAAATACTCAGTGTAGGTTCAAATCCTGCCTGTCCCATTTTCAGTAATCTTCAAATTTAAAAGCTGCAAATCTTGGAATAGAAGTACATTTTGTTGGTAAGTTATCAGAACCATCTTATCATGTATATCAGGGAAATCTAACTGGCTAGAAATAAAGAGGAAAAGTAAAATATGGCAAAAAAAGTCAAAGAAGATGCAAGGGAAGAAGAAATTAAAAATCCTAACTATTTTATATCCAGTGATAAAGTTGAATTTTTTAGTAGTGGCTGCACTCAATTAGATTGCAGTTTAGGAGGAGGATGGGCAGAGAGAAGAATATTTAATATAATCGGAGATAAGAGCAGTTCAAAAAGTTTACTATCTTTGGAAGCTTGTATTAACTTTTTATTAAAACATCCAGAAGGTAGAATAGTTTATATAGAAACTGAGGCTGCTTTTGATAGGTCTTACGCAACAAAAATTGGATTAAATTTTGATCAGAAAAATAGAATTTTGGACGAAAATATTAACACTGTTGAAATGTTATATAATAAGTTGGTAGAGCTATCAGGTATATTAGAAGATGATGAAATAGAAAAGTATACAAAAAAAGAAAAAAATGATAAAATAAGAGTTAATACTATACCTACATTAGTTATTGTAGATTCATGGGATGGCTTGAGTGACATTGCGGAGATGGAAAGAGATATATCAGAGGCATCGTTTGGTGGAACACGTCCTAAGCAATCTCACACATTATTTAGAAAGCTAACCAGAAAAATAACTATGGCTAACATTACACTTGGCATTATTTCTCAAGTTAAGGATAATATTGGGGTTAGTTTTGGCAATAAAGAGACAATAGCTTGTAAGCATGCAATAGAATTTTGGAGTTCCCAGAGAATATGGTTAGCACATTTAAAGAATATCTCAAGAACAATAGATGGTATTGAAATGACTGTTGGTAATTTAGTAAAAGCTAAATGTGCTAAAAATAAAGTAGGGAGACCTCACAGAATTTGTGAATTTCCTGTTTATTATGAAATGGGAATAAATGATTTAGAGTCAAATATAAATTGGTTATCCGACATTAATAAATTAGAAAAATTTGATTTTACTAAGTATGGTATTGAAATACCTAAGAGACTTTCCTCATTAATAGAAAAATGTATAGAAAATGAAAAATTAAATGAAATTAGAGCAGATTTAAGTATTTACTCTAAACAATGTTGGGAAGAGATTGAAGCAAATTTTCATCCACCTTATAAAAAATATGATTAAAATTAATAAAAAAGTAAATTTTATTGAAATGTTCAATAAAAATAATGGGCAATCTCGTTATAAGTTATTGAGCAAAGAAATTATTACTAACAATATTTTAGATAATTTTACATTCTCAAAACAATTTGTCAATGAACTTGTTGAGGTTATTTGGAAATCTGAATAGTGTTATTAATAGGAGATAATAATGATAGAATTGGGTTATAATTACTGTAAATTGGATAAGACTCATTATTATTCAGTTGTTGATATAAAAGAATTACATTCTTTGTATTTTAATCAATGGTTATGGCATTATATTAAATTTAAACAAACTAAAAGTATAAATCTTCTTCCATACCACTGTGATTCCTCTGTAATTATTGCTAAATATAATGGCATTAATGCAAGAATTATAGCTAAATATATTAGTAAAAGAATTGAGAGACATAGAAAATTATTAAAAGTTAAAATTTAATTAAGATAGTTTGAATATTCTGACTTGACAAAATTGATTAGCGTAGTATAATTAAGATATAATTTCATATTAAGGCATCTAGAGAATTTACATACAGCTCATTGGTAGAGCATTAGACTTATAATCTAAAGGTATAGGTTCGATTCCTATAAAATAGCAGAAATGCTATAATAATTCTCTTAAATTGCCTATTTAATGTTTTGGCACACTTGAAAAGATTACATACTTTATATATAGGTTCAAATCTTTTCTAAATTGTGCCTAATTTTTTAACTATAAAGGAGATTAAAATGACAGCTGATTGGATTATGCAGTTTAAACATGCTTTAGGATTAGAGATACAAACAAGGGTAGCAGGATTAAAAGGAATTATAACATCTAGGTCTGAAAATTTGTATGGTTGTAATCGTTATTTTATTCAACCTAAAGTTGTTACAGATATGAAAATTCCTGATGGCTGGTGGGTAGATGAAGATGATGTTATAGTAATAGGTCAAGGTGTAGCAGTTACAAAGAAAGATACTGGTGGTGTAATGAGTAAGCAGAATTAATATAAAGTTGTTTAATTAGTTTTCTTTTTATAATTACCTCGTTTTTTACCTGTCATAATTAATGATATTTTATTTTTTGTTTTTTCTGTATGATTTTTGCCAGTTTTAGATTTAGACATTTTTTCTTTAGATTCTTTAGAATGTTTTTTGCCTTTTCGTGAAATTGACATATTTTTTCTATGTTCTTCTGATTTGAGTTTACCTTTAGATGATAATGATATTTTTAACTTAGAGTCTTCTGTGTGCTTTTTTCCTTTATGCCCGGAAGGTTTTCCTTTTCTTACTAAAGACATAAGTGATTTAGTTTTATCTGTAAGACTGTATCCTTTTGTAGAAGTAGCGCTAGGGGACAAATTATATCCATTTTCTGGTAAATAAGATTGATAATGATCTAACCAATATTGTTCTCTTTCATTTAATTTATTAATATCAGCTACATGCTCAATAATATTAAACTCAAAGTTTTCTATTCCATATTTCTTAAAGGCACTTTGCAATGGATGTTTAATGTTTTTATTAATTTTAAATCTGTGAACACGAAATCTATTATTTATATTAGTACTTTGTCCAATATAGATTTTGCTATTGAGTAAATTTCTTATTTTATATATGCCTTGAATTTTTTTATCCATATTTGTAATATTGTAAACTAAATTGCTATAAATTGCAAATAAATTTTTATATCTAATGTTTTTTTACTTGTTTTTTATATAATTGTTTAGTATAATAATTGTAGTAAATAGTTTATTGAATATCTAACTTTAGATAAAGTTTTTAGTTATAAAGAATAAATTAAAGTTATATTTTATATTGTATATGGATTAATGTTTGTAGTAGGAATGTCTCTGTATGGAAGTGTTTTCTATACAATAATTAAAGATTTAATAAATAGGAGATTAAAATGTTGACAAGGAATTATATTATTAATTTAAGTGTTGATGAGAGTAATTTAGATGGTTTAAAATTAGCTTATGTTCAATTAGATGTAATTATAAAGGGATTTAGAGATAATATTTTTGATGTTCCTGATTATTTATTAGAAAAGTTTAATGAAATAAAGATGGAATTAGATATTAGAATTAAATCAGATAAATTAAGAAAACTTAAAATTCTTAAAGCACAAAGAGAAACATTAAAAACAAGAGATGAGATGAGGACACAAAAAGATGCCGAAATAACCGCACTTGAAAAAGAATTGAATAGTTAATATTAATTAATTCATTTAAAATAAGTTAAAAAGGTGTAGATTTATTAGTAAAATATTACATTGGGAGATGTGAGATTTTATTAGTCACCTACACCTTTTTATTGGTAAAAATATGATACTAAATTTTTTAATAGAGGTAGTAATAAAATTTACAATTCCTATATATTGTTTAATATTTGGAATAGATTATTATTATTTATTTAATAAAAATAAAAAATTAAAACATTTAGTTATAGCTATTACTTTATTTGGTTTATTTATATTTATTGTAAGATTATGAAAATAGATATATTAAGAAATTACAAAACTATTCCCATAACTGAACTAAAAATCGGAACATTTGGAATAGTGGTAGAAACTCCTTCAGAATATAAGGATTATTTAAATAAATTAGCATTAGCAGTAATTGAAAATATAAGTGTAAGGATAATTAATATATGAAATCTGGTGGAGGGAAGAGGAAGGGGGGAGATTATGAGAGGGAAATATGCAAAAAATTATCTCTTTGGATAAGTGAAGGACAAAGAGAAGATATATTTTGGAGATCAGCTATGTCAGGAGGGAGAGCGACAGTTCAATATAAAAAAGGTGTAAATAATAAATCTCAAGTATGTGATATATCTGCAATTGATCCATTAGGAAATTTTTTGATTGACAAAACTATTATAGAATGTAAAACGTATAGATGTTTACATATAGATAGTTTTATTTTTAATTATAGTTTAAAAACAAATAACGCTTATAACTTTTGGATAGAATTATCTAATAAAGCCAAAGAAGTAAATAAAATACCTATACTAATTTGTAAACAAAATAATAGTAAATCTTTAATTATTTTGCCTCATTATTTGGCTAGTAAATTTTCTTTAAATTCATTAGCAATAATAAAAAAGCATGATATTTCTATTGAAATATTTTTGTTAGATAATTTTTTGGGTATTAATTTTTCTTTGTTTAAAAATGCTATAAGTAATGAAAATTAGTAAAGAAAAATATGATTTTATAGTAAATTTATATAAAGAGGGGAAAACACTAAAAGAAGTAGGAAAGATTTTTAATGTAACAGATAGAACTATTTTAAATATTTTAGATTCTATTGGAATAAAAAGAAGAACTATTTCTGAAGCAAAAAGAAAACTAAAGATTGATGAAACAGTATTTGATATAGTAACAGATGAATCAGCTTATTGGATTGGATTTTTAATGGCAGATGGATATATAGTAGAAACTAAGAAATGTTCTCCTACTTTAGGAATAACTTTAATAGACAAAGAACACTTATATAAATTCAAAAATTTTCTTAAAAGTGACCATAAAGTATTCAAAGTAAAATATGGGTATAGGTATTCAGTAAGATCAACTAGCCTAGTTGAGAAATTAATAAAATATGGAGTCACACCAAGAAAATCTTTTACAGCTAAAGCACATATAGATTTAATTTTTAATAATCATGTTTGGCGAGGAGTTATAGATGGTGATGGATGTATTGGAGTACGATTTAAAAATAATAGTCCATATTTATATTTAGCTAGTGGAAGTAAAAATTTATTGGAACAGTTTTATCTTTATACAAAAGGAAATATTCATATATATAAACATAAAAATATATATCAGGCTACTTGTTCTGGAATAAACGCTTTAAAATTAATACACAAACTTTATACAAATAGTTTAATCTATTTAAATAGAAAAAAAGAAAAAGCATATTTTATAATTAACATAAATAATTATACTAAGCATAATAAATCTATTAAAATTAATACTTAATCAGAATAATTTTTTGACACCCTCTATTTTAGCTTTAATTTTATAATTAAGTAAGGAGATAAAATGTTATCTGATATTGTAAGAGAAAGAATAGTAGGATTAGTGGGATTCATCAATACCTCAAAAATCAAAGACATTGAAAAATCATGGGAAGATTATTTTGAACAGTTTCATATAATAGATGAGCAAGAACAATTAAAAGAATTTAATAATATTATGGAACAAAGAATAATGAATTTTAAATTCAAAGAAGAAAAGAAAGTAAAGGATATTTAAGATATGGAAACATTAATGGCATTAATTGAACAAGCAGTGGAAGAAAAGGATCAAGAAATTAGTAGTTCCTCTGTCACTATTCAAAATGAACTAGAAGAATTAGGATTTAAAAAAGTAAGTGGTAATATTTTATCTACAATAGAAAGAAAGAAAAAAGTAAACAATATAGCTAAATATAAATATTTAAAAATAACAGAAGAAATGATTAATATTTATTTAGATAATAAAGTAAAAGAATATAATAAGATACAGGGAAAACCAAAATCATCACCAATTTTATGTGGCAACATACAAGGCAATGAATTGGGATATGATAAATATCTTCACAGCTTTATTAGTGAGACTTGGGAAACAATTTATATATCACCAGATAACAAAAACAATAAAATTACAGAGATTGTAAAACAAACTTGTGACTATTATTCTACTAAAAAAGGAACTATAGGAAAATTTGTGTGGAAAGAATGTCCAATAGAAGAATATGGCTCAGTACCACCAAAAGAAGTATTGTCCAAACTAAGAATGCATAAAGATAGATTACTATTTGATTATTTTACTATCGCATCTGTAGAAAATATAAAAGATCCTTTGTTGTTTGGAAGAATAAAGGAAACAAAGGATAGATATTTTATTGCTCAGTGGGGAAATGATGTATATCTTGATTGTTTGATATAAAAATGCTTAAAGGAATATATAAAATAATTAATTGTATAAATAATAAAATTTATATTGGGCAATCTGGAAATATTGAAAAAAGATTTAAAGAACATAAAAATAGTGTAAATAAAAAAATTAATATACCTTTATATAGAGCGATTAGAAAATATGGTTTAAATAATTTTGAATTTATAATCATTGAAGAAGTTATTTCAGTACAAAATTTAGATTCAAGAGAACAATTTTGGTTAGATCATTATCAATCTTACTTACCAGAAAAAGGATATAATATTTATAAAACTGCTTCCTCTCCTAGAGGACACACATTTTCAAAAGAAGCTAGAAAAAGAAATTCTGATGCACACAAAGGACAGATTCCTTGGATTAAAGGCAAGAAACATACAGAAGAAGCTATAGAAAAAATGATTCAAAACAGAAAAGGAAAATCCTCTCCTTTAAAAGGTAGAAAATTATCAGAAGAACATGTATTAAAATTAATTGAGTCACACAAAGGACAGGCAGTTTCTGAAGAAACAAGGAAAAAAATAAGTCTTTCTAGTAAAAATAGAAAACATTCCAAAGGAACTATAGAAAAACTATCTTTAATCAGTAAAAATTTATGGTCTACAGATGAATATAAAAATAAAACAAATGCTAGACGTAATAAATGGCTTTTAAATAAAAAATTAAAAATAGAGGATTAAATGACTAATTTTAAAAGATTTACATGCATAGAATATAATGAAGATGCTTCTATTGAAAACCAGATATATAAAGATAAAGAAATAGATGTTGTTTATCTTGGCATTAAAATTGATGTGACTCAAATTGAAGCTTATCAAGAAGTTATAAATGATGCTGGTAATAATGAAAATTGTACAATGTTGCACATGAAGTCTGGTAATATATTTTATGTTAATTTACCTGAAAAAGAATTTGAAAAACAAGCATGGAGTATGATATGAACATAAATTGGTTTGCTGTAACTATAATAAGTTTTTGGACATTTGCTTGTTTGGCTTCTATTATTACCAAAGATACAGAGCCATTTGGTGCTGCTCTTGTTGCATCTTGTATATTTGGATTTGGTTATTTTATTTATAAGGCTGGGCAATAATTAATGAAATTAGTAATTTCTGATCTCCATCTAACTGATAATATTAATGATAAATATAGATGGAAGATATTTGATATTTTAGTGCATTTATGCAATAAATATAATGTTCATGAAATATAAAGGTATTTATAAAATAAAAAATTTATTAAATGGTAAAGTTTATATTGGACAAAGTATAGACATAAAAAGAAGATTTAAAGATCATAAAAAAGAGATTAAAAATAATAATGTTTATCCTCTTTATCATTCAATAAGAAAATATGGAATTGAAAATTTTGAGTTTAATGTAATAGAACATGTAAGTAATAATGATGAATTAAATATTAAGGAACAATTTTGGGTAGACTATTATAAGTCTTTCAATAGAAGTTATGGATATAATATAAGAATTGATTGCACAAACAACTATGGTGTACTACATTCTGAAAAAACAAAACAAGATATATCTAAAAAATTAAGAGGAATAAAGCGTTCTGACAAAACAAAAGAAAAAATGTCTTTAGCTAAAAAAGGTAAAATATTCACAAAAGAAAGCAGAGCAAAAATGAGTAATGCTCAAAAAGCTATAATGACACCAGAACGTGCTAAATGGGTAAGAAGCTTCCGTAAAAATCATTTTATTTCTGCATTAACTAAAAGTAAAATTGGCAGAGCTAATAGTCAAAAAACTAGAACAAATGCTGAAAAAGATCACCTGAGAAAAATTAATCTTGGCAAAAAATGGACAGATGCACATAGATCTAATTATAATAAAGCAATGGAACAAAGGAAAAAGAAAAATAAGTGAAAACATTAATACTTGGGGATTTACATTTAACAGATAGAAACGAGGATAATTATAGATGGTCTATTTTTAATTGGCTAGAGCAACAAATTGATATAAATAATTTAATAATATTAGGAGATATTTGTGAAAATAAAGATAAACATTCTTCTATTTTAGTAAATACTTTAATAAATAAATTTAATTGCTTAATTAATAAATGTAATAAGCTATCTACTATAAATATTTTATGTGGGAATCACGATTACATAGATAGTAATAATCCTTACTTTAAATTTTTAAATAAAATAGATACATTTGATTGTAATATTAATTTTATAGACAAACCTACAAAAATAGAGGAAGATTTATATATTCCTTATTATCACAATGATTTTAATGAAATAAGCAAAAAATATAGTTTTTGTAATAATTTGTTTTTACACCATTCATTTAATGGTATAAATTTAGGAAATGGCTCTTATGAAAATAAAGGTAATGATGCTAATAATTTAAATAATATTAAATTTAATGCTTGTTATTCTGGGCATATTCATTTACAACAAACTTATAAAAATATTGAGTATATTGGCAGTCCTTATGCTATTAAATTTGGGGATAATAATAAAGGCAGGGCATTATTACTTAAAGACAATAAAAAAGAATATATTGATTTACCTAGATTTATTAATAAAGTGGATATTAAATTAACAAACATCGAAGAAATAAATACTTACGATATATTAGAAAAAGACCAAGTGAAAATAGAGATTAGTTTATCATTAGAAAATTGTCATGAATATTCTGATATAGTACAATGTATTAAAAAGTATATAGAGGATAAGGGAGCTATTGTAAGTTCAATACAGGGTAAATTAATACAGGATGTAAATGTTACAAATACAATTGTTAATACTGTTGTCAAATTAGATTCTAATGAAATAATTAAAAGATTTTGCATTAGTAAACAATTACCTAATAATTATTTATTTATTGCTAATAATGCTTTAAAAGGATTTAAGTATATAGAGAATTAAAAATATTATGTTAGAAATATTAGATTCACAATTTTTTAGGAATTAATTCATGAAAAAATCAAATGTACAAAATTTTGTTGATACTATAAAAGATAATCCTAAAAAGATAATTGCGTGGGCCAAGAGGGAGATTCAAGAATATAAAGAACTAATAAATATTCTTGAAAAGGAAATAAACAATAAAAGCAAGAAAAAAAATAAATGAAACCAACAAAATCTAACAAATCAGGAATAGCTACTGCATCCGACACTGTTGTCACTTCTAGTAAAACAGCAAAATGGATTATTAATTATTTTCATCCAAATGGAACTATCCTTGATCCAGCAGCAGGAACAAATGTATTTTTTGATAATTTTATAAATGAGTATAAATACAGGTGTGAAATTAAAGATGGCATTGATTTTTTATTGTGGGATAAAAAAGTAGATTGGATAATAACTAATCCACCATATAGTATTTATGATAATTTTCTTTCTTGCTCCTTTAAAGTTGCTGATAATGTTGTTTTTTTTGTTCCTATTGCAAAAGCATTTAAAAGTAATAAAATCCAAAAATTAGTTACGGAGTATGGAGGATTAAAAGAGATACTTTATATGGGAACTGGGAATCAACATGGTTTTGCTTTTGGTTTTCCTGTTGGTTGTTTATACTACAAACGTAATTATATCGGAGACTGTAAAATTACAAGTTTAAATAAAATAAATGAAAATTAAATCTATCACATTACAGAATTTTAGGACTTTTAAAGAAAAGCAAGCATTTAATATAGATAATTTTCCTATTGGGTTACATTTTATCACTGGGCAGAATTTAATAAATCCTCATTTAGGAGGCAATGATGTCGGTAAAAGTTCCCTGGTAGAGGCAATTACTACTTGTTTATTTGGAAAAACATCAACTAATCTTAGAGCTGATAATGTTATAAATTGGGATTTAAAAGAAAAAGAATTTTGTGAAGTATCTCTTGTCTTAGAAAAGCTAAATATTGATTATTGTATACAGCGTACATGGAAACCTAGTAACTTGTCTATAACTAATATAACTACAAATGAAATTGAAACCATTACTCAGGAAAAATTAGAGGAATTTTTAGGTTGTAATTTTGAATCATTTCTTTATTCGGTTCATATAGCACAATTTACATCTAAGTTTATTGATTTACGTCCAGCAGAGAAAATGGAAGTTTTTACCGATATTTTACGTGATGAATTAAAAAAATGGGATAATTTATCAGAATCATGCAAAAATAAGACTGAAGAAATAATTGGAGATATAATAGAATTAAATAATAGTATAAATTTTCAAAAAGGTAAATTAGAGACTTTAAAAAATAATAATTATGATAATGAAATAGAAAAATGGGAAAAAGAAAAACAACACACACTAACTGAGTTTAACAAACAAGTAAATAATATTGATACACAAATTATAGATATTAATAATACTCAATTAATTTCACCTTCTACTATAAATTTAACTTTTTATGATAATCAATTAAAAGAGTATGATAAAAGTTTGGAACAAATTGGATTAGATTGTGATAAAATAGAATCTGAAAAAAAGTTGGTAAGAAATGATTTACAAAAAGCAGATAAAGAAATTACTATATTAAAAACTACATTAGATATAACTACTAAGGAGTATAATAAATTTAATGTTACATTAAAGGATTCAAGGTGTCCTTCTTGTAAACAAATAGTCTCTAAAGAACACATTGAAACAGAATTGGCTGGTTTAAATACCAAATTAAGCAAAATAAAAAATGAAATAATTAATTATCAAGAAATTATATCTAAATTAAATAAAAAACTAGATAATATAGAACATGAATTCAACTCGATAGAAGATTTATATAATAATATAATTAATGATAAAAATTTAGTAGAAATAGAAAAAAATAAAGATAAGGATAAAATACAAGCTTTTCAATTACAACAAAATATATTGAAAAATAAATTAGATAATATTAACAAAGAAAAAACTAATTTAATAAATAAGAAAGCCTCTTATGAGAAAGCAATAAATCCTTTTCTCCCATTGAAGGAAGATAATATTTATGCCATAAATAAACATAGTAGATTAATAGTATCCTGTAACGAGAAGATAAAAGAACATGAAGAGATATTAGAGCCTACTAAATATTGGATTAAAGCTTTTAAAGAAATAAAATTATCGGTTTTAGAAGAAAAGTTAAAAGAACTTGAAATTTATATTAATAATACATTAAATAGTTTTGGAATAGGTGATTGGAAAGTAATATTAAAAACATTTAGTGAAACAAAGTCAGGAACTATTAGAAATGAATTTAATATATTAATAATTTCCCCATTAAATGATAAACCAGTGCCATTTGAATGTTGGGGTGGTGGATTAGGACAAAGAATAAGATTGGCTACTACTTTAGGATTAATGTCTTTTATACAAAATACTAAAGTAGACTTTGGAGTTGAATTCTTTGATGAGCCTACAGCTTGGTTATCACAAGAAGGGATTGAAGATTTACTGAGTATATTATATAATAGAGCTAACAGTGAAAATAAGAAAATATTTATTATAGACCACAAGGGGCTGGCTAATTTTGGTACATTTAATTCAGTTACTAATATTATAAAAGACAAAAATGGGAGTAAAATTAATATTCAGTGAATACTAAACTTTTTTGTCATAATCCTTTTTGTAAATATAATATACAAGTTACTGAAAAAACTTTATTTTTAAATATACCTAAATGGACTCAAATATCATATCCTAATAATACTAATACTATATCAAATTCTTTAATATCTTATGAAAAGATAACTAGACATGTCTTTTTTAATGAAAGTAAACAAGAATATTTATATTTTTGTAGTTCTTGTAAAGAACATATAGATATTTTACAAATTATAAATTTAATATCTAAGATAAATAATGAGAAAGCATGAAAACATATATAATTTCTGATACCCACTTTAATCATCAAATGTTAATAGACAAATGTCATAGAATTAACGGTTATGAGGATATAATATGTCACAATTTAATGAATATTCCTTATGATTCATTATTAATTCATTTGGGTGATATATGTATTGGAAATGATATTTCTGTTCATGATTTAATAAGCCAGTTAAGATATAAAAAGGTATTAGTTAAAGGAAATCATGATAATAAGTCCAACCACTGGTATCTTCAACATGGTTGGGATTTTGTTTGTGAGCAATTTGTGGATACTTATTTTGGTAAGAAATTATTATTTAGTCATGTTCCTATAAAAGATAATGGTTTTGATTTAAATATACATGGTCATTTTCATACATTAGAAAGAGAAGAATATATAGATGAATTTCATACTATACTAAATTATAAGCATAAATTAGTTTCTTTAGAAGGTTCAGGATATAAACCTATATTACTAGAAAGGTTAATTAAATAAATGAAATTAAATCTATAACTCTTGTTTAAGGAAAAAAACATGTCCTATAATGCTATAGTAGCTAAAATTGATAAAATTTATTATGAGTTATAAAGAAAAAATTTATACGAATTTAAAAAAGAAGGGTTTAATTTAATGTCATACACTGCTATAATATGTGGATTAAAAAATGTAAGACCACATCCAAATGGTGAATTTATAAAATTAGCTGAATGTAATGGATTTCAAGTTGTAGTAGGAATAGATACAAAAGAGAATGAGTTAGGTGTTTTCTTTGGGGAAGATGGTCAGCTTTCTATAGGATACAGTGAAGCTAATAACTTAATTAGAAAAAAAGATTCTAATGGTAATAATATTGGTGGATTGTTTGGATCTAACAGACGTATAAAGACTATGCTAATTAGGGGAGAGAAATCAGAAGGTTACTTTGCACCTTTATCCTCACTAGAATTTACTGATTATGATTTAACTAAATTTAAAATAGGCGATAGATTTGATAAATTAAATAATATTCCTATTTGTAATAAATATATAACACAAGCTACAGTAAACGAAAGTAATAAACAAGGTAATATTAAATTAAATACACATGAAAAATATAAAAATCAGTATATACATAAATTATTTCCAGAGCATTTTGATACAGACCAATTAAAACATTTTATAAATAAAATTGAAAAAGATTCATTAGTAACTATAACATCTAAACTACATGGAACTTCTCAAAGATCAGGTTATATACCAGTACCAATTAAATTAAATATTTTTCAAAAAATTACTAATAAATTATTTTTTGGTAACAGAGAACATACAAAATATGAAACTATCTATGGAACTAGAAGAGTAGTATTAAAGAATAAAAAATATTGTGATTTTTATAAAGATAGTTTTAGAAGTAAAATATCAAATAAATTAAAACTCATTATTAATAAAAATTATATATTTTATTATGAAATTGTAGGTTATACTGGTAATGGAAAACCTATAATGAATTCAGTAGATATAACTAGAACTAAAGATGAAGCTTTTATAAAAAAGTTTCCTGATCCTATGATATATAAATATGGGTGCTTACAAGGAGAATGTGATTTTTATATATATAGAATTACTACAATTAATCCAGATGGCATCCAAGAGGAATTGTCATGGAATAGGGTTAAAAGATTATGTAAAGAAGCTGGTATAAAGCATGTTCCAGAAATAGATTCATTTATATATGATGGAAATATTGAATCTTTTTCCAAATATATTGAATATTTAACAGAACATAAACCTATTGAGGATTCTATAGATAATAGTCACATTAGAGAGGGAATATGTATTAGAGTAGATAGTCCTGATGGTAGAACTAAGATTTATAAAAATAAATTATTCCTTTTTAAATTATTAGAATCTATTACAAAAGATTCTGGTATGGCTGATATAGAAGAAGTAGAAGATATGAAGAAAGAGGTGACAAATTAGTAAATATACTAAAGTAGAGGTAATCCCAAAGAGCTTAGTTTCTGATAATGATTATGTAAAATACACAAAAGATTATATTAAAAAAAATATAATTGATAAAGTAAAAGTGATATATTCTCAGATAAATATTTAATAGTAAAAGCTAGGATAAGACAAAGTAATCAGGTAGCTTTTGGTGAAGCAAATTTACATATTAGAGGAGATTTAACTGTTACTGAATTAACTACTAAAAATTTAATTGAAATAATAAATTTAATTCCTTAAAATATTATGAGTGAAAAAATAAATCATCCATCTCATTATCAAGGTAAAAATGGTATTGAGGTAATTGATGTGATTGAAGCATATGACTTAAATTTTAATATGGGCAATGCTGTAAAATATATATTAAGAAATGGTAAAAAAACTGAGGATACTACAATAGATATAAAAAAAGCTATATGGTATTTAAACAGAGAATTGAATAATAAAAAAACACTAAGTACAAATTAAAGGAGGAAAGAAATGGTAAAAAAAGATTTAATTAGTTATTTATCATATAATTTTGGATTCACTAAATCTGTAAGCAATGAAGTTATCTCTAATATTTTTAATGAAATAAAAGATGCTATTACTAGAGGAGATATAGTAAAAATAAAAGATTTTGGTGTGTTTAAGTCTAAAATGTCTAATCCTAGAGTTTGTAGAGACCCTAGAACTGGAAGCAGAGTAGATGTCTCCTCCAAGAAAAAAATATTATTCAAAGTTTCAAATAGCCTTAAAAGATTTATAAATAGTTAAATAGATTGGGTCTATTTAACATAATATGAGAGGGTTTTCATAAAGAAATCCTCTTCTTGTCTCCCTCTCATATTAATATTTATAAGAGAAAGGATTGATATTGTGAGTAGATCATATAAAAAAAATTCAATAACTGGTAATTGTAGTAGTAAAAGTGAAAAAAAAGATAAACAAATATATAATAAAAAACTAAGAAGGAGTATAAAACAGATTATGAAAAAAGAAGAAGTAGATGATTGGTTATTTCCTTCTCTAAATGAAATACAAGATGTTTGGTTTATGTCAAAAGATGGAAAATCCCACTTTGATAGTAAAAAATTTCCTGACCTATTAAGAAAGTAGCCTTTGATCATTAAACAAAAGTTTGCCCGATATATTAGCAATAATATTGAATGTGGTTATATTAATGATGATATTATAAATACTTTTATATTTTATTTACTTTAGCTAAATGTATATTAACAAAAGAAAAAGGATAATAATTTTATGAAAAAACTTAAAAATAAAAAATTAAAAGACGCTGTACTAAATTGCAAAAAAGTATGGAAATGGTTAGCTGATAATCCAGAAAAGAGGAAAGAAGATTGGCCTGGTTGGAAAAATATTAGGGCACTGAATAACTGTTTTGCTTGTGATTATGCTAGTAAGGCACAGACTAATATGGAAACTATGTGTTAAAAATGTTTTTTACTGCCTACTTGGAGAAGTGAATTTTTGAAAGATTTTTATTTATTCCCTTGTGAAAATTTAGTAAGATCTCCTTATGCTAAATGGTTATATATTACTGAGTTACTTAATATTTGTGAAAAGACTTCTGGAAACAAGCCTTCAGTATTATTAAAAGAAAAAATAAAGTGTGCTAACGATATAGTTACTGGTTGTAACTTAGTGTTAAAAAATCTTATGTAAGGAATTATCTATTAAAAATAACATAGATTTTGATAAATATGGAGGAAAAGTAGAAAGAATATGTTTATATTGCTTTAAAAAATTTATGTCAAAAGGTATCCATAACAGAAAATGTATAAAATGTGAGAAAGAGCAGGAACGAAATCCAGATGATTTTTATATGCCAAATCAATATAAAGGAATGGAGGAATAATGACTTTTTTTAATGATAAAACTGATGGCAAAGAAGATTGGATAACGCCTAAGAGTATTATAGAATCTTTAGTAGAATTTGATCTTGATCCTTGTTGTTCTATGACACAACCTTACTTAATAGGTAAAATTAATTACAATAAAAATGATAATGGATTAGAAAAAGAATGGATTGGAAGAGTATTCTTAAATCCTCCTTATGGCAATAAAACAGGATTATGGCTAAAAAAACTTTCAAATCATGGAAATGGGATAGCTCTTATTTTTGCTAGAACAGAAACTAAAATGTTTTTTGATTATGTTTGGAATAGTGCCGATTCTATTTTATTTTTAAAGGGTAGGATTACTTTTTTACAACCTTGTGGAAATCTTGGTAAATTTACAGCAGGAGCTCCTAGTTGCTTAATTGCGTATGGCGAAGAAAATACTAAGTATCTTAAAAATTCTAATTTAAAGGGTAAATTTATAAAATTATATAATAATAATTATACTATAATGGAGAAATAATGGGCACTAAAATTACTTTACAAGAGTATGAAGAAATAGAAAAAGCCAGAGAAAAAGAGATCAAGGAAATATTAAAATTAGCATATAAATTATTAGCTAATATTAGTATAATTAATAAAGATAAATTTTTATTCCTTAAACATGAGGCATGTATATCAGATTTAAAAAGTGTTTTTAATATTATTCAGGAATTAAAGAGACTGAGACAGAATATTATATAATTAAATATAAATAAAAATGAATAATATTGATATATTTTGATTTATTATATTTTGTATTATTGCTTTCTACCTATGTATGTCTACTTTTTAATAAAATCTAAATGAAAATATTATTAATAATAGGAAATAATATAATGAAAATAATACAAATGAGTGTTTTTGATAAATGGCCATTAGAAAATGAGTCAGTACAAGCTATAATTTGCAGTCCTCCCTATTACCAGAAAAGAGTTTATGATATTCCCAACTGTGTTATAGGAGGAAACAAAGAATGTGATCATATACTTAACGAATCTAACTTTTGTACAAAATGTAATGCTTGGATAGGACAATATGGTAGGGAAACTAATTTTGGTTCAGAAATTGAAATAGAAACAATAGAATATGAGCTTTGTTATAATCTCTTTCCGGAAGAAACTATTTATATAATTAGTGAATTAATTAAACGAGGTATTATTGCCTAAATATTATACTAATATTTGTTTGATATGCAAGAAGCAATATAAGGGAAGGGGTAAAATTTTTTGTGGACACAAAGAAAGGAATAAATTAATTGAGATTGATATTAAATAAAAAACAAATACCTGATGATTTGTTAAAATATTTTAAACCTGTAACTAAAAAAGTAATAGATCAAACTTCGTATATTGCTCATACATTATTATGGTGTAAAGAAGCATATCGTGTGTTAAGGGATGATGGACTGTTTTTTTTAAATATGGGAGATACTTATTCTGGGAGGAATAACGGAGCTGGTGGTAAAAAAGGCAATAACCTCAATGATTTTAAATACCAAGAAATATATAAAGGACAAAAATCAGGAAAACAAACATTACCAAATAAATGTAAGATGTTAATTCCAGAAAGAGTAGCTATTGCTTTATGTGATGAATTAAACTTTATACTACGTAATAAAATAATATGGTATAAAACAACAGTCCTACCAGAAAGTGTAAAAGATAGATTTTCTGAAAAATATGAATCTATATTTATGTTTTCAAAAAAAGGAAAGTATTATTTTGATTTAGACTCTGTTTTAATCCCTTTTGCTCAAAGTACAGTCGAAAGAGCTAAAGGAGCATTTCATAGTGAAAAAGCTGAGGAAGAGCCAAGTAGTATAAGTAATAAAAATAGTAGAACATGGAGTGATAAGTTATTACGAGGGGAATTAAAAGGAGCTAATCCAGGAAATGTGTGGAGAATAAGTAAGTCTGACAATAAATTAAAGCACTATGCTCAATTTGATGAACAATTAGCGGAAAGAATGATTAGATGTAGCACTAAACCTGATGATCTAGTATTAGATTGTTTTGCAGGAAGTGGAACAACCTTAATGGCAGCACAAAAGTTACACAGAAAAGCAATAGGAATTGATTTAGGTTATAAAGATATACAAGGTCATAAATTAGGTAATATTCAAAGTACATTTTTTCCACACTGAAACTAGAAATATTAAATAAATTTGTGTCTTATCCAAAAGATATGTATATTGATACTATTCAACCAAATTGATTATCTTTGCTATACAGATGATCTGAAAGAAGCAATCAAGCGAGATCAAGTCTTGCATATAGACAAATTTAGAAAATAAACTTTTACTTTAAAGAGGATTAAAAATTCATTGCCTGGAACAAGTTAAGAAAAAAGAGAGACAGGGGTAGGGTAAAGGAGAAAATAAATAAACCTGTCTCTCTTAATAAGACAATAGATACCCGCAGTTAATGCCGGCATGAAGCAAACCTTTCAACTATGCTTTTCAATCGTTTAAACCCAACATAAATTACTCCTTATAAAATTAGTTTGAAAGTCAAGAAAACATTCCCATTTTTACAACGTATTATAATTAAGCTCTGTCAATTGATTTACGGTATTCCTGCTGCCTGGATGAATTGTTTAGCTTGCTGTTCATAATCATTCCTTTTACTCCACAAAGAATTATATAGACCTTGAATGTATGCAGATGCAGAAGCGGCACTGCCTATGCCGTCGATATTAGCTTGTTCATAGGTTATCGTCCCTTGCATTGCAAGCACAAGCACAAGCACATTATTAATTAACTTTATCTTGCTGGAGATAGTATCATTGTCTCCAATTAATTCTCTTATGTCCGCTGAAAGTTTTGCGTTTGCAGCTTTTGTCACATCTTCTTTCGTGTGGATTGTTTTTCCCAAAAAAACCCCCACTGGGGTAGGAACAACATCCAGTATTTCCCTGTACTGTTTTTTTTTGTCTATCAGCAATGAATTAGCCCAATTCTCTTTCTGGGCCGCTGTCATGGGACTCTTATCCTTGTATAAGTTAAGTGTTTTGATATAATCTATATATTCTGATTCTGTCAGCTCTGGATATTTTTCATTAATCGCCGCGGTGCAAGAAAAGCCTATAGCAATTCCGCCATTTTCGAAATACCCTCCTGATTCTACGCATGATGGAAGGGTCTCTGCAATGGGATACTTATAAATTTTAGCGTTAACGAGAAAAGGGACTATGCATAAAACCACTAATTTTTTCAACATTTTAAATCCTCCTTATTGTTTAGTTTCATAAACATGCATGCTAGATAACATAATATTTCCATACGTTTTTCCTGCCACTGACCCTTGATTAAGGTAAACAATGTAGCTGGCGTTAGAGCAACCATAACGCAGTTTATACGTTCTCGTTGCAAGGCTGGCTGTAGTTGTAGAATAACTAAATACCGTAGGAGAAGATATTGCGTCATCACTGACTTTATTGTAGCCCGCACAACATAAAGCACCTACTACGCTATCCACGAAAATAGCAGCAGTAAGGACTCCGGATAAGGCAGGCGTTACATTTGCGATTACCTGAATATGTATCGTACTTCCGAGTTGTTTAGGAGTATAAGCTACCGTTATAATTTCACTTCCCTCACTGTTTTGAGGTATAGTAGCATCATCGGGAATTATAGCATTGGTAGTCGTTACAACCGTGGTACTTCCATAGGCACTGCCGATTACCATCCCCGAATTATACCAATTTTTCAGCAAATTCCCTGTATCAGTACCCCCGGCAACTGTAAAGCTTGCTGTCGCAGTGGACGTGCCTTTTCGTGTAGGAGACAGGTCAACATCTGCCCCTAATCCATTAACTGCAATATCAAAATCAGCATTATTATAATTTAAAAAAACTGCTCCTGTAACTGTTATAGTACCACCTTCTTTTATATCTGGCTTCGCACTCGCACTCCCAGAGGTGGCATAGCTAAAGTTTAAAGCACCATCAGGCTGGTAAGTTGTGGTTAATGCCATTCCTGAGCCTGCGGAGAAAGAGGCGGATTTTGTGCCTGTCTTCCCGTCCGCCTGAATCATATTTATATATGTTGTCGGAGTTCCAATTACAGTTAACTTGGTGTTAATATTAGCCTCGATGTTCTGTGTTACGTCTGCAAGAAATCTGACTTTTGTTCCATCAAAAGGGTCACTTCCGGCGGTTATTGTGCTGCCGGTGCCGATGGTGGTCGATCCAGCAAGCTGGGCGGAATTGAGTGTTGGGGTGTTAAACGTATTGCTGGTTCCGGCGCCGCCGGCGGACAGCAGGTATGCGTTGAGAGAGGCTATTGTGGCATAATTGACGGCGAGGTACGTTCCTGTAATTGTTCCGAATTCAGCGGTTTGGGTACCGCCGGAGTTTTTAAAGCTCCATATTCCGGTGGCGCCATTGTATTCTATGCGCGGCTGGGTGGGATATGAGGATGTGCCGACGCGGGCCATCGAAGACGTGCCGACAATAATTCTGCCGACGGTATCGGTGCCGACTTCGATTACCACTGTTTTGAAAACCTCGCTGTCTTCTTTCAAAAACTGTTTGGTCAAATCTTGCTCGTTATAGGCGCCCAGGGAGAGTTTGGAGAAGCCGAGCCAGAAGGCCAGGGCGGTGAAGGTGATTATTACTGTGATTATGCCGGATTTTTTGAGATCATTCGTGTTCATTTTATACCTCCTTATGGTTATTATATTAACGCTAAACATTTAACATTAAATGTTTAATGTTTAGTGTTTTATGTTACACACCCCTACTCCCCTCTTTTTAGAGGGGAACACAACCTCCTTTCCCCCTTTATTAAGGGGGATTCAAATTTAAGTGATTTTGTACGAATATAAAATTGCTGTTATGTTGTCGCCGGGAAAGTCGGTCCCCTTGGCGGTTGTGATCAAGTCTAGGGTTTCGGTTGTCAGACAGTCTAATTGCGCAAAGCTGGTGTATTCTGAGGCGCTGCCTGCGGTTAATTTTAATTCCTGCGTCTTTTGCACGTCATTGTGCATGATGGCTACCTTGTAATCTGCGCCTAGCGGCGGCGCCTGGGCGCGAAGCATACCGGCAAATACCCTGCTTTTTACGGGCGGCTTGTAGCCGCGTCCGATGCGCCTGCCATCCTCTGCCATGCCCGGAGAAAACGTTACGAAGTCATAGCGTATTTCCAGCGTTGAAGCATCTTTATATTTAATCCAGATCGTGTAATTACTCCCTGGGAATATCCCTGCCGGCACGGAGGTAAATTTCATTTTTATTACATTGCCTGCGGATGCGTTCTTGGATATTGTCACGTAGTTGGAATAACTCCCGGCGGTAAGCTTCAGATTTGCGATGTTTTGATATACGTTTGCGATGGCGATATCCAGGCCAATATCGGCTTCCGGCGGGGCTTCGGCGAGGATGCCTATTTCGGCCAGTTCGGTTGGCGATGCCAGTTGGATTTGGCCGAATTCACGGTCTTGTTCGGGCATGCCCGCATAAAAGAGAGGGAGTTTTCTATAATTTGTCGCGGCGGTTATGCCTGCGGCTGCCAGGATGTCTTCGAGGAGCTCAAAGTTCTTTGCGACGATGTCCCAGCCCTCGCGAATGGCGGAACTGATAATGGCCAGACCGAGGGCGCTGAAGCCGGTGAATATCTGATAACCAATACCGGCCTCCGTCACGCCGCCGTAGGTCTCCAGCATGGTGCCGTTGGTGTTGTTCGTCGGGGCAACCTCGAAATGATAGGTGTTCGGATTGCCGTCAAATTTTATCCATGCGCCTGCCGGGACCGATTTGTCAAAGATTTTGGCATCGACAAAGACGAGCGCCTTGCTGGCGTTGGTTACGGTTACTGTGCCGTCTGAGATTATTGTTGCCATAGGCGATTTACGATTTTAGATTTACGATTTCGGATTTTACCCACCCCTTAGTCCCCTCCCCGATCAAAGTCGAGGACAGGGTTTGGCGGCTTGCCAGGTGATCAGCCCGGCATTGCCTTTTTAAGTTTCCCCGATCAGGTCGGGGACAAGTTTGTTGGGTTCGCTTTGCTTAACCCAACCTACATTACTATTTATATTTCACATATCTACATTTAACTTTTAGGTTCCAGGCATACGATTCTCTGTCCACCGAATCATTATTTATTATTATCCTGCTAAAAACAACCCTGCCCCCGTTTCTGACTTTTGCAAAGCTTACTTCCCAGTATTCTGTGATTTTATCAACTGTATTATCTGCGGACGACACATACACCATACCGGGTAGCGAATAAACCCAATCTCCCGTTTCTGTTGTAGTAAAAATCTGATCGGGTAATTTATTCCCGATTGTATCGATATCGAAATACTCTACGGTACTGCTTCCAGCTTTTATTTCCTTGCTTTCTAAGGTCAGGAGGTAGACTTCTTTTTTGATTACTTTAAAATCCTCTGCAAAACAAAAAGCAGAAAAGAACATTACCATCACCATCGCCAATAAAGTCCTCATTTCACACCTCCTTTTATAAAGTTTCTGCCGAAGCTTTCCAGTAAATCGTTGCATTCCACGCGCTAGATGTCAATTGTGCAGTGTGTAAATTAAATATAAAGCGGTATAATACAACTCTGCCTGACGAAACTCCAGCATAATCCACTTTCCACCACTCGTAAATCGGATTGTGCATAGTGAAAACTTGTGGACTATCCGTACCAAACCAGGAATAATTAGCACCATTAACATGCGGCTCGTTGGTCACAACAACGAGCGAAGGGAGCTTGTGTATCCAGTCGCCAATTTTTGCATAAAATTCCAATGCTGCATTTTTTGGATTTGTTAATGTGTCCAAATCTATATAAGTCCCTACGAATTTCCCCGCATCTACGGTGATTGCGGGAAGGTTGCTAGTAGTCAAAGCGATACTTCCGCTATTGGCTTCATCTTCTTTAAAATAATTCCATTCAGAACTCCAGCGTAATTTATCCGGATCAGTTTCTGTGGCGTTGTAGCCGTCTTTGGCGATCCTTATTACGGGCGGGCTTTGGGTGGAATCGATCAATATCTTTGTGTAGCCGCCGTCCACCATAAGCACCCTGCCAAATTCCGCCACGATGGCTGAGAGCTGGTTGAAGCCGCCGGAGAAGCGGGAGATGGAATATTCGCCTTCCTCGTTGCCCACAAATCGCAAGATGTTTGCCTTGCCGCTCGTGACTGGCGATACCTTGGCGATGACAATATCGTCGTCGCCTGGTGTTGTGACTACCGACAATACCGACGTGGAGGTTGCCTTGTTGAAGACGATGTACCGCGTGCCGGTAAGATTCCCTGTGGTTCTGGTGGATGCGTCCCCGGTGATTGTGTATTCCTTTGGCGTTCCGCCCGTGCGTTTGATTTTTACCTTCTTGTTGTTTTCCCATGTGACCGTGTCGGCATCGGCTGCCGTGAATGCGCCGGTATAGATCGCCATTGAAATCGGCTCTGAGAGGCTGTCCAGGGTCAGTCCCGCAAGTTCAACCGGGTTGCTGGCGTAGTCTACCCAGGCGGAAAAGTTTTTGGAAAAGTCGTATGATCTCGCGCTGATGTAGTAGCCCGATCCGGCAACACCATAAAATGTATCTTTTGCCTTGCCTGCGCTGGCATCGATGTCGGCGTGTTTATTGCTAAGCCGGTCGGCATCGCTTGAAAATGCGGTGGATTTTACGGCAAATTGGAATCCTTGCAGGTCGGCGGGCGGCGTTGTTATGGAGGCGGTTATGCCAATAGCCTGCCCCTCCTGGATTATGGCTACCGTGGGCGCTGCGGGGGATGTGGTGTCGGCGGCGTTGTTTGCCTTTGTGGTTACAAACGATACCCATGCGCCTGGTGAGTCGCTTGACCATGCGCCTTTCTGCCCTGAAGTATTCTGCTTCCGGGCGCGGAAGAATGCCGACCAGTTGTTTTTTATGTCAGGGATCTTCTTTTTCCAATTGTTCGTATCGGTGGTACCGGTACCTGCCTCGCCGTCTATGCCTATCTGGTAGGTGTTACCCTCGCATTTCTTGCCGCCACCGGTGATGCCTGCGTCTATTTCTGCGCCGGTGGGCGGTGTGGCTGCGCCGGTGTCCTTGACCATACGCACTTCGAGGACGTAACCATCCACGTCCGTCTCAGAGGCCTTTTCCCCTTTTACGATGAGGTTAGTAACGGTCTTGCCGTCATCATTGATCTCTGTATCGGCGGTAACGGTTAGCTTTGTATAGTCGTAGCGGGAGGGCCTGGCCAGATCCAACTCATCGTCGTCATTGGTTATACCTGGCTTGCTGCTTACCGTGTTCGATGCAGTGCCTTTGCCAAATGGATCGCGCGGTATTACCTCCACATAATAGGTCTGTTGTGAGTCCAGGCCGTCGATCTCTGTCTTATAATTTGCATCGGCGATATCATCATCAGAGCTATCGGTTGTGATAGAGGATGTTATTTTGACCCGTTTAAGCCCGCTCGTGAAGGCTGCGTTCTTTGCCAGGCGCACAATATAGTCGACAATATCATATTCCTTATCTGGGTGTGTAAATTCTATACGCAGGCCGCCTTTGATCTTGCGCAATGTCGGCGTAATAACCACGCCGCTGGCGTCTTTCATGTCCGGCGGGGGATTGACCATTACGAGTTCCGCGGGGGAAGGCGATTGCTTGCCCCAGGCGTTGATCAGAGAGACCTTGACGGTGACTTCGCGGCGCGGGTTGCCGTAATAAGTGGCATAATTCGCATCGGTTGGGTGGCTCGCATACATGGCCTTGATGCGTTCGATGTTGTTTTCCAAAGAAAACTTGAAGATATTCTCACGACTAACGAGCCGGTATGCCTCTTTTGTGTTGACTTTAATGCCGCCCAGTTTCACGCTGTCGGGGATGCCGTTTGCCGTGGTGCCGGAATAGTACACCTGCCAGAGATACCGCAATCCCTCATTTTCGTTTGTTTGTTTGACAAAGGTGTGACTTGTATCGGTCGTCATATCGTCACACCTGACCTCGAAATCTCGCCCGAAGACTTCTGAGGCGGTCCCTTTGTTGTTGATAATTTTCAAGCCGGAAACGACCGGCGGCTCTGTGCCTTCGAGGGTAATGGATGCCTCGAATGGGTTCGGGTTCGAGCGGCCATTTTTTGAGTACGAGGTCGCCCGGACGGTATATTCTCTGTTAAGTTTTAAACCCGTGATATGTACCGGTTCGCCATATGATACGCCCGCTGGCCGGTCGATTTCTGTATCCTCATCCCTGATGGTGATCTCGCAGTACGACCACACCATCCCCGGCGGACGTGTGACGTGGACGTCCACTGAGCCAATAGTATTATTGTTTTCCTTTACGGCCAGCGATAATACGTTTGGGGGGAAGGCATATTCGCTTTCCAGCACTACCGGCGTATTTGTATATTCTACCGTATCCGTGCTGGCAGCCGGATCGGAGGTGTCGTTTTTGTGGAGGCGATATACCTCTGCATTGTACAAAGACCCGACTATCTCATGTTCATTGCCTTTTGCGTTTTTTACTGCGCAGCGATAGATGTTGTGATATTTCCCATCAAGTCCCATCCCATAAATCGGGCAGGACGCCAGGGTGGTACCTGAAATGGCGCCGGTAAAGTAGATTACGGTTTTGCTGCCGATCCCGGTCGCGGTATTGTCGACCGTAAGCTCGGCATGCGGCGTCCCGTCATCCTTGCGGATAAGGGTTTTGTAGGTCTTGCCGCTTTCAATCGTGAAGGCTCTGTCGAGGGTGATGTAATTAGAGCCAATTGCCAGAATACGGCCTGTGGAACTATTCTTGTTGAAATAATAAAATGTCTTGCCGATATCTGTGGTAACGGCATCGTTGGTGGTCGTGAATTGTATGCCATGTTCGACATATTTTGCAAGCCTTAACAGGTATTTATCAATCTTTGATGCTCGCCACCCATCGGTGATGCCATACAGCGATATCTCCTTTTGTTTGAGCTTGCTCATGGTGAAGCCCTCGTCACGGAAATCGTGGCTGACACTGTCATGCGTCCAGTTTTTTGCCTTGCTCAGGAATTGCGAGTATATGCGGTTGACCTGTTCTGCCAGTTTCAGCGATTGCAGTTTGAAACTGCCTGGCACGATATTGCACGGGCCAAACATGGCCGTGGGCGCCGTGGTGCGGTCGGTAAAGCACAACGGCTTTACGCCGTCCCAGTAAATATTGCCCCGATAAGTTATCGCCAGGGCGCGCAATAGGTCGATGGTCGGTTTTTTGAAGTCGATTATGGTGTTAAGCTCAAACCGCTTCCGCGCCCTTGAGTTTTCAGTGATCGCATGATCGGCGTGCGCAGCCTCGGGCGCCAGCGCGGCATAAAAATCGGTAAGCTCCGAAGCTGAAAGATTAATGTCCTTCCCCCTGCCGTAGCGTTTATTGGTGATACTGTCGGCAAAAAAATCGTAGGGGTTCGTGCTTAAACGATCAGGATTTCCCGTGTTTTGCACATCCTTTAAAAGCCTGCCTTCGACAACCGCCGTGATGTTGCTGATGGTCCCGGATATCTTCTCATTCGCGTTGATCTCCAGGCCGAGGAGCGCTTCATGAGGGTAGGACAAATGATCTATGTTGATCTCTTGCAACTCAATAAAGGTCAGGAGGTTCTGCCCCTTCTCCGCATCATCGACGTCGGCATCTTCCTTTTCTACCATTACTTTATATTTCGCATAATCCAGCTTGCCAAATTTCTTAATGTCGGGCAGGAGGAACGTCCACCGATATTCCGCCAGCTTGGCCTTATCGGGCGCAAAGGTGTGTTTCAGCACATTGCTCTTTTCCTTTTCTTTGTGTTTCGCTGTGAATGACACCTTCGCCGTCTTGGGGCCGTTATATTCGCCCTCTGTTGGGGCGGGGTCTAATTGTTTGAATTTCACCTTATACCGGCAGATATCCATGCCGGTGGAACTGCTACTAACATCGTCAACCTTGCGTCCTGTGGGTTCCAGGCTTGGCGCAGAGACTACCTCACAGTAGTATGTAGTTCCGCCAAGCGTAAATTCGAGTGTATCTCCCTCCTCGATTTTATCGAAGTCGGTTTGATCGGGGAGATTGCCCGTGGTCTCCAGGTCTGATACGCCTTCTTTGTAAGCGCCATTCGCATCCACCAGCCAGGCATAATTCTTCTTTTTTTCCAGGCGGATATAATCGCCCGCGTCAGCCGTTTGCGTGCGCGTATACTCAGACATTACCTCACTGCCGCTCCACGACTCGCCGTCTTTCCACCACTTGATTTTTATTTTGCAGGTCGTTTTTTCGTAACTACCTTTGTCTTTGTTAACTTTATAGAGTCCGTTTTTGAAACTCACAACCACGCCAAGCGCCTCTACCTTGTTTTCCGTGGTTTTTGTTACGGAGCTGCTCTGCGTTACGAGCAGGTCAACTTCCTGATGTTTTACCACAGTTTTATTCATGCCGGGGATCACTTCCAGAAGCGCGCCCGCATCATTGTATACCTTTCGGTACGTCTGGCGAAGCCTTGCCGCAACGTAATGATCTTTCGTCACGCGGCAGCCGGTGAGCTGCTTAACGCCGCCAACGGTCGCCTTGCCGGTATACTGGACTATCTCGATATTGTCGATATCTTCCGCTTCCGTTACTACTCCGGGACCTGCGCCTTTCAATATCTCAATGTAGCCAGGTTCCGAGGCAGATGCGGCCTCAAAATCCTTCGAATCCGTGTCCAATGTGTACTTGATTGTCTTGTTAAATCCGGCGGTGACGTCATCTATCACCATGTCTGCATGCACTGTTTTGATCGTCGTGTCATCATCCTTGTAAAATCCATACACCTTCTGGCGGCTCTCGCCGAGAGTGAGCCAGAAACTATAGCCTTTGCGGGAGGCGAAGAGGGAAAATATAGACTGATTATTAATTCTGATATCACGCAGACCATTGATCGTGCCCTCGCCAAACGAGCACAGCGCCCATACCTTTGTGTAATCGCCTTTTGCGGCGATATAGTAATTCAGGATGTGCGGCGCAAATTTATGCGTCCCATTTGCGACCGGCACAGGTGTGCCGATATCGACGGAGTTCTGCATACCGTCCAGGTGATATGTTTTGGAATCAAACACGTCGCCCTTGCCCTGTTTTGGCCGGAGCAGGTACATGATCCCGGTCAGCGCAAGACTGAAACCCAACATGAACAGAAAGGGTATGATTGGAAATACCATTATTGTATGCTCCTTATCGGTGTAAGCGGTATGCCCGGATACGCCCTGAAACGCGCCACCGGCTTCAAACTATTCTGC
>ERZ1292633.101-Hain-H41-02um-R1-101-length-118054-cov-56_pt1 | contig 118054 bp, 117 predicted proteins | sample MGYA00564406_ERZ1292633 | MGnify/ENA primary metagenome ERZ1292633 (study PRJEB36523, sample SAMEA6512639) | groundwater metagenome | collected 2019-01-08 | study: AquaDiva: Metagenomics assemblies of 32 groundwater samples
GGTGGGCGATACTGGTATCGAACCAGTGGCCTCTTCCGTGTGAAGGAAGCGCTCTCCCCCTGAGCTAATCGCCCACGCGGCCAGAGTCTAGCATGGTCTGCCAAAAGGGAGCAACAAACTCAGAGGGCCTTTTCCAGCCCGCCTTCAATTGATCGGCTTCAGATGGCGTCATGGAGCGAGGGCTACAGGGAATAAGCCCTCCGTTTCTTGACATCGAGAAAAGACGATTCCTACAATGGGCCTCCTTCCATCTTTTCAAAGGTTTCCCATTCATGCGTGAAGACATCGTGATCATCGGGGGTGGTCTGGCCGGCACAGAAGCCGCCTGGCAGGCAGCGAATCGTGGCGCCAAGGTGACGCTCTACGAAATGCGCCCCAAAGAGATGACCAAAGCACATAAGACAGGCGATCTGGCAGAGCTCGTGTGTTCGAATTCCCTTGGATCCGCCGACCCGCTCAATGCGCCCGGCATTCTGAAGACGGAGCTGCGTCGCCTGAACTCGCTTGTGATTCGTGCGGCGGAGGAGGCGCGTGTGCCGGCCGGCTCGGCATTAGCGGTCGATCGCGAGCAGTTCGCACGGGTGATCACGCAGGCGCTGGAGGGACATCCGAACATCCGGATCATGCGTGAGGAAGTCACGGAGATCCCGCAGGACGCCGTCTGCATCATTGCGACCGGTCCGCTCACGTCGGAAAAGTTATCGAAAGCCATCAGCGAATTGACGCACGAGCGGCATCTCTATTTCTTTGACGCGATTTCGCCCATTATCGACGCGGAGTCGATCAACATGGACATCGTCTATCGTGCGTCACGGTACGGCAAGGGGGGGGCTGATTACCTCAATTGCCCGCTGGATGAAGCTGCGTACAATGCGTTGTACGACGCGATGATGACGGCCGAGAAGGTTCAGCCGAAAGAGTTCGAGAAAATTGCCTATTTTGAAAGTTGTATCCCGATTGAAGTCATGGCCGAGCGTGGTCGGCAGACCATGCAGTTCGGACCGCTCAAGCCGGTCGGGCTGGAGCATCCGAAGACCGGCCTGCGGCCCTATGCCGTGGTGCAGCTTCGTACCGAGAACGCGCATGGGACTTGTTACAACATGGTCGGGTTTCAGACCAAGCTCACGTATCCGGAGCAGCGACGGGTGTTTCGTCTCATTCCGGGGCTGGAGAATGCCGAATTTCTACGACTCGGCAGTCTCCATCGCAATACCTTCATCAACTCGCCGCAACTGCTGCGCGACACGCTTCAGCTCAAATCCCGCGGTACCGTATTCTTTGCCGGACAATTGGTTGGGGTCGAAGGCTATACCGAGTCTGCCGCAATGGGGGGAATTGCCGGCATCAATGCGGCGCGAGGCCTGGCGGACCAGCCGTTGGTGACTCCGCCGCCGAACAGCGCCCACGGCTGTTTAATAGCGCATATTACCACGAGCGATCCGACCCATTTTCAGCCGATGAATACGAACTTCGGGCTGTTCCCACCCGTCACCGTCAAGACGCGCGACAAGGATCAGAAGCGGCGTCTCATCCAGCAACGAGCCGTTGAGGATTTTGACGCATGGATCGCGCAATCCGGACTTTCCTAGACGTCCTTTCTGTCCAGCAGAGCGCGTCCCCCCAAACTATTCGTGCGTATGCGTCCGACCTGGCTCAGTTCCATGCCTTCGCGCTGGGGGTGCTGAAGCCGGGCGGGCCGCTGGCTCCTCACGCGGTGGCACCGGCTCTGATTCGCGAATTTCTCGCCGCACGTGATCGCAAGGGGGAAAAGAAGACCTCGTTGGCGAGAAAGCTGGCCTGTCTGCGCAGTTTCTTCCGGTATCTGGTGCGCATCGGGCAGTTGGAAGTGAACCCCGCAGAGGATGTGCGCGCCCCCAAACTTCCCAAGCACCTTCCCCAGGTCCTCACGAAAGACGATGCCGGTGCGTTGATGGAGTTCCCCGGTGGAACGGAGCGGGAAGGGGTACGGGATCGTGCGATCCTCGAGACCTTGTATTCCACGGGGGCTCGCGTCAGCGAGTTGGTCGGCATGAATTGCGTCGATATCAGCCGGAGCGAAGGATTGGTGCGCGTGCGCGGGAAGGGGCGGAAAGAGCGCGTGATTCCGATGGGGAACATTGCGCTGGAGGCGATCGATGCCTACCACGCGCAGATCTCGATGGTGGCGGGACCGTCCTCAGTGCGATCGTCGGACACCGTGGCTGTCTTTCGAAACCGCCGCGGAGGACGATTGACCACGAGGACCATTGCGCGCATTGTGGCCAAATATTCGCGGCAGCTGACCGGAGGCGCGGTTCATCCTCACACCTTGCGCCATTCGTTTGCCACGCATTTGCTGGATGAAGGCGCCGATCTGCGTGCCATTCAGGAAATGCTGGGGCATGCCTCGCTCAGTACGACACAAAAATATACCCATCTTGCGACGGACCAATTACTCGCGTTATACGATCGCACGCACCCTCGTGCCGTGAGTGCCACGGAGGCGAACGAGGCCACCAAGCGGAAGGGGTCTCGATGATTATTCGATCCACCACGGTGTTGTGTGTGAGACGAGGCAGCCAGGTGACGATGGGCTGTGATGGACAGGTCACGGTCGGCACCACGGTCATGAAGCACAATGCCAGGAAAATGCGCCGTATGCACGGGGATACGGTGCTGGCGGGGTTCGCCGGCGCCACGGCCGATGCCTTCACTCTGTTTGAAAAGTTTGAGGCCAAGTTAGCCGAGTATCGTGGAAATCTCACTAGAGCCGCCGTGGAACTGGCGAAGGACTGGCGGACCGATCGCGTATTGCGGCGCTTGGAGGCCCTGCTGGCCGTTGCCGATCTCGATCATTCCTTCATTATTTCCGGAACCGGAGATGTGGTCGAGCCGGAGGACGGCATCCTGGCAATCGGATCGGGTGGACCCTATGCACTGGCCGCCGCCCGCGCATTACTGGGGCATTCCGAACTGGTCGCCGAGCAGGTGGTGCGGGAATCCCTGATGATTGCCGGCGGGATCGACATTTATACCAACCAGCAGATTGTGATCGAATCGCTCTCGCGTTAGGATCTGCCTGCCATGACGACCGAATCGACGCCCCGTCCTGTCAATGTGAATAGTCTGACGCCCCGGCAGATCGTCGAAGCGCTGGACCGCTATGTGATCGGTCAGCACGATGCCAAACGCATGGTCGCGATTGCGCTCCGTAACCGCTGGCGCCGTCAGCAGCTGGCTCCTGAGCTGCGTGATGAGGTCATGCCGAAAAACATCATTATGATCGGGCCGACCGGCGTGGGGAAAACCGAAATTGCCAGGCGTCTGGCGAAACTTGCCGAAGCGCCCTTCATCAAGGTGGAGGCCTCGAAGTTTACGGAAGTCGGGTATGTCGGCCGGGATGTCGAATCCATCATTCGTGATCTTACCGAGCTGGCCATCAGTTTGGTGAAGACCAAACACTTGGAAGAGGTGCAGGGAAAGGCGTCGCGCCTCGGAGAAGAGCGGCTGCTGGACCTCTTGTTGCCCGGGGCGCCGTCACGCCCCACCTCACCTGGATTTGAGCCCTCCGGGCCACGCACCGACGTTTCGGAGCCCATTGAATCGCCGGATGCCACGCGATCCAAGCTTCGCCTGCAACTGCGCGAGGGCAAACTCGATCAGCGATCTGTGGAAGTAGAGGTCAAGGAACGGGCGTTGCCGCTGGGGGTGATGTCCAATGCAGGCGGCATGGAGGATTTTGAAGGGAACTTGCGCGACATGCTGGGCGGCATGTTCCAGGGGAAGAAAAAGAAACGGATGATGAAAGTGCCCGATGCACTGAAGCATCTCACCCAGGAAGAAGCGCAAAAGCTGATCGACATGGATGAAGTGGTCCGGGAGGCCATCACGAAGGTCGAGCAGACCGGCATTGTCTTTTTAGATGAGATCGACAAGATCGCCGGTCGTGAACGCGCGATGGGGCCGGATGTGTCCCGTGAGGGGGTGCAGCGAGACCTGCTGCCGATTGTGGAAGGTTCCACAGTCAGCACGAAACATGGCGCCGTGCAGACCGACCATATTCTGTTCATCGCCGCAGGCGCCTTTCATGTCGCGAAGCCGTCTGATTTGATCCCCGAACTGCAGGGCCGGTTCCCTATCCGTGTCGAGTTGGCGCCGCTCACCAAAGAAGACTTCGTGCGTATCCTGACCGAACCGCGGGGTGCGTTGGTGCGTCAGTATCAGGCGTTGATGGCGACAGAAGGGCTCACCGTCGAGTTTACGGAAGACGGATTGGCGGAGGTTGCGGCGACGGCGGTACAGGTCAATGAGCGGACGGAAAACATCGGTGCCCGGCGGCTGTTTACGATCATGGAGCGGTTGCTGGAACAGGTGTCGTTCGAAGGGTCCGAGATGAAAGAAAAGACCATCGTCGTGGACGCCGGGTATGTGCGGGAGCGCTTGCAGAATATTGTGAAGGATCAAGACTTGAGCCGCTATATTCTGTAAGCGGCAGGCTGGACGGGGGGGGCGCATGAACAAATTGATTAAGAAAGCGGACGTGCTGATCGAGGCCCTGCCCTACATTCGCACCTTCAAGGGCAAGACGGTCGTGATCAAGTACGGGGGGCATGCGATGACCGATGCGCCCCTGAAAGAGCGATTTGCCCAGAATGTGGTGTTGCTGAAGTATGTCGGGCTCAACCCCGTGATCGTGCATGGCGGGGGGCCGCAGATCGATCAGATGCTGGATCGGCTGGGAATGGTCGCGAAGTTTCGGCACGGGGTGCGAGTGACCGACGCGGCCACGATGGAAATTGTGGAGATGGTACTGGCCGGCCGGATCAATATGGAAATCGTCGACCTGTTGAATCGACACGGCGGGCAAGCGGTCGGACTTAGCGGCAAGGACGGCGGGTTGATGTTGACCAAGCCCCTGACGGCCAAGGCCTGGGCGGAAAGCATTGAGAAAGATCTCGACTCGGATGATTCGGATGCCGATTTCGGGTTTGTGGGCGATGTGAAATCGATCGATCCCACATTGCTCTTGAAGCTCCAGGAAGACAATTACATTCCCGTTATCGCGCCGATCGGAACGGATCGGGAAGGCAATACGTACAACATCAACGCCGACCTCGTGGCGGGCGCGATTGCCGCAGCGTTGAAGGCGGAGAAACTCGTGATGTTGACCGATGTGAAAGGCATCCGCGATGCCAATGGCCGCCACCTGCCGACGGTTTCCCGCAAGGATGTGCAGCGGATGGTCAAGCGCGGCACGATCAGCGAGGGCATGTTACCCAAAGTTCACGCCTGCCTGGATGCATTGGCCGGCGGTGTGGGGAAGGCGCACATTATCGATGGCCGCACACCCCATGCCATTCTGTTGGAAATCTTTACCCACAAGGGTATCGGCACAGAGATCGTCGCGTAGTCAGTGATGGCGCGGCTTCTCAAACATCTACAGGTGCTACCCTCGGCGCTCGGACCCTATCCCCATCAAGCAGGCGAACTCAGGATAGTTTGAATATCAATTGTATGGACCGGCTCGTCGCTGCGCTAGCATCGCGGCGGTGAGTGTGGCCGGTGTGGAGCATCATGGCGCGCAAATTAAGAACCGTGGGGACGGCCGCTCGGCGGGCGACGAAGGAGATCTTCGCGCGGCTCGACTATGCGCGATTGGGTTCCATCTATTGTGACGAAGGCGGAGATGAGTTTTGGGCGGCGAAGCGCGGACTTTGTCAGCGGCTTGGGCTGAAACTGGCGAAGGCGCTCCTGCCGCGACTTCAGGCGGGTGCTAGGAGTTTGTATGTGGGAGCCGGGGTGGCGGAGATTCCGCTTCTGGCTATGGAAACCCTGGAGTTGGGGCGACGGGTGACGGCCTGCAATTTGCGCAAGCAGGAAGTGCTGGTTCTCAATCGAGGCTGCGTCGGCTTTCCGGTACGATTTGAGCATCAAGATGCCGGGGATGTGAAAGGCCGGGTGGATCATCTCTGGCTGGTCAGCGTACTCAACGATCCGGAGCGGTTTCCGGAACTGTCCGCATTGTCCTACGGTCGTGCGAATCCGGTGACGTTTGATGCCCAAAAATTTGTGCCTCAACAACGCACGGTCGCCACATTGGTGGACCGGTGCCTCAAACGATTGACCATCCCGGGATTGGTGACGACGACGGTGGAGGAGGCGGTGTGGGTTGCTGAGTGGTGCCATCGGCGGGGAGTCCGCTATCGGATCGACCAGCGCACGTATGCCTCGCCGACGGTTGGTGACCCCATCTGTTTTATGCAGATCGGGTAAGAATCGAGTTGTCGAAGGCGGGTCTGTGCGTGGATGGTACTAGACCCAGAATCCGGGGCGAGGCTTATCCGGGCCCGAGAGGTATTGGCGTGAATAGCGGATATAGTTTTGGGCCGACTCGCGGATCCAGGCGAGTTCCTGCTCGGTGACGGGGCGTTTCACTTTGGCCGGTGAGCCCAGGATGAGACTCTTGGGCGGAACGACAGTGCCTTCGGTGATCAATGCTCCGGCACCGACTACCGAGTCTTCCCCGATGACCGCTCCGTCCATGATAATGGCGCCCATTCCGACCAGCACGCGGTTGTGAATGGTGCAGCCATGCAGGACCACGTTGTGCCCGATGGTGACGTCGTCGCCGATGATGAGCGGATGCGTGTCGTGTGTGACATGCAACATGCAGAGGTCCTGCACGTTCGTTCGGTGCCCGATACGAATGTAGTTCACATCGCCGCGAATGACGGCATGAAACCAGGCGCTGCACTCTTCGCCCATGACGACGTCGCCGATGACCACGGCGGTCTCTTCAATAAAGCAGGATTGCGGGACGGTCGGTGTGATGCCCTGAAATGTCCGGATCATGCGCTCAATTTAGGATAGCTGCAGACGGAATAGCAAGAGCGCTCGTTTGACAGAGTTTTCCGGCGTCTCGTAGACTGCCAAATTATGGCCTCCTCATTGATTACCCCATCACGCGCGAAACGCAACAAACCCACAATCGGTTTTGTGAACCTCGGTTGTTCAAAAAACCAGGTGGATTCAGAAGTCATGCTCGGCACATTGGTCGCCGGAGGCTTTCAACTCACGGGCGACGCGCGCGCCGCGGAAGTCGTGATTATCAATACCTGTGGCTTCATCGAGGAGGCGAAGCAGGAGTCGATCAACAGCATCATCGAACATGGGCGATTGAAGAAGTCCGGCTCCTGCCGCGTGTTGATCGCAGCTGGCTGTCTTGCTCAGCGGTACCAGGGCGAACTCTTGAAAGAATTGCCTGAGCTGGACGGCGTCGTGGGAACGGGCGAGTTCGGGCGCATCGCGGAAATCTGCCGCAGTCTGTTGGCGCCGAAAGCTCGTCAGCAGCGTTTGTGGCTAGGGCAACCGCCCTATCTGTACGATGCCGAGACCCCGCGCATCCGGCTTGGGACTCCCCACAGCGCCTATCTGAAAATCGCCGAAGGCTGTAACCGGAACTGCGCGTTTTGCGCGATTCCCATCATGCGGGGCAAGCAGCGCAGCCGCCCGATCGAATCGATTGTGGCTGAGGCTGGACGGTTGGTTCAGGAAGGGGTGAAGGAGCTCAACCTGATTTCCCAGGACACGATCAATTACGGAGTGGATCTCGGACTCAAACAGGGGCTCACGGCGCTGCTTCGCGAACTGGTGACGGTGCAGGATGTGCGCTGGATCCGGCCCTTCTATCTGTACCCGCAACAGGTGACGGATGAGTTGCTGGATCTCTATGCCGGAGAGGCGCGTATCACCAAGTACCTGGACATGCCGTTGCAACATATCAGCGACGGCATGCTGAAGCGGATGCACCGGTTGGGGGACCGCAAACACGTCATCAAGCTAGTCGAACGTATTCGAGCCAAGATTCCCGGCGTCTTTTTCAGGACGGCGTTTATCGTCGGATTTCCCGGTGAGACCGACGCCATGTTCGAGGAGCTCAAGCAATTCATCCTCGATATGGAATTCGATCGCGTGGCGGTGTTTCTCTATTCCGATGAAGAGGGTACGTCGGCCGTCGATCTCGACCGGAAAGTCGATCAGGCGGTGATGGAAGAACGGCGCAATGAGCTGCTGGCTCTGCAGGAGTCGATTTCAGAAGCCAAGAATCGTGACTACCTGGGTCGCACGATGGAGGTCCTTGTGGATGGGATCTCTGAAGAATCTGACCGTCTGCTTGAATGCAGACACGAAGGGTTGGCGCCTGAGATTGACGGGGTGGTCTTCTGTGATCGCAGCGCGGCGAAGCCGGGTGAGTTTATTTCGGTTACCATCACCGATGTGGCCGGATATGATGTAATTGCGCAGCCGGTTGACCGGGCCGACGCGCCGACCCCTGTTCCGACCGCTCCCACTCTCCTCATGCCCAAGAAAGCCGGGGCAGGCTACCGATAAGCCTGCGCTCACCAGTAGCCTACCCCGATACTCCGAACCTCTCTTAGATCTTGGCGCTGAGGTACAGGGACGCGCCTCTCCGATTGACCAGCACCAGCACCGTTTGCCCCTTCTTGAGGTCCGATGCGGCCCGATCGAAATCCTTCATTGAGGTGACCGGTTTGCGGTTGATCTCCCGGATCACGTCGCCCGGCATCAATCCGGCACGCTCCGCGTCGCTCTCTGGATCGACGGTCGTGACGACGACGCCTTGAATTTTTCCTTTGATCCCGAGTTCCTGGGCGGTTTCCCGGTCCAACTCCTGCACGGCGAGTCCGGCCAGCGGCTGTTCCGAAGGACCGGCCTCCGCCTTGGCGACCTGCGGGTTGTCCGGCAGTTCAGCGATAGTCACGGTGAGGTCCTTTTCGCGACCATCCCGCATTACCTGTACCGTCGCCTTGCTGCCGACCGAGCTTCGTGTGACCGCGCGCTGAAGGGTGACAGCGTCCTCGATCGGGGTTCCCTGGAAGGACAGGATCACGTCTCCCTGCTTCAGTCCGGCCTTGTCTGCAGGCCCCTCTTCCTTCACATCGGTGACGATGGCGCCATTACTTCCTTTGACGTTGAACGACTTGGCCAACTCCTGATTCAGATCCTGTATTCCGACACCCAGATACCCACGTACGACCTTTCCGGTCTTGACCAGGCTCTCGTAGATGGGTTTGCTCATGCCCGTGGGGACAGCGAAGCCGACGCCTTGGTAGCCGCCGGTTTGAGAGAAGACCGCCGTGTTGATGCCGATCAACTCACCCCTGGTGTTCACGAGTGCGCCGCCGCTGTTGCCTGGATTGATCGCGGCATCCGTCTGGATGAAATCTTCATACTGCGTAATTCCCATGTGTCCTCGGCCGAGGGCACTGACAATGCCCAAGGTGACGGTGGAGTTCAGCCCAAATGGGTTCCCGACGGCCAGGACATATTCACCGACCTGGAGGCGGCTGGAGTCGCCCCACGTGACTGTCGGAAGCTGGGTGCCGTCGATCTTGACCACGGCAATATCGCTCTTGGGGTCACTGCCGACGATGCGCCCCTTGAACTCCCGCTTGTCCGGAAGTGTGACGGTGACGGTTTTGGCTCCTGCGATCACGTGGTTGTTGGTTAGGACATAACCATCCGGGGTGACGATCACGCCCGATCCCTGCCCTCCGCCACGACGTTCCCGGGGATCCATCGGCGGCCCGAATCGGCGGGGACCGAACGGCGATCCGAAAAAGTCCTCCATCCGGCCGCGTGGGCGGGACGAATCAGAGACTTCTTCTGCGCCGCTCGTAGTGATGTTGACGACTGCCGGCGTGACGGTCTTGGCCACATCCGCAAATCCGGCTGCAGGCAGGGCTCCGGCCATCGTGGCCGGGCGCTCTTCTGCGGTTGGTGAGGGATTCGAGGCGTGTGAGGTGGTAAGTGGGAGATAACTCCATAGCAAGGCAGCGCCCAGGGCGGCGATGCCGGCAATGGCACTGACGGACTGCGTGGGTCGTTTCATGGGGCTCCTCCTCCTGAAGTCGGTGATCTGTATGCGCGGGAGAAATCCCGCAGCAGACACTCTGTAAGGTAGCAACCGTGGATGAGAAACCAATTAGCGAGGGATTAGAAGTTGTTAAGCTGTCGACGGAGCGAGGGGCAGCACGATGGTGAAGGTCGACCCTGTGCCGACTTCACTCTGGACCTCGATGTGTCCGTGGTGCGCCTCGGCAATCCAGGCGCAGATGGCCAGGCCGAGCCCGGTCCCCTTTTTCGTGTGGGAGCGTGCGTCGTCGGTGCGGAAGAACCGGTCAAAAATTTGTTTATGCGCGTCCTGGGGGATGCCGATCCCGTGGTCCCGCACTGAAAGGCGCGCCGTGCGGCCTTCTACCAGCAAATCGATATCCACCGTGCCTTTCGGATAAGAGTATTTCACGGCATTGTCGACGATGTTCAGAATGAGTTCCCGCAGGCGGAGTTCGTCGCCACGGACGGTTGCCGGTTGAATGGTGCCCATGATCACGTCCACCTCGCGCTCTTGACCGAGCAGACAGGCTTGACGCTGGATATCTTCCACCAGTGCCTCCAGGTGGACCGGTTCACATTCTGTTTTGACCTGGCCCAGATCGGCCCGCGAAAGGAAGAGGAGTTCCTCGACGATGCGCGACATCCGGTCGATTTCCTCCAGATTACTTTCCAGGACGGCGATATAGTCTTCGACGGGACGAGGACGACGGAGGACCAGCTCGCTTTCGCCCTTCATGACGGTCAGCGGGGTCCGGAGTTCATGTGAGGCATCGCTGCTGAATTGCCGGATTTGCGCGAAGGAGGTTTCCAGACGCGCGATCATGTTGTTGAAGGTGTCGGTCAAGCGTCCGATTTCGTCCGTGGAACGTTCGGAAGTCAGGCGCTGTGTGAGGTCGCCTGCGGCAATGCGTTGCGCGGCGATGGTAATGGAATCGACGGGCCGGAGGGCGCGTCCGGCCAGAAACCATCCTCCGACCAACGACACGACCAGGGCGATCGGCGCCATGACCACGAGGACCAGCAAAAACCGGCGGAGGGTTTCCTCGACACCTTCCAGGGTCGTGCCGACTTGCACGATATAGAGCAGGGAGCCGCGGTAGATGATGGGAACGGAGACCAGACGGAGGGGAGGTTCGTTGGGATACCTGGCCGACTCGAAGACGGTGCTGCCCGTAAAGGCGGCCTCCAGCGCGTGACGGCTCAATGGCACGTCATGTTGCCGGATGTTGGGGGAGCGGATGGTGATGGTGCCGGTGGGACTGAAGATCTGGAAGAATTTGTCGATGCGGGTCAATTCGGGGAATTGGCTCAACAACGCGTCTTCATCGATCAAGGGGAGAAATCCGCGCTTCTCCAGTGAACGCACGGCTGCCGATGCGGTTTCTTGCAGCGACTCATCGACTTGGTCACGGAGACTGCGGGCCGTGATGGTGTAGAGCACCACGGAGAATGTCAGCAGGATGAGGGCCAGGGCCGTTCCATACCAGAGTGTGAGCCGGACTCGAAGCGGCATCAGTCCACCTTGAGCATATACCCACTCCCTCGAATCGTATGGATCAACTTTTGCGCGCGTCCGCGATCGATCTTATTCCGCAAGTAGTTCACATAGACGTCGATCACGTTGGTGAAGGTGTCGAAGTCCTGGTTCCAGACATGGTCGGAAATCATGGGACGAGTCAGCACTCGCCCGGCATGGCGCATGAAATATTCCAGCAGCGCATATTCCTTCACCGTCAGCTCGATGCGTTGTCCGCCGCGTGTGACTTCGCGAGTGGCCGGATTGAGCAGGAGATCGTCGATCTGGAGCGTGCCGGATGATTCGGCCGTGCCGCGTCGTAGCAGGGCCCGCACACGTGCGAGCAATTCATCGATGGCGAAGGGCTTCGTGAGGTAGTCGTCCGCGCCGGCGTCCAGTCCTTTGACTCGCTGATCCACTTTCGATTGCGCCGTCAGGATCAGCACGGGAGTCTGAATCTTTTCCTTGCGGAGGCGGGTGAGCACTTCCAGCCCGGGCAGACTCGGCAGCATGAGATCGATCATGATGAGGTCGTAACTGCCGCTCAAGGCCATGTCGAGGCCTTGCGCGCCGTCCTCGCAGAGGTCGACGGCGTAACTCTCCTCCTCAAGCGCTCGCTTGATGAAGGAGCCCACCTTGGTTTCATCTTCAACGACGAGGACGCGCATACATGGGGCCCATAAGTCGGTGGATTATACCAGAGGCCGTCGGATCTGTGAGCAGCGGAATCGCGGAGCTAAGGCAGGTCGGGGGAGGCTGAGGCGGAGCGCCCGCCTGCCTGTAGGCGGCAGAGCGTGCGGATATCTTTCCAGTCTTCTCCGGGGAGGAGCCGTTGTGCGTTGGACGGAGGAGGACCGGCCAGCGCGATGAGCGTGGCAAGCCGCTCGCCTATGTCCGGATGGGTGGAGAGAAAATCAGGCGATCCGGTATGGTCCTGCGCCCCTCTCTCCATGGTTCCGTAGAAGGCAATCATGGCGGCGGGATCGAGGCGGGCGGCCTGCATCATACGAAGTCCTTCGAGATCGGCCTCCGTTTCATGGTTGCGGCTGTAGTGCAATGAGCCCATCGTGCGCGCGCTTTCGAGGCCCCAGGCGAGCCCGCCGGACATGTCGCCGGAGACGGCGGTCAGAAGCAACGTGGCGGCCGTCTGTTCAAGAATGGCTTTGGTCGTATGGCGTTGATAGACATGTTGGAGTTCGTGGGCGAGCACTCCGGCCAGTTGCTCCGGGCTGGCTGTCCGTTCCAGCAGGCCGCGGAGAATCACCAGCCGGCCGCCGGGCGCGGCGAATGCGTTGACGGTCGGGGCATCGACGACGGAAAGAGTGATCCGATAGGGGGACGCAGGATGAGTGGCGGCCAGAGTTTGCACGATGTGGTCGAGTTTGCGCAATCGCTCCGGATCGCGACACTGCTGTGTTTCCGGTGCAAGGTGTGCGACGACCTGCCGGCCCAGCGATGCTTCCCATGCCACGGGTATGTAGCGCGTCGCGGCGGAGGCGATACCGGGAATGCCCCATCGATAGAGACCCACAACCATGAGGGCGACGCCGACTGCGGCACAGAGGGTCCAACCGATGCGCGCGTGTCGTCTGGCCGGGCTGTGGAAGTGCCGTGCGAGAGCCGGCGCCGCCGCGTGAATGTCTTTCAGCAACGCGGCTGTGGAAATCACAATGGCTTCGGCCGGTTCAGGCCCGAATTCCAGGCGGACCGGTTCGCCCTGGTAAGTCCCTTGCGTCTGGCGGATCTCGTCATAGGGCCATTGTTTGGTGCTGCCGTCGGGCATCACGATGTGCAGGGTCGTGGGGGCGATCGTGAGGGTGACACGATGGCGCGTGGCCGTGCGACCGTCGAGATAGTGGGCGCTCCGGCTGGTGGGCATGCGGGTTAGTCCATATCGAAGCCGGTGTCGAGCAGGTTCGACAGGCCTTCGCCGGTGACGGAGGTTTCGGTGGTGTCTTGCAGGACGCGGTCGAGATCCGTGACACCCTGCAACGAAAGCATGCCGATGAAGAAGCGGGCGTTCCGGACAGTCACCCATGGCCAGGCCCACCCCAACGTGAGCAGCAAGAGGGCAAGGTTGCCGAGATAGAGGCCGAACAGTTTTTGCCAGGTGATGCTGGATGAAAATCGTGCCTCGCCGAACGTGGTGTGATCCCAGTAATACTTCTGTTTCTGCCCGAGCAGCCACACCCACACCGGACCGAGCACGAAGGGAATCAGGAGCAGCGTGAGTCCGGCGTTCGTCAACTGGAGGGCCAGGGCGAGGCCGCACAGGCACAGTACCGCGTAGGTGGTGAAGAGTGCGACGGCAAAGGGCATCATCAGGCCCGATCCGTGTCCGGTAAACTGGAACCGCTGATTGCCGAAATAGGTGTGGGAGTGGAGAAATGCCTGCCGCTGCGTCTGGAAATAGGGATAGTAAGTGCCCAGGGTCAGGATGGTGAAGAGCCACCCTTTGAAATAGAGCTTCAGGAAGTCCACCGTTCGTCCTCGAAACGAGAATCGGATGCCTCGCCAGGAGGTGCGCGTGCAGCGATACCGCCGCGCATTGACGATGGCGACCGGGACATAGAGGAACAGCACCAGAGCGGCCATCGCTTGTAATAGGAAGTCGACCGATTGCGGGAGGGCCAGAAAACTATGCGCGGCGCCTAACGAAAAATAGGGCATGCCGAAGACCACCATCGCTTTCAGGAACCCCTGATACAGTTCTTTTCCGGTGCCGTGATGGGCAAACCGGTCTCCCGCGAATGCGGTTTGACTGAACAGGTACCGGCGGATTTTCGCTTTGGCCCAAAAGTGGTAGGCGCCAAGGGTGACGATGGTCAGGCAGACGTTGACGATCTGCATGCCCAGCAAGGTGCCGCCGGCTCCGTGAAAGGACCCGCGTTGTATTGAGAGGGTGGATTCAGGGGTGTCGGTTGGCAGAGGCTGGAGGAGCACCGGCGAAGGGACCTGTTCCTCAACGTGCCGTTGATTTATCGCAGGCGCGGCGACCACGACGGCGAATCGTGCACCGCAAGTCGGGCAGGTGCTTCGGGATCTGTCCGTCAATCGGCGTGCGTCGCGAATCCGATAGCGGCCGAGGCAGCGGTGACAGGTTATGCTGAGGGTGCGGTCGCCGGTCACGGTATACGCGTCGGTGGTGGTCATGGTTCAGCAGGCCGCCCGATGTCCGAAGGTGCAGGCCTGTTGTAGTTCCTGCAGGAAACCCTTGCTGTCTCCCTTCGCTCGCCTGACGATCGCTCGTTCAAAATGGGCGCGGCCGTCCTGTGGCCGTAGTGCCAGGAATCGGTTCCACAAGGCTAAGGCCTGGTCCCACTGTCGGCGCGCGATGTGCACCGAGGCCGCCGCGCTATAGGCCTCAATGAAGGTGGAATTGAGGCGGATCGCGGCTTGAAAAGCGATGAGTGCTTCATCGGGGGAGTCCTTTTCGAGCAGTGCGGTGCCGCGGTCGAAATAGGCTTCCGAATCATCCGGGTCCAGGTTGAGGGCCTCGGCGTACGCGAAGAGCGCCTTATCGACCTGTCCCTTCTTCTGGAAGGCCACGCCTTGGGCACGATGGGCCTTAGCCTGGGAGAATTCTCTGCCTCCGTGCGCGCGCAGCAGCTCGATCAATTCCCGATCCTCGTCATGCTGCGCGATCTCAAGGGCGGTCTCCCCATGGCTCTTGTGGTTTGCGGCGATGCCCTGCTCCAGCAGGACTTGAGTGGCAGCCAGATGACCGCTCCGTACGGCCCGGTGTAGCGCCGAATCGCCACAGGTGCACAGCGCATTGATCTCGGCGCCGTTGGACAGGAGCACGGCCATGGTGTCCGCATGTCCGTGCTCAGCCGCCGTCAGCAGCGCGGTCATGTTTTGCTTCATCTTCGCGTTGGGATTGGCTCCATTTTGCAGCAGCACCGTGACCACCGGTGTCTGACCGCGCTTGGCTGCTTCGAACAAGGCCGTTCGTCCATTGTTATTGTGCCGGTCGACCGGGCTGCCGTCCTCCAGCAGCGATGTCACCTCGGATACATCTCCTCGTGCCGCTGCGAGGTGAAGCGCTGTCCAACCGTTGGCGTTCAAGATGAGCGGGGAGAGCGTCAATTCATCGATGTCATAGGGGTCATGGGTCGATTTGATCTGATTGAACATCCAGGACGCCATGCCGGCCAGCAGCGCATAGTTCAAGACACAGGCCAGCAGAGCCACAGCGAGACCTACGAGACGCCGTGACATGTCGGTGGCATCAGACCCGCCGGCTGACGATGGGGCGACCATGTCCTCATCGGCTGGTTGCCCGTCCGGGTTGAGAATCAGGAGATTTTCGCTGCAGGAGGGACAGGGACATTGATGCAGGGGGGCACCGGCAACAGGCGCGCAAGGGGTGAGGGTGTGGCAGAAGGGGCAGACGACCGCCTGCGTCGAATCCAGCGGCGAAGAGATGGCGGACGCAGATGGTGCTGTGCCTGGGTGAACGGTTGCCATGGTGCCTAACGACCCTTCGCCCGGGCTTGTTGTGGACGGTTCCGTGAGTGGAGCGATCGGTGATTACTGAAAAGGATAGCGCAAAACGGTAGGAGCGCAACCGGCCGGCCGGTTCAGCGGCTACTCATCGAACAGGGGACGGCTGGGACGGGAATCGAGGCGTTATGCGGGAGGGAATCGTGTAATGGTGACGGGAGCATAGCTCAACCGGGGCCCGTCCGCCTGATGGTGGCTTACGGTGTGGCGGAGCCAGGCGTGGTCGTTTCGAGTGGGGAAATCGGCCCGGTAGTGGGCCCCGCGGCTTTCTTCCCGTCCGAGGGCGCTCACGACGATGGTGTCCGCGATGTCGAGCAGGCACTGGAGTTCAAGCGCCTGGATCAGGTCGGTGTTGAAGATCTGTCCCTTGTCCTGCACGCACATCCGTTGTGCACGGACCTTGAGGGCTTGAATGGCCCCCAGGGCCTCTTGCATGGACTGCTTGGTGCGGAAGATGCCTAGATTGAGGCTCATGGTCTTACCAAGGTCATCCCGTATCTGCCAGGCCCGCTCTGGGCCGGGATTGGTCAGCAGGGTCTTCAGTCGCTGTTCTTCACCCTTGAGGACTCCTTCGGGAACGAGCGCCAAGTCATAGTCGCGGATCGCCTCGGCGGCTCTCGTGCCGGCACGGCGCCCGAAGACAATGGTTTCGAGGAGGGAATTCCCTCCCAGGCGATTGGCTCCATGCACACTCACGCAAGCGCATTCGCCTGCGGCGAAGAGTCCCGGTAGGTCGGTCTCTCCCCAAGCGTTGGTTTTCACGCCGCCCATTTGGTAATGGGCGCCGGGTCGAATGGGAATGGGTGTTTCGATCGGATCGAGTCCGGCGAATTCCAGCGCCAGCTCTCGAATCTGCGGGAGCCGCTCCAGAATACGGGCGCGGCCGAGGTGTCGAAGATCGAGCAGGACGCAGCCGTCGACGCCTCGTCCTTCTTGAATTTCCTGGCCGATGGCCAGCGACACCGTGGAGCGGGTCGCCAGTTCCATCTGCTCCGGCGCATATCGTTTCATGAATCGCTCGCCGAGCGTGTTCAGCAAATAGCCGCCTTCCCCGCGCGCGCCCTCGGTGATCAGAATGCCCGTGTCTTTCAAGGTGGTCGGATGGAACTGGACAAACTCCATGTCTTCCAGCGGGAGGCCCGCGCGATAGGCCAGGGCCATGCCGTCCCCGGTGTTAATGACGGCATTCGTGCTGGTCGAAAAGACGCGGCCGCTTCCGCCGGTGGCAAGAATGACGGCCTTGGCGCGCAAGACCTGCAATCCTCCATGGACCAGATCCCAGGCCGCCACTCCGCAACAACGGCCCTGTTCGACCAGCAACGCCGTGACGTACCATTCTTCATACACTCGGCATCGTCGCTTCATCAGCTGCTCGTACATGGCGTGTAACAGCGCGTGTCCGGTGCGGTCGGCGGCGTAGCAGGTGCGTGGAAATCCGGCTCCCCCGAACGGCCGTTGGGCGATTCGCCCTTCCGGGGTGCGGCTGAAGATCACACCCATGCGTTCAAGCTCTAGAATGTCTTGCGGGGCTTCCTGGCACATGGCCTCGATCGCATCCTGATCGCCCAGGTAGAGTCCCCCCTTGGCTGTGTCATAAGCATGGGCTTCCCAGGAGTCCTGCTCCCCGATGGCCGCGTTAATCCCGCCTTGGGCGGCCACGGAGTGGCTGCGGACCGGATGAACCTTGGAGAGGAGTGCCACATTGAGGTCAGGCGGTGCGGCAATAGCCGCCCGCATTCCGGCGAGTCCTGCCCCGACAATTAAGATGTCATGCGTGATCATGGGTCTTCCTGTACTGATGACTGTTCTGGGGCACAATCGGTGTCCCGCAACGGAGATCCGTCGTCACTATTACGCTATGGAATTTCGGAAAACAAGCGATGGGAGTGGACGTTGAACGCTTGGAAAACTCGGTCCTGCATGATAGGTTAGGCCACGCCGCTTCGAATGGACGAGAGCGCCAACTTTTAGCAGGATTTCACCCCCATGCCACAACCGAATTTTCTTGAGCCGAACGATACCTTTGTGCCCCGCCATATCGGCCCGACGGATTCCGACATCCAGGAGATGCTGGCCACATTGAGCCTGCCGTCGCTGGAGGCCCTCGTCGAGGCGACCGTCCCGTCCGATATTCGCTTGCAGACCTCCTTGGCGGTGCCGTCCCCGCGGGGCGAGCAGCAGGTGCTGGCGGAATTGCGCGATTTGGCCGGACAGAACCAGGTGTGGCGGTCTCTGATCGGCATGGGCTACTACGATTGCATCACGCCGTTGGTGATCCAGCGGAACATTCTGGAGGCTCCCGGATGGTATACGCAGTACACCCCATATCAAGCCGAGATTGCGCAGGGGCGTCTCGAAGCCCTGGTCAATTTTCAGACCATGGTCGCCGATCTGACCGGCTTGCCGCTCGCCAATGCGTCGCTCCTCGACGAGGCGACTGCCGCGGCCGAGGCGATGACGATGTGTGCGGCCATGTCTCGAGCGGCCGGGCATGAGCGCAAGAAGTTCTTCGTCTCTGAAAATTGCCACCCGCAAACGATTGCGGTGGTGCAGACCCGTGCGGAACCGCTGGGCATCGTCCTGCAGATCGGTGCGATTCAGTCGTTGGATCTTTCCCGGGACGAGTTCTTCGGGCTGTTGCTCCAATACCCCTCGACGGACGGGTACGTCGGTGACTACAGCGAGTTCATCACGCGCGCGCATGCCTCCGGGGCTTACGTCGTGGTGGCGACCGACTTGCTGGCGCTCACGTTGCTGCGCTCACCGGGAGAATTCGGTGCGGACGTGGCGGTCGGATCCAGCCAACGGTTCGGTGTCCCGCTTGGATTCGGTGGACCGCATGCGGCGTTTCTTGCCACCAAGGAGGAGTTTCGCCGACAGATGCCGGGCCGGATCATCGGCGTGTCGAAAGATGTGACGGGCCGCGTGGCCTATCGCTTGTCGCTGCAGACCCGGGAACAACATATCCGGCGCGAGAAGGCCACCAGCAATATCTGCACGGCGCAAGTGCTGTTGGCGGTCATGGCGGGGATGTTTGCCGTCTACCACGGCCCGGCGGGATTGCGGCGAATTGCGGCACGCATCCATGGCTTGACGATGATGCTGGCAGAGGGACTGCGTCGGCATGGCTGCGCCGTCGGCCTGGAGCCGGTGTTCGACACGTTGCGTGTGCCACTGTCGCTGGCACAATCGGACACCATTCTGAACCGGGCGCGACAGCAAAAGATCAATCTCCGTCAGTATGACGATCATAGCCTGGGGCTTTCGTTGGATGAATGGAGTACGGTTGAGGAAGTCCAGCAGGTGCTGGCGCTCTTCGTCGGTCATGAGATCCCCGCCGAAGAATTCCAGGCCATTCTCGCCTCGGTCGATGTGCGTTATCCCGCACCGCTCGCGCGCACGAGCCCCTATCTCACGCATCCGGTGTTTCACCGGTACCATGCCGAACATGAACTCTTACGCTACATCCACCGGCTTCAGTCCCGCGACTTGTCGCTCGTGCATTCCATGATTCCCCTGGGCTCCTGCACGATGAAGCTGAACGCGACGGCGGAAATGTTGCCGGTGACCTGGCCGGAGTTCGGGCGCCTCCATCCGTTTGCTCCTTCCGAGCAGGCGCAGGGATACCAGGCGCTGTTCCAACAGCTCGAAGCCTGGCTGGCTGAACTGACCGGGTTTGCCGCCATGTCGCTGCAACCCAATGCCGGTTCGCAGGGGGAGTATGCAGGGCTGATGGTGATCCGTGCGCATCATCGGCATCGCGGCGAGACTCAGCGCGATGTCTGCTTGATTCCAGTGTCGGCGCACGGGACGAATCCGGCGAGCGCGTCGATGTGCGGAATGACAGTCGTTCCGGTGGCCTGTGATGAGCATGGCAATGTGGATCTGAACGATCTGGAGGCCAAAGCCACTCAGCATCGCAATCGCCTCGCGGCGTTGATGATCACCTATCCCTCGACCCACGGTGTGTTTGAGGAAGGGATTCGCCGCATGTGCCAGCTCGTGCATACGCATGGCGGGCAGGTCTATATGGACGGGGCCAACATGAACGCTCAGGTCGGGCTCTGTCGGCCGGCTGACCTGGGGGCGGACGTTTGTCACCTGAATCTTCACAAGACGTTCTGCATCCCTCACGGCGGTGGCGGGCCCGGGATGGGACCGATCGGTGTGGCCCGTCATTTGGTGCCGTTCCTGCCCGGACACCCGGTCACCAAACTGGGTGGACCGGAGTCGATCGGCCCGCTTGCCGCCGCGCCATACGGGAGCCCGAGCATCCTCACGATTTCCTGGGTCTATATCGCTCTGATGGGACGAGAGGGCCTGACCAAAGCCACGCAGGTGGCCATTCTGAACGCCAACTATATGGCCAAACGATTAGAGAAATATTACCCCGTGTTATATAGCGGCACCCGCGGTTTCGTCGCACATGAGTTCATTTTGGATCTGCGCCCGCTCAAGGAGAGCAGCGGTGTGGAAGCGATGGACGTGGCCAAGCGTCTCATGGATTACGGGTTCCACGCTCCCACGGTCTCGTTTCCCGTGGCCGGCACCTTGATGATCGAGCCGACGGAGAGCGAAGTGAAGGCGGAGTTGGATCGGTTGTGCGAGGCCTTGATTGCGATTCGGGGCGAGATTCAATCGATTGCCGAAGGCCGGCAACCGCGTGTCGGTAATGTTCTCAAGAATGCTCCTCACACGGCATTGGCTGTGACTGCGGCTGAGTGGACGAAGCCCTACTCCCGTGAGCAGGCGGCGTTTCCTGCTCCATGGGTACGTGACAACAAATTTTGGCCGAGCGTGGGTCGTATCGATGAAGCCTATGGCGACCGCCACCTCTTTTGCACCTGTCCTCCGATGGATCCTGCTTCCTAATCGGTTTGTGGGCGGTGGCTCCTCGACTGGAACGGCGACAGCTCGCCTGTCCCAGGGGCATGCCGTACTGTCGCTCATCGCAGGTTGTCTTCTGCTGCCCCTGTTCTTGTCGTCACCGGCTTGGGCTGATTTAGAATCGGGCGCGACTGCGGAGACGCAACAGAGCAGTCCTATGCTCGATGTCGAGCCCGGCGTGACGTACCGCGCCGGCGCCAGGATCAGAATTCCCGGAACCGATTGGTCGTTCCTGGTGCCGACCGGTTGGCAAAGTACTCGCCCCGAAGATTCGGAAATGCCCTTTCTGATGGCGGAGGAAGGGAAGGGCCTGGGGATGATCTTCCCCCTCACCGATGTGACCCGTGAGACGGTCCGTGATCACCTCAGTCAACCCCTGTCGCTGTTACACGGGTTGTCGTTTATTCCTGCCGGTGCTGAAGCTGACACCGATCTCTCGATCGCCCGCTCGTATCAGGGTGAAGACCTGGCCGGTCGTGCCTTGGCAGTCCTCGGGCCCGGCAATACGTCGGTTATATATTTCCTCATGGGACCTCCCGATGAGGCGTCCGGGTATCAGTCCGTTCTGGAAGGACTTGGGCAATCTACCCGATTTGCCGCGTCGGTATCCGGGCGTGGCGCCGGCTTGTAATAGGGGTCGCTTTCCTATCAAATCGTCTAGGCATGCAGAGATCATCTCCTACGAAAGTGATTCTCGATACCGATCCCGGAGTCGATGACGCGTTGGCGATTCTGCTGGCGCTCGCCTCGCCGGAATTGGACGTCGTCGGGGTAACCACGGTATGCGGGAATGTGCCTGTGGGACAGGCAACGAAGAATTTGTTCCGCCTGTTGAATCTTGTGAAGCCACCGCCCGGGCTGCTGGTCGGACAGGGGGCGGCCAGACCCCTGGAGGAAGACCTCGTGACGGCGGCCCAGGTTCATGGCAGTGATGGACTGGGCGAGCTTGACTCTGTTCTAACTGCGGAGGGGACGCCGCGATACCCTCAGGTCCGGTTGCCTTCTGTGCTCTCAACTGCCCAGGATGTGTGGAATGAATGTGTCCGCCGGTATCCCGATGATGTCACGTTGATCACGTTAGGACCACTGACGAATGTGGCCGTGGCATTGAAGGTGAATCCCCTGACGGTTCATAAGTTCCGCTCGGTGATCGTGATGGGGGGCGCGGTCGGCGTGCCCGGCAATGTTGCGCCCGCAGCCGAATTCAATATGTATGTAGATCCGCACGCGGCCCATCGAGTCTTTCAGGCCTCGCTCCCGCTCATGCTCGTTCCGCTCGATGTGACGACCCGCGTCGGAGTGACAAGGGAAAGTTTGATGACTTGGGCCGCAGCGTCGCGGGACCCGCTCGGCCGGATCGCGACTGATATGACGCGGAAGGCGTTCGAGTTCGCTGAAAAGGTTGAAGGGCATGGGCTCTTCTATTTTCACGATCCGGTGGCCGTTCTGGCCGCCGTCGATTCCTCGTTGTTGAAGGTGGAGCCATTGCATGTGGCAGTTGAAATGGCCGGGCGAGTGTCTCGCGGGATCACCATCGCCGATCGTCGCCTGCGCACGCCGGAGGAGAAGGCACGTCCGAACATGCGTGTCGCCGTTGATGTCGATGTCGACCGGACCCTGAGTCTCTTACGCAACCGGCTGTGCCCATGATCCTAGTGGTCGGGTCCAGCAATATCGATTTGGTGGCGTCGGTCGATCGCCTGCCGAGTCGAGGAGAAACCGTCCTCGGGTACCGTTTTGCCCAGTCATTCGGCGGCAAGGGCGCAAATCAGGCCGTCGCGGCAGCCCGCGCCGGAGCGGAGGTCACATTTCTCAGCAAGCTGGGGGCGGATGCCAATGGACGGTTGATCGAACAGCACTTGGCCGCGCAGGGGCTGTCGCGCCCGATCCTTCTTCGCGATGCCGAACTCCCTACCGGAGTCGCGATGATTCTCGTCGACCACTCCGGAGAGAATCAGATCGCGGTCGTGCCGGGGAGTAACGGGCGTCTGACGCCAGCAGATCTGCGGCAGCATCGTGAGTTGATAAGCGGAGCGCGGGTGCTGCTGGTTCAGATGGAAATTCCGGGGGAGACTGTCTTGGAAGCGTTGAGGCTTGGCCGCGAATGTGGTCTCACCACGATTCTTAATCCGGCTCCGGCTGCTCCTTTGCCGTCGGACCTCTTGCGATTGGTCGATATCCTCACTCCCAACGAAAGCGAAGCGCATGCGTTGACCGGTTCGGCGAATCCGGCAGAGGCGGCACGAATTCTCACTGATCGTGGAGTCGGCACCGTGGTCGTGACCTGTGGCGCAGAAGGGGCGCTGATGATCGCTGCTAACGATGTGACCCATATCCCCGGCTTTCTTGTCGAGACGATTGATTCGACGGGCGCCGGAGATGCGTTTAACGGGGCATTGGCCTGTGCTGTGGCTGAAGGGGTGCCGATCAGGAGCGCGATAGAGCGGGCCAATGCGGCCGGTGCGTTGGCCACCACCGGCCGTGGGGCACAGGAGTCGATGCCGACCAAAGATGACATCGAGCGGTTATGTCGATCCGGGGCACGGAGAATGGGCCGGGCCTAACGCTCGCAAGTCTGAAGGCCTGATTTCAGGAGAGTGGGAGAAGCGGCCTGATCAATTTCCCTTGGCTGCTTGTGCTCGTAGTTGCGACAGCACTTGCCGGGCTTCGGGAATGAAGTCCGCGCGCTGAAGGCTTTGCGCGAGATCCAACGCCGTTGTCGCGATAGCGACCGCTTCTTCATGTCGCCCATTGGCGCAATAGCTCTTTGCCAGGCTCAATCGGGCATTGACGGCAGCCGGTTCCCTGGCAATGACCTGACGCAGCAGCATCTCCCCCTTTTCTTTATCCCCACCCATGAATGCCGGAATGCGCACCAGAACGGTCCCCTTGGCTGAGAGGGCATCCAAATGGTCCGGAGCCAGTTCGAGGGTGCGGTTCAACTCCTTCATCATGCGTCGGAAGCCGAAGAGCGAGGTCAGGCTTTCCCCGTCGATCCGCAGTTGCTCACCGAGGTTACAAAACAGCGAGAAGTGGGCATCGGGCGATGAGTCGTCCTTTTCAACCGCCTGTTCTCCGAACGTCTGTCCCTGTGCGAAATGTTGAACGCGCTCCGCACGAGTCTGAGCGTGACGGCCCAGCGCACATTCGTGCAGCGCATCGGCCGTGAGTTGTTGAACCGAGGTGCCTGCGGAAGTCGGTTCGGCAACAAAGAGAAGAGCGATCGCAAGGCTCATCGTGATGGGAAAACATTTCATGGAGTGTCCGTTTCGGTGTGCCTGAAGGAAATCAGCCGCAGATTTTACAGCAGGTCCCCGACGGAATTCCAGCGGAGCGCATGGCGTGAATAGGATAGTCAGGGAGGACTCTCGAGGCCGCTCTTGGCCCACGGTGTCAGCGTACGAAAAGCCTCCAGCATGGAATGGTAGGGATAGGATGCGTTTCGCCCACTCGGGTTCGGGAGTAACACGATATTGGAGTCGTACAGTGTCGCTGGTTGCAGACCTGGTGTTCGTCCTGTCCGTTTTGGTTCGAGTGGAAAGAGGATGGGGTAGAGCGTCATGCCGAGCAGGGCGACAACACGCGTACGATACCGGAGAAGTTTCTGCATGAGCACAAGTCGGCCGGCCGCATAATCCTGCGGCGTGAGACTCTCCATGCTCGCGGTCGATCGGCTGACCAGATTGGTGAGTCCCAATCCCCATTCCGGTAGTCGCCCGTCATCTCGGTAGCTGAGTGGTTCCGGCACAAGGTTCGCGTCGTAAATCAGTTTCCAGAAACGATTCGAAGTTCCCGCATAGTGATGACCCAGCGCGGCTGAGCGTAGCCCGGGATTGATGCCCACAAATACGATGCTGAGTTCCGGGCGGAGATGATCTGGCAGCGGAGGGTGTTTTGGCATTATGGTCGTGAGAGCGTACCTTGTCGCGCCTGCTGAATCGACTGATGAGGCGGTTTAGTATCGTCCAGGCTATTCTGCCACAGAATCGAGCGGTGCTTTTTGTAGCATTACGAAGTGCGATGAATGACATGTCCGGAAAAACAACAGTTTAGACCTGTGGGTGTATGAGGCAAGGACTTTGCTTTATCGAACATCCGTCGGTCGTTGGTAATTTCAAACCTAACAGGAGGTGAGTCAGAATGAAGAAGATGATGTTGACGGTGATGGCGGCTGCATTGTTGGTGGCGTTCAGCGCTCCTTCGTTCGCCGGTGACGACAAGAAGAAGGACGAGAAGAAGGGCGGACATTTCTCTCAGACCCTCTTCGGTGAAGAGAAGAAGAAGGACGAGAAGAAGGGTGGCAAGCTCACCCAGATGGTGTACGGCGAAGAGAAGAAGAAGGACGAGAAAAAGGGCGGCAAGTAATTATTGGAAGTCTCTTGGCGAGGCTAGCTGGCTTGAGAGGTCTCCCATCCTCGTGGCGGGAGGCCTCTTGAGTCGCTCACTTCTTTTGTTCCTGCCGAATATAGACCGCCTGCAACCCCACAATTGTTTTCCCGTCTCGGATGGTTCCGTCCTGAATCTTTGAGATCGCATCGCGCAAAGGCATTTCCACCACTTCCAGGACTTCATCCTGATCCAGATTTTGCGTGCCGATCGTCAGGCTGGTCGCGAGATAGATGTGGATGACTTCATCGGTAAAGCCCGGTGCCGTAAAGATGCTGGAGAGTAACTCGAAGCGCCCGGCCTTGTAGCCGATCTCCTCTTCAAGTTCGCGGGCCGCACAGTCTAGCGGGTCTTCTTTCGGATGGAGTTTCCCGGCGGGTATTTCGTAAATAAAACCGTTCGCCGCATGCCGGAACTGACGAATCAGTACGACCGTCCCATCTTCCTTTAATGGAACTACGGCGGAGGCGCCGGGATGGCGGATGACTTCCAGATCAATCGTGTGGCCGTTCGGCAGGCGCACCGTATCGACGTTGAGCGTGACCACCGTGCCCTTGTAGATCGGTTTCACCATGACTTACGGCGTGCCCGCGGGTTTCTTGTAAAACGGTGGTTTCACGACGACGGCGGGGCAAGCCTTGCCTCGAATATCGATCAGAATGGACGATCCTGGTTGGGCTGCAGCGGGCGCGACATACCCCATACCGATACCTTTTTGCAGCAAGGGCGACAAGTTTCCGCTGGTGACTTCGCCGATTTCGGCATGAGGTGCCTGCGCGCTCAGAATTTTGAATCCGTGACGCGGCACAGCCTTTTCGACGAGCTCGAACGCCACGAGCCGTCGTGCCGCTCCACGTGATTGTTGGGCAAGCAAGTCAGTCCGACCGATGAAGTCTCCCTTATCGAACTTCACCACCCATTCCGCTCCGGCCTCGATGGGGGTTGTCTCCTCGTTCATGTCATTGCCATAGAGCAGATAGGCCATTTCGAGCCGGAGCAAATCACGTGCGCCTAACCCTGCCGGTTTGATGCCCAATGGCTGTCCCGCTTCGAGGAGTTGTTCCCAGACCTTCGGCGCCCCTTCTGCCGGAAGATACAACTCATATCCCAACTCGCCGGTATACCCGGTCCGTGTCACCAACGTCGCGTGACCACAGAGCGTGGCGTCCAGGCAGTGACGAATTTTCAGCGTCGCGAGGTCTGCAAGGCCGGCGGCTGCCAGGATGTCACGTGAAGCCGGACCTTGGATCGCGATTTGCGCGAGGGACGCTGACTGGTCCTGGACTTTGCAGCCCTGGGCCTGCTGAACCTTCTCGTGCAGCCATGCCACAATCTTTTCCCGGTTCGAGGCGTTCACGCAAACCAAAAACTCATACGGCTTTACGTGGTAGACGAAAATGTCGTCTTTGATGCCGCCGTTCGGGGCGCAGATCATGGAGTAGTGCGAGTGACGCACAGACAGTGTCGACACATCGTTCGTGGTGACGCGCTGTAAAAATGCCAAGGAGCCAGGCCCGGTGACGCTGATGCGGCCCATATGGCTCACATCGAACAGGCCTGCGTGACGGCGGACGGTCTGGTATTCGTCTACGACGCCGGAATATTGGATGGGCATCTCCCATCCTGCAAAGTCGACAAGCTTGCCCTGGGCTTTGCGGTGAGCGTCGATGAGGGGTGTCTGTTTCATCTGGTGCGTCTACAATCCTAAGGTGGTGAGTGAATGCCTGCGCGTGTGAATTGGTCCTACCGGACTTCCAGCAGTTCCACGTCGAAGACAAGGGTCGCATTAGCTGGGATCACGCCGCCGGCCCCGCGTGCTCCGTATCCAAGTTGCGAGGGAATGGTCAGCTTCCGTTTTCCGCCGACTTTCATTCCCGCGACGCCTTCATCCCATCCCTTGATGACCCTGCCGGCACCGAGTGGAAAGGCGAACGGCTCGCTGCGGTCGACGGAGCTATCGAACTTTTTTCCGTTGGTCAGCCAGCCGGTATAGTGGACGGTCACCAGGTTTCCCGCGGCGGCCTCACGGCCTGTGCCTACCACGAGGTCTGCGTATGTAAGGCCGGAACCGGTCGTAATGTCAGGCGTTGAGGCGGTTTGTTCACTCTGTGCCATGATTGGTCTCCCTATGGTCAGAAATAAGAATCCCACGATACCGCAAGTCGTCAGCCAGAAGCGAGTGTTCATAGAGGTGTCCTTGTCCAGTCTGCAGGTCCGGTGGCGTGACCTGCATGCGCTGACGGTAGTCAATGATTCGAGCCTTGTGTGTCTGATCGGTCCGGTTCAGAAAAGATAGCGATGCTCGCCGTATAACCGTGGAGAAAATTACGTCCGCCGACCGGTCCCAACTCGCCCTGCGCAAAAAATCCTGCAAGAGGAATGGCACCCAGTTGCTCCCCCAGGACAGAGGCGTCGTGGTTGGGAACTCCGAAGAGCCCTTTCCCGCGTCCGCAACAACTGAACAGCAGCGCCCCCAGTGGCCGTTGTGATTCCTGGAGACGGGAAGCGGCGAGGAGCGCGTGGAGATCCTCGTCTGCGGACTGTGCGTCCCGGACTTGGAATTGAACGGTTTGTCCTTCCTGGATAACGTCACCGACGACGATGGCCCCCGTCTGCTGGTCTGCTCCAAGTAGATTGCGGATCAGAAAATCCCCGCGGGTAAATTGCGCGCGTTGCTCATCCATGGCGATGCCGATGTGGAGGGCCCGTTGGGCCTGCGCGCGTTCATCCATGGAGAGTTGTCCGAAGACGGTCTGCAAACAATGCAAGGCCGGGATTCCGCCGAGTTCTTGAATGACGTTATGCTCCGCCTTTGTGACGATGAACCGGTCTCCGATCGGACGACAGCCTTGCGAAATAACAGTGCGAACCGAGATGTTCCCGGAGAGCGCGACACCGACCAGGCCGTCACTGTATACCTCGTCATCCAGAAAAAGGCGATTCTCGGCAAGGTCCTGCCCACCGCCTGCCAGCCCGCCGAGTGCACGAGCGTGCGGGTAACGCTCCTCAATGACACCCAGCACGTCTTGCAGTGGGGTGGAGAAGGGATCTGCGAAGAGGAGCATGATGGGGGCCGACTTGCCTCCATAGTCCAGTTCAGGCCAGTCATGCAGTGAAAACTGATCGTGGACGCTTGAGAATGACAAGCGCAAAGGATGCGCGATGACCCCGGGCAAGTGGGCCGCCCAGAGGGTGGCGGCCGGTCCCGTTTCGACTTCTCGTCCGGTGGCAATGACTCCCTCTCCTGTACAGCCGACCAAGGTATCGGGGCCGAGTGCCGTGCGGAGTGCGTGCGAGAGCGTATCGGCCTGATCGGCATGTTGGGCGGAGATGAACAGGAAGGCGACGTCGATGCGTGAGGAGCCCAATTGCAGGCGAATGGCTCGGATCAATTCATCCGCCGCAGCCTGCGCGTCAGCCTGACGGGTGAGGGCGGAGGCGAACCGCAGTGTTGATGGAGGTGTGAGAATCACGGGTCTGTCTTTGCCAATAGGATCAGGGCCGTGAGCTGTCCGGTGCGGTTTAGACACCCGGATTCATGCGCTCAGGTCGGTCCGACGCGAGTTTCTTGTAATAGCGCCACATATACGAATGGTAGTCATCGAGCTGGGCGAGCAAGTAGTGGAGTTCGGTCGGGTCCTGGGTTTCCAGTGCTTGCGTCATCCGTGTTTGCAAAAAATCTGCGAACTTGCCGTTCTTTTCGAGCGCGGTCAGAAGTGTGAGGCCACCTCCGATAGGATAATCAGCCATAGCCCTCCGGATGACGTACTGATAAGCCAGGAGAATAGCCGTGGGGCCTTGCAAAAGCAAGGTATCGAAGGCTCAGCCGGGGAGATGGCGGGCTGTTAGGGCCCGGGCGTGGCACCGGGGGATAGGAGCTCACGCAGACGAGGGATGGAGATGGCTTCGGCCCGAAACCCGTCGCGCCCGGTGACGGTGGTGGCTCCGGTGAGCGCGTTCAGAATCGCTTCTTCTGTGGCCTCAACCGTGGCGGTGATCACCGGATTGAGGTGGGTGTCGGCTAGGTGTGTGAGTGAAAAGGTGGGGTCGGACGGGTAATGGGGGATGACGTTGCCGGTGGAGAAGGCCAGCATGAAATCCCCGCTCCCGTGGCGGGCGGTTGAGCCGGTGCGGGCGAGTCCTAGTGCGGCTCGTTTTCCGAGGCGGGTGAGTTGCCGACTATCCAACGGCGCATCGGTGGCAATGACGACAATGATCGACCCTTCGGCGTTGCCGCTGGTTCCTTCGCGGGAGGCGTGAAGGGAGCTCGAATTCTGATCCGGTGACAGGCTGGATTGGGTTGGAGCGGCACCGTACCGTTGCCCGACCGGTACCCCGCCTATGCTGAGCTCTGGTCTGCGGCCATGGTTGGCGTTCACCAACACCCCGATCGTAAATCCGCCATCAGCCTCAGGGAGCCTCCGCGAGGCCGTGCCGATGCCGCCTTTGAATCCATAGGAGATCATGCCGGTTCCGGCTCCCACGCTGCCTTCCGCCACAGGGCCTGAGGAGGCTTCATCCAAGGCCCGCATGACATCGGTTTCCGAGACGTGACGCCCTTGAATGTCATTCAAGCGTCCATCGTCACATTCCGCCACGACGGGGGTCAGGGTGTCGTCGGTAATGCCGATGCCGGGATATTGCTTGAGCATCCAGCTGATCACGCCATTGGCCACCCGGGGCACGTTGAGGGTGTTGGTCAGCGCGATGGGGTATTCGAGAAAGCCCGATTCTGCGACCCAGGAGAGCCCCGTCATTTCTCCGGTGCCGTTCAGGACAAAGGCTCCGGCCGGGACTTTCTTGTGCCACACATCATCCCGTGGCACGATCACCGTGACGCCGGTTCTAACCGGTCCCTGTCCGGGCTGCAGGGGGCCGTCCCCTTGCATCAGCGTCACCTGGCCGACCTTGACCCCCGGCACATCGGTGATGGCATTCAAGGGACCGGGATGAAATTGTCCGGGGTGCAGCCCCAATGCGCGCGCGCGGACTCGGCCCTGGTCCACCGAATCGGGCGATCCATCCAGGCACCAGGCCGGAGACGCACAGGCGGTCAAAAAGATCACGGCGCAAGCCCGGACCGCATTGAAAGTCGTTCTTGACGGGTTCATGACTGCCGATCTCCTTCGTGAGTAGGTGTGCCCGAGCAGCGGGGCTAGCAGGATGCGGAAAAAGTCCGCCAGCGGCGTTCTCGCCTGGCGCCGAGGCTCACCGTACGGCCCGAGTACGATTCGCCTCGTCGCTTGCTGCGGCCTTGCTGGACGGCCTTTTTGCGCATCCTGTCTCCTATTGCAATGGTGACACCCTACAGACGCTGATCGCAGGGTATGGCACCAGCATTGAGTTTTTCCGCGGCCTGCTAGATCTCGTACATGCTGTCTTTGGCCGGGACCACGACAGCCATGTTGGGATGTTCAGTCTGAATGGCGGCGCCCAGCGACAAGGCTTGTTTTTCTTCTCCATGGACCACGAACACTTGCTGAGGGGCGGGAGAGATCGCCCGCACGTACGCAAGCAGATCGTTCCGGTCCGCATGGGCCGACAATCCGTTAAAGACGACCACTTGAGCACGCCGCGGCGTCGGGATCCCGAAGATCGGCACGACATCCCATCCTTCAACCAGTCTGCGCCCCAGCGTATGCTCGGCCTGAAACCCCACGATGGCGATGATGTTGGCTTCGTCCTGGATGCCATGTTTGAGATGGTGTACGACGCGCCCTCCTTCGCACATGCCGGAAGAGGCGATGATCACGCAGGGGCCTTTCATCTCATTCAGTCGTTTGCTTTCTTCCGGTGAGGAAACATAACGAATATATCGGGCCGCAAAGGGATCCCCTTCCGATGTGAACGTGCGGAACGTTTCCTCGTCGTAGCACTCGGGGTGTTTTCGGAAGACGTCAGTCACTTTCGAGGCCAGCGGCGAATCGATATAAATCGGGAGCGGGTCGATTCGCCCCTCCGCCACCAATCGTTTGATCCGCATGACCAGGTCTTGCGTGCGCCCGAGTGCGAACGCGGGCACGATGATCTTGCTCTTATGTTCCTTGGCATGGGCGACCAGTTGCTGAGCTTTTTGGGTCAGTGCCTCCCCGGCTTCTTCGTGCAGGCGGTCGCCGTAGGTCGATTCGATGATCAGCACATCGCAGCTTGGCGGTGGAGTCGGATCGCGGAGGATCGGCATCTGGGACCGTCCCAAGTCGCCTGAGAAGAGCACGGTCGTACTGTTGCCGCGCGCGGAATATTTGAGGCGAATGGCGGCGGATCCCAGAATGTGACCGACGTCGTGAAAGGAGGCGGTGACGCGAGGGGTGACCTTGATCGTGTCTCCGTATCGCGCGCCCACGAAGCGACGGATGATGGCGCGGGCATCGCGGCTCTCATAGAAGGGTTGCAGGCAGCGCTTGCCCCGACGGTTTTCTTTCTTGTTCAGATAGGCGCAATCGTTCTCCTGCAGGCGGGCCGAGTCCTCCAGCATCACCGCGGCCAGATCGACGGTCGCGCGGGTCATGTGCACATTCCCGCGGAACTGATGTTTGCCCAGCACGGGAAGAGCCCCGGAATGGTCGATATGGGCATGGGACAACAACACGGCTTGGATCGAGCGCGGGTCGAATCCCAGAAGCCGGTTTTGACGATCCGCTTCCTGGCGCTGCCCCTGAAAGAGGCCGCAATCCAGGAGAATTCTATTGCCGGGCATTTCGAGCAGATGGCGGCTTCCCGTCACGGATCGCGCGGCTCCGTGGAATGAGAGTTTCATCGGGCGGACGGGCCTCCATGGTTTCGGCTGATGAGATCCCAGGCCTGCTGAGCCGTTTCTGCAAAGTGGAAGAGCGAGAGGTCCTCGGGGCCCACCAGGCCTTCTTCAATCAACAGCGGCCAATTGATGAGGTGCTCCCAAAAGGCCTGCCCCATCAGGATGATCGTGATGTTGCGCGTTTTGCCGGTCTGGAGAAGGGTCAGTGTCTCAAAGAGTTCGTCGAGTGTACCGAACCCGCCGGGGAACACGACCAGCGCCCGGGCTCGGAGGAGAAAATGCATCTTGCGCAGCGCGAAATACCGAAATTGAAAACAGAGGTCCGGGGTGATGTAAGGATTAGGTCGCTGTTCGTGAGGGAGCGTGATGTTGAGCCCCATCGACTTGGCGCCTGCGTCTGCGGCTCCACGATTGGCCGCTTCCATAATGCCCGGGCCTCCACCCGTGACGATGACGTAGTCGCATTGCCCGTCGATCTGGCAGGTTGAGGACACAAGCCGGCCGAATTCCCGGGCGACATCATAGTATCGCGAGAGGGCCAGCCGGCGTTCGGCTACGGCGACACGTTGCTGACAGGTTCGATCGTCGGGGGCGGCCTGCCATGCTGCCGAGGCTTGTTCCAGGGCTTGGCGTGCGCGCGATGGCTCCAGCAGCCGTGCGCTCCCGAAGACCACGATCGTCGAGCGGATACCTTGCTCTGTCTGGATCAATTCCGGCTTGAGCAACTCCAGCCCGAGGCGCAGGGGGCGCAGTTCGTCGCGTTGGAGAAAGTCGATGTCGTGATCAGCCGGGATATAGGAGGATGATGTGCCGGGGGCCTGTTGGCTCGATGACTCGTCGGAAGAACCTGCACCCATGAGCGGCATTATAACGAGATGTGCCGGGGGCGGCAATTCACCGATGCGAGGCCGATGTGCAGAGGGTTCAGAACGGATAGGGTGTGAACGGCGGTGCCGGGCGGTGACGCACGAAGGCATGGTGGGTGACGACCCAGTTGTTGTCGCAGAGCAGATCAAAGGCGTCTGTCCCCAGGCCTGAGCGCGAGAAGACGAGGTCGGGATCCACCGGCGACCAAGGCTTCAGCAGCCATCCGAAATTCACCCGCGAATATTTGGCGTCGAGGAACCGGTAGGTCACGAGGGTTCCGGCTTCCGCATCGGTCATGGAGTCTGGGGCCCCTAGCGTGTCGATGACATCCGCCAATGTGGTGCGGCCTTCCGTAATGAAGGCCACCGATTGAGGCGTTAAGGGGGTGTTGATCGTGAGGCGAACCACGTTGCAGCCGGACAAAGCCAGGGCAATGACTGCGGAGAACAGCAGCGTGACAGCGCGGTTCCGGCCTGCCATGACCTTAGTCTCCGAATGGCCAGAATCGGAACTCCAGCCCTTCTGTTCGTTTTGACGCGATCACTTCCTCGACCGTTCCTTCGCGGTTGATGATCACGAAAAGATCATCGCTCTTGACCGAGACGCGCGAAAAATTGAGCACGATCAACAGCAGGCTACCGACCTTGGCATCGTACCGGTAGTATTGAAAGAGATCGCGTCCGTTCAGTTGAAGGAGTCGGTCCGGAGCGCCGAGTAGAGCCAGGACTTCCGACCTGGTGGTCACGCCCTTCTTGATCGAGTTGACGGTGTCGGTCTTGATCTCGTCGCCGAGGGTGCCCCGGCTGAACGCGCAGGCGTTCAGTGTCAGGAGCATCAGAACCAAAAGCGCACTCACTCGTCGCATGCGATCCTCCTTATGCGGACGTCAATCGGACTGACTTACGATTTTGTGTCGGCACTGTGGGTTTTCGGTAGGACAAAATCGGATTCGTATACCTGATAGCTGGATGGTGAGAGCCCGACTCGTTCATAGACGCATTTGGCAATGTGATTGTCGCCCTCGACGTACAGCCGGACACCGCACACGCCTGATCGTGATTGAGCCAGCTTGAGAATAGCGCCATGCATCGACCGGTAGACGCCTTTGCGTCGCCAGTCAGGGTGCACGAATACGCTCTGGATCCACCAGAATTGGGCGTTTCGCCAATCGCTCCATTCGTAGGTGATCAGCAGCTGGCCTACGGTTACTCTATCGGCAGACAGATCTGGCTGCAAGTCTGCCACGTAAAACCGACCTCGTTCAGGCCGTTCGAAAACGGCTCGGGTTCCCAGGCGAAGGCGTGTGTGATCCAGTGCGCGTTGCTCGGTCTCCATCGCCATGGCGGCGCTGAATGTTGTGAGCGTGTCGAGGTCGTCCAGTGTGGCGGGCCGTATGGTCAGGCTATTGCCTAGACTCATGATGGGTTACGTGCCGGAGACGTCAGCCAGCCTGGTAAGGGGCGATATAATCCCGCTGAAAACTCTAACTTTAATGCCTCTTCCGGCAACAGGTTGAGCGGATGCAGTTGTGTTTTTGGAATCATGGCCAAGTATCCCGTAAAGGGATGGATGGCGGTCGGGACAAAGACCATCACGAGTTCCACCATCGGCGCGATTTGAAGTGCCACCGGCGGAGGGCCCATGACGAAACCCAGCGCCCAGAGCCCGTCGCGTGGAAAGGGGAAGGCCACCACGGTGCTTTGTCCGAAGCGTGCCCGGTAGTTCAGTAAATCTGTCATGCCCTTGAGTGTCATATAGATGCTGCGAATCAAGGGAATCCGCTCCAGGACGGCCTCGGTCCAGCGTACAATTCGTTGTCCGATGACCTGGGTCGCAATGGCCCCGAACGTGAGTACCATTCCAATGAGCAGCAGGAGGCCGAGGCCCGGGGCATAGGGCTGGATCTGCCGGCCGATGAGATTGAGCAAGAGGGAATCCAGTGTTTCAAACAGCGCGGCCAAGATGAGAAATGTCGTCCATGCCGGAAGGAGCACGAGGAGTCCGGTGAGGAAAATGCGTCCGAGCCGATGCGAAGCAGTCACGTCACGTCCCGATGTTGGCGAGTGAAGGGGAATAGTTCAATGACGATATCAGAAAGGGGGGCGATTTGGTATCTTCTTGATCTGTCGATTCATTTGGACTATCTTTCCGGTAACCGTTCAGTCACCCCTATCGGGTGGGATTGTGAGACATATTGTGAGCGATGCCGCAGGAAAAAAGGTGAATCTCGACAAGGATTTGTTAGCCATTCTTTGTTGCCCCGAAACAAAGCAGGCCGTGGCTCTTGCCGACGAGCCGTTGATTCAAAAGGTGAACAGTGCGATTGAGCGCGGGGCGCTCAAAAATAAAGCCCAAAAGCCGGTTACGGAGAAGCTCGATGGAGGATTGATCCGATCCGACAACAAGATTCTCTACCCCGTACGAGAAGACATTCCTGTCATGTTGATCGACGAAGGGATCCCTCTCGATCAGGTTTCCTGATTACCCTCCCTCGGTCCTCTCTTCCTTAATGCGAGTTTTCCCTTGGCAGGCGTTCGCGCTTCGCCATGGGCATTGATGATCCCGGCCTATAGCCCGGCGTGTCATGCGTGAGCGCACGTGCCGAAGTGACCGTTTGGCAGTGGATTGCGGCACGAATGGTTACGGGGCGAGCAGTCCACCTTCGGCCGAAGCACTTTCCGTCTTCGAGCCGGTCGAGGCTCCGCATTGAGCGCAGAGGTATTCGTAGAGATTGCCTGTCGGCAGGACGAGCAGGAGCCGTTGGCGTGTAGGCGTTGCCTGGCGGCATTGTCCGCAGTACAGCAGGGAGGCGTTAAACGAGTCATATTGATCTGTCTGGCGTTGGCCAGGCTGTGACGGAGCGGGGCGTGGTCGCATGGCGCTTGGAGGCCAATTGGGCGGCGAGGGTCTGTTCGAACGTGGCTGCATGAGCGGTATTCTACTGAGGGAGATGGATGCGGTGCAACAGGACGATGCCTGCCTGATTGGAATCAAGAATGGCCGATACGTTGATCCTCGGGTGTTTCCGGCTCCTCGGCGTTCCTGCCGCGAAAAATCCACCAGAGTGAACGGATGACCTGAACCATGACGTAGAGCGCGACGCCTGAGAGCAATCCATAGAGCCAGGCTTTGCTCCATGGCCACAGGTCAGGCGCGTGCAACACCACGGCAAGGGCAATATGGCCTCCCAAGCCGAGACAAACGGCGAAGATGATCCACTCACGGGCCATAGTCGCCCTCGGAGGAGGCCATGACGAAGGATAAGCCTGGAGACAATCGACAGGCGGTTACACGGAGGTTTTCGCGGATTCGATCTCAGTTGCCGTGATCAGGCTGGACAAGTAGTCCGCCACGAAGGTCAGGGCTTCCTCGCGTCCGTCGGCCCGTCGGCCTTTTTCGCGTCGCTGTACGGAGAGCTCATGATCCAAGTCCGATTTCACTTCCGTCAGGACACGTTGCAGTGTCGTGGGAGTGATATTGGCATCCATGTCCTCAAGCTCCTGACAGCGATCCAGGACCCAGTTCAGTCCCTCGATCCGTCCGGCATAGTGTTCCTGCTCGGCGGTGTCGATCCGGGACATGGTGGTCGCGAAGGTCTGGGCTTCGTATACCAGATTATAAAAACTCGTAACAGCGCGCTGTAACGTGGGATTCATAGTGCTCCTTGGCTCATTAAGAGGTTCTCGTGATTATACCTGAGAATGGGGGGGCGACAAGGTATTTTTTTACTGGGCAGTGGCTTACGTAAATAGGAGGGAATGAAACTCGTTCATGAATCCATAATACAGCGGGGCAAAATCTTTCAGACTATCCGGACTATTTTCTTTCAGTCGCTTGAAGAAGAAGACCTGGGCGCGTGGATCCAGCTCCTCGAGAAGACGGCTGAGTTGTGCCATCGTGTAGCTCCCGGCAGGAACGCTCAGAACGTAGTGAACCAATCGCTCAACAAACTGTTGCCCGACGTATTCGCTCGTGAGAAGCCCCTCGGGGATCTTGCCCGCTGCGAGATACTCGTCGAAGGGAATGGCTTGTGCTGCAAAAGGAGCGGACTGCTGAGGACGTGAGGTCACGCTACGGGTACCTCGCTGATGAGGATGGAGTGGGCCGACATTGGAATCACTCTACTCAAGCCTCGCAGGTCCGTCAAGTGGACAGAAGAAGCACGCAGGTCTGAGGCGAAAGGCTGTATGTTTGCGAGAAAAGGGGCCACCCGCGCTTCGTACAGATGGTCGGTTTTGACGGTGGCCCCGCGTCGGCAGCTACGTAGAGTCGCTGTAATGACGATATTTCTGCTGCCCGGCTTGACAGTCTTTACGCATGGCCGGTAGAATCCCGCTTCTTCTGTCGGTGGAAGCGGGAATAGCTCAGTGGTAGAGCATCGCCTTGCCAAGGCGAGGGTCGCGGGTTCAAATCCCGTTTCCCGCTCCAATTTTCTCAAGCACTTGCACAACACTCTCCGACGGCTCCACCCTCATTGTGATAGTTTTGTGATATCTGAGGGTGAACGCGCTCCAGAATCAACACTCCCTCTCTTAAACTCTCCGGCGAATGATGCGCGTAGCGCTGCGTCATAGCTGCTGTTTTGTGCCCCAACAGACGTTGCACCTTGTACAAATCGACACCAGCTTGTGCGAGCCGAGTGGCAAAGGTGTGTCTCAAATCGTGAAAGCGGAAATCGTTCAACGCTGCCTTCGTTGCCGCGAGTCTGAATGATCGCGTGAGGTTTCGAGCGTCGAATAGCGTCTCAGCTGAACTCGCAAACACGAACGAGCCTGCTGCCCTCTTTGACGCTTTTCTCTTCAGCAAGTCCGTTAACCGACCGTTGAGCGGGACAGTCCGCTTCTCGCCATTCTTGCTTCGCATCACCACCAGGACCTGCCGATTGAGGTCTATGGCTTGCCATTGCAAGTTGAGAATCTCGCCTCGCCGCATGCCGGTGTTTAAGGCAAAGACAATGATGTCCTGCAGCCACGGTGCCGAATGAGCCAGTAATCGGCCCTCTTCATCCGAGGACAGCCACCGGTCGCGCTCGTTGCGCACTTTCTCCATGCAGACTCTCTGCATGGGATTGTCTCGACACCATTCCCACTCTCGGATAGCCACGTTGAAGCTATGCCGAACCAAGCCGAGTTCTTTATTGACCGTGGCTGGCTTGGCCGTCTCACGCCTCTTCGCCTTGTAGGCGGCAAGAAGTTTCGGTGTGACTTCTGCAAGATTCAAGGAGCCAAACGCACTTCGTAAATGCGTGAGGCACTGCTCGTCCCGCCGTCGGCTTGCCGGGGCTTTGGTGATTGATCGCTCTTTCAGGTATCGATCCATCATGTCGTTGAACGTATGGTCTTTGGCTTCCAACGTGTCAAAGAATCGGCCCTCAACAATCTTGACCCGTACTTTCCCGAGAATCGCTTCTGCGAGGCGCTTGTCCGTTGTCCCTGTGGACCGTCGTACTTGCTGGCCCTGATGAATGAACGTCATCCACCATACTTTATTGCGTCTAAACAGCCCCATCTGCATCCTCCTTCTGGATGAGGCTTGACTGAATGGTTTCCCCGTGACGGGAAGTATAGACTTCGCGTTTTGAGGCTTCAATGAGCTGGTCAAGGTCACGGGTGTAGTGGCGAGTCGGCAGAGAGAACGGCTTGACGGAATTGGTCTCAAAGCCCTTCAGCCAGGCCTGAATCGCCTCAGGTTCAAAGCGGACGAGACCGTGAATGCGCCGGCAGGGAATCTTGTTCTCTGAGGCCCAGAGATAGAGTGTGGATGGCTTGATATTGAGCCAAGCCGAGAGCTCTTTGACGTTGAGCATGTGCAGATACACCGGGGGAGTCTCTCGACACCCCCAGTCCCCCTAACATGGGCTGCCCGCGTGACCGCCGGCAGACCGGTGAAACCGAGCGGGCTGTTTGAGCAAGTTCCGGTGTCGGTCCTTCCACCTGGAGATGCCCCTGACAATTTCTTCCAGTAGCCATTCTTCCCCTCCAGGGGTGGCACAAATGACCGCCAACATCGGCGTCAGGGTGTCACTCACCCATCGTTTCACATTTTGCAGGGTCTGCACCTGCTGCTCCTGGGCCAATCGCCCCTTTTGAAATCCCTCCGTCAGGAGGGCGTACCACTCCAGCATCGGAGCCCGGTATCGTTCTTCATCGGCATGGTTTGAAGTCTGCCGGAAATCCACATAGGACCGGAGCAACCCAATGACTAACTCCTTCCAGTCGGTTTCGTCTAACGTTGCCAGTGCCCTTGCGCACTGTTCGGCGCGATCCTTTTTGAGCTCTAATTCCCACCGAGTCCCGTACTCCGGCCAGTTCTCTTGTCCTTTGCTCTGCAGTTCCAGCCGTTTGTCGTAAATGCGCAATAAGGTCTGACTCTGAGGACTCCCGAAATACATCGTCTCACCCGTCGTCGCTCCGGTCCCATGCGTCAGGTTTGAGACGATATGCCGGACTTGAGCCGCCCTCGTGACGCACTGGCCTGCAGCAACCGCCTCTCGAATCGTCCTGACCGGGACCGTTCCCGCCCGGTCATCCAGGGCGCAATCAATGCGCGTGACGTGTCCTTGCTGCTTATGCACCCACTGGAGGAGGGTTCGGATTTGATCCAGTGTCAGGGCGGACGCCAGGCCGCCCGACAGATCCACATGGATTTCATTCGGACGACGAGGGGCATTGGTGCCCAATTTGCCGACCCCACGCAGACCGTCGCTTCTCATCCAGGACAAGGGATAGCCTCGGAACCCGCCCTTAGCCTTGCTCCAGTCTCCACCGAGGACCCGCATCGTCTCTTGCGGGTTACTGGCTAAGACCGTGAAGGCCAGCCAATCAATCGTGAGGGTGAAGCTCGACTCCATGGAATCTATCGAACTCCTGTACGGAGCGCTGTGGGTAGCGCCCCCGTGTTACCAAGACGGGGGCCATTCCGGTCCGCCCCGCAGCCTCTCGGCATGCGGCGCGGACCGGCTTTGCCTGCTGATGGTGAGGCGGATAGCACTGTACTCAGCGTCCTTCCTGTGTCGGTCTGACCAGCTTCTGTCGGACCACGCCAAAGGCCTTTTCTCCGACCTCTCTTGCCACGATCTTAATTGCCTCGGCCTTGCCGTCCATCACCAGGCTCATGAGGACTGCCCCGCGGACGTACTTGGAGACGGTCGTCCCCTCATCTGATGCACACTTCTCAATGAGCTTGCGTTCTTGTTCGGTGACTTTGAATTGCAGCGTTTCGGTCTTAGTATCCTCACCCTTCATAACGTCCTCCATGATATGTATGCATTACATAATATAGTACATATAAATTGTCAATGGCCGTGCTAGGTTTATGAGAGAGCTTCCATTTCAAGTGGCCAAACGCCCAACCCGGTTACCGAAAATAAATTCCTTCCGTACTCCTCTAATCAGCTTGTTTTGTAACCCCCCCCCAGTCAGGTGGGGTTCTGATCCCACTGAGGACTACTCACTTGCCGACGCCAACGATTAGACTTAGCCTCGTTCATCCTGCGACCGATTTTCCCGGGGATACTAATCGATGCCGACTCGCAAGCACATATCCTTGGTTGTCTTTTTCTTGACCGCCCTGCTTATCGGCTGTGCAAGTGACCAAGTCACTCCTATTAAGGTTGTCACCCTTAGAAGTGGCGCTGGACAAGCGATATCTCATATCCCTCCCTGTAGACCGACTGCCCCTGAGTCGAATGTGGAAGATCATCTACCAGTGGACCATCCCAAGGTGATAGGGGCATACCTTTGGCAGCAGATTCCACAACCGACCTATCCTACTAAGGCTCAACAACGTGGCTGGCAGGGAGTTGTACTCATTTGCGTAGTTTTCTTGAAGGACGGTACGATAACGGAAGCTAAAGTGCACCAAAGCTCTGGCATTCCATTGCTCGACAATAATGCTCTAGACGCTATCCAATCAATGAAGCGGCTTAATCTTGATCTGGATCTCCATCGCCCGGAATATTCCGCTGTAATTCCTTTTCGATACCACCTGCAGCCTATGACTGAACATCAACGTAAGATTGCTGCTAATGTATGGGCTTGCCTTACTGCCCAAGCAGCTAAACCATCTCAGTTGATAGGGCTTGCGTCCGCTCAAAGCGGCACTGTCATTATGCGGGTAACGTTGAGGACGAACGGTGAAGTCGAAGAAATAAAGTTAGACGAAAGTTCAGGATCGGACGTGCTCGATCAGACCGCTACAAAATTGGTCATGGATTGCTCCCCATATCCACTAAACAGTACTGATGCTCATAAGCCAACAGTCTTTGTAGTCCCGTTTTCCTACAACATCAGATAGTAAGAGACAATCAGTTCAAACGGACGTGTGCTAGATTTGTGCTAGAAGTCGTCAGAAAGTATCAACCTCGTCAGAACCTATCGACCCAATCGACAGTGCCCAAACTGAGCCACTATCAGGAAAAATCGGGGAAACCACGGCTCAATCAAGCCCCTACGAAATTACTCTTTTCAGAATTGCCAAGGCGAGGGTCGCGGGTTCAAATCCCGTTTCCCGCTCCAATTCACACTCCTCCTCAGCACGATCTTTACCTATATCGTTTTCGACCACCTCGGTTCGTCCCTTCCGGCTGGAGTCCTGGCCGGCCTTTGTCCATCATTTAGGCCGCCCTGACAGGTTTCATGTTGGCGGGCTGACTTGCCAGCCGAGCACGCCGTTTTCCCCCGCTCCTGTTCATACGCTTTTGTCTCTGTCGAGTCGCTGAAATCTGGCACTCAGCACTATTGTGGTGAGCGGGTGGTCGCTCGTTCTAGTGTGTGGAGCCTGCGCAGCAGGTTTTCGGCGGTGCTGTGGTCTTCGGGCGTGAGGGGATCGTGACCGAATCGGACTCGAGTATAGAGTTGTGTAAGGGCATCAGCAAAGGGCCAGGCTTCAGCCCATTCTTCTTGAACATGGCGAAGCAACTCCATGGGGGTCGTGCTCGCTGACTTCACGATGCCGCGTTGCGCAAGGCAGTGCAACATATTGGTGTAGAGCGTGACGACGGTGCGTTGATGGGCTGAAAGCACATCCGTCGGTGCCGCTGTGTTTCGGGACGACCGCAGCAGCCGCCGACCCGCATACGTCGCGCCGATGGCTAGAATGATCAAGAGTACAGTTTCCGGAATCCCGGTCGATGTGAACGAGGACATGAACCGCCGGAACATCGCGGCGCTCTGGGCCGAGAGGGAGTTGAGAGATTCGGAGAGTTTTGTCCGAACGGCTTCTCCGCCCTCTCGAATGCCTTGCACGACAGTGAGTTGATCGTTTGCGCTGAAGTGCACGAAGAGGCGATCCCATTGAAGCCGGACCGAATCCATCACACGGCCGGCGGATTGCCACCAGGTTTGCCCGATGCTCTCCGGAGCAGGCGGCGTTGGATCCATGGTAATCCAGCCTGACCGTGGGAAATAGACCTCCACCCAGGCATGGGCGTCCCGTTGTCGAACCGTATAGTACCCGCCGAACTCATTCCATTCAGTCGCAAGGAATCCCGTGACCAGTCGAGCCGGGATGCCGGTGGCGCGGAGCAGCACCACCATCGCGGTGGCGTAATGTTCGCAATAGCCTGTTTTCCGAGTCAGGAGAAAGTCTTCAAGCGGGTGAGCCGATTGGAGTGAGGGCACGTCCAGGTTGTAGCGATAGTTGCCCAGCAAGTGCGTGTGGATCAGGGTGACGGCCTGGGAGACGCTGGTAGCCGGTTGAGTGACCCGCTGTGCGAGATCAACGATCTGCGGGCTGACGGCGGGAATGTGCAGGTACTGCTGAAGGATAAAATCCGGGTACAGCACCGCGGCGGCGGCACGCTCCGCCGGATTGAGACTGGTCGGTGCGGAGTAGATGGTGTACTGGATGCGGGTGTGAGAAGGAAAAGCCAAGTGCAGAGATCCCATCAGATCGGATTGGACCGAGTGGAAATCGCCTCTGACGGCGAAGGCCAGTGGAGCGCCGAACAGCACGGCCGTATCGAGCGGTTCCAGCAGAATGTCTTGTCGGAGCGAGCGTGCCTGGGCCGGCGGTTTGGCGCCCGGTGTTCGGAGCGTGAAGGTGCCTTGGGGGAGTTCTGTGAGCATGCGCTGGTGCGGCAGGCTATTGCTCCAGGATTTTCCGTCATACCGGTTGTAGGCGACGCCACGGAGATACAGCGGCCCCCGTGTCGATTGTGTTCCGGGACTGTCCGGCAGTTCCACTCGCATGACAATGCTCGGGTCCTGCTTCACCGGTCCCATGACACCCAGATCGACCTGCTCTGAAAAGCCCGTTGTTCGCAGGCGTTCCCCGTGGGAATGTTGCAACAGGCCAACCCCTACCCGTGGGATCGAAAAGAAAAAGAACAATGTGAGGCCGAACGCGCCGGCTGCCATCGCATTCGTAGTCCAGAAGAAGCGGGCCGTCATGTGCGGCAGTGTCGAGTCAAGCGGTGCAGTTCGGTTGCCGAGCATATGGCGACCGGTGCTTTCTTCGTGCTCTTGCAACAGGTGATACAGGAGCAGCGTCCAGACTCCGGCCACCAGATAGATAAAGAAAAAGGGGGCGTACCAGATTTGTGTGGTCAACGCGGCGGAGGCCAGGAGCGTGATGAGGCTAATGGCATAGAGGTGAAGAAAATCCCGCCGCTGGTCGAGGTTGGAAAGTTTGTTCACCAGGAGCAGTACGAGGAAATGAATCCCGGCCGGGAGAAGTTCCTGCGAGATGAGTAACAGATCGATCCAAAAGCCCGCGAAGGCGAGGAGGAGGAAAATATTCCATGTCAGAGCAGAGAGGCGGACCTGTTGCAAGACTCCGGACAGGCCTGAGGGGAGATTCACTCTCAGGAGTGCCACGGCGAAGGCTGCTCCGGACAAGACGAGAAGCCAGAGTGGCAAGGCAATCGCGAGCGTCAGGCTCGCGAAGCCGGTTGCCGCCAGCAGAATTGAGCTAAGCCGAAAGGCTCGATCCAGTGTCATTGAACAGCTCTCTGTGTGACTGAGGAGACACGATGTAATCGGCCGATGGAAATTGCTCATTCCGGACAGGATCGGTCCAGGGTGAGAGTAGAATAGTCGGTCCCTCGTGCCATTCTGCAAGCGCCCGGGCCATGGAATGTCGGATCGCGGCTCCCGTTGCCATTGGGCGTCGCTCGCAGAGTGCCAGGGCGTGAAATAGAGGCAGGGCTTGGTCAGTCTCGCAGGCGAGAATGTCCTGCTGATCGCCCAGTAGCAACCTGACTTGGTACCCGTCTTTCAGGAAGTGATCAATGAGGGAGGCGCCGATCGAGAGCGCCCGCTCGAAGCTGTTCTCTGCCTCGTCCGGCGCGACGGTCGAGATAGCCACTGTGATCGATCGTCTATCCTCCGCCTCGGTTTCCTTGAGCATTAACTTCGCCGTGCGCGCCGTGGTCATCCAATGAATGGCGCGGGAATCGTCCCCCGGCCTGAATTCGCGCAAGTTGTACAGGGAGTTACCCGGCCCGCGTCGCGCGCGCGCGTGATCCTGCCCCAGGGCATTCAGTTCCTGCAGTTGCAGCGGCGGAAGGGGAATGATTTCCGGACAGACGATCAGCGTGGCTTCGAGTGGATAGAAGGATTTCTTATAAAACAGACCGAAAGGAAACGGGGTCACGATACGGATTCCGTCGAGCCGGTATGGTCCACGCTGCCGCACCAGTAGTGGGTACGAGCAGCGGGTGGAGGCGGCAGGCGCGAGGTGCGCGATGTGAATCCCCCGGTCGAGATCTTTCCCGGCAACGACATCGAGAAGGCGTAACGAGACACTCGGGATACGTGATTTGTGATTGGCGACCCGGAGCGTTGCGGTGGTCGGCTGATTGACGAAGAGGTAGTCCGGGAGGTGCCGATGGAAGTCCAGTCGCCGCACACATTGTTCAGACAGCAACCCGGACAGCACGACCAGGCTCAGCATCATGGCCAGCAGGAGGTAGAACAGATTATTGCCGGTGTTGACGGCGGCGATCCCGACGGCCAGGGTCAACAACAGGAAGCGGATGCCTTCCCTTGTCACCCGGATGGTGCGGTTTAGGAACAGCCGGCGGAACTGGGCCTGGAGGTTGTTGGTTGCCACGCTGATGAACTGCTGCCGCCTAAACCGCATTACGATATTGCGTGTGATGCAGTTTTCGGCCCTGGCGGTTGTTACACGGGAACCGGGACTGTCTCAAGAATGTCTTGAATGACCCGCTCCGTATGTTCGACGGTGTTCGTGCGCATCCCCTGGGAACGACTGAGCATGACACGGTGCGAGAGGACGGTTGGCGCGAGCTCCTTGATGTCTTCGGGGAGGCAATAGGCTCGGTCGCGCACGAGGGCCAGGGCTTTCGCCGCTCTGCACAGCGCCAGGGCGCCTCGCGTACTCACCCCCAGTGACAGCAGTTCGTTGTGCCTGGTGGCGAACACAATGGCGAGGAGATAGTCCATCAGGCTGTCCTCCATCCGGACCTTTTCCGCCTGCGCTTGAAGATCGACAATGTGTTGCGCGTTCAGGACCGGTTGAATTTCGTCGGCCGGGTGCAGCAGCTGGGGGCGATCCAGCACTTTCTTTTCCTCATCCGGAGTCGGATAGCCGATGCGAAGTCGCATGAGGAACCGGTCGAGCTGCGATTCAGGAAGCGGAAAGGTGCCGTGATATTCAGCCGGGTTTTGTGTGGCGATGACCATGAACGGCTGCTGAAGGGGATAGGTTTGGTTGTCGACCGAGATCTGGGATTCGCTCATCGCTTCGAGAAGGCTGCTTTGAGTTTTTGGCGTGGTGCGGTTGATTTCGTCGGCCAGAACGATGTTGGCAAACAGCGGGCCCGGCATGAACTCAAATGCTTGTTTCTGGCGATTGAACATGGAAATGCCGACGATATCGGAGGGCAGCAGGTCGCTGGTGAACTGAATACGTTTGAAGGAGCAATCGAGGGAGCGCGCGAGGCTATGGGCCAACGTGGTCTTTCCCACACCGGGGACGTCCTCGATCAGGAGGTGTCCGCGCGCCAGCAGGCAGACAACGGCCATCTCGATCACCTGTGGTTTTCCCTTGATGACCTGCGCGATATTGTCCTGTAACGATTTGATAGATTGAGAAGAATTCACGATGGGGTATATCTGCAGGGGTTAGGGTCGGTTATGCCCGAAGTCTAACAAAGGGTCTGGAGACCGTCAATTTATACGGGCTTTCACGCGAAGGGGATCATGGGAGTCTGCATGGACTGAAGCGCTGACTGAGCTATTGGGAGTCCGTCATGCGGTTTGGACTGATTCCGGGACAAGCGTGAGAAACCAGGGGGGAGTTTCTTCCGCCATTCCCTGAAACCGTCGGGCCGTGCTGCTGGCTGGACGACCTTCGAACAGGGCGCCGCGCTGAATGGTGACCTGTCTGAATCGGTAGGCTGCGGTCCGGCCGGCAGGTGTGCGAAGCACCGAAGGAAAGGTCCGGCGCAATGGTGTGAGGTCGGATAGCAGGCAGGTTCCGCCGACCGGGAGAGCTGAGAGCTTATGGTACGTATCCCCGAAGACCTCGGGTAAATTCTGAGCAGACAGGATGAGATCACTGGGTCTGACCCGCGGATCATCGATCAATTGCGACAGGATTTCCCAAAATACTTGGGAGTCAACAGCTCCCAAGACGCAGAGCGCTCCGCGTGTGGCCATCAATTCCAAGAGGGCAAGCGGGCCGCGGATATCGAATTTCCAGGGCGGAAAGAGGAGACTCCGTCCGGCGTGTTGTACTTCAAGGGCGGACTCTTTGCCATGCCGGACTGGTCGGGACTCGCCCTTTGTGCGTCGCAGCTCTTCGGCGAGGCAGGTTGGAGAGAGGCGCGTGGGTTCATAGGCAAAGGTCGGGGTAGCCGGCGCCCAGCAGGTGACGATCAGGTAGCGTTCGGCAAGACGTTGGTCTTGTTCGAGCGGGGCGAGTGCAAACATGTCTTGATCGCCGTAAAAGCGAAATTGCAGTCCAGGCCTGGAACGCAGACGGTTGAGGCGAAGCGGATGGGCGTGCAGGGGACCGCCCAGTTGCGAGCCGGGATCCAGCCGGTCAAGGCAGTGCAAAATGAGGGGCCTGCTTTGCGCGGCTAGCTGAGGTTCGTACAGGGTGGCCAGCTCTTCGGCAAACGAAAGGTCACCGGCTCCCAGATCCAAGACGGAGGCAGGGGACTGCTCTGTGAGCAAGTCGAAGGGGTTGTGGTGCCGGCGGATCAATGCGTCGATGGTGTCTGCCGTGACCGTCGGTAATGGCCATTTCGGTGATGGTTTCGAACGCACTCCAAAAAAAATGCAAAGCGCTCGTAAGGCTTTGGAGGTCGGGAGTCCCGTCAGGTGCTTGAGCGATTCCGCGGCGGCCGTGCGGTTGACGGCCTCGTGCTCCGGCGGCAGAGCCTCAACGAGGCTGCGTTTGATCGTATCCGGGACTGCCGAGGTTTCGATCGCGTTGACGAGTGCCTGAAGGGTCGTCGGCCACTGAGCCGCATTCACGAGATGACGCGAGGCCTCCCAGGCTTGTGCATCCAGTGACCGCGCCGAAGTGATTTGTTTCCGAAAGGCCGCCAGGTTGTCAGAGTCAACGTGCATGATTCGATCAGCGGCTTAGAGATTCCTAGGTGGTGCGGGGATGAAAGCTGTTGCCTGTGCTGGCAGAGTATCGGGCCCGTCGTAAGGGAGTCAAGGGAGCTGCCTTGCGACCACTGGGCCCGTATGTTAGGTAGACAATATGAATAGATTCACTCCATCGCTTCTCCAGATGACTCGCCCAGTCTCGGGCCGCTTGCTTGCCCTGCTTGCTCTTATGCTGGTGATGTTCGGCTGCCAAACGAAAGATCGCTCCGCAATTGTCACCCATCGGGTCTGGGACGAGTGGGCGGTGGGCCAGGTGGTGGATGCCAGGACCGGCCTCGCGGTACCGATGCAGCCGTGGTTGGAGGGACTGGCCACGTACGAGGTGATCTACCTGGGAGAAGAACATCACAATCGATCGCATATTGACGCGGCATTGACGGTGCTGCGCTCCCTTATGAGCCAGGGGCGTCGGCCGTGGCTCGCGATGGAAATGTTCGGGTGGGACGGTCAGCCGGCACTTGCTCGCTATCTGCGTTCGGAGGAGAGTGTTCGCTCGGAGTTCCTGGAGCAAGTCTTGTGGAAGCAGAATTGGGGCGGCGCGTTTGAGGATTACGAGCCATTGACGGAGTTCGCGAAAGACCAACATCTTCCGCTTCTGGCCATGAATCCGCCGAAGAGTCTGATCCGGCAGGTGGTGAAGCAGGGTTTGGTCCAAGCCAAGGAACAGCCTGAGTGGCGTCAATGGGGCATGGAGGGAGAGGGCATCGTGGATGCGCCTGCCTACCGGTCCCGGATTTTATCTCAGCTCCAGGACTGCCACGGCGGTGGGTCCCCCGAGGACTATCAGTCCATGTATGAAGCCTCTATGGTGAGAGACGAGGGGATGGCGAAGACCTTGGCAGCGGCGATGAGGCCACTACGTGTCGAGGCCAGCTCCGGTCAGGGTCCCCTGCTCAGTTATACGGGCGGTGGCCATGTGCAATACCGGTTGCCGGTCCCGGATCGTGTGGCTCGACGGGTTCCGGACGGGCTCAAGCAAGTCACGGTTTATATGGCCACATTCGAGCGAGAGCGGGCTGCAGAGCTTCATCAGGCCATGCAAGAAGGGATTGCTGACTACGTGTGGCTGACCCCCCAGGGGGCTCAAGGACCTCCTCGACGCTGCCGATAAGAATCTCCAGTGGCGGCACGAACATTTTGCGCGGCCTCGATCCATTCCTCACAATTCCCCCCGCCTGCGGGATGGCCGTTCAGGAAAACCTGTCATACACTCAGGTCTCGCTGGACAGGTGGACGTCAAAGGTGCTGATTCCATGACACTGCGGCGATCACTCGGTAGGCTGCAAGGACGACTCAACGGTACTAATCATTCTACAGGTGGCACTATGAAGGGCAGAATCGCGTGTTCGGCCGATCGTCTGAGTTTGTTGGAGGCGGCCATGATTAGCTCGGTGGTGGAGCCCAACGCGTTTCAAATCGGAAAGCAGTATCAGGCGGAACGCCGCGTGCAAATGACGGATGCGTCGGATACGGAAGTGACGTCGTCGGTCATGGGCAATTCCGGGTTGTACGAGCAGACGATTCGTCTCATTGATGGTCATCTGGAAGCCAGGTGTTCTTGTACGTTATCCGAGCAGCCGATCTGCCGACACGGTGTGGCTGCGCTGCTTGAGTATCAGCGGTGGTCAAAGGCACGAGTTGTCCCCAAGCCCAGGGTCGCCGCTCCCCGCCTCGAAGCAGAAAAACCGGCCGCTCCTGCCGTGTCCTCCGGTGATGTGAAGTTGAGCGAATTGAACCAGTTTACGGAGTGGATGCAGCGAACGGTTCAGGCCATTCAAGCCGGGAAGCCCCTTCCAGACCAATCTCCTATCGGACCGGGCCTTGCGTTGACCTGGACCCAGGCGATCCAACAGATGGATGAACGGAGGCGAGAGAGCGAAAGCGCCCAGGTTGAGCTTGATGCGGACATTCGCAATCGAGAAGCGGTCGTGGCCCGTCTCACCCAGGATCTGGAGGCTTCAGTTACAGAATCTAAATCGCTACAGGTCATTTGCCGAGACCTTCAACGGGAGATTGAGGCGCAGAAGGTTGCGGTAAGCAAGACGACCGATCTTGCCCGGCAGGTTGAGCAGGTCGAAGTCGAGGTGAAAGCGATTGCCGCTCTCTTGACGGACAAGGGGCGTCGCTTGGAAGGTCTTTCGGATACCTGCCGAGATGTGTCTTCGATGCTCAAGTCTTTGGGGAAGGCCTGATTGGCAAGTCAGTGGTGACGGAAGCTACCACCCCGATGTTTCTCCTCAATTCCCTCTTTGCGAAACCCCCTTGCGTCATCCATGGGCACTTCAGTACAATGCGGCCCTCTTTGGGTATTCCTTGATTACAAGGGGGGATCATGAACAAGCTGATAGCAGGATTGATTACCGGTATTGGGGCGCTTCAGGCAACCAGTGCGTTTGCCAATGTCAGTGAAGGTCCACCGGACTACAGTGGAATCACGGGCCTGTATTATACCTTGATCGCTCTGATCTTGGGGTTCGGGGTCTACGACACGTTCTTCAAGAAGAGCTAACCGGCTTTCAGGACTTCGTGGCGTGAAATATTTCTCCGCTTGATGAGGCGGGGAGGGTATTTCACGCCTTCTTCTTTTTCGCTGACGCGTTGTTGGTTGCGGCGTCCTTCAACACAGGAAGCAGGCTCCGGAGCACGTTCTCGACCACGATACGATATCCTTTCCCCGTCGGGTGGATGCCGTCAGCTTGATTGAGGGCCTTCTCCCCTCCTACTCCCTCCAGCAGAAATGGGATAAGTGGAAGCCCATGGAGCTGCGCGAGATCCCGATACATGGCTTCGAATCGAGCGGTATATTCTTCGCCGTAATTTGGGGGGAGCTTCATTCCCGCTAAGATCACTCGTACGTGAGCATCCTTTAGCTGTCGGATGATCGCGTCGAGGTGTGACCGGGTTTCAGGCAACCCGAGGCCGCGCAGTCCGTCATTCCCGCCCAACTCAAGAATCACCACCCGTGGCTTGCCGGCAAGGACCCAGGAGACACGGCGGAGTCCTCCTGCTGACGTGTCCCCGCTGACCCCTGCATTGAGCACTTGGTAGTGATAGCCTAAGGCATCGAGTTGTTTCTGCAGCTGGGTGGGGTAAGACTGTTCCGGGGAGACTCCAAGTCCGGCCGTCAAGCTGTCTCCAAGCGCGATGATACGGGGACGATCGTCAGGTGAAGGGCTTGGCGTGGCCGAAAGCGATTCGCGGAAGGGTGTTTGTTCGGAGGATGGAGGAGTTGCAGATCCAAGGCTGTCGGGTGAGGAAGGGACAGTGGACGTATTCGATTGATCGCATCCTGATAGTCCGCTGAGGACCAATGCCATGAGGCAAGCCGTTCCCAGGCGCGCGAGTAACTTCAACAGCTCCGAGCAGGTCATCATCTGTACAGTATAATATGAAATCGTTTTGCGGGTACTCCATCGAGGAATCATCCAAGCAATGATTGCTACTCAGCATGTGACGATGCAGCTGGCCGCAGGCGGTCAGACGGTGACCATTCTTGACGATGTCACGATAGACATTCCGGAAAAGCAAACGGTGGCGATTATCGGGCCTTCCGGGAGCGGCAAGTCCACGCTGCTGGGCTTAATTGCGGGACTCGACCGGCCGACATCCGGAACCATTTGGTTGAACGGGGTCGAGATCACGGCGCTCGGTGAACAGGCGATGGCGCGACTGCGCCTGGCCAATGTCGGGTATATCTTTCAATCGTTTCATCTTATTCCAACCCTCACGGCTCTGGAAAATGTGTCGATACCGCTTGAACTCGCGGGTGACTCTCAGGCCCCGAAGCGAGCGGAGGAATTGCTGCACGCTGTAGGGTTGGGACATCGGATGTCTCACTATCCGGTCCAGCTTTCTGGAGGAGAGCAACAGCGGGTCGCGGTGGCGCGTGCGTTTGCCTGTCGCCCGCCGATTCTGTTGGCCGATGAGCCGACCGGCAATCTCGACTCCTCCACAGGGCAGCAGGTGATCGAATTGATCATGGCCTTGCACCGTGATGCCGGGACCACCCTGGTCCTGGTCACTCACGACCAGCATCTGGCTGCTTCCATGGAACGGGTGATCACGCTCCGGGACGGACGAGTGGCGTCAGATCAACTCGCCTCACGTCACCCTAGGATGCCTGACCAAGAACTATGATTCCCTTCTGGCTCATAATGGCCTGGCGGGAGCTCCGTTCGGCCTGGCGGCACTTTCTGTACTTTCTCGGCTGCATTGCCCTGGGAGTCGGGGCAGTGGTCGGGGTCTCACTCTTTTCTAGCAATGTTGAGCGGGCAGTCCTGAAGGAAGCGCGCGGCTTGCTGGGGGGGGACCTGGAGATTCGCCTGTCGAGACCTGTGGGTGCGGCAGGCTCGGCCGTGCTTCAGGGGCTCACAGAGCGAGGGATTCTGCGCACACGAGTGAGTGAACTGGTCGCGATGGTGGCACGAGTTGATCGCGCCCACGGCGCGGCAGATGTGACGCAGCTGGTGGAATTGAAAGCGATCGAATCAGGGTATCCCCTGTATGGAATTGTACGGGTTGAACCTGATCTGCCGCTGATGGAATTGCTGCGCCAAGCCGGAGACAGCTGTCGAGAGGCTTGCCATGGGGCAGTGGTTCAGGAGAGTTTCCTGATTCGGTTGGGGTTGGTCGTGGGCGATGCGATCAAAATCGGACAGGCGTCATTCCGGATTACCGGCGTCATTCACACCGAGCCGGATCGAATGGCGAATATGTTCAGCCTGGGACCGCGAGTGCTGATTTCCCAAGACGGTCTCGTGGCTGCCGACCTCGTCAAACCAGGAAGTCGCCTTCGCGAACGGCATCTCCTCAAGTTACCCGCTGCCATGGCCCTGTCTCCGCTGCTCCGTGAACTCCAGGGACGCCTTTCCGCGGAGTCCGCACGGCTGTCTTCCTATCGTGATGCTCAGCCACAGCTCAAACAGTTTCTCGATCAGCTGGCCCGGTACTTGGGGCTAGTGGGATTGACGGCGTTGTTTGTCGGCGGGATCGGCGTGGCCTTGTCGATTCAAGCGTTCGTTCGGGAAAAACTCCAGTCGATTGCGATCCTCAAGACATTGGGCGCGGATACGAAAACCATCATCTATTCGTATTTGGGACAAGCAGTTGGATTGGGGGTGCTGGGCAGCGCGGTCGGTATTGGGATCGGGCTCCTGCTGCAGGCCGTTTTGCCGCAGGCGGTCTCCACCTTGCTCGCGACGGATGTCCTGCAGCAGGTCGAGTTTACGGCCGTGCTGTCTTGGACGGCGCTGGCACCGCTCTCGAAGGGCCTGGGCTTGGGGGTGCTGACCACGCTCTTGTTTAGCCTGTGGCCGCTCCTGACGATTCGAACCATCAAGCCCGCGGTCATCTTCAGGCGAGAAGTGGAAGGTGCAATCCGTCCCGGTGTTCGTCCTGAGGCATCGGTGTGGCGCCGCGCGATACGGGTCGTCACGGCGGATCCTGTTCGTGCCGTCACGGCGGCCGGCATTGGGCTTGGTTTGGCGGGCCTCTCGGTGTGGCAGGCCGGGTCTCTGACGATCGGAGGGCTCTTTATCGGCGGTCTCCTGGTCGCTGTGGTGGCGTTAACCGTTACCGCGAAAGCACTCCTCCTCGGGATACGTGCGTTGCCCAGTCCGCGCGCGCTATCTCTGCGGCAGGCGCTCGGCAACATTCAACGTCCCGGAGGCCAAACCCTAGGGGTGATGGTCTCCATCGGTGTCGGGGTCATGGTGATTCTCGCGATTGCGTTGCTGGAACAGGCCTTGGTGCGTCAAGTCGGCGAGAACCGACCGAACGATTCACCGACCTTCTTTTTTGTCGATATTCAGCCGGATCAGGCGGAGGGCTTCTCCGCCTTGATTCACCGGCGCACTGGCGATGTTGCCCCTGATCTGACGCCGCTGGTGCGCTCTCGATTGCATGCGATCAATGGCCAGGCAGTCACGGTTGAGCGGGAGTCCGAACAGGAAGACCAGCCCAGTCAGTCGAAAGAAGAGAAGCGGAAGAACTGGTATGTGAATCGTGAATATGTGCTGACCTTTCTCGATCAACTGCCTAAAGACAATAGGATTGTCAAAGGCGTCTGGTGGAAGCAGGGTCAGGTCTTTCCTCGAGCGCAGGTGTCTATCGAAGAAGAAGCGGCGAAGAGTCTTGGCATTGATGTGGGCAGCTCTCTGGACCTCAATATTCAGGGGACCATCATGCGAGCGGAAGTGAGCAGTATCAGAAAGGTCGAGTGGGGAAATTTCTCCACGAATTTCTATATGATTTTTTCACCGGGAGCATTGGATGGGGCGCCGATGACCTATGTCGCGACGGTGCGGGTATCCCCACAGGATGAGGTGGCGCTTCAGTCGGCCGTGGTCGCCGCGTTTCCCAACGTGACGGCGATTAACATCGGCGAGGTGTTAAGCAGCTTCGCCCGGGTTCTCGACCGTCTGTCTCTGGCCATCCGCGCGGTGGCTCTGTTTTGCCTGTTGGCCGGGGCACTCGTCATGGCGGCGGCTCTGGCGGCTACGCGGTATCGTCGTCTCTATGAGGCCGTGATTCTCAAGGCTCTCGGCGCGACCCGTGCGTTAATTGCCCGGTCGTTTGCAGCGGAATATGCTGTGCTGGGATGCGTGGCGGGGGTAATTGGCGTCTTCCTGGCCAGCCTCTTTTCATGGGCGATTCTGCGCTATATTCTGGAGTTGCCCTGGTCGCTGGAGCCGTCGCTGCTGGGCATCGGGCTGGGCTGCACCGTGTTGCTCACCCTGGTCGTGGGATTCCTCAGCACCTATCGCCTGCTCGGGCAGCCTCCGCTGACTGTGCTTCGGCACGAGTGACAGCCGGCTTGATGAGGCCGGCCGTTCCTACTACGTTCCTGTGCGTGCCAGCACCGCGCGAATGGCGTCGCGGTCGCGTTCTCGGAATCGCACGGCGATGTGCAACTGCTCCAGGTACTGCTCCAGAGTCTTACCGCCCAGGTCGATCTTCCGGGATGTGAAGAACGCTCTGACGTCTTGCTCCAATTCAGGAGTCGAAAGACCGGTGATCCCTCCGCACATGCGGCGCAGGCCGCTCTTGGGAAACTGCCGGTCCATTCGTTCCCAATTGGTCTTCACGAACTCCCAGGCTTTTTCGCGAATGTACACATTGTGCAGCAGGCTGCTGACGAGGAAAGGTGCATCTTGGGTGCGGATCTCGTCGGTCAGAGTTTTCGCCAGGGTGCGCTCCAGCAGTTCGGGTATCCGGAAGGCCGCGAGTGAAAAGAGATAGCGGCGCTCTTCCTGCGGGGTGGAGGCCTTGTGGAAGCGGTTGAGAAATTCCTCGTAGCGAGTTTCATCGCCTGTGAAGGCCAGGATGGAAACGAGCGCCGGGATCACATTGGGATCGATGGGTCGAGTCTGCTGCTGCAGAGCGGTGTAGGCGTCCAGCGCCTGGGCTTGCACCGTCTGGTCGCGACCCAATGTGCCCAAGGCGCGAATCACGTCACCGCGCAGTTCTTTCACAAGATCGCGTTCATCGGCATGCGGCGTCCATCCCAGATCCTGGAATGTCGGGGCGAGACGATCGCGCACAAAGGCGGCCAACAGCGGTCGATCCTGCTCACTCAGCAGGTGATTCATGGTGGAGAATGAGCCTAGCATCACGGCCCAGACATGCGGATCCTGTTCGCCACGGAAATGTTCAGTCAAACTGAGATAGTCGGCGGGCGACACCATGCCGGCGATGGTTGAGGCCCACGTGTCGTTCAGGAGATTAAACCGTTCCACGGGAGCCAGGGTCTGGAGGCCGGTCTGTTGCAGACCGTTAAGGAGCTCTGTGCTGTATCGAATGCGGTAGAATCCGTGTCCGCCCTCGTTCGCCAGTACCGATGTCCAATCCTTCGGCAACGGGATACGGTTCTCCCGATCGCTGAGCAGCACGCGCCGGGTTTCAGCGCCCCGCGCGGTGTGGATGCGCAACTGAATCGGAACCTGCCAGAGTTGCGCAGGTCCCCCGGACGATGCCGCCACAGAGCTTTCGGCGTAAGTGAAGCGACGTTGTGTGAGTGTCAGGATGGAGGAAGAGTCGACAGCGAGCGAGAGCAAGGGATATCCCGGCGAGAAAATCCATTCGTTCATAAGTGCCGGAACATTCTGTTGCGACGCCTGTGCGAGCGAGACCCACAGGTCGGTGGTCTCTGCGTTCCCGTAGGCATGCGTCGTCAGATAGTGGCGAACGCCGTCTCTGAACACCGTCGGACCGATATGCTGTTCCAGCATGCGCAGGACGGAGGCTCCCTTTTCATAGGTCAGCACGTCGAACATGGCTTCGGCTTCTTTGGGCGCGCGCACGGGGAACTCAATGGGCCTGGTGCTCAGCAGGCCGTCCACCGACAGGGCGGCGGCGCGTGAGACGCCAAAGGCCGTCCAGCGTTCCCATTCCGGTTTCCAGGCATCGACCACCAGCATTTCCATGAAGGTGGCGAAGGCTTCGTTGAGCCAGAGCCCGTTCCACCAGGCCATGGTTACGAGGTCGCCGAACCACATGTGGGCATTCTCGTGCGCGACCACATCCGCAATTCGTCCCTGCTCCGCATGTGTGGCTGTGCGCTGGTCCAGCAGCAAGGCCGTTTCACGGAACGTGATCGCGCCGAGATTTTCCATCGCTCCGGAGGCGAAGTCGGGGATGGCGATGAGATCCAGCTTGTCGCCCGGATAGGGGATACCGTAGTAGTCGGCGAGAAAATTAAGCGAGTACACGGCGATGTCCTGACCGAACGGAGTCAGGTGCTGTTTGCCGGGCACGGACCAGAGGCGGACGGGGGTGCCCTGGGCCATGGTCGGAGCAGTGGCTTCGAGTTTCCCGACAATGAAGGCCACGAGATATGTAGACATCTTTATGGATTCCGCAAAGCGCAGCACTCGCTTTCCACCCTCTAGGCGGTCATCTACAATCTTGGTATTCGAGATGGCGGTCAGTGCGGGATCGATCGCCAGGGTGACGGCGAAAACGGCCTTGAATTGGGGTTCATCCCAGCAGGGGAAGGCCCGTCGCGCATCGGTCGCCTCAAACTGAGTCGCGGCCAGGCTGTGCGCGATGCCCTGCTCATCCTTGTAACTGCTGCGATAGAAGCCGCGCAATTTGTCATTCAGTGTGCCGCGAAACGCCAGGCTTAATTTCCAGGCACCGGGCTGAATGGCCGAGGGGAAAGTGATGTGACATCGCTGGTGCTCCTCATCCATCCGCACGGTCCCGGTGCGCGGCGGCGTCCCTTCACCGGACACTGTCGCCGTCGCGACCTCCAATTCGGTCGCATTCAGGAGGATCTCAGTAGTCGGTTCGGTCACCGTCAGTGTGACGACCTCGTGGCCTGTGAATGAGTGCGCCTGGAGGTCGGGCTCGATACGCAAGTCGTAATGAGACGGGATGACATGGCGCGGGAGTCTGTATGGATCGTGAGTCGTCATAGATGAACCCATGGTGTGTTTCTTCGACTGTCGATAGTTGCGCGGTGGATTCGGACGGCTCCAGGCGGCGGGCACGAAGAACAATGAGGTTGCGCCGTGCCAGACTCCCAACCACACCACTGCTTTGGTGAGGACTCGTGTGGCCAGTAGCGCCGCATGTCGTCGAGTCACGGGAGGGTCGGCCTGGTCGCCCTTCATGACTCCGCTGCAAGGGTGACGTCGGCACCCTGTGCATGGCCGACGATCAGGATGCTGGTCCGTCCAATGAACAGTCCGGTTTCAACGATGCCGGGGATCTGGTTGAGTGCTATTTCGAGGGTGGCCGGATCGTTGATGTTCGGCATGTGCAGGTCGAGGATCACGTGGCCCGCTTCGGTCTGGAACACGATGCCGTTGCGCTCGCGCAACACGGCTGTGCCCCCTGATGCTTGTTCGATGTTCCGTGCCGTGCTGCCCCATCCGAACGGCACGACTTCGATCGGCAACGGGAAACTGCCGCCGAGCGCGGGCACAAGTTTCGTGTGGTCGACCATCACAATAAAGCGCTTGGCTGCGGCCGCCACAATTTTTTCCTTGAGCAACGCGCCTCCGCCGCCTTTCACGAGGTTCAAGGCGGGATCGACCTGGTCGGCTCCGTCGATGGCCACATCGATCATCCATGCGTTGTCGGATTCGATGAGGGGAATGCCGGACTGTCTGGCCAGAGCCGCTGTGTCGTGGGACGTCGGTACGGCGTGGATCCGGAGCCCTGCGCGCACGCGTTCGCCGAGAGCGATGATCAGATGCTTCGAGGTACTGCCGGTCCCCAACCCGACGACCATGCCGTCGCGTACATATTCGGCGGCTTTCAGCGCCGCCCGTTGCTTTTCGGAGTCGAGATCAGATGATGGTTTCATGATGGATGGTGTCACGCTGAGGTCGATGATGTGAGTTGTGCCGCCATCGATGCGGCGCCGAGCAGGGCGGTTTTGTCGTTCATCACGACCTTCACCGGAATCTGGCTCATGATCCGTTTGTAACGGCCTTTGTTTGTGAACCCGCGCATGAAGGAGCCGTCCTGCAGCTTCTTCAGCAATTTTGGCGCAATCCCGCCGGCGACATAGACTCCGTCGAGTGTGAGCGCCTTGAGCGCCAGGTTGCCGGCTTCTGCGCCATAGATGGACGCAAATAAATCTAGGGCCTGCGTGGCGATTTCTGCTTGCCCCTTAAGGCCGGCTTCGGCAATCTCGGCGGCCGGATTTCCTGCCTTGATCTTTTCCGCCAACCAGGTCGGCTCATTTTTCTTGGTGTCGCGCAAATATTCGTAAATGGCATGGAGGCCCGGCCCGGATACGATGCGTTCGTAACTCACGTGTAGGTAGCTCCCACGCAGATGGCGAAGCAAGTCGATTTCGCTGTCGCTGTTCGGGGCGAAGTCCGTATGCCCGCCTTCCGACGGCATGGGGCGGTAGCGAGTGCCATCCCAATAGAGAATGCATTCACCGAGCCCGGTACCGGCCGCGATCAAGGCGAGGGCCTGTTTTTTCTTCGGCGGGGCGCCGGCGTTCAATACCACGATTTCATCGCGATTCAGGAGGATCAGGCCATGGGCCGTTGCTTCGAGGTCGTTGAGTAGGCGCACCTGGGGGATGGCGAATCGTTCCGCGAGTGTCGCTCCATCGATGACCCAGGGAAGATTGGTGGTGCGACAACGGTTACCGATCACCGGCCCTGCCACGCCGAAGCAGGCCGCCGTTAATGTGATGGGCTCTGGGGGAAGCTCCGGTGCCTCCGTGGTTCCTTCTGCCGGCGCCTCGACGGGCTCGTCTCCCAGCTCGTCTTCTGCCGGTGGCTTGGGCAACGGTGCACTGAGAAATTCTTCAATGATTTCTTCGAGGGTCTTATAGTCCGCGCTGTGGAAACTATCCTCCCGCACCGGTTCGACTCGTTCAGTCGTCCAGTCGTAGAGCGCCAGATTGGTTTTTGTGCCTCCGATATCGCCTGCCAGGATCATGGTGCCTCTTGCGATGACTCATCGTCTGTTGTTGCGGTCAATTCGGATGCCGCGGCGCGGTCAAGATACCACAACAGCCGTCCGGGATCAGGCCGAACCAAGGCTGCGGGATACGGGCCGGGATCACCGGGCCGTTGCTCCAGTACGCGTCGCACGACCGCGGCTTTGTTCCTTCCGGCGACGAGGAACAGTACCACACTCGCGTGATTGATCACACCTAGGGTGAGAGTCACCCGTGCCCGCGTTCCTTGGGGAGAAGTGCTGGGAACCACCCAACGAGTCTGTTCGGTCAGTGATGCAGTGCCGGGGAAGAGTGAGGCGGTGTGGCCATCGTCGCCCATGCCCAGGAGGATAAGGTCCAATTGCGGCCATTGCCCGTGGACCGCTGCAGTGAGGTGCCGCAGGGAGGTTTCGTATTGAGCTGCCGCGGTTTCAGGCGGGTCTTCGCCGCGCATCCTGTGAATCTGTGCTGAGGGGATGTGCAACGGGCTGAACAACATGGCGTCCGCCATGGCGAAATTGCTGTCGGCATGCGTAGGCGGCACGCTGCGCTCGTCGCCGAACAGAAAGTGCACCTTGCTCCAGTCGAGTTGCTGTGCGTATTCCTCGCTGGCCAGGATCGAATACAGTGTCTTCGGAGTTGAGCCGCCCGAGAGAGCCACGAGGAAACGGTTCCGCTCCGCGATCGCCTGCCTGCCCACGTCCAGGAAGAGACCTGCAGCGGCACGGGTCAGTTCCTGGGCGTCAGTGAAGCGGTGGATTGCTGGAGCCTGGGACATGTCAACGGTGAGTGCGACGTTTGGGCAGAGGACGTTTTTTTGCCGCGGGTTTACGACGACCGGCTCTGGTCGGTGTGAGCATGACAATGAGGCTTCGGATGGTGCGCACGGGATTGGGTCCGAGGGCGATGCGGACGGCCGGTCGTTGATGTGTCTGCAGTGATTGAAGATCCCCGACGGCTTGCGCCTGTGCCAGCGTGCCGAACGAATAGAACTTTCCGGGGACCGGAACGTCGGGTTTCATGCTGTCCACGAATTCTAGGAACAGGCCGCTGTTCGGACCACCTTTGTGGAGTTGCCCAGTGGAATGCAGATACCGGGGACCATAGCCCGCCGTGGTGGCGATGTGGTGGCGCCGCATGACCGCCTTGCGCAACGCTCGTATCGAGGCGTCCAGCTGAGGGCTGGGAGTCGTGTACGCCAGAATGGCCAGGTATCGATGTGGCGCCGCCTGTTCGAGTAATTGAGTCAGTGCCTGCTTGGGCGTGAGCATCGGCAGTGAGGGGAATCGTCCCTGCGTTTCAACCTCTTTTAGCACGCGTCCTGTGTTGTCTTTGCTCTCCTGCACGTTCGGCTGATCGAACGGATGGATGCCGAGTGCCTGTCCTGCGACCGCGGTGGCGAACTCCCAACGGAAGAACTCCCCGCCGAGGTCGTAGCGATCCGCCAGGTTCAATCGAAATACCGGATGCCCGGCCCGTTGCAGCGCGATGATGGATCGATCCAGCGCGGCATTGCGGTCGCCTTTGAGTCGAAGCGCGACGAAGAGTCGATCGGCTCCATAGGCGGTCGGGGAGGCGAGGGGCTCACCTGCCACGGGGACGATTCCGGTTCCCTCCTTCCCGGTACTTTCGGCCAGGAGTTGTTCCACCCAGAGTCCAAATGAATTGAGTGCGGGGGAGGTCAGCAGCGTGACCTTGTCCCGTCCTGCCATGGCCATCGCGGCCATCATCCCTCCCAGGGCTGCTCCCGGATTGTCTTTTGGGTGAGTGGTGTGTCGGCAGGCCTCACGCATGGCGAGCGCCCGGCTTAGGAGTTTGCTCACGTCGAGTCCCAGCAGTGCGGCGGGCACCAGACCAAAGTAGGAGAGGACGGAGTATCGTCCGCCGATGTCCGGTTGATTGGTGAACGTGCGCCAAAACCCGCGCTCGCGCGCCAGCTGTTCGAGTCCGGTGCCGGGATCCGTGATGGCGACAAACTGGGCTCCACCGCGATTGCCTTTGGTCCGCCGGACAAGTTCCCAGAAGTGAGCGAAGAGTGACATCACCTCGATAGTTCCCCCGGACTTGCTGGCCACGAGAAAGAGAGTTCGCGCCGGTTGAATCGCTTTCGTCACCTGACGGACCCAGCCCGGGACTGTGGAGTCCAGTACCCAGAGTTTGGGGGACCCTTTGGCCGAACCAAATGTGCAGCGGAGGACTTCGGGCCCCAAGCTGCTTCCACCCATTCCGAGAAGGACGACGTCCGTAATGCGAGCTTCCCGGGCAGCCTGCGCGAAGCTCCGTAACTCGGCGAGCCCGTCCTGCATATGGTCGAGCACCGTCAGCCAGCCCAGCCGATTTTCGATTTCAGTCGGACTGGGCTTCCAGAGGGTATGGTCTCGTGTCCAGATACGCTCGATCGTATGGCTGCTCGCCAGGTCGTCTAGCGTTTTGCTGATGGTCGGGTTGTCGAGCAGGAGCGATGCAGTAGGATGGGTCGGCATAACACGCTCTCTTCCGTTAGCGGAGGAACGAATCGATGGACCTCGGCTCAATCGTATCTTAGGTTCGAGCGTGGGAAAAGGCAAACGAGGACAGATCGAAAGTTGCGTCGGCCTGTGGCAGATGGTGGAGCGCTGGATTACGGTGCAGTGGAAGGAATCGTGCGGAGGGATGGGTGTTTAGGTTTCTTCTTCCTGATCGCCTAAATCGGCCAATACGAGAGAAATCGAATTTTGCGATTCCAGTGCGCCGACGATGGTGACAGGCGTTCCAACAGAAACGTGATCAAAGAGCACAGCAATCTGCGGATTATCGAGGAGGATGCTGCCGTACGGTTGATCTGTGATGCCTTGTGCAATGCCATGGAGTTGGATCAGTCCGGGCATATGCTGGCTCTTGGGAATCAACCCTGATTGTTGTGCTTCCTCAAAGCGGCGTCGATCGTCGGCATTGGGATAGTCGAGAATCAGGGCGCGGAAATACGGGGTTTGTCCCGACCCGCGTTTGCGGTGGATGCGATATTCGCCTTCGGGCGTCGCGCCGTCGCCGTAGTGCTGTTTTGCCCGGATGCCTCTCGACCCCAAGCGGATCGGATAGGTCAATATTTTTCGGCCGTTCTTGTAGAGGGACAGCACGCGGTCGGCCTTGCTGATGACAATGGCTTGCGCACGATGGGTACGCGACCACTCAATGGTTCGTTGGGCTGATTCTCGCCAGGCTGCAATGAGGTCGTCATCGGCATATCGGCCTAACTCGTTTGCCAGCAAGGCGGTTTGGGTGAGAAGAATCTTTCCTGCACGATCTGAAGCCTGGATGGCATGGTCGAACTGTCCCTGTTCGATGAACAGGCGAGCTTGTCGGACCAGCAGTTCGGTTTCAACCGGATGTTCGCCGAGTACCACACGGCTGCCGATATCTCCTACGCGGGTGTTCAAGAGGCGGAGCCGTTGCTCGACCTTGGCGAGTTTTGTTTCGGCGGCGGTGCGTTGCGCTTGGAGGCGCGTGTTCACGTCGGCCACGAGCTGCGACCCTTCGACTTGCAGGCTTTCCAGGTCGGTCTCCAGCTCATTTTCTTCCCACGGCCAACGGACGATATTTTCCTCGGATTGAATGCGGGCTCGTAAAGAGATCCATTGGCGGGAGAATTTTGAATAGGCTTTGGGGCTGATGTCGGATGCCCGGAGCGTGACGAGGTCGCGGTCGATGCTCTCAATGGCTTCGACCAGCTCGTCGGGGACCGTTTCGATGCACCCGCCCAGGCTCATTGCCAGGAGTCCGGCAAGGGCTAGACTGCAAAAGGTGCGGTAAATGTGGGGCAGGCGTCTCATCGTTTCATTCTATCTCGCAGGGAGCGTTTCTCGCGAGCTCTTCTCGTTTTTGTCACTGGCACGTGCGGGCCAGCATGGCCATTTCAGAATGCGTACATCTGGTTTCTGCTGGGGCATCCGCAGGCCGCTAGGAATACCTTCAATCCGTTGCGGCCCACGACTCCGGCCTCTACTAACGCAAGCTGGATGCCAGGGGGGAGATTGTTGCGGACTGGAACGATTAGCTTTCGAGAACAATTAGTTAGATCAATGCGGCAAGACGCTCCCTCTGCCTGTTTCTGTGGCATGTTTGTCACAGTCGGGCAAGAGTGCCTCAAGAGTTCGAGGTTGCGTAGCGATCGCGCGGTCAGAAACCTTTTCCCATTCCAGCTCTGAGTCTCCTTCCGAGCGCCCATGCAGGGCTAATTGAAGCGCGCAGGTTGATTGACACCCTCCTGTCCCGCCCCTATAATGCGGCCTCTTCATTGAAAAATGATCTCTCGACAAGGAGTGCGCAATGTCGTTCACTTTTAAACAACCTTCGAATCTCAAGCGCAAGCGGGAACATGGATTTCGGAAGCGCATGAGCACCAAGAACGGCCGAAAAGTTATCGCTCGTCGCAGAGCCAAAGGCCGCGCTCGTCTCACCGTCTGATTCTTTCCTGCCGCTAGGCAATCTGCAAGTAGGCAACATCCAGGTGGTGGATGGTACACCTGGGGTGGGTCCTGTCGTCTTAGCCTGGTCGTAGAAAAATGCGGCGACGCACAGTCTCGGCACGCGGCCTCTGGCTCTTTAAGGCCTGGTCTGGACTGGTGACCCACAGGCAGGTGTGTTATGTCGGCAGGGCAAAGGGCTGTTCCGTTGTTCTTGAAGCGTAGCCGGGACATCCAGCACATCAAGAAAAACGGCCGACGGGTTTCAACAGGACTATTCAATCTCCAGATTTGTCCGGGCCTGTCCCAGGATGCGATGTTGGGGATTGTGATCGGGCGACGGTTCGGGACAGCCGTGCGTCGGAATCGGGCAAAGCGCCTGTTTCGGGAATTGGGCCGCGCGGTGCACCCGGCATTAGTCCCAGGTCACGCATTTCTCGTGTTTCCGAAACGAGAGTGCCTGAATCTGCCGTTTGCGGAGCTGCAGAACCTATGGCGAGGCACATTACAAAGGCAGCGGTTGGCCCGTTTTGGGGAACCCTCGCTCTGAGGCGGCTGTGCATTGTTCTCTTGATGGTCTATCGAGCCTGTCTGTCCCCATTGCTCGGGCCTGCGTGCCGGTTCCATCCCACGTGTTCCGTGTATGCCCAGGATGCCATCGAGCGGTATGGCGTTCTCAAGGGGCTTCTCATGGCGGGTAGGCGCTTGCTGAGATGTCATCCCTTCCATCCCGGCGGAGTGGACCCGGTACGGTAACCGTCGTGGCAATAACTCTTCAGCTGCTGCTCAGTATATAAATTCCATGGAAAAACGCGTCATCGTCTTCCTCATCGTCTCCCTGGCCGTGATTATCGGTTACGACTATCTGCTCAAGGGCATGGGGCTGTTGCCGCCCTCTGAGCCGGTGCAGGTGGCTACGAATCCAAGCCCTGCAGCCGCGGCAGGCAAGCCTGCGGGGGGGGATTCCGCGAAGGCTGCGAGTGCTGATCCAGTCTCTTCCATGTCTGCTGCGCCCGCTTCTCCCGTCAATGCGACCGGGACAGCAAGCGAGGAGCAGACGGCTGAAGTGGACACGGAACTGTTTCGTGCCAAATTCAGCAATCGCGGCGCCGTGCTCAAATCCTGGGAATTGAAGCGGTACAGCGCGGCTGTCGAGCAGAGCTCGACGCCTGTGCAGCTGGTCTATAGCGGAGGACGGTTCAAAGGGCCGCTGAGCCTGGTGACGGGTGATCAAGCCGTGACCAGCGACCTCGGGTCCGCCCTCTATCAGGTCACCCAGGATCTCACGCACCTGGATAGTGCGCATCCTGTCGCTCACCTCACCTTCCGATACCACGATACCCAGAAGAACGTTGACGTTGAGAAGGAGCTGACCTTTCACCACGACTCCTACGTGGTGGATATTGCGATACGTACTCAAGGGTTGACGACTCCGGTGGATGTGACCCTTGGCACCAATTTCGGCATCGTGGAGTGGGGCGAAGGTTTCATCGGGCTCATGGGGTCGGCGTCATTGGTCGACGACAAGGTGTTGAAGGAAACGCCGGACGGCGAGGCTGAACGCAAAGGCGACGTGAAGTGGTCGGCCATTCAGGATAAGTATTTCTTAAGTGTGTTGATGCCGCAGAAGGCTTCGGCTGCCCTCGCGAAGAAGGAAGGGGACAAGCTGGTGTCGGCCGGTGTCCGCTTCGCCACGCCCGGGAACGGGGCAACGATGGCGATGCAACTCTACGCCGGACCCAAAGAGTACGACACGCTGAAACGCTTAAACGTCGGGCTGGAAGATACGATCGATTTCGGCTGGTTTGTATTTGGGAGTTGGGGGTTGGTCAAGGCGGTGGCCAAGCCGATTTTCTATGTGCTGCGATTCCTCTACGAATTTACGCACAACTACGGGATCACGATCATTCTCTTGACCATGTTGATCAAGCTGATGTTCGTGCCGTTGCAGTACAAGAGCTACAAGTCCATGAAGCAGATGCAGGTCATTCAGCCGAAAGTGCTGGCCCTGCAGACGAAGTTCAAGGACGATCGTGAGCGGCTGAACAAGGAACTGATCAAGCTCTATAAAGATCATCGGGTGAATCCGGTCGGCGGCTGTCTGCCCATGGTGCTGCAGATGCCGGTCTTCGTGGCGCTGTTCAATATTCTGTATATGACGATCGATCTTCGGCAGGCCCCGTTCATGCTCTGGATCAAAGACCTGTCCGTGCAGGATCCCTACTACGTGCTGCCGATCGTCATGGGCGCCACCATGGTCATTCAGCAAAAGATCACTCCGACCACGATGGATCCGACTCAGGCGAAGATCATGCTGTTTCTGCCGGTGTTCATGACGTTCCTGTTCGTGAACTTCCCCGCCGGATTGGTACTCTATTGGCTGACGAACAATACGCTCACGATCACCCAGCAGGTGGTGACCGAGCGGCTGTTCGGGAAGAAGTGGCAAGTGGCTGCGGCGGACGCCGGTGCTGTCACCGTCGACGAACCGAAAGAGCAGAAGAGCAGCGGCAAGCGACGCAACAGTCCATCCGAGTAATTCCACACGATTGGGTGCGTCATGCATGGCGCGCTGGACGATACGATCTGTGCTATCGCCACCCCTCCCGGCGAAGGGGGAATCGGGGTCGTCCGCATCAGCGGGCTCCAAGCCCTTGATGTCGCCTCTCAAGTCGTCCGTCTTCGGTCAGGCAAATCCCTTCACCAACTTCGAACTCATGTCATGGCGCTGGCGGACGTAGGCTCCCTCGGCGCACTCCAAACCGCTCCTCGCGGGACGGAATCACGTCCGCATGCGGTGCTCGATGAAGCGCTCGTAGTCGTGATGAGGGGGCCGCATTCGTATACGGGCGAAGATGTCGTCGAGGTGCAGTGCCATGGGGGGCCGGTCGTGCTGGATCAGCTGTGTCGGGGCTTGATATCCGCAGGGGCCAGGCTGGCTGAACCGGGGGAGTTTACTAAGCGCGCGTTCCTCAATGGCCGACTGGATCTGGCGCAGGCCGAGGCCGTGCTCGATACGATTCGCGCGAAGACTGCGCGTAGCCTGGCGATTGCACAATCGCAACGGCGCGGCGAGTTGTCGCGTGAAGTGGAGGAGACGCGGTCGGCTTTAGTCGTGGCCTTGGCGCATATCGAGGCCGCGCTGGATTTTGCGGAAGAGGATATTGCATTCGTTCGGCAGGACGAACTTCTGCGGCTCCTTGATGAGACCTTGAGCAAGCTGCGGGGTCTGGTTCAGTCCGGTCAGGAAGGACGGATCTGGAGAGAAGGCGCCGCAGTGGCGATTCTCGGACGTCCAAACGTCGGCAAGTCGAGTTTGATGAATGCCCTGTTACGGAGCGACCGCGCGATCGTCACGCCGATTCCCGGTACGACGCGGGATATGTTGGAAGAGGTCGTCAGTATCCATGGCATTCCGGTCCGACTCTTCGACACGGCCGGCATCCGCGCAACGGATGACCCCGTCGAAGCCGAAGGCATTCGTCGGAGCCACCTCGCATGGGAAGACGCGGATTTGGCGCTGATTCTTCTGGACGGCTCGCAACCGTTGCTGGAGAGCGATCGGCTGTTGCTTCGTCGTCAGGAGGCCGCGCAGGCGTTGTTGGTCGTGAATAAGTGCGATCTGCCATCTCGGATCTCGAAAGAAGACCTTATCCGCGTCTGTCCCGTGAACGCCGGTGTGCTCGATATCTCTGCGAAAATGCAGATTGGACTGGATGGATTGCGAGATGCGATCAGCAGCCGATTGATGCCGAGGGGTTTAGAGTCCCGGGAAGGGGTCCTTGTGACCAATCTTCGGCATGCCGCTGCTTTCGCGCGCGCGTTGCAGGGGGTGGAGCAGGCCAGACAGTCGGCCGAGGCAGGGATGGCGGGAGAATTAGTTGCGATGGATCTTCGTATCGCTGCCGACGCCCTGGGTGAAATTACCGGGGCTATCACGACCGACGAAATTCTGGAGCGCATTTTCGCTGAGTTTTGCATCGGGAAATGAAAGGACTCTTGTCGTGAGTGAACAGTGTGACGTCATCGTCGTCGGGGGAGGCCATGCCGGGTGTGAAGCGGCTCTGGCCGCAGCCCGCATGGGGGCGCGCACGATCCTGCTCACGATGGATCCGGACCGGATCGCTCAGATGTCCTGCAACCCTGCGATCGGCGGCATTGCCAAGGGACATCTCGTCAAGGAGATCGATGCGTTAGGCGGAGAAATGGGGCGGAATACCGACCAGGCCGGCATCCAGTTTCGGATGATCAACACCAGCAAGGGTCCGGCGGTCCGTGCCTTGCGCGCGCAATGCGATAAGAAGGTCTATCGCGAAGTCATGCAGCGCACGCTCCGTGCGCAGCCGGCACTTGAGATCAGGGGCGGGACGGTTGATCGCATTCTTACCAGCGCGGGGGCGGTCACCGGGATCGTAACGGATGCGGGCACGCCTATTCATGCGCGGGCAGTCGTGCTCACGTCGGGCACTTTTCTGAAGGGGTTGATCCATATCGGTCTCAACCATTTTCCAGCCGGTCGCGCTGGGGAGGCCTCCGCGGAGCACCTCTCCGATTGCATGCGTGATTTTGGTTTCGAGGTTGGTCGGCTGAAGACGGGAACTCCGCCCCGCCTCGATCGGGATTCTATCGATTTTTCTGTGATGGAGCTGCAGCCAGGAGATGATCCTCCACCGCCGTTTTCTTACCGCACGCAACGCGTGTCTTTGCCTCAGGTGCCCTGTCACTTAACGTACACGAACTCGCAAACGCATGATATTATTGCTAAAAATATAGATAGATCACCGTTATTCAGTGGAGTGATCGATTCTGTCGGTCCCCGGTATTGCCCGTCGATCGAGGATAAGGTCGTGAGATTTGCCGACAAAGATCGACATCAAATCTTTATCGAGCCGGAAGGGTTGGATACCAACGAATTTTACCCGAATGGTATCTCAACCAGTCTTCCGGTCGATGTGCAGGCAGCGATCTTGAAAACCATTCCCGGGCTTGAGCGGGCCAGGATGCTGAAGCCTGGGTACGCGGTTGAGTACGATTATTTTCCTCCCCGCCAGCTTCACAATTCACTGGAGACCAAATTGGTTGCCGGCCTCTACCACGCCGGCCAAATCAACGGGACTTCCGGGTATGAAGAGGCGGGGGCCCAGGGAATTATGGCCGGCATCAACGCAGCCTTGAAACTGCGTGCTGAAGAGCCGCTCGTGCTGAATCGATCGCAGGCCTATATTGGTGTGTTAATTGATGATTTGATTACGAAAGATGCCAGAGAGCCCTACCGGATGTTTACGTCTCGCGCGGAGTACCGTCTATTACTCCGCCATGACAATGCGGATCTTCGCCTGATGGATATCGGGCACCGCATCGGATTGGTGTCTGATGAGGTGCACGGGAAGCTGGAGGCGAAACGGTCCGCAATTGAACGGGAAGTTCAGCGACTCAAGGAAACCAGGCCGAAAATAACCTCTGATGTGAAGCGGCTCATGGAGGATGCGGAGATAGGAGCTGTGGCTCCGACGCAATCGTTGGCTGAGATTCTCAGGCGTCAGGAAATGACGTACGAAAAAATCGTCTCCGTATTCGGTGGCGCTGATATTGACGATCCTGATATTGCAGAAGCGATTCAGCTCGAAGTGAAATACGAGGGATATATTAAGCGGCAGCTGCAGCAGATTCAGCGATCGGAGAAGCTAGAGCACCGAGCGATCCCGGATCAGTTTGATTATGACGGAATTGCCGGTTTCTCAAGCGAAGTCAGGGAGAAGCTCAAGCGGGTGAGGCCTGCATCGGTTGGGCAGGCTTCGCGTATTTCCGGTGTGACGCCTGCCGCTATTTCACTTCTGTTGGTTGCAATCGAGAGACATCGTCGGCAACCATCGGCATGAAATGGTGTGCTGGATTGCCGAAATAGATTCTCGTCAGCCACTCTGCTTCTAATAAGGAAGAACTTCCTTGACCCTGTTGGTTCTTTTCGCGTAAGTGTTCCACGTGGAACACGACGAGCTACAGTTCAAAAAATCTCTTCAGTCTCTTGCGGCAGATCTCTCCATCTCCATTCCTGATTCCTCTATTCCTTATTTCTGTCGTTACCTCAGCGAGTTGAAAAAGTGGAACAGGGGCATCAATCTCACGGCCATCGACGATGATCGAGAGATCCTGGTGAAGCATGTTATTGACTCAGTCTATGGGCTCAAAGTCATTGATATTAATCGTGAAATAGAGTTGCTTGATGTTGGATCCGGTGCTGGATTTCCGGCACTTCCCCTCAAATTTGTACGGCCTCAGCTGTCCGTTGAATTGCTTGAGTCGAGCGAAAAGAAGGGGGCGTTTTTGCGGTATGTCGTGGGATCGCTTGGTCTGCCGAGCGTGACGGTAGCAACGGCCAAACTAGAAGATTATGCCAATCGAGGCCAGGCTCAGGAACGATTTGATTACATCGTCGTGAGAGCCTTTAAGGTGGATGAGTGTGGATTGGCGCTGGCGACTCTTCTGAAACCTGACGGAAAACTAGTTCTATATCGTGCAGAGAAGGTCGGGCGAAGTTTTGGACTCGCCGGCCTTGCTTTGATCAAGGAAGTCGAGTATGAGCTTCCTGCTCAGTACGGGCATCGAGTGCTGTCGGTATTTTCAAAGTCATCGGGATGAAATGGTGTTCCACGTGGAACAGTGGGGCGCACATCTCTTTGTTTGGGTAGATAGGGGAATTACATGGCTCGAATCATTGCTGTTGCAAATCAAAAGGGTGGAGTAGGCAAAACGACCACTTCTGTGAACCTTGCCGCAGCGCTGGCAATCGAAGGGGCATCGGTTCTCCTCGTCGATATTGATCCTCAGGGAAACGCAACGAGCGGGCTTGGTGTAGACGCCATGTCGCTCACGAAGACGATCTACAATGCGTTGATTAGTAAAGACACTATCGAGTCTCTGACCATGCAGACCGGAGTGAACGGGTTGTCGATTGTCCCGGCGAATTCCCACCTCGCCGGTGCAGAGGTCGAGTTGGTAAATATGGAGGACCGTGAGCAGCGCCTCAAGGAGGCCCTGGCTGAGGTGTCTGACCGCTACGACACCATTCTGCTGGATTGTCCACCGGCCCTGGGCCTTCTGACCATCAACGCGATGGTCGCGGCGCACTCGGTGCTGATCCCGGTGCAATGTGAATACTATGCGATGGAAGGCCTCGGTCGGCTGATGGAGAGTATTCAACGTCTCCGGCAATCGCTGAACCCTGGATTGGAAATCGAGGGCATTGTGCTCACGATGTACGATGCGCGTAATTCGCTTGCCCGCCAAGTGGTCGAGCAGATCCGTGGGCATTTCGGAGACAGTGTGTATCGGACGATGATTCCACGCAACGTGACGTTGGCCGAGGCGCCGAGCTACGGTCGCCCGGCGTTGTTGTACAACATGGCATCAGCCGGTGCCCAAGCCTATCTATCTCTAGCCAAGGAGTTTGTGGTCCATGGAGAAAAAAGCCCTCGGTAGAGGTCTTGACGCGCTGCTGCCGACCGGCCGGACAACCGCGGAGCCGGAGCGTGGTGACGTCCAGGAGTTGCGGCTCGAAGCGATCGTCCCAAACCGCTTTCAGCCACGGCAACAATTCTCCGAGGTCGAACTGGCCGAGTTGACCGCCTCGTTGAAGCAAAATGGCTTGTTGCAACCGATTCTGGTGCGACGAAAAGGTGATGGTATCTATGAGTTGATTGCCGGAGAGAGACGCTTAAGAGCGGCTAAGCTAGCGGGAATGCAGAAGATTCATGCTCTCGTGCGAAATGTGTCCGATCAGGAGTCGATGGTGCTGGCCTTGGTGGAGAACCTCCAGCGGGACGACCTGAATCCCATGGAGACCGCGCGGGCGTACCAACGAATGTTGAATGAATTCGGACTTACCCAGGAGGCGATCGCTCAGAAAGTGGCGTGCGACCGGTCGTCCGTGGCGAACCTGCTGCGATTGATGTCGCTGCCCTCCGAGGTGCAGCACATGATCGAATCCGATCAACTCTCTACAGGCCATGCCAAGGTTATTCTCGGTCTGATGACACCGGCCGCGCAGATCAGTTTGGCGGCACAGATCGTCAGCGGGCAATTGTCCGTCCGCGAAGCGGAGCGATTGGTGCAGGAGCATGCGGAAGCGAGAAAGCCGGGGAAGCGTCCGGTTCGTGCGCCATTACGATCGGATCTTGAAGAGCGATTACAGAAACGTCTGGGGACCCGAGTGGATGTTCAGAAGGGGCGGCGCGGCGGCAAGATCGTCATCCATTATTTTTCGCCGGAAGAATTGGACGGCGTCGTCGAGCGGCTGCTCGATTGATGGCAGATGTGTTTTAGGAGAGATTTTCTGCTCGCTGCGAGAGTAAAATGTCGGCGATTTTCACCGGACACTAAATGGGGACACTCTTAGTGGTGACCGTCCGGTAGGTAATTGAAAGCCTGCCGGTCCGATTCATGGACGACGTTGTAACAGGTGGGAGGTGTAACAAATGGCGTGGATTAATAAGGACAAGCAGGACGGGAAGCGTCAGGCAGGACAAAGCGAGGGAACTGAAATGGAAAATTTGGAATCTACGGCACCGCGCGAGGGAAACGAAGAGATCAATGCCTTTGTCGGAAAAGGTGTCAGCTTCAAGGGTGTCATTTCCTATAACGGCACCGTCCGCATCGATGGCAATCTGGATGGAGAGATTCATACCGAAGGAGTGTTGCTGGTCGGTGAGGATGCGGTTCTGACGGCGAAGATCACGGCCGGTACCGTGGTGTGCAAAGGGAAGATCACCGGCGACATCAGCGCCCGGGAGAAGGTGAAGTTGCGCGCGCCTGCCGTGGTGAATGCCGGCGTGAAGGCGCCGCTGTTGGCCATGGAAGAAGGGGTGGTCTTCAACGGCACGTTGGAGATGAGCCAGTCGGGAACGCGCGAGCCGCAGGGGCAGGGATCCACGCGCGGACAGGGCGTCAAGTTGGTCAACGGATAACTCGGCTCAACGACGAATTTGTTGGACAGGGTCTGGCTTGCCTTGTAAGCAAGAGGTAGGCATAGCAAGGTTCCATTCAGCCTGCGCCCCGGTCTCTAGGATGTGTGGGGTGTGTGAAGGAGGACGCCGATGTGGGGTGAGACCAAAAAGCAGCCGGTCGCGGAAGACGATAAATTTACCTTTCTCGGCAAGGGGACCAGCTTTAAGGGCATTGTTACGTTTGATGGCACCGTCCGAATCGATGGCCGTGTCGAGGGGGAAGTGCATACGGGCGGGGCGGTGATCGTCGGAGAAAGCGCCGTCATCAAGGGCGTGATTGCTGCCGGGTCCGTCTCGATCAGCGGACGTGTGAAGGGGTCGGTGACGGCTCTGCAGAAGGTCGAGATTCAAAAGCCGGGCATTCTCATCGGGGATATCCAGAGCCCGGTGATCATGATCGAAGAAGGCGCGCATTTTCACGGCATGAGCAATATGGGCGCCGAAAAGTGGACGGAGGACGAGTCCTCTGAATTCGGTGCTCCGCAGGATCCCGGCGTGCGCGACCTCGTAGCCCATCGCGGCAAAGTCAAAACGCAAGAGCCGTAGGTGCTCGGCGCCTTCTTTCTCCGGTATCATTTATGACACGTCGGACCGTACTGTTAGGTATGAGTGGCGGAGTGGATAGCTCCGTCGCGGCCTCTCTGCTCGTACAGCAGGGGTACGATGTCCATGGCGTCACGCTCCAGGTGTGGGAGCACGAAGACGACCAGGTTGCCGTCTCCAAGCGCTGGGAAGAGCGGGGATGTTGCAAGATCGGCATCGCGAAGTATGTCGCGCAGCGCCTACGTATTCCCTACGAGGTCGTCGATCGACGGGAAGTCTTTCAGCAGGGCGTGATCGATGATTTTGTCGCCGGGTATGCTTCCGGCATCACGCCCAATCCCTGCGTTCGGTGCAACGAGCGGGTAAAATTGCGCTCCCTGTATGCCTTGGCGCAAGAGCGAGGCATGGACTTTGTGGCGACGGGGCACTATGCCCGCGTGCAGCAGATCGATGGACAGTGGTCGCTGCACCGGGCCCTCGATGCGCGCAAGGATCAAAGTTACTTTCTCTATCGGATCAATCCTGCCTGGCTCCCCCAGCTGCTATTTCCGGTCGGCCATATGCAAAAGCGCGATGTGTGGCAAGAGGCTGAATCGCTCGGGTTGCCTGTGGAGGAACTCAAGGAAAGCCAAGAGATTTGTTTCGTGAGCCACGGCGACTATCGAACATTCATCGAGCAGGAAATGCCGGAAGCCAAGAAGCCCGGATCCTTTGTGGGTGTGGATGGCGAGGTCCTCGGGCAGCATGAGGGCATCGCGTTCTATACGCCGGGGCAACGCCGCGGCCTGGGTATTGCCGTGGGGCAGCGGTTGTACGTGCAGAAAGTGGTGCCTGAATCCGGCCAGGTGGTGTTATGTGCGGAAGATCAGCTTGTGCAGTCAGAGTGTCAGGTCGCCGATCTCAGTCTGTTCGATCACGCCCTCGGTCGGCAGCCGGTTGAGGCGGACGTGAAGATTCGTTACGCCACGCCTCCCTGCCCGGCGACCCTTCTGCCGTCTGAAAGCGGCACGCTTCACGTTCGATTTCATCAGCCGCAGCGCGCGCTCAGTCCCGGGCAGTCCGCCGTCTTCTATCATGGCGATCGGGTGCTCGGCGGGGGGATCATTCAGCGGTCATAGCCGTGGGGGTGGTCCAACTTCCTCCTCCGCGTGCACTCATCTAGAAGCTCGGTGTTATGAATGGCAGCGTACATCGGGCGCCACTGGAGCGGGCCTGAGCCCTGTCGTAATCCTTCTTACGTTCTCATCCCACGCATCACTTCTTGACAGTACCCGCGTTTGAATGCTAACTTGGCGCGCTTTTTGTCGTGCCCACCGCACGCAAGCTTCCCGTTTGATCAAAACACGGTTAACCGTAGCGGATAGTCCATTGTGATTAAGACAGCCGTCGCACGTCGATACGCAAAAGCTCTGTTCGAACTTCTTGATACCCCAAGCATCGAGCCCGCCCGCGTGGCGTTGAACGGGCTGGGAGAGGCCTTCACGCAGTCCGCTGCGTTACGCCATGCCATCGCATCTCCTGTGTTCCCGGAAGAAACCAAATTGGGTGCGCTGATTGAATTGGCCACTCGACTCGGATGCCCGCCGGTCGGACAGAGATTTCTCGAACTCTTGGTAAAAAAGAATCGGGTCAGTTTCCTGCCGGACATCGCCAAGGCCTTCGCCAAGCTCGTGGATCAATCCAAGGGGACGCAACAAGTGCTCGTGTCATCCGCGAATACTTTGCCCGCGGCCGAGCAGGATCGGATCACCACCCGATTGCGCGATCTTTTACGGCGCGACGTCGATGTCACCTTCCATACAGAACCTGAACATGTCGCCGGCCTCCACATCCGCCTGGGCAGCACCGTCGTAGACAGCACGGTCCGGGGCCGACTGAGCGCCATGCAGCGTGTGTTGACCAAGGAGTAGCCATGCAGATCAAGGCAGAAGAGATCAGCTCCATCATTAAAGAGAAGATCAAGGGCTTCGATCAACAGGTCGATGTCAGCCAGACCGGTTCCGTCATTCAGGTCGGAGACGGGATCGCGAAAATCTACGGATTAGACGGCGCGATGGCCGGAGAAATGCTCGAGTTCCCGGGGGGCCTGTACGGCATCGCGTTGAACCTCGAAGAAGACAATGTCGGCGCCGTGTTGATGGGTGACGATGTCGGGATCAAGGAAGGCGATCCGGTCAAGCGCACCGGTCGTATTGCGGAAATCCCGGTCGGGGAAGCGTTGATCGGACGGGTGGTGAACGCGATCGGTCAGCCGATCGACGGCAAGGGCCCGATCAACTCCCAACATTCTTCCCGTATCGAAGTCGTGGCACCCGGTGTGAATACGAGACAGTCGGTGCGTGAGCCGCTGCAAACGGGCATCAAGGCCATCGACGCCATGATCCCCATCGGTCGTGGTCAGCGTGAGTTGATCATCGGAGACCGGCAGACCGGAAAGACCGCCATCGCCGTCGATACCATCATCAACCAGAAGGGCCTCGGCGTTTTCTGTATCTACGTCGCCGTCGGTCAGAAGCGTTCGACGGTTGCGCGGGTGGTCAAGACCCTCGAAGAAAATCACGCCATGGAATACACCATGGTCGTGGCGGCGACGGCCAGCGATCCGGCGCCGATGCAGTTCCTGGCCCCCTTCTCCGGCGCCGCGATCGGTGAATATTTCCGCGACAACGGCAAGCATGCGTTGATTGTGTACGACGATTTGTCCAAGCACGCGGTGGCCTATCGTCAGCTGTCCTTGCTGCTGCGCCGTCCGCCGGGCCGTGAAGCCTATCCGGGCGACGTGTTCTATCTGCACTCCCGTTTGCTGGAGCGCGCGGCGAAGTTGAGCGATAAGTTGGGCGGAGGCAGCCTGACGGCCCTTCCGATCATCGAGACGCAAGCCGGCGACGTGTCGGCCTACATTCCGACCAACGTCATTTCGATTACCGATGGACAGATTTACCTGGGCAGCGACTTGTTCTATTCCGGTATTCGTCCCGCGATCAACGTCGGATTGTCGGTGTCCCGTGTCGGCGGATCCGCGCAGATCAAGACGATGAAGCAGGTCGCAGGTACTCTCCGGTTGGATCTCGCGCAATATCGTGAAATGGCCGCCTTCTCCCAGTTCGGGAGCGAACTCGACAAGGCGACCCAGATGCAGCTCGCCCGTGGCGTACGTATGGTGGAATTGCTCAAGCAAGGGCAATACAAGCCGATGCCGGTTGCCGATCAAGTCTTGTCGATTTACGCGGGCGTCAACGGATTCCTGGACGATGTCCCCGTGGACAAGGTGCTGCAATTCGAGGCGGACCTGCTCCATTACGTGGCGCAGAATCACCAGGACATGCGGAAAGATATCGCCACGGTCGGAAAGATCGATGACAAGGTCGGCGGCAAGCTGAAAGAAATCATCACGACCTTTAAGCAGAAAATGGGCTACGGAGCAAAATAGCGATCAGCCTTCGCCTTCAGCATGGAGCTGAGGTCTGATCGCTGACTGCTGAGAGCGTACAAGAATGCCGAGCTTACAATCTCTCCGGCGGAAAATCTCCGCCTTCAAGAATACGCAGAAAATTACCAAGGCCATGAAAATGGTCGCGGCCGCGAAGCTCAAGCGTTCGCAGGATCGCATTTTGGCTGCGAGGCCTTACGCCCATAAAATGCGCGGGGTGCTCAGCAATCTCAGTCAGCGCGTCAACCGTACCTCCCACCCGCTGCTTCAAAAACGCGAGGGGAAGAAAATCGAAATTCTCGTCGTCACGAGCGACCGCGGCTTGTGCGGCGGATTTAACGGCAACATCGTGCGGAAGAGCTCAGAGTTCGTCCGACAGTGCGAGGCGCAGGGGCTTTCGGTCAATCTCAGCCTGATCGGCCGTAAGGGGCGTGACTATTTCCGCCGTCGTGCCTGGCCGATCCGACAGGAGTGGACCGGAATCTTCGATAAGCTGAGCTTCGAACATGCCATCGACATCGGCGGCGACCTGACGGAAAATTTTGTGAAGGGCACGTTTGACGAACTCTACGTCGTCTACAACGAGTTCAAGTCTGCGATCCAACAACGCGTGATCGTCGAGAAACTATTCCCTATCGATGCGGCCGCCGAATTCGGTGCGGCGCCGAGTGCGACCGAGCACTCCGCAGTCGGCGGTAGTTACTTGTATGAGCCGGACGAGGGCGAGCTTCTGAATGTCTTGGTTCCGAAGCATTTTCAGATTCAAGCGTATCGCATCCTTCTGGAGTCGGCGGCGGCGGAGCACGGGGCGCGCATGGCGGCCATGGACGGCGCGACTCGCAATGCAGGGCAGCTCATCAAGAAAGTGACCTTGTATTACAACAAGACTCGCCAGGCGGCCATCACCAAAGAACTCATGGACATCGTGGGCGGCGCAGAAGCCCTGAAATAAAATGTGGAATGAGGAATGCTGCATCACGGTAATGTGCCGGGTGCATCATTGACGACAAGAGGAGCCTTATGAGCACAGGAAAAGTCATTCAAGTCATCGGCCCCGTGGTCGACGTGGAATTTCCCCCCGGTCAATTGCCGAACATCTACAATGCGCTCAAGGTGACGCAGGAAGAGAATAAGGCTGCCGGCAAGCCGGCCGTGCGGATTACGCTCGAAGTCGCATCGCATCTCGGTGAGAACCGCGTCCGCGGCATCGCGATGTCGACGACGGACGGTCTGACTCGCGGCATGGATGTGCAGGATACGGGCGCGCCGATTTCTGTTCCCGTCGGTCGTGAGACCCTGGGACGGCTGATCAACGTGTTGGGTGAGCCGGTCGATGAAAAGGGGCCGATCAAGGCGAAGAAAACCTACCCCATTCACCGGCCCGCACCGCGATTGGAAGATCAGGACACGAAGACCGAAGTGCTCGAGACCGGTATCAAGGTGGTCGATCTGTTGGAGCCGTACAGCAAGGGTGGTAAGGTCGGGCTCTTCGGCGGAGCCGGAGTCGGCAAGACCGTCATCATCATGGAGCTCATCAATAACATCGCGCTCCACCACGGTGGATTCTCGGTGTTCGCCGGCGTCGGTGAACGTACCCGTGAGGGTAACGATCTTTGGCACGAAATGCAGGAGTCCAAGGTCATCGATCCCGACGACTATACCAAGTCCAAAGCGGCGCTGGTCTATGGCCAGATGAACGAGCCACCGGGAGCCCGTCTACGGGTCGCGCTGACCGGTCTCGCCGTTGCCGAATTTTTCCGCGACGAGGAAAATCAGGACGTGTTGTTGTTCGTCGACAACATCTTCCGGTTCACGCAGGCAGGATCGGAAGTGTCCGCGTTGCTTGGCCGTATGCCATCGGCGGTCGGTTATCAGCCGAACCTGTCCACGGAAATGGGGGCGTTACAGGAGCGGATTACGTCCACCAAGAAGGGCTCCATCACTTCAGTGCAGGCGATTTACGTGCCGGCCGACGACTTGACCGACCCGGCTCCGGCGACCGCCTTTGCACACTTGGATGCGACGACCGTGTTGTCCCGGCAGTTGGCCGAATTGGGTATTTACCCGGCGGTCGATCCGCTCGATTCCACGTCACGTATTCTCGATCCGCAAGTCATCGGAGAAGAGCACTATAAGGTGGCTCGCGGTGTTCAGTCCGTGTTGCAGCGCTATAAAGATTTGCAGGACATCATTGCCATTCTCGGTATGGATGAGTTGTCGGAAGACGACAAGATGGCCGTGGCGCGCGCGCGCAAAATTCAGCGTTTCCTTTCCCAGCCGTTCCATGTGGCCGAAGCGTTCACTGGTGCGCCGGGCAAGTACGTCAAGCTGAAGGATACGGTCCGGAGCTTCAAGGAAATCCTCGAAGGGAAATACGACCACCTGCCGGAGCAGGCATTCTATATGGTGGGTCCGATCGAGGAAGCCGTCGCGAAGGCGGAAAAAATGGGAGTCAAGGTTTAGGAGAGCGGGCCCCGAGCGTCCTCTCTGCTCGCCGCAACGCGCGGTCTCGTAAGACCCCGTTGGACGCGCGCAGGAGAGGACGCATCGTTTCCCGCTCAAGTGGGACAAGGGAGTTGTAAGAGAAGATGGCCGGGAAGATTTTATTAGAAGTCGTGACGCCGGAGAAGTTGCTCCTGAGCCAGGAGGTCGATGAAGTCATCGCTCCGGGTAGCGAGGGAGAATTCGGCGTCCTGCCTGGACACTGCCATCTTCTCTCCAGCCTGCGCATCGGAGAGCTTCGGTATAAGTCTCAAGAGGTGTGGCACTTCATGTCGATCCTGTGGGGCTACGCTGAGGTGACGCCATCCAAAGTCACTGTGATGGCGGAGATCGCCGAGAAGGCCGAAGACATCGATGTCGGTCGTGCGCAACAGGCCGTCGAAAAGGCCGAACAGAGACTGCAGGCCGGTGGGCTCCCTTCCGAAGTGAAGGAAGCTCAGATCAGCCTCGAAAAGGCCCGTCTCCGAAAAAAGATCGCGGACCGTGCCAAAAAATCCGGGCACGCCTAACCTCTCTTCCCGATACTTCACGTAGTCTGCCGATTGCACCTCCCTGATCCGTCGTCGGGGGACCTCCGGTGTTACGAATCACGTCATTCAATTCTTGCTTCCTCGGCCTCGCGATCATCCTCTGTCTCGGCTGTACCGCGCCCACGCTAACGAGTCGTGTCATTGAACAGGACTCCTCCTGGTTTGTGCGCCTCGACTCCTTTCTCGATGCCGGAAGTGCATCCCCACGATATGATCATCCGATTGTTTGGAGGGATGAAGAACTCTCTGCCATCCTCAGCCGATTGTTGCTTCAAGAACGAGTCGGCCTTATGGATAACGCGAGACCGCCGCGTTCGGTGTTCTCCTTGGAAGAGATCAACCTCCTTGTTCCTACTATTCGCAAGTCCTTTCAAGAAGCGACATCCCGTGAATGGATCGTCTTTGCGCTTGTTGGGCAAGAAGGGACGGGTCGTGAGACCACCTCCGGGGGGCTCTTTGTTGAGGCGGGCAAACTTCATCTAGTGATCGCCAATCACCGTCTCCCGCTTGCAGGAGACTCGGGAGAACTTGGGCGTGTGCGAGCGAATCCTCTTCATTCCGTTCAAGGCAGTGGCGGCACCTTGGCCTTTGACTCGCCTCGATTTGTGATCGAAACCAAAGCCAATTGGTCGGGTGGGCATCGAGCGTCCGCCAGCGAATTGATCCTCGCGCATGCTGCATTTCTTTCTTCTCTCCAGCGCACGGGCTCGGCGGCGGCTGTTCATATTCGTGGATCGCACGCGCCGGCCACGGCCCCTGAGTTTGATGCACCACGATCAGGATCACCCAAATCCGGCCAGATGGATTCAGAGGGGATCATTCTTCGACTTCGTGAAGAGATCGAAGTACTGAAGCAGCAACTGGCAGACCAGGCTTCCGAGATTGATCGATTGAAGCGTCGCGAGCCCCGCACCACACCAACTCCGTGATTCGTACCCCTCCCTGAGACCGACTCAAAACAATCTTAGGTGCAAGCCCGGTTCTGTTCCCACCGGCAGGACTCTGGTCCGTCCTGCCGGTAGCCGATCCGACGCTCACTGTCTGTGTACGCAGGCCGCTGCGGTTATGGCCCGACCGGGATCGTAATGACGATGGCACCCATCACGTCGTTGAGCTTAAAATCGCGCTTCGGGCTGTCGGGATGCGCGTTGTGGCAACCGAGGCAGGCTTGGGTGGCTGCGAGATCGGCATACACCGCTTGAAAATAGCGCGTCTCCCCGATCTTCATAAAGCCGGTGTGGGGTCGATTCGGTTGCGTCAAGATGGTTCCGAGCCCGGCCTTCTCAAGCTCGTTCGCCGCAACATTGCGCTTGTTGATCGGCCACAAGCTGATCAGCCGGTACTGAATTCCTAATCCCTTCTTGGCGATGTACCGTCCCGACTCCATTAGGAATTGAGCCGGTAGGGGCAGCGTATTTTTCTGCTCCCAATTTTCCGATGCCACGACCACACCCTTTGTTTGCAAGCGCTCGACAACATGTCTGGTATACACATCCCGGTCTGCTTCAATCACGGCGTGTAAGTAGTTAGCCACCGTTTCGATCGGCAGGGTGACCGGCGCGTTCTCAGGTATGGCGTGAGTAGGCCACAACAGAGTCGCACTTCCCAATACGAACCCCAGCAAGGCCGCGGTGCGCAGCAGGTTGTTGGAGGATGTCATAGAAACCTCCTTGGTTGTGCGCGTGGATGTGCCGGCGTGAGCAGGTCACACCCGACGAGCGGATGAAGTGTGTGAGGGATGGAAGGGGAGTCTTTTGGGTGAGAGTGGAATGACCGCATGAAATGTCAGATCGGCGAGTGGACGGTGATGTGATGAGGAGGCAGACAGGCGTGCGCGTCGGGATCAGCAGAGCGGTATCACGCGTAGCCTCCTGGAGGAAGAACCGGTCGTGGAAAGGTACCGAAGACATAGTCCCAGTCCCCTGCCTGTACGAGCCAGCGTGCCCACTAGATCATACGGTCACACATCATATTACGCTTCGATCTATACGCTGTCTAATCATCTTATGAGAGAGCAGGACACAATCGGTGGCCACTAGGGGAAATACGTCCATTTCTTCGTCCGTCATCCTGTCGCATATACCGCAGTAGCTTGGGCCATGATGTGAAGGACGACCTTCGGTGCGCATGAGAGCAGGTCACTGTGGGCGAGCGGCGAGGTCGCGTCAAACCGTACGCCATTTGCTGATCAGTGGGGACTCGATCATGACCGTGTGCTCGGTCGACTCCAAGAAAACATCAAGCGATTGAAACTGCAGATGGCTGAGCAGAGACGGAAATCGCACGATTGAAACAAAGTGGCGGTCCTTCCCGGTGGTATTGACCGTCGGGCCGGGGTGAGATGCGTGGGGTGGCCACTGCATCGAGCTTGGTCGACGGCGCGCTTGAGCGCGACGTGTGATCGGGACACAGCTTGTCGGTCGGTGGCCGGGCTAGCGGAGAATCGCGAGCCAGACTTACGATGCTGAATTGCCATGGTCGTGAGGGGAAGAGCGAGTGCCTTTCGGTAGAGACTCCAGTAAGCGATCGATCCACGAGGCGGGGAGCTTTTCCACTGAATCGGCGATGCGCGATTGCCACCACGAAGAAATCTCAGCTAGGTCCTCTTTTTGAAAGCGGTGTTCGAGAATGTCGAACGTATCGTGCCGGTACAGCACGACATCGAGCGGATATTCGACGCTGGTGGAACTCGTGCGTGTAGCATCGAAGGCGAGGAAGCCGACCTTCAGCGCGAGGTCCATGCTGGAGTTATACCTCAGCACGCGATCGAGGAGAGGCTTTCCGTAGCCGGATTCGCCGATGATACAGTAGGGGGTGCCTTCACTGACTTCGACCCAATTGCCCTGGGGGTAGATCAAGTAAAGTTTGTGTGTGAGGTCGTTTTCCAGTTGCCCGCCCACGAGGGCGTGGAGATTGAAAATCAGTCCGGCATTCTGCAATGCGTTTTTATCTTCTTCGGCTACACGGCGGATCTGTGCGGCCAACACGTTGACCGCTTTGAACAGTTTGTCGAACGTTTGGTCGCTTTCGCTGATGGCTTCATCAAAATAGGTGACGGCTTTGTCTCGAACCGATCGTAACCCCGATGTCATGAGAAACATCGAATGGCGGCCATGTTGATGGATGGATACCTTCCCCGCGGTGATGCATTCCGCCCCTGTCGTCACCCGCGTGTCGGCGATTCCCACCAACCCTTCCTCTACCTTCATCCCCAAGCAAAACGTCATTGTCCCTCCATGACGGCCCCTGTGTAGTGAACTCGGCGAGGTGCAAAGAACGTTTCAAAAATAGCCTCGCCCACTTGGTTCAGCCGTGCTTGAAAGTGGTCCACGAATTCATGCAGCCCCCCTGTGACGCAGTCTTCGATATCGACGAAGTCTAGTTCGGCGCGCAGGCGTCCCAATCGTTTTTCGGCCAGGTTTTGATACGATCCTCGTTCGGACCCGCTAATCGCGTGCAGGGAGTCCTCCGCTTTAATGAGGCAATAGCGGATTGCCCGCGGGAAGGTGGGTTCAAGGATGAGAAAGGCGGCCACGTCATCCGGAGCGATGCGCCCGTACCGTTTGTAATACATCTCTAAGGCGCTCGCGGATTTCAATAAGTCCGACCACTGGATGATGTCGAACGGTGTGCCGACTTCGTCGGCGGTCGGCAGAAGGATGAAATATTTCACGTCGAGAATGCGCGAGGTTTTGTCCGCTCGTTCGAGGAGGCGGCCGAGCCGCGCAAAGTGCCAACCCTCTCCATGGGACATGGTGGCATCGGTGATTCCCCACAGTAGATGGCTCGCGGCTTTGACGTCGGCCAAAAATGCGTGGAGGTCATGGTGCGACATCCCGCGAGTGACGGCGTCCCGGACCATCAGGTAAAAGCGGTTGACCTGTTCCCACATTTCACTGGGGATGATTTCCTTGATCGACCGTGCGTTTTCCCGCGCGCCCAGGAGACAGGACAGAATGGAATTCTGGTTCTCGGCATCCGCCACAAGGAAATGAAGCACCGTCTCCTTCGTCGCTTTTCCATAGCGCGCGACAAACATCTCATGATCGCCCGTCGTCGCGACCAGCGGCTCCCACTGCTCGACCGTGCCGCGAGGAAGGTCAAGAGAGAGATTCAAATTGACCTCGATGAACCGGGCATAGTTTTCCGCCCGTTCGATGTAGCGGTTCACCCAATAGATGGAACTGGCCACTCTGCTCAGCATCGCGGTCTCCGATCAAGGTGTTCGCAGAGCCGCCGGCCGACCGATCGGCAGGAGGCGTGTGCGCGCGCAAGACTCATGACAGCACCCACGTATCTTTGTTGCCGCCACCTTGGGACGAATTGACGACCAGCGACCCTTTTCTCAAGGCCACGCGAGTCATGCCGCCCGGCAACACATAGAGCCCTTTTCCCTGCAAGACGTACGGCCGCAGATCGACATGTCGTCCCTCGATATGGTCTTCCACCAGAGTCGGCGATCGGGAGAGCGCGAGTGTGGGCTGAGCGATGTAGTTGCGAGGGTCGGCTTGGATGCGACGGGCACAGTCTTCTCGTTCTTGCTGAGAGGCCTGGGGGCCGATCATCATGCCGTACCCACCGGCTTCGTTCGTCGCCTTGACTACCAACTGATCGAGATGTTCCAGCACGTAGTCTCGATCCCGGCGCTCCCAGCAGACGTAGGTGGGCACGTTGGGGAGTATCGGTTCCTCTGCCAAGTAGTAGTTGATGATCTTGGGGACGTAGGCATAGATCGCCTTATCATCGGCGACGCCGGTGCCGGGCGCATTCGCGATCGCCACACGGCCGTTCTTATAGGCCTCCATGACACCGGGAACTCCCAGCAGAGAATCGGGACGGAACACCAACGGGTCCAAATATTCGTCATTGATCCGCCGATAGATCACGTCCACCCGTTGGGAGCCCTTCGTGGTGCGCATGTGGACCGAGCCATCGATGACGACCAGGTCACTGGCTTCCACCAGTTCCACACCCATTTTTTGAGCCAGAAGAGAATGTTCGTAGTAGGCGGAATTGTAGCTGCCGGGCGTGAGAATCACGATCGTCGGATCGGGGAGGTCAGACAGGGACCGAAGGGTTTCCAGCAGGCGGCTTGGGTATTCATCGACCGGCCTGACGCGATAGGCCTCAAACAGTTCTGGGAAAGTTCGTTTCATCACCTGTCTGGCTTCCAGCACATACGCCACCCCGGACGGGCAGCGCATATTATCCTCAAGGACATAATAGCGGCCGTCGCTGATGCGTACCAGGTCGATCCCGGCGATGTGACACCAGATACCGCGAGGGGGATTGAGGCTCCAGCAGGCTTTCAGAAACCCTTTGCTGGAATAGATCAGTTCGCTCGGGATGACGTTATCTTTGAGGATCTTTTGCTCGTGATACACATCATCGATAAATAGGTTCAGTGCGCGCAGGCGTTGGCGAAGGCCGGTGTCGATGAGCGTCCAATCCGGTGCCTCCACAATTCGGGGCACGATGTCGAAGGGAAAGATCTGCTCGTGCCCCTCGTCGCTGCCGTACACGCCGAACGTCATGCCCATGTTCAGGATGACGCGTTCCGCTGCTTGCTGGCGCTTTCTAAGTTCTCCATCGGGGAGCGAGGCAAATTTCCGCAGCAGTAACGCACTTCCCCGTCGGGGCCGGCCGATTCCTTCAAACAATTCGTCGTAGAACTCGCCTGGGTCGTAGGTGGAAAATTTCATGTCAGGTCTCAGTGTTTTCCGTCGCTCTTAGGACGGCTCGGCAGGGAGCGCCGCTTCCCAGCGGGGTATCGACGTGCCGTCCGAACCTACTCCTTGCTCAGGGGAATCTCTATCACCATCCCGCCCATGACGTCACCGATCTTGAAATCGTGTTTCGGGCTCTGCGGGTGCGCATTGTGGCAAGCGATGCAGGCCTGTGTTACGGCGCGGTCGGCGTAGACGGCTTGGAAATAAGACTGACTGCCGATGGTGACGGTGCCGGACACAGACCGTTCGGGGTGGAGTCGCACGGCTTCCAGGCTGGTTCGCTCCGAATTGCTCGCCGGTGCGTTCTGAGGGTTGATCGGCCACAAGCTCATGAGGCGGTAGCGCACTCTGGTTCCGGTCAAGGTCGCCAATTCACTGGCCTCCCGCAGAAATTGGGCCGGCAGCGGCAACGTGGTCTTGTCCTTTCGCCAGGTTTCCGATGCGGGTGTGCCGCCCTGTTTCTGCATTCGCTCGACAACATGGATGGTGTAAAACGTTCGGTCCGCTTCAATCACTGCATGCAGGTAGTCAGCGACGACTTCGGGGGGGATTCCCGGCAGGTCTGCTGCTAGTCCTGTCTTCGCGAGTCCGCTCACCAGGATCAGGCACGTTGCGACGAACGCGAGCTTCCCTCTCATGGTCCACCCTCCTTCTCATAAGTCGAACCGGCCTCGCAACGTTCAGCATAGGCCGATTGTCATCGAGAGGCAATCGGTCGGCCTTCTACGATTGCATTCGGTTGCCGCGCTGCCGTAGCGTAACAGCGCTATGCAAACGGAATTTGTCATCTCCGCAGGGGAGCAGCCCAAACGGTTGGACGTGTTCCTCGTGCACCGCGAGCCGAAGCTCTCGCGCGCGGCCTTGCAGCGGATGATTACTGCGGGCTGGGTGCGGGTTAATAGTCGGATCGCCAAATCGAGTCAGCGAATCAAAGCGGGAGATGTCATCGTCTTTGATGCTCCTCAGGCTGCACCGTTACGGATCGATGGCGAGACAAAACAGCTGGAGATTCTGTTTGAGGATCATGCGTGCCTGGTGCTGAATAAGCCTGCAGGAATCGTGGTGCACCCGTCGCCGGGGCATTGGTCCAACACGCTGCTGAATGCATTGCTGGAGCATTGCGCCCGCGGAGGTGCGGTGGCCACGCCCGGCGTGGTGCATCGTTTGGATAAGGACACATCCGGCGTGATGGTGGTGGCCAAGACAGAGGAGGCGCATCGAACGCTGTCGGTGCAGTTCGAACGTCATTCCATTACCCGTCACTATGAAGCGCTCGTCCTGGGTGTGCCGGCTAAATCGGAAGGTCGGATCCAGGCTGCGCTTGGTCCGGATCGGCACAATCCCAAACGCACTTCAACCCAGACGCTTCAGCCGAAGCATGCGGTCACAGACTATCGAGTCGAAGAAGCTTTTGGCGAAGCGGCGGCGCGCATCGTGCTCAGTCCCCACACAGGCCGTACGCACCAGATACGGGCCCATCTTCAAAGCATCAACCATCCCATCCTCGGGGATCAGGTCTATGGGGGTGAGCGGGTCGGTGCGATAGCAGGGTATGAGATTCCCCGGGTGATGCTACATGCGCGTCGGTTGGGGTTCACACATCCTGTCACCGGGATGTATGGCGAGTGGACGGCTGACACGCCGCCCGATTTTGATAGGGTACGAGGAGTGCTATGCGCCGGGCGATTAGAGGGAAAGACCTGAGATATCGCGGTCCAAGTGTTGGCGCTGGACGAGGAAGTAGGGGAACCGGCCGAATGCGAGGCGGCAACCGACCAGGTAGCGCGGATGGGTGGTGCCTACCGGGAGGTGAGTGGACCAGCGCACCTCGAACAACGTCAGTGAGCGCTGTCGCTGCAGTGCGGGATTCTGAAGACTGAGTAATTGTCTGCTCTGCGGCTTCTGGTCAAGCAACAGGAGAATGCCGTCCGAACTGACATTCAACGAATAGGCCTTCCCGAGTATTGTGGAGGCGTCGGAGCCATGTCCCTCCACCAGCTCGTAGACGCAAGGAGTCCTGACGGCAAACCGAGTGTCGATGCGCCGTTCGCGCACGGGGGGCGGCATGGGCTGCTCAGTCCGGTTGTCCACAATGGCGGGCTGAGCGACCGGTGTTGGAACGAACGTGCCCTGCAGCGACCTGAGGATTCTGTGGATAAAATCAGCAGCCATTGGATCGTCACAATCTCCAACTGTTGAAGCGCCAAACCTTCTTAATAAATAAGCAAGTCAGGTGCCTGTAGCGGGAGGGACAGTCATCATGCTAACAACATGAATTTTTTCTGGAGTGCGAGTGCGCCATCATGCGACATCGGAGGAATGCGCAGAATCATGGTGTCAAATCCAACGCACCACTGACAGAAATGAACAGGCAAACGTACATTCGGGCCGGCGTTGAAGGATGCGCGTGTGCCGCGCAACATGTGGATGGATTGTGGACGACATGTGTGTGAGGTGTGCAGAGGATGGGGATGGAGCGGGTACCTTGTGTTTGATTGGCCTCTGTGGCAGCCTATGCCCACGCATGTCGCAGGATGTCAGGCAGTCACCACGTGAATAGGATCAGCAGCACTCCGGTTGAAATTGTCGTGACCGGAGGAGAATCGTCCAAGCGGATCGATGTCTTCCTTGCCAACCGCGACCCGACCTTTTCTCGTTCGGCCTTGCAGCGCTTGATCGGAGAAGGGCGCATTCTCATCAATGGCCACGCGATCCGGCCAAGTCAGAAAATTAAACCGGGTGACCGCATCCGGCTGGAGGTGCCGCGGCCTGAACCGCTGGATCTCAAACCGGAGGCCATCCCCTTTGACATTCTGCACGAAGATGCGGAGTTGCTCGTGCTCCATAAGCCGGCCGGCCTCGTGGTGCACCCGGCGCCGGGGAATTGGTCCGGGACGTTAGTGAACGCCCTCTTGCATCACTTTGCGACCTCAGGTGTCACCCCGTCGCATATCGGAGGCAAGGAACGCCCAGGACTCGTGCACCGATTGGACAAAGAAACCTCGGGCGTCATGGTGATTGCGAAAACGGACCAGGCGCATCGCGCGCTGGCCGCGCAGTTCAAGCTCCACACGATCACCAGGGTGTACGAAGCCTTGGTTTGGGGCGTGCCCAAAAAGGGGCATGGCCTGATTGAGCTGGCGATCGGACGCGATACCAAAGAGCGGAAAAAGTTTTCGGCGCGGACGACCAAACCGAAGCCCTCGGCGACCGATTATCAGGTTGATGAGCGGTACGGCAAGATCGTGGCCCATGTTCGCCTGTCTCCCAGAACCGGACGCACCCATCAGTTGCGGGTCCATCTGACGTCGATCGATCATCCCATCCTGGGGGATAAGACCTACGGCGGGACCAAAGTGATGTCGGTGGCGGGGGTGCCGATTCCTCGTGTCATGCTCCATGCGCGCACGTTGGGATTTACGCATCCTACCGGCGGGGAGTACCATCAGTTCGATGTGCCTTGTCCGCCTGATATGGAGCAGGTGCAGGATCTCCTGCGCGCAGCCACGGGGCACTAGTGTCCAGGGCGATCGGTCTGAGCCGGATTGACGACGATGCCGAATATGACAGTCGGCGAAAGTGAGGAGAGACGAACGATGGAAACCAGTGCCGTGCTTGACCGGATCGGTGAGCTGATCGCTCAGCTCAAAGGATACGCCTCAAAATTGCCGCCGGTGGTACATCTCGCGTCGGTGCCGACCGGGGTGAAACCGAAACCTGAGGCGGTGGAAGTGTTCGAGCAGGCCCTGCTGCGATTTCGGGAACAAAGCGGCCGCTCTCCGTTTAAGAGTCTGCAGGATTATCTGATCGAGTCGCTCGAAGCGTTCGAGGTCGGCAATGTGCTGGGCGTGGTTCAACCGCTTCTGGCCGTCCTTGATCAGGTGGAGCGCATGCATCGGGACAAGGAGATCAAAGTCGGTCCAGCCGAGGAGAAGCGGATGGGGGAGTATCGCGCGGCGCTGGTCAAGATCCTGCCGGGCAGTCAACCGGAGTTGGAGGGCGCAGGGCGGGGCATGTGACGCGCGGAGCGGTCATGTTCACTGAAGCGGGATCATCCGTTGAGCATGCCGGGAACGGTCAATGTCCCATCTTCGGGCCGGCCGCGTTGGCGCCGGCGGTGACCAGTTGGAAGCGGACCGTCGATCCACAGTGCGGACATTTCGCGCGGACCGTCTCCTCGTCGAGGACGTCATAATGATCCTGTTTCAGCCACATTAATTGAAAACACTTCGGACAGCTTCGCACTTGCGTTCCCATGGTCTTCCCCTTACACTACGGTTAACCGACTCACCCCGCTCGGAGGGATTAATTTAGTACAAGATGCCTCCCGCTCTCAAGACCGATCAGCATCCCATCACATTCTCCGACCGCAACGATTTCGACGCTGCACAACTGATTCATTTGTACCGGCAGGCTCCCTGGGCCAAGCATCGCGCGCTTGAACAGGCGCAGGCGATGTTGGCGAAGACGGATGTAGTCGTTTCGGCCTGGGATGGCACTCGCCTGGTGGGCTTCGGCCGCGTGCTGACCGACTACGTATTCCGGGCGTCGATTTGGGACGTGATCGTCGATCGCGAGTATCAGGAACGAAAGATCGGCACCGAGATCGTTCGACGGATTCTCGACCATCCCACCCTTCAGGACGTTGAACTGTTTTGGCTCTGCACGCGTATGCCCGGGTTTTATGAACGGCTCGGGTTCAGCGCGAAAGAGCAGACCGGCATGGTCTGGTCTCGGAAGAAGTCTGAGTCGCAAGCCTCATAGTCCATCCGCCTCCAACGGTTTTCTTTTCCGAACTCATCCAGTCCCTGTCGACGATCCCTGGTTCGCCTATCCTTGCCTGTGAGGGGTACGGTCCTATCGGGTTGTTCTATGTCGGCTGAATTCGATGCAACCGTTTGGGCGAACAACAGACCGCGAGAAAGAAAAGGCTGGTGGCCAAGAGGACAATGGACGGACCGGAGGGAAGATCAAAGGCATAGGAGAGCAGCACGCCGCTCACGGCGCAGAAGATGCCGATGAGCATGGAGTAGAGCGTCATCTGAGTCAGGCTGTGCGTAAGCTGGTATGCGGTAGACGCGGGGATCAGAATCATCGCAAACACGAGAATCGCCCCGACGGTTTTCAACGCAATCACCACGGTGAGCGCCACCAGTGTCAGAAGGAGGTAGAAGATTTGCCGCGCGGGGACGCCGGACGCTGCCGCCATCTCCTGGTCGAAGGCGATGAAGTACAGTTCCTTCGAGAGCAGAAGGATCGTTCCCAGCACCACCACGCTGAGCCCGCCGATGGTCATGAGTTCTTCCGTGGTTACGGAAAGGACGCTGCCGAACAGGTACCCGTAGACCTCGGGGTTATACGTCTTCATGAGTCCGAGGAAGAGAATGGCCAGCGCCATGGTGGCGGTGTAGAGGATGCCGATGGACACGTCCAGTTTCATGCGCCCCTTCTCCTCGACCCAACCCGTGATCCAGACGGTCGCCAGTCCGAACACAATGGCGAGACTGAGCGGCGGAAGGCCGAGGAGATAGGCGAGGGTGACACCGGCAAATGCGGCATGGGCGGTCCCGGCCCCTGCGAACGCGAGGCCCCGTAAGACGACGAACACGCCGATAACGGAGCAGACCGCGCCGACCAGTGCGGCGGCCAGAAGTGAGCGTTGCATGAAATCGTACGCGAGCAGTTCGAGCATCGTAGTATGGGGTGACGTGGTGATCTCGTGAGTGAGTGCGATGACTGAATCGACAGTGGCTCTATGCCGATGAATCCTCCGGGCCGTCGCCGGAAGGACGCATCGTATGTGCTTCAGTGGTGATGATAATCCTCGACGAGAACGAAGTCCTTGTCCGTAATGACCAGTTCTTTTCCGTATACCTGGCTCAGAATTTCCGGCTTCAGAACCTCTTGCGGCGGCCCTTCGGCAAAGAGCTTCGTCTTGAGCAACACCAACCGGTCCACCCGGGACCGGATCATGTTGATGTCGTGCGTGATCATGAGAATGGTGAGCTTCAGCTCGTGATGCAGCTGCTGAATCAATTCCACCACACTATGCTGCGCGGTGAGGTCCAGCCCGGTCGTCGGCTCGTCCAACAGGAGAATCCGGGGTTGCTGCGCCAGCGCCCGCGCGATGAACACACGTTGCTGCTGTCCGCCGGAAAGGGCGCCCAATGCGGAGTCTCGATGGTGATCCATGCCGACCTGAGCCAGCGCCTGACGGGCGATGTCCCGATCCTTCCGTGACGGTCGCCGGAAGAGGCCGAGCGCGCCGTATCGTCCCATCATGGCCGCTTCCAGCACGGTCACGGGAAAGTTCCGGTCGATCATGCCTTTTTGCGGCAGATAACCGATGAGGGCGCGATGGTGACAGCGGAGTTCTTCGCAAGCACAGTCCAGGACGCGGAGCGTCCCGCTCAACGGGGCCATCAGGCCGAGCACGGCGCGACAGAGCGTGGTCTTGCCGGATCCATTGGGACCGATCACGCCGACAAACTCCGATTCCGGAATGGTCAGGGAGATGTCCTCCAGGGCCACGATGCCGGGAAAACCGAAGGTGGCATGGTCGAAACGAATAATGGGATGGGTCATGCGCGGCGGTGTACGTTGACAATGCTGGTTCGTCGGCCGATGTCCAGGTGGCTGCGGCGGTTAGGTCTGTTCAAGTGCCTGGGCCAATTGGAGCACATTATAGCGGAGCATGTCGAGGTAGGTCTCGGTCCCCGGTACGCCTCCGGGCAAGGTCGTCAACACGGCGATGCGGGCGCCGGTTTCCCGCGCCAGCAACTGTGGAACCTTCTGATTCAGTTGTACCTCGGAGATAATCACGCGGACGTGGTCTCGTTTGATGGTTTCGATCAACGTATGTAGATGCCGCGCGGAAGGTTCTCCCCCCGGTTGTGCCTGGATCGTGCCGGCGATGTGCAGATCGTAGCGTCGGGCAAAATAGGGCCAGGCCGGGTGATGGACGATTACCGCGCGGCTCGGCAACGAGCGGAGCCGCGCCAGCGACTCGTCCTGCACGCGCGTGAGTGCCTGGAGGTACGTTGCGGTGTTGGTCCGATAGTCGGTTGCATGGGCCGGGTCTGCGGCGACCATGGCATCGGAAATGTGTTGGACCATTGTGGCTGCGGCCGCCGGATCCAGCCAGACATGCGGATTACCCGCCGCGTGCTCGTGAGAATGGATCGTCCCTGCCGGCTCGGGGTGATCCTGGATCAGCTCGATGTCTTTGGAGGTAGTCACGACCCGCAACGAGCCATTGCCGGCGTTCTTCACCAGTGAGGACACCCAGACTTCGAGTCCGGCCCCGACCTCGAACAAGAGCGCGGCTTTGCGAACCGCGACAAGATCGCTTGGTTTCGGCGAATAGGTATGCTCACTCTCATACCCGGTCATGAGCGAGTTCACATGCACATACGAGCCGCCGATTTGTTGCACCCAGTCCTTCAGGACCGGGAGCGTCACAACAACACGAAGCGGTTCGGCAGCGGATGCAGCAGAAGCTGTCGCGGAGGAACCCCATTCACAGGGCATCGCAAATGCGAGAAGCATGGTCAGGACGATCAGGCGAAACATCCGGCGGACGGTAACACCCGATTTCTGCAAAGTCAACGCGAAGGCCGATGGAGATTGTGCGCGGATGATACGCGCGATGCTTGACCCATTGCCGGGGTTTCGATTAGCGTAGCGAACCGAACAAGCACTACATTTCTCCCGGTCATGTGTCGGAGGAGGGGCGCGATGAAAGTTGTCGGACTCATGTCCGGGACATCGGCGGATGGTGTGGACGCGGCGCTGGTCAGCATCGTCCGGCGCGGCGGGACGCCGCGGATCACCCCCCTGGCATTTGCCTCCCTGCCGTACCCGCGCTCGCTCCAGCAACGAATTGTTGAACTCTCGCTCCATGGCCGCGTGGACGACATCTGCCACCTGAACACGTATCTCGGGGAACTGTTCGCCAAGGCGGCTCTGCGGGTCATTCAGCAATCGAAATACCGCCCGGCCGATATCGACTTGATCGGATCGCACGGCCAAACGATTCACCATTTGCCGAAGGGGCGACGTGAGCCTGGTGTCGGGTTGGTCCGGTCCACCCTGCAGATCGGTGAGCCGGCTGTGATCGCGGAACGCACAGGTATCACCACCATCGCGAATTTCAGGCCGCGTGATATGGCAGCGGGTGGGGAGGGGGCGCCGCTGGTTCCCTATGCTCATGCGGTGGCCTTCGGTCATGCGCGTCGAGGACGTCTGGTGGTGAATATCGGCGGGATCAGTAACGTGACCTATCTGCCGCCGGGCGGTGATGTCGCCGACCTCCGCGCGTTCGATACCGGTCCCGGGAACATGGTGCTGGATGCGATTGTGCACGAAACGTCGAAGGGGCAGAGTGCCTACGACGCCGGAGGCCGGCGCGCACGCAAGGGGACGGTGAACCGGGCGCTGCTCACCGAGTTGATGGACCATCCCTTCCTGCCGCGGCGTCCGCCCAAGTCGACGGGTCGGGAAGAGTTCGGTGCGCCCTTTGTTCGAAGTCTTCTCGCGAAACGACGTCAGGCGCGCCTGTCCGTCGAGGATCTGCTGGCGACCTGTGCGGCTTGGACGGCGGAGGCCATCGGTTCGTCCCGACGGTGGATCGCCGGAGAAATCCACGATGTGATTGTCGGTGGTGGCGGTGTGTATAATCGCGCCATTATGGCTTCTCTCCGGCAGGTATTTGCGCCGACGCCTGTATTGACGTTTGACGAATGTGGATGGAGCAGCAAGGCCTTTGAAGCGACGGCGTTCGCCCTGCTGGCCCACGACACCTACCACGGACAATGTACGAACGTGCCGCAGGTGACGGGTGCCCATCACCCCGTACTGCTCGGCTCTGTGGTTCCGGGAGCCCCTCACATGCTGACAAAATGGGCGCGTCTCGCTCGCTGAGCTGATCGGATTGTCATGGAATTGCTGTATCCTATCCTAGGCATTGGAGCGTTGGTCTTTTTGGTCAGCCTGGCGTGGGAGAGTTTCGGGCGGAAGCGTTTACCCGGTGCGTCCCCGGCGGGGGCTCCTGCCGGTATGAGCTTTGTCGCCAAGCCGTTGTTGACCGACCAGGAAGTGCAGCTCTACAACCTGCTGCGCTTGGCTGTGGAAGACCGGTACCTGCTGTTCACGCAAATTCCTCTCTGGAGCCTGCTGGATTTGCGTCTTCCTTCAGGCGCGCCGCCTGCCGAGACGTTGCGGGAACTTGCGTTGAAACGCGCCACCTTTGTGCTGGTGCACCCGGGCAGCCGTTTGGTCGAGAAGGTGGTGCAAGTCGAGCGGCCGGTGCCGGATGATGCCCCGGACGGGTCGCACGATTCACTCTTTGAGTCGGCGCTTCGTGCGGCAGGGGTGCAACTCGTGCGGCTGAGCCCGATGCATGCCTATACGGTTCCCGGTCTCGTGACCGTGTTGGATCTTGCCGATCCGGAATAACGCCGGTTCGACTGCCAACGGGCCTGTGCCGAACGGGCGCGCAATCCGGATCAGCTTGGCTCGGCAGCGACCGGTTCACCTTTTGCGGCAGCGGCCCCCAAGGCTTTGCGAGCCACCTCGGCCTCTGCGCTATCGGGATACTGGTCCGTCACCCGCTCAAACATCATCTGCGCTTTTTCGCGGTCGTCTTGCTTCGTGTAGATCTGCCCGATCTTGAGCGTCGAGGCGGCGAGCTTCTGGCTCATCGGGTAATCGGAGATGAGGTTGTAGAACGAGTCCAGCGCGTCTTTGTAGCGCCCCATGCGGTACTGGCACTCGCCTTTCCAGTATTGCGCGTTGGCGGACAGGGACGATTGCCCGTGGAGTTCGAGGAAGAAGCGAAACCCGGCGAGGGCTGCGGCATAGTCCTTGTGGCGGAACTCTTCCATCACGCGATCGTAGAGGCGGTGCGCGTCATCCGGCGGTTGAGGTGAAGCTGCGAACAGAGCTGGAACGGTCGTGAGGTTGCCGATCAACGCCACGATGACACAGATGCCTCGCACCGGACCGAGCTTGGAATGAGTCCTGGTCATGAGTGCCCCTCTTTCTTCCCTGTTGGCCGAGTCTGGGTTCACGCGGTCGTTGTGCCTTCCGATATGAAAGAACCGCACCAGCGAGGCTCGACGAGGGAACCCGTTGTGAAATTGTAGAGTTCGCGTGGAATTGAAGGCGGAGTGGCCCTGATGTGCCGGAATAACAGGGGCGGAAAGCAGACAGCATTGTACGGAAAGCGCCAGCCATGAGGCGGTGCTCTGGCCGGTTGACAGATCGCATGTTGTCACTTGTTGTCGGTTAGCATGCAACCGGTCATGGTGGCGGGTGTGCTGATTCCGAGTCTGTAGAGGATCGAGCAAGTCGGTATGGAAAGACCACAGGAGTCAGGCGCGGTCGGTGGCCGAAGGGAGCCGCTCATCGAGCCACCTCCCAATCCGAAGGGGGGCCGGACGTTGATTGTCGACGCCCGCGACCCCCACGCGTACATCAGGCCGAGCGTGGCACTGAAAGACGCCGGTGAGACCGATCAGGTCTTCATTCGACCGGGAGTGTATGAAGACAAAGTCTTTGTCGCGGACCGTTCTGTGCTCCTCATCGGCGCCGGGCGCGATCACGTGCAGATTTACAGCCGTCGCGGGGGGCCGCTCTATCTCCAGCGGGTCCCCTCGGGCATGATCAGCGGGATGACCTTCCGGTATGTGGGCAGTGATCAACATTCCGCGATCAATGTCCTGGACTCAGTCTGCACGATTACGCAATGCCGGGCGACGGAAGGGGTGTTGTCCGGAGTGGTGATTTATGGTCCTGAGGCCCGCGCGACCTTTATTGACAATGAGGTCTGTTACAACCGTGAGTCAGGCATTTTTGTGTTTGCGGGCGCACAACCCCGTGTGGCGCAAAACCAGTGTTATGGGAATCATCATTTCGGCTTGGCCGTGCGAGATCCCGGCAGCCATCCGGAATGTGTGCGCAACGTCTGTCACAGCAACATGCTCAGCGGGATCCTTCTATTCCACCATGCGGAGGCGCTGCTGCTCGACAACACCTGTCGGGACAACCAGCACTGGGGTTTGGTCATGACCCCGGATACGCATCCGACTCCGCCTCGCGAGGACCTGGTCACGTCCAATGTGTTGCAGCCCAATCCCAGAGGATCGTTGGTCGTGACAGAGCAGCCGCTCGCCGATATCGGTCGGTAAGCGGATGGCGTGGACCAGGCTGTCGTTTTGGCGTGGGCGGTTCGTGTGAGGAAGCTACGGGGCCTGAACGGGCCTGTGGCTACTGTACCGGAGCAGGGGCGTTGGAGGGCGGCTGTCCGGTCGTGGAGTGAAAGTGAAAGCGGCTCCCGCCTTGCTGCTTGGCGGCATACATGGCCTTATCGGCATGTCTGAGGAGTTCGTCGATATCCTCATCGTCTGACGGGTAGAGCGTGATGCCGATGCTCACGCCGATCGAGATCCGGTGCGGCCCGATCTCGAACGGGGTGCTGATCGACTCCACGATTCTTTTGGCCACCACGAGTACATCGGCGACGCCGGAAATGCCTTCCAGGATCGCGGTGAACTCATCGCCGCCCATGCGCGCGACCGTATCCACTTCACGAACGCACTCCAGCAGTCGGGTCGCCACGACTTTCAATAGCTGATCGCCGACATCGTGCCCCAGGGTGTCATTGACGGCTTTGAACCGATCGAGATCGAGCAGCATGATCGCCAGGGGGTGGTCTTTTCGTTTACTACGCGCCATCGCATGGACCAGCCGGTCGCGAAAGAGGGCGCGGTTGATCAAGCCGGTCAACTGATCGTGCTGGGCGAGATAGGTCAGGCGTTCCTGTGCCCGCTTGCGTTCGATCGCATAGAGAATCGAGCGTGCGAGAAAATCGGTCCCGCCTTCGCCTTTCACCAGATAATCCTGGGCTCCGTGTTGCAGCGCTTTGAGGGCGAGCGGGTGATCGTCGTGTCCGCTCAGCACCACCACCGGCACACCGGGACTGGTCGCTAAGACCTGGGTGACGGTGCTCAAGCCATGGGTGTCGGGAAGGGAGAGATCGAGGAGTACCGCATCAAACCGGTCCCGGCTCAATCTGGTCAGGCCTTCCGCCAGAATGGGGGCATGGGTGATCTCGAACTGGTCGAGCGGCCATTCGGCCAAGAGGTCTCGGGTGAGCTGGGCATCGACGGGATTGTCTTCGACCAACAGCAGTTTGATCATCGGTGCGTGCTCGCGTCCGTAGAACAGTCTGGCGAGGCGATGTGCTGCGCACAAGCGGATGGCTGGCAGATCATCGTGATGCTGCGTGCCGGAACTATCGAGTGTGGAATTTTCATCTCAAATGGTGGTGACTGCCGAGGGGCGTATTCAGTGCGGGAATCTCCCTGTGGCTGCAGGCAGTGCATGATTGAGGGACCGGCTCGAAATCGATTCTAGCACGTCATTCCGAAGCTTCAAACAAGAGCGCACTTCTTCACGATGATCGTGCGTGATCTGCCGGCATGCCCTGCGTCCTGCTGTTGACCGACACTGCCCCATGTGAAGAAATCTCCTCAGTTCGAGTCTACAGGTGCGTGTCCTGCCCGCAAACCTGCGATGGTTCGTCATGTTGGTAACGGATAGTAACGAAACAAAGAACAAAATCCGGCCAAATGATGGCACAAAACAGTTCGGTCCCTCCCCCCGCTCACCAGGGGAGAGACTCCTTGTGAACGCCCTAACCGTACGAAGTTATTGGAGCTGCCCGCTTTTGTACGCGTGAGGACGATGGCATGAAAGCTGCGCTTCAGCCTGGGGTTTGCGACGCTGTGGATTCCCCGGCTATGGGTTGCTGCGGGAACAAGAGGAGGAAGAGATGGAGCACGAAAACGTTGTCCGGCAGGAGTTGCGAGTAGTGAGCCATAACCTTGGCGACCAGAGTGACGATGGCGGGCGTGTGACTGCCACGTGGGCGATTCCTCTGGCGCTGGCGGGGGTGTTGGTGGTCGGGGAGTCCGCCTCTGCGGACAGTGAGATTTATGGCTATGTGGGGCCGAACGGGGTGTTCGAAATGACCAATGTTCCGACCGACCAACGGTTTCGCTCGGCGGAATCGCAGGTGCGTCGCCTGTCGCATCGTGCCTCGGCGAAGGAAGTGGAGGAGGCCGTCAAGCGCTACGCCTTCCAGTTCCAACTTCATCCGGCCTTACTGCTGGCGGTGATCAAGGCGGAGTCGGACTTTAATCCCACCGTCATTTCACGATCCGGGGCGGTTGGACTGATGCAGCTGATACCCGAAACCGCCATCAGGCATGGAGTGCTGAATTTGTATGACACCGGCGACAACATTCGAGGCGGCGCGCGGCACCTGCGGTACTTGCTGGATCGATTTAACGGGAACGTGCGGTTGGCGGTCGCTGCGTATAATGCGGGTGAACGGCGCGTGGAGCGGTATCGCGCCATTCCGCCCTATCCGGAAACCCGCGACTATGTCAGGAAGGTGATGATCTATTACAAGCGCTTCCGTGGTGACTACCAGGCGAGCCCAGGGAAGGCCGTGTTGCTGGCTATGCATCACAAGCCGCTGCAACTTGAGCCACTGCCTGTCTCTACTGATGCGCGAAGCTCACGACCTGCGGTCAGGAAGTAGCGGCGTCTGACCTGGCATTCTGTCTTCTGTAACGTTCCCAGAGAAAGCCGACAAATAAAAAGGCCGACCTTTCGGTCGGCCTTTACATCACATTGTCAAGAGCGCAGGTTGGTTGCGGGGAGAGGATTTGAACCTCTGACCTTTGGGTTATGAGCCCAACGAGCTACCAGGCTGCTCCACCCCGCGACCGGATACTAACAGGCGTGTGAAACGAGAGTCAAGGAACGCCCGGGGAGAATTGCATTCGCGAGGGCAGAATGATAAAGCGTGAGCATGCGTATCGTATTTATGGGGACTCCTGACTTTGCCGTGCCTTCCCTGGAAGCCTTGCTTAAGTCGGAACATCAGGTGGTCGGTGTGGTCACTCAGCCCGATCGGCCGAAGGGGCGCGGGCAGGAGGTGGTCTTCTCACCCGTGAAAGTTGTCTGCCAGCGTGAGGGGATCCCGGTGCTCCAGCCGCTCAAGATGAAGGACCCCGCCTTTCTCGAAGCGTTGCGGCAATGGAAGCCTGATGTCATTGCCGTCACGGCGTATGGACGCATTCTTCCCCCGGCCATTCTGACGTTGCCGCCTCGTGGCTGCATCAACGTGCATGGGTCGCTCCTCCCGAAGTACCGTGGGGCAGGACCTATTCAATGGGCCGTCATCAGGGGAGAACAGCACACCGGCATCACGACCATGTTTATGGCTGAGGGGATGGATACCGGCGACATGTTATTACAGGAAACGGTGGAGATCCGTGCCGACGATACGGCCGGCACGCTGGCCCCTCGGTTGGCCGAGGTTGGCGGACGACTGTTGGTTGACACCTTACGCCGTCTTGAGGCAGGCACGCTGACGCCGCAACCGCAGGATGATGCACAAGCGACCATGGCGCCATTGCTCAAGAAGGAAGACGGTGTGGTCGATTGGACCTTGCCGGCCACGGAGATTGCGAATCGTGTGCGCGGCCTGTCTCCCTGGCCTGGCGCGTATACCTATGTGAACGGGGAACGGTGGGTTCTCTGGCGCGTGGCGGTGGGGCAGGAGGTTTCCGGTGCGTCTCCCGGGACGGTGACCAAGGTGAGCAAGGACCGAGTTGAGGTGGCGACCGGCCAGGGGACGATCCAGCTCATCGACATTCAACCATCCAATAGCCGACGGATGACGATGGTGCAGTATCTGGCCGGCCATCGACTGGCCGAGGGCCTCAAGCTGCAAGCTATCCCTCCATTACAACGCTAATCGCGGGCCTGTCATTCGCATTCTATCGACGACCTTCTCGGTATGATCATCCTTTCCGAACATGGCATCTGAGCTTCCCCCGTCACAATCGGGCGGGATTGTATCTGCCGGGCGCCGCGCCGCCATGAAGGCGTTACTGGCGATCGACAAGGCGGGCTTGTTGGGAGACGACCTGTTCGATCAGGTCTCCTCACGTGAGTCGCTAGATCTGCGCGATCGGGCCTTCATGGTCGAGCTCGTGCGCGGCGTGTTGCGGTATCGGGCCACTCTCGACTGGCGCTTGGGTCTGTTGTCGGATCGGCGCATCGCGAAACTTCCCACCCTGGTTCAGACCATTCTGCGCCTCGGGGCCTATCAACTCCTGTACTTAGATCGGGTGCCTGATTCTGCCGCCGTGAATGAGTCTGTGCAGATGACGAAGCAGCAGAGCCGTCGTCTGGGTCGGGATTGGAGCGGCTTTGTGAATGCGGTGCTGAGGGCTCTGCTGCGATCACCCGAGCCGGCCTGGCCCGATGCGGGAAGCGATCCCGTTGTGGCCTTGGCTGTGCGGTATTCCTGTCCGGCCTGGCTCGTGGAGCGGTGGTGTCGTCGCTTGGGGGCCGAGCGCGCTGAGGTCTTGTGTCGTGCGTCGGTAGAGGTGCCTCCGCTGACGCTGCGTGTGAATACGCTTCGAACATCCCGCGCGGCATTGTTGGCCGACTTGGCTGCGGCGCAGGTGGAGGCCGACGCGACGTCGATCAGCGAAGTTGGCATTCAACTGTCTCGCTCCTGCTCGGTCATCGAGCTGCCGGGATACGCGGAGGGACGGTTCTATGTGGAGGATGAAGCCGGGCAGCTGATTCCGTTGTTGCTGGATGTGCAGCCGGGGCAACGGGTGCTGGACGCCTGCGCGGCGCCGGGTGGAAAGGCCACCCACCTGGCGGCGCTCATGGAGAATCGGGGAGAGATCGTGGCGGTGGACCGGGCCACAACGCGACTCGATCTTGTGATGGCCAATTGCCGTCGTCTCGGAGTGAAGATCCTGACGCCCTTGGACGGCGATTTGCGCGCGCTGGTCGGTGCAGGGATCGTGTCCCATCCGATGTTGTCCCGACCGTTCGACCGCATTCTGCTGGATGCTCCGTGCAGCGGCCTCGGTGTGTTGCGGCGTCATCCGGAAGGGAAGTGGTATAAGACGCCGGAGTCCATCGCGCAGCATCGACAGATGCAGGTGGAATTGCTTGCGACGACGAGCCGTCTCTTGCGGCCTGGAGGGGTGTTGGTCTATAGTACCTGCTCGATCGAACCGGAAGAAACCGAGTCGATTATCGACGAGTTTTGTCAGGCTCATCATCAATTTCAGCGTGAGTCGATCGCGCCCTGGTTGCCCCCGGCCGGACTGCCGTTCGTGACCCCTCAAGGGGATCTGTCTACGATGACCAATAGGAACAGGATGGATCTGTTTTTCGCCGCCCGCGTGCGGAGGAGCGAGTAATGGCCGGTCGGACGGTACGTATTGCCCCCTCCATTTTGTCGGCGGATTTCGCGCGCCTGGCCGAAGAAGTGGCGCGGGTGGAGGACGCCGGAGCCGACTGGTTGCACATCGATGTCATGGACGGGCACTTCGTGCCGAACCTGACGGTCGGACCGCCGATCGTCGAAGCCTTGAGAAAAGTCACCACCTTGCCGTTGGATGTGCATCTGATGATGACGAATCCGGATGCGTTCATCGGGGAGTTTGCCGAAGCGGGTGCCGACTATCTGACCGTACATGTGGAAACCTGCCCGCACCTGCACCGGACGGTGCAATCGATCAAAGAGCGGGGCGTGAAGGCGGGTGTGACGTTGAATCCTGCCACGCCGGCCGGTACCCTGTCGGAAATCGTCCGCGATGCCGATCTCATCCTCATCATGTCCGTGAATCCCGGATTCGGCGGGCAGAAGTTTATTGCCTCGTCGTTACACAAGATCGCCGAGGTCAGGGCTCTGATCGATCGCACCGGGAGCCGGGCGCTTCTGGAGGTAGACGGAGGTGTGAAGCCGGACAACGTGAAAGAGATTCTCGCCGCCGGCGCCGAGGTGCTGGTTGCGGGGTCGGCCGTATTTTCCACGGATGACTATGCCGCTGCCATTACGGCGCTCAGAGCCGGACATGAGCCTGCCGCTCGCACCGCGAGGGTTGCAACCGCTCACCGATAGAAGAGGCGTCGGACCACACCCTTGTTCATGGATAATCTTCATCCCCTCGAAAGCAAAGTCCTGCTGGCGTTGACCCGGCAGCCGGACGCGCCTCCTACGCTCGATCAACTTGCGGAATCCACCGGCCTGGAACCGTCGCAGTTGAGCATGGCCGTCGAATGGCTGCTGGCCAAATCGTTGATCGCCGTGCAGGCTGAAACCGTCGCGCATATCGCGTCTCTCACCCCGATCGGCGAATTGTTTTTCGAGAAGTACACCCCGATTGAACGAGTGCTCTCAGCGGCGCGGGAAGCCGGCCAGACGGGGAAACGTCTCACGATTCAGGACATTCAGGCCAAGGAAGCACTCGAGCCCTCCGATGTGAGCAAGGCGGTCGGCACCCTCAAGAAAGAGGGTGCGATCCTGATCGTCCAAGGCGGTTGTATTGAGAGCACCGGCCGCAACAGTGCGACGGCCGAGGCCATGCGCTCGTTGCTGCAGGAATTGCGGAGCGGCCAGCGGGAGTTGCAGTCTTTTTCCGAACCGCTTCGGAGCGTGCTCCAGCAACATGCGGTGAAGCGCGGGAATGCGCGAGAGCCGTTCCGGATCGATGAGCGGGTAACCCGGTCATTTGTATTGACCCCTGCCGGGCAGGAGGTGGCGGAGCAGCTGTCGCGCGATGGTGTGGCGGAGGAAGTCTCGCAGCTGACGCCGGAGTTGCTGAAGGAAGGTGCCTGGCGGACGAAACGGTTTCGGAAATACACGATCAGTTTGCGGGCCCCGAGAATCGCGGCCGGGAAGCGCCATCCCTATCGCGAGTTTCTGGATCTCGTGAAACTTAAGCTGGTCAGTATGGGCTTCCAGGAAATGCGCGGGACCCTCGTCGAAACCGAGTTCTGGAATATGGACGCGCTGTTCATGCCGCAGTTTCATCCCGCGCGTGACATTCATGATGTCTATTTTGTGAAAAATCCCACCCATGCTCGCACGATCGCCGAGCCGTACCTGACGCAGGTGACGCAGGTGCATGAAAAAGGGACGGGAGCCGGATCGACGGGTTGGGGCTATGCCTTCGATGCCGAGCGGGCGAAACGGCTGGTGTTGCGGAGTCAAGGCACCGCGGTGTCGGCGAGGACATTGGCGGCCGGCGCGTCCGTGCCGGGGAAATATTTTTCGATCGCCCGCTGCTTTCGTTACGACCAGGTGGACGCGACCCATGCCACCGACTTCTTTCAGGTGGAAGGCATCGTGTTAGGTTCGGATATCAATTTCCGGACCCTGCTCGGATTGCTGAATTTGTTCGCCCGGGAAGTGGCGCAAGCCAAAGAAGTCAAATTTCTACCGGCCTATTTCCCGTTCACCGAGCCGTCGGTCGAAATGCATGTGCGCCATCCGAAGCTTGGGTGGATGGAATTGGGCGGCGCCGGATTATTCCGGCCTGAAGTGACGACCCCGCTCGGTGTCTCTGTGCCGGTCATTGCCTGGGGCCTTGGCCTCGATCGTATGGCGATGGTGGCGCTAGGGATTCACGACATTCGCGATTTGTTCTCGGCCGACCTCGAATTCATTCGCACCATGCGGGGAAGTTTTTAGGACGACGACACAATGCCCACGATTTCCCTTCAACGAGACGATCTCGAAGCCTTGATTGCCGGCCAGGACGAAAAGCCGGCGCGGATTCCGCTCGATCAGCTTGAACAATGGCTGATGTTGGTGAAGGGAGAGCTGAAGGGGCACAATTCAGAGACCGGCGAGCTGCGGATCGAGTTGCAAGACAGCAATCGTCCGGACTTGTGGTGTTGTGAAGGCATCGCCAGGCAGATCCGGATCAAGCAGCGTGGCTCGGCGATTTCCTATCCCTTCTTCAAGAAGCCGAAGGGAGTCGCGGGGAAGCTGGTTGTGGCGCAGGGAATGGACCAGGTTCGTCCCTACGTGGCCGCTTGCACGGCGGTCGGGTATCGCGTGACGGCATCCGGCCTGACGCAGCTCATCCAAACGCAGGAAAAGTTAGCCGATATTTTTGGGCGCAAGCGGCGGTCGGTCTCGATCGGCTTATACCGTTTGGCTCCCATCGTGTTCCCCGTCTCATACGATCTGGTCAAGCCGGACGACGTGCGGTTCACGCCGCTCGGCATGGAAACCATGATGACGCTGCGGGAGATCCTCATGGTTCATCCCAAAGGCGTGGAGTATGGCGGCATTGTCGGTGGCCACGACCGGCTCCCTGTGCTGCGGGACGCCAAGGGGCAGGTGTTGTCCTTCCCCCCGATCATCAACAGCCGGGAAATCGGCGAGGTCCAGGTCGGGGATCATGAATTGTTCGTCGAAGTGACGGGGACCGATCTTTCGATGGTCGCGCTGACGCTGAATGTTTTTGCCGCCAATCTCGCGGATCGCGGCGCGGTGATTACGCCGGTCGAAATTCACTCGCCGGTGAAAACCGACTTCGGGCGGCGGTGGAGTACACCGATCGATTTCGGGGCACCCCGGACCATTCCTCTCAAGGCCATCGAGTCGGCGTTGGGGGAGGCCCTGGGAGGCAAGGAAGTCACCTCGGCGCTGAAGTCCTATGGGTACACCGTAAAGTCGGCCGGGCAAAAGGTGGCTGTGCAACTACCGCCCTACCGGAACGATCTGCTGCATACGGTCGATGTGGTGGAGGATGTGGCCATCAGTCAGGGATACGCCAGGTTTGCCCCCGTCATGCCCTCGCAGTTTACGGTGGGTGGGCTGTCGCGTTTGGAACAGATGGCCGACCGGGTTCGGCATCTCATGGTGGGTCTGGAATTCCAGGAAATTATTTCCAACATCATGGGCTCTCATCAGGACTTTTGCACACGCATGCGTCTGGATGGCACCGAGTGGGCGAAGGTGGTGGAAGTGGATAACGTGATGTCTCTCAGCTACTCCTGCCTGCGCCAGTGGATTACGCCATCGTTGTTGCAGGTGGAAACCAATTCAAGCCGGGCCTTCTATCCGCATCGCATGTTTGAGGTCGGGGAAGTGGCTATTCCTGATGCGAGTGCCGATGTCGGATCCCGGACCGTGACGATGTTGGGTGCCGTGATTGCCCATGCCGGCGCGCACTTCTCAGAAATTCATTCCTGTCTGGATCTGCTGCTGTATTACCTGGATCGCCCCTTTACCCTGGAGCCGGTGGATCATCCCTCATTTCTCGATGGTCGAGCGGGGAAGATCGTATCGAATGGTCGGGTCATTGGGTTGTTGGGCGAGGTGCACCCCGAGGTGCTGGAGCACTGGCAAATCGGGGTCCCGGCGGTGGCGCTGGAGTTGGAGATCGATCGACTACTGGAAGATGTGTGACGGGAGAATCCGTTCGATCAGGATTCTCCCGCCACAGAACGTTCGTGCGGACGTAACCGTTAGCTCGCGGCAGTTGCGAGTTGCTGCTTGGCCACCCCGACGAGTTTCTCAAATCCCGCCATATCCCGGATCGCCATATCGGACAACACTTTCCGATCCAGCAGGATATTCGCCTTCTTCAGGGCGTTCATGAAGCGGCTATACGCGATGCCATGCAGGCGGGTCGCAGCGCTGATGCGTGCGATCCAGAGCTGGCGGAAATCGCGCTTGCGATTCTTTCGTCCGACGTAGGCATAGGCCTGCCCCTTGTCGACCGATTCGGTTGCTGTTCGGAACAGCCGGCTCTTCGCGCCATACTGGCCTTTCGCCAGTTTCAGGCGCTTCTTTCGCCGCTGTCGTGTTTTTGGACCACCTTTTGTACGAGGCATCGGGAGCTACTCCTTTTTCAGATCCTGTTCACGGCACAATCGTCGTTACTGCGGAAGGATGCGGTTCAGTGCTGGGGTCGAGGCGGAGGACACCTCAACGGCCCCCTTCAGGTTCCGCTTGCGGTCGCGCGGCTTCCCGGTGAGCAAATGCCGACCGCCGGCCTTCCGACGAACCAGCTTCCCCGTTCCTGTGCGTCGAAACCGCTTCTTCGCGCCACTGTGGGTTTTCATTTTTATTTTCATGCTCTCATTCCTTCCTTGTGTGCACTCGGCACACTATTTGGGAGCCAAAATCATGATCAGGCTCCGCCCTTCCATTCGTGGCGCAAACTCCACGGTCCCTGCTTCCGTACATTCCTTAATGACGCTGGCCATCATTGTTCGGCCCATCTCCTGATTGGCCATTTCGCGTCCGCGATAGGTCAACGTCACTTTGGTCTTGTTGCCGTCGGCCAGAAATTCCTTGATCTGGCGGATCTTGATCTCGAGGTCATGCTTGTCGGTGCGGGGACGAAGCTTAATCTCTTTGACCTGCGTAGACTTCTGGTGACGCCGGCTCTGGTGATCTTTCTTGCTGAGTTCGAATTTGTACTTCCCATAGTCCATGATGCGGCAAACCGGCGGCTGCGAGGTCGGAGCCACCTCAACAAGGTCGTAGCCCCCCTCCTGGGCCTTGTTAAAGGCCTCTACGGTCGGCAGTATTCCTAGTTGCTCGCCTTCAGGACCGATGACTCGAACTTCCCGAATCCTGATTTCCCGGTTTACGCGTAATTTAGGGACGATAGGTCACCTCGTTTGTGAGTGGGTTGCCGTTTGACGCAATGTTTGATTCGCATCTGTGCGAAGGAGTTCCAGGAACGCTTCAATCGGCAGGCTCCCGTGATTCGCGCCACTCCGGCCGCGAACCGACACCATGCCACTCTGCACTTCCTTGTCTCCCACGACCAGCATATAGGGAATCTTGTTCTTTTCCGCCTCGCGGATCTTAAAGCCGATCTTCTCGTTGCGGATGTCCGCCTCAACTCGAAAGCCGTGACTCTTGAGCGTGGAGACGATCTTCGCTGCAAATTCCTGCTGGTTGTCCGTGATCGTGAGGACCACCGCCTGTACGGGGGCCAGCCAGGTCGGGAAGGCGCCCGCATAGTGCTCGATCAGGATGCCGAAGAAGCGTTCGATGGAGCCCATGAGCGCCCGATGAATCATGATCGGCTGATGCGCCTTGCCGTCTTCGCCTGTGTATGCCAGCTTGAACCGCTCCGGATTGTTGAAGTCGACCTGGACCGTCGAGCATTGCCAGGAGCGGCCGAGGACGTCTTTAATTTTGATATCGATCTTCGGGCCATAGAAGACCCCTTCGCCGGGATCCACTTCGTAGGCCACACCGCGGCTCTTGAGCGCAGCTTCCAGCGCATTGGTGGCGATGGTCCAGTTTTCTTCGGAGCCGACGGATTTCTCCGGGCGGGTCGAAAGATACACTTCAAACTCTGTAAAGCCGAAGGTGCCGAGGACGAAAAATGTAAAGTCCAGTACGCGGCTGACTTCGGCCTCGATCTGATCGGGCCGGCAAAACAGATGCGCATCGTCTTGGGTAAACCCGCGGACACGCAGCAGGCCGTGCAGCACACCCGTGCGTTCATAGCGGTAGACGGTACCTAATTCGCCATAACGGATCGGCAAATCCCGATAACTTCGCATGTGGGATTTGTAGATCATGATATGGAAGGGGCAGTTCATCGGCTTGAGTTGATACTCGCTGCCTTCCAGCTTCATCGAGGCGAACATGTTTTCGCGGTAGTAATCGACGTGGCCGCTGGTCTTCCACAGGTCCAGCCGGGCGACATGAGGTGAATACACCAGGTCGTAGCCGTCCTTGATATGTTGCTCCCGCCAGAAGTTTTCGATGAGCAGCCGGATCAGCGAGCCCTTGGGGTGCCACAGCACCAAGCCGGGACCGATCTCGTCCTGAATCGTAATCAGGTCGAGCTCCTTGCCGAGTTTCCGATGGTCGCGGCGCTTGATCTCTTCTAACTTCGCGAGATGGGCATCGAGTTCTTTTTTGGTCGGGAAGGACGTGCCATAGACCCGCTGCAGCATCGGGTTCCGCTCGTCACCACGCCAATAGGCGCCTCCGGTTGACAGCAATTTGAACGCGCCCACATACCCGGTCGTGGGGAGGTGCGGCCCGCGGCAGAGGTCGACGAATTCCCCCTGACGGTAGAGGGAAATAGGCGAGGCATCGTCGAAGCCGTTGATCAGCTCGACTTTGTAGCCTTCCCCGCGTTCCTGGAAAAATTTGATGGCGTCCTGCTTGGACAGCTCGCTGCGGGTAACCGTCAGGCCACGTTTCATAATCTCAATGGCGCGCGCCTCGATCTTTTCCAAATCTTCAGGCGTGAACGGGCGGTCGAAAGCGAAGTCGTAATAGAACCCATCGTCCAATGCCGGGCCGATCGTGAGCTGGGCCGTCGGGAACACTTCCTTCACGGCCTGCGCCATGATGTGGGTGCTGCTGTGGCGATAGACCTCGCGCCCTTCGGCAGACTCGAAGGTCAGGGGCTCGATGGTGGCGTCCTGCTCCAACGGCCGTGACAGGTCCATTGGCTCGCCGTTGATCTTGGCTGCCAACACCTTGGCGTCGAGGCGTCCACCTTCCGGAGTGAGGGCCTCTCGGACGGTGCATCCTGCTGGTACTTGTTTTCGAGTTCCGTCAGGAAGGGTAATGTGAATGAGCTGTGAGGCCACTCCGGTCAATCCTACAAAAAATACAACGCCGTGCCGACCACCATGCTGCCGGTAGTCGGATCACGAACTGTGTGCGCAAACGAAAATGGTAGGCGCGGACGGTCTTGAACCGTCGACCTCTACCGTGTCAAGGTAGCGCTCTCCCCCTGAGCTACGCGCCTATCGCCCGGCGATGCTAATACAGCCTCACCAGGAGTGTCAAGGAAACCCGGCGGCAAGACAGGCTTTTCTCTCTGCCTTCCAGAAGGAGAACCTGCCTCACCGGTCAGGCGCCGTCGGGCTTGTCAGCAAAGGTCTACTTGACCGCTGCTTTGAGTTCTTTGCCGGCCGAAAACTTGGGAATGCGGGCGGCAGGAATCTTCAAGGCTTCGCCGGTTCGTGGATTGCGTCCCATCCTGGCCTTGCGTTTTGAAATCGTGAACGTTCCGAAATTCACCAGCGTCACGCGTTTTCCCTTCTTAAGCGACGTGGTGACTGCTCCGGTGAAGGCTTCGAGTGCCACTGTCGCGGCGACCTTGGTGATTCCGGCGCTGTTCGCCATTTTCGCGATCAATTCTTCCTTGGTCATTGCTTCCCTCCGTTGGTGGTTGGCGACCGGTGGATATATGGGCGTACAGATTCTACGCCTCTGGTGAGGTGCTGATGAGCTGAGTTGCGCGCGAATCTAGCTCGCCCTGGCGCGTTTGACCGGAATATCCAGATCGAGAATCTTTTTTCTCAGCGTATTTCGATTCAGTCCGAGCAGCTCTGCGGCTTGAATCTGGTTCCCCTTGGTCTCCCGCAGGGTCAGCAAGATCAACGGGCGTTCGACGGCGGCGATCAGCATCGGATGGAGGTTTCTTCCCGAGCCGTTGCGCATCCCTTTGACGAAATCGCCGACTTTATGTTCCAGAAAAGATTCCAGGCAGACCGATTGCCCCGGTGCATTTCCATTGGATAGCGACAGGTCTGCCTTGGGGGCTTTGGCCGCGTGGAGCGACGTGGCCGTCCGTTTCAGTACGGTTCGAGAGCCTACGACCAAGAGCGTGCGCGCAGGATCAATCCCGCCAAGCAGTTTCCCAAGGTCTGCAGCAGACTGTGCTTTCGATTCCACGATGACGGCATCGCACGCACGCTTTGCCGGGTCCTTCGGAAGCGACAATCCGTCACGGCCGATGGTGACCGCTTGCTCGCCGAACAGGTTCTTGTAGTGTGCCTGGATCTCGCTGTCTGTGCTGAGCAAGAGAATATTAAATGTCGATGAACGCAGCGTCATGAAGGTACCGAGGAAGAAGAGGGCGGGATTATTGCTCAGCCCCTAGATGATGTCAATGACGAAAAATGCATTGTAATGACGCGCGGACGACAGGGGTGAACGCATGGTGCGCGGGCGCGGTTGTGACTGGCTTCTATCACCATTTCATCGCGGCTGAAGGCACTGCACTGACGAGCCACGGTTCTTCAATATGAATCGCTCGCACGGGTGGCTGTCTCAGGCAGGTCACGAGCGCGTGGTTCCCAACGGCATGATGGTTTGATGTGCTTCTACCCTTGCTTGACAGGAAAGTTGCGCGCAAGGTATAGAGATCCATGAATCCCCATCGGAATACTCGCAAATGAAGGTGAGCCTTCGAGCGACCTACGGAATTATTGCCGCCGTGGATCTTGCGCTCCACCATGCCGAACAGCCGGTGTGCGCCAAGTCGATTGCCAAACGACAGGCGATTCCGGCCAGATTCCTCGAGCAGGTGCTGCATGCGATGAAAAAAGCCGGGGTGGTGACAAGTCAGCGCGGGGCTCAAGGCGGGTACGTGTTGAGTCGTAAGCCTTCGGAGCTCTCCGTGGCGGACATTCTCGATGCGCTAGAGGGCCCGCTTCTCACGACAAATGGAGAGGCCGGTCCGAAACATTCGTCTTCGCGTGGGGGCAAGCAGGAGGCGCTGCTCGCCCACATTTGGGAGCGCGTGAAACGGGCGGAATGGAGTGTTCTTTCGGAAGTCACGGTCGAGGAGTTGGCCAAGCGCCAGCGGGCCCTCGACGCGCAGCACACGTTGATGTACCACATTTGAAGCAGCCTGAATCATGCATACGCACAATACTTCCCAACCGACGAGGTCGTCATGATGACTCCCAATACAGTGGCTCTCCGTCCAGCGATTAAAACGGAGCCTATTCCGGCCCATATAGTCGAAGAGATCGAAACGTTTGAAGCGGAAGCCCAACGTGTCCTGGGTGGAGACCTCTCCACCGACATCTTCAAGCCCTTCCGGCTGCAATATGGCATTTACGGCCAGCGGCAGCCTGGTGTCCAGATGGTGCGGATTAAGATCCCGTTTGGAGGGCTGACAGGGAATCAATTGCGGCAAGTGGCCGACCTTGCCGATCAGTACGCCACAGGTGTGGGCCATGTCACCACACGGCAGGATATTCAGCTGCACTTTGTGGAGCTCAAGCATGTCCCCGAGATGATGCGTCTGATGGCCTCCGTGGGGTTGACCACGCGTGAGGCCTGCGCGAATACGGTACGGAACGTCACGGCCTGTCATCTGGCGGGCGTGTGCCAAGGCGAAGTGTTCGATGTCACGCCATACGCGAAGACGGTGGCCTATCATCTGCTGCGCAATCCGCTGAATCAGAGTCTCCCGCGCAAGTTCAAGATTGCGCTGTCCGGATGTCGGCAGGATTGCGCGCTCACACCCATCCACGACATCGGGTTGCTCGCGGCGAAGCGGGCCGACGGAACCATCGGTTTCCGGATGGTGGCGGGCGGTGGATTGGGCTCGACGCCGCGCATGGCCCAGGTGTTACGAGAATTTACGCCGATGGACGAATTACTCCCGACCATCGAGGCGGTGATCAAGGTGTTCGACACGCTCGGGAACCGCAAGAATCGCAACAAGGCCCGCATGAAGTTCGTCATCGAGAAGCTCGGCTTCGACGAATTCAAGCGTCGCTGGGAAGCGGCCTACGCGGCCATGGGCTATGCCGTGCCGACGCACGAGCCGATCAAGCTGCTGGACTATGCCGATGCGCCGCCGCTCATTATGCCGACCAAGTCAGGCGTCCTGTCCAACGGTCATGGCAACGGCAACGGCAACGGTAGCGGGGATGGTGCCGTGTCACTCAATGGCCAGGTCTCCGCGTTCCAGGCCTGGAGGCGCACGAATGTCGTGCCACAGCGGCAAGCGGGTTTTGTGACGGCGGCAATCAAGTTGCCGATGGGCGATCTGACGGGCGACCAAATGTGGGTCATCGCAGACTTGGCCGAACGGTATTCGAACGGCAATATTCGGACGACCATCAATCAGAACATGGTCATCCGGTGGATTCCCGAGGGGCGGCTGGAGGAGTTCTATCAGGAACTGGTGCAGCACAGTTTGGGCGATCCTGGCGCAGAGCTCGTCGAAGACATCATCGCCTGCCCGGGCACCGACACCTGCGGATTGGGAATTACCTCGTCTAAGGGCATGGCCAGGGCGCTGGCGGAAGTGTTTCCCGCCGGCCAAGTCCCGGAAGATCTTCGGGATGTGAGCGTCAAGATCAGCGGGTGCCACAATTCCTGCGCCCAGCACCATATCGCCACCATCGGGTTGCACGGAGTCGGCAAACGTCTTGGCGAACACACGGCGCCGCATTACGAACTGCATCTCGGCGGGCATGTGGACGGCACGCCGAAGATCGGACAATTGGCGGTCAAATTGCCGGCGAAGAGTGTTCCAGCGGCGGTGCGCCATCTGGTCGACGTCTATCGTCGGGATCGGAAGGCAGGTGAGAGCCTCCAGTCGTTCATTACGCGTGTCGGGAAGAATGTGCTCAAGGACGAACTCATTCCCTACACGATCGTTCCGCCGTACGAGCAGGACTCGACCTATTACTACGACTGGGAAGGTGAGGCGGAATTCGTGCTGGAGGATCTAGGCCCCGGCGAGTGCGCGGGTGGCGCCTTGGAGATGATCGACGACCGTATGTTAGAGGCCGATCAGGAACTCTATCAGGCGAAATTGCTGGTCGAGAAGCATCAGTATGCCTTGTCGGTGAATAAGTCGTATCGGGCGGTACTGGCGGCGGCGAAAGGTCTTTTGGTGACCGAAGGCCTCGATCCGGCCACCGATGCCGAAACCTTCCAGGAGTTCGATCAACGACTGGCCAGCAAGGGCATCGTCCCGGCCACCTATAAGAATCTTGGCGTGCAAGTCGGCGACCTTGGTTCTAAGGATGCGACTGCCGAGGCGGCGACGGAGAAAATGGCCTTCGCCAAGCGGTTTCTCGCTGTCTGTCGGGCGGCCACGGAACAAATGGGCAAAGATCTGAAGTTGGCCCAGGTGAAGGAAGAAGCCGTGCCGACTGCAGCTCCTGCTGCGGTGCCTGCTTCGCCTGCACCCGTTGCCGCGGCTCAGGCGCCGGTGTACGATTTGCGCGGCGTGGCCTGCCCGATGAATTATGTGAAGACGAAATTGAAATTGGAAATGATGGACAACGGCGAGCAGCTGGAAGTCTGGCTCGACGCCGGAGAGCCCATTCGCAATGTGCCGATGAGCTTGCGAAACGACGGACACAAGATCCTCGACGAGGGGCCGTTGGAACCTGAGGCCAAGCATTTCAAAATTCTTGTAGAAAAGGTCGAGGGGTAAGAAGGGTGAAAGAAACAGAGAAGCCGGCTGCACGACCCTCCGACGCAGAGCTGAAGGCACTGAGTGATTCGTTTGAATCTCAGCAGCCATGGGACCTGCTGGAGTACGCGTTGAAGACGTACCGGCAGCGCATTGTGCTGGCCTGCAGTTTCGGGGCGGAAGATGTTGCCCTGGTGGACATGGTGCATCGCATCGATCCGGACGCACCGCTTTTTTATCTGGATACGGATTTTCTGTTTCCCGAAACCTTCGACGTGCGCGATCGCATTATCGCGCGGTACGGGTTGAAGCCGGCGCAGGTCATTCAAATGAAGGCCCTGTTGACGCCGGAACAGCAGGCTGCCCAGCACGGCGCCATGTTGTGGGCCAGCAGGCCGGACCAATGCTGTGAGCTCCGGAAAATCGAACCGCTCACTCGTATTCTCGGCGAGTACTCGGCCTGGATCACCGGAATCCGGCGAGACCAGGCTCCCACAAGGGCGAACGCCGGGCTGATCGAGTGGGACAAGAAATTCAACTTGGTCAAAGTGAATCCCCTGGCCCGATGGAGCAGTGAAAACGTCTGGACGTATCTGCAGCTCCATGAGGTGCCCTATAACACGTTACACGACCGCAATTACCCCAGCATCGGCTGTACCCATTGTACGGCGCCTGTCCTTCCGGGAGACGATCCGCGTTCCGGTCGGTGGAAGAATTTCGGCAAGACCGAGTGCGGGCTGCACAAGTAACATCATCATCGTCACCCTGAAATTAGACAAGGTCATTACCATCCATGCAACATCTGCTCGCCAAAGTCGCTAAAGGTCAAAAGACATCCAAAGATCTCACGTGGGAAGAAGCCAAGCAGGCCATGCGCCTCATGATCGAGGGAACCGCAACGCCTGCGCAGATTGGCGCGTTTCTCACGGCCATGCGGTTTAAGTCGGAATCCGTCACGGAATTAGCGGCCTTCACTGCGACCGCGCGTCAATATGTGCCGCCGGTGCCGGTCCGTTCCGGGCTCGGAGTCGTCGATGTGCCCGTCTATGCGGGGAAACGGGAAACCTTTCATGCCATCCTTCCCGCTGCCATTGTTGCAGCAGCCGCCGGAGCGGTGTTACTGCTGCACGGAGTGGATGGGCCTCCGGATCGCCTCGGGATTTCGTCGGTGCTGAAGCTCTTGGGCATTCCTGTCGATATGACCGCCAAGTCGGTCGGAGCCGAATTGGAAAAGAAGGGATTCGCGTACCTGGACCTGGCGCTGTATCACCCCCCGGTGAGCCGGTTTCTGGAAATGAGACAGGAGTTGGGCGTGCGCAATTTCTTTCATCCCGTGGCCCGTATGCTCAACCCTGCCCGCGCGACCTCGCAGGTGATCGGGCTGTCGCATCCGCCTTACTTCGAAAAGACGATCGAGGCGCTGCGTATGTTGAGTTGTCCCCGTGCATTGGTGATTCGCGGGGTCGAAGGGGATCCGGAACTCTCGATCGGCAATTCCACGCGGCTCTTGGAACTCAAGGACGAGCGCATCACTCCGTTCACTTTCCAGCCGAAGGATGCGGGCTTGTCGATGGCGACCTTCCGCGAAATGGCCGGCTTCCCGGTCGAGCAGCGGGAGCGGGAGGCCGATCTGATCAAGCGGCTCCTCGCCAACGAAATTCAGGGCGGGCAACGGGACTGGGTCCTCCTCAATGCGGCCATGTTGCTCTATGCAGCCGGCAAGGGGACGTCGATTACTGGAAATCTTGGGGCCGCCAGAAGCGCGTTGGAGTCCGGTCAGGCCAAGGCCAAGCTGGCTGAATTAGTGGCGGTCGCCGGATCAAGCGCGGGAAACGCGCCGAAGGTCGGCATTTCAGCGTAAACGGAAGAGTGTGAACCATGAAACATTTGCGTCAACTCGAAGATCAAAGCGTCTATATCCTTCGGGAAGCCTACAAGCATTTCAATCACCTCGCCATGCTCTGGTCGATGGGGAAGGATTCGACGGTGCTCTTGTGGCTGGCCCGCAAGGCCTTTTTCGGGCATGTGCCGTTTCCCTTGCTCCACGTGGATACGAGTTACAAGATTCCTGCGATGATCGAATATCGCGACCGGATTGCCCGCGAGTGGCGCCTCAATCTGGTGGTGGGCCAGAACAAAGAAGCCCTGGCCGCCGGGATGAACCATACGCTCGGGCGTGATGTCTGCTGTACCGCCTTAAAGACAACGGCCATGAAGAATCTGGTCGAAGACAAGGGCTACACCGGCATTATTCTCGGTGTTCGGGCGGATGAAGACAGCACCAGGGCCAAGGAACGATATTTTTCTCCGCGCGACAAACACGGAGATTGGGATTTTCGCGACCAGCCGCCGGAACTATGGGATCAGTTCAAGACCACCTTTCCGCCGGGCACGCATATCCGGATTCATCCGCTTCTCGATTGGACCGAGATCAACATCTGGGAATATATCAAGCATGAGAACATTCCCTTCATGGATCTATACCTGGACCGGGGGGATGGCACACGTTATCGAAGCTTGGGCTGTGCGCCCTGCACCATGCCGATCAAATCCACAGCGAAGACGGTGGATGAGATTATCGCGGAACTCCGCGGGACCAATGTGGCCGAGCGGGCCGGGCGCGCGCAGGACGCGGGGCGAGGCATGGAGATGCTTCGGAAGAAGGGGTACATGTGAGGCGGCCCACGCCGGCGGGATAGCTGTCGAGCATTCGAACGATCACGATCATGAACCGGGGTTCCATTGAACGAGTGAATCATATGACACAGCACGACCAGAGCAAGCCGCAAGAGAGTCTCAACATCGTCATCGTGGGCCATGTGGATCACGGGAAGTCCACGCTGGTGGGACGACTCTATGCCGATACCGGCTCTCTGCCTGAAGGCAAAGTGGAAAAGGTGCAGGCGATCTGCCGCCAGCAGGGCAAGGAATTTGAGTATGCATTCCTGTTCGACGCGTTTCTTGAGGAGCAGGAACAGGGCATCACGATCGATACGGCGCGCACCTTCTTTATCTGGAACGGGCGGCAGTACATCATTATCGACGCACCGGGGCACAAAGAGTTTTTGAAAAACATGATCTCGGGCGCGGCCCGGGCGGAAGCCGCGCTGTTGCTCATCGACGCGTTGGAAGGCGTGCGCGAGCAATCCAAGAAGCATGGCTATCTCCTGTCGCTGCTGGGCGTGACGCAGTTTGCGGTGGTGGTCAATAAAATGGATCTGGTCGGGTATCGACAGGATGTGTTCGACGGGATCGAAAAAGAATATCGGGAATTTCTGGGTCAGTTCCGGGCGGTTCCCCAACAGATGATTCCGGTCAGCGCGAAGATGGGTGACAACATCGCGACGCGCAGCAGCCATATGAACTGGTATCAGGGGCCTACGGTCCTGGAGACGTTGGCCCTGTTCAAGAAAGAGCAGGTTCGCTCGGAACAGCCGCTCCGGTTTCCATTGCAGGACGTCTACAAGTTCGATGCGCGGCGGATTCTGGTCGGCCGTATTACAGCCGGTCGTCTGAAGGTCGGTGATCAACTGGTGTTTTCGCCGTCCAATAAAACAGCCGTCGTGCAATCGATTGAAGGGTTTAATGTCGATCCACCGCGGAGCGAGGCACAGGCCGGTCAATCGGTCGGCATCACGCTCGACGAGCAGATTTTCGTGGAGCGTGGCGAAATCGCGTCCCATCGGGAAACCATTCCGCTCGTTTCCACGGCGGTTCGTGTGAACTTGTTTTGGATGGGCAGGCGGCCGCTGGAGAAGGGGCGGAAGTACGTCTTGCGCCTCGCCACGCGTGAGGTCGCCTGCGAGGTGGCCGCGATCCATCGGATTATCGATACCGCCGATCTTGCCCAGCTTCAGGAGAGTCAGTCGGTGGCCAAGAATCAGGTCGCTGAACTGACCCTGCGTGTGAAATCGCCGCTCGCGTTTGATCTCTCGTCCTCATTCGAAGCCACAGGTCGGTTCGTGCTGGTCGATGAGTACGACATTGCCGGGGGCGGGATCATTACCGAGTTGGTGCACGACGAGCAGGAAGGGCTGCGGGAGGAAGCACGACAGCGGGAATATGCGTGGCTCACAGGCGATGTCCGGGCCGAGGACCGCGCGACGCAATACGGGCATCGGGCCGCCATCGTGTTGTTCACCGGTTCAGCCCAGACAGGCAAGACGTTTCTTGCGCGAAGAGTGGAGGCGCTGCTGGTGGCCGATAGCCGCCACGCCTACCTGCTGGAAGGTGAAAATCTGCTGCAGGGATTGGATGCGGATTTGTCAGCGGCCGATCCGTCCTTTGCCGCCGAGCGCGTGCGCCGGTATGGAGAGGTTGCCAGGTTGCTCATCGATACGGGGCTCATTGTCGTGTCCACCAGCAAAACCTTCGGTATCAATTATCAGCGAATGGCCGAGATGATACGGACGCTGGTTCAGCCGGCTCCGGTGATTGCGGTGCACATGAGCAGGGCGGGGGAAGAACCGCCGCCGAATACCGATCTGCATTTCGCGGGCCCCCAGGATTTTGACGCCGCTGCCCGTCAGATCCTGGAGGAGTTGAAGCGGCGGGGGGTGCTCATCCAGCCCTCCGGAACGAAGTCCACCATCCAATATTCTATCTAGGAGCCTGTCCGACATTGACCCGAGATCCCGCTTGCATGGGCCCTCCAGGTCATGTATCAGTAATATAACGTAATTGTCATCCCTGGAGACCATCTGATGACGACTCGCACCTTTCGCCCCTATGACCCCGATGAGTTGTGGCTGTTGCCCCCATCGCCCCGCGACTGGCTGCCCGAGGCGCATCTGGCCTTTTTCCTGTCCGATCTCGTGGAGGAGCTGACGCTCACGCCGATCCTGCGGACCTACGGCGGCGTCACCCGTGGCACGGCACCGTATCATCCGCAGCGGCTGGTGAAGGTGCTGCTCTATGCCTACGCGGTGGGCATTCCCGCCTCGCGGCAGATTGCCCGGGAACTGGAAGAGGACGTGGCCTTTCGCGTGCTGG
>ERZ1292633.102-Hain-H41-02um-R1-102-length-117931-cov-56_pt1 | contig 117931 bp, 121 predicted proteins | sample MGYA00564406_ERZ1292633 | MGnify/ENA primary metagenome ERZ1292633 (study PRJEB36523, sample SAMEA6512639) | groundwater metagenome | collected 2019-01-08 | study: AquaDiva: Metagenomics assemblies of 32 groundwater samples
AGCATCAGCCTCCGGAGCTGAGGGCCACAGGTTCAAATCCTGTCAGGCGCACCATTCGCTCTGTCAGGTACGTTACGATCGAACATAGTGCACACAGGTGGGGCCGTTAGCTCAGTTGGTAGAGCAGCTGACTCTTAATCAGCGGGCCGTAGGTTCGACCCCTACACGGCCCACCAAATTTCAACCACTTACGCACACTACCCTCTTACAGACCCGCTGGCTGTGCTAAATTTGTGCTACTTTCCCGCAGACGATCCAAAATTTCTACTCCACCCCGCAAACTCTCCAGATAGTGGCGGGCATACCGTTGCGTCATGATGGGCGATTTGTGCCCGAGCAACTGTTGCACCTTGTAGAGATCGATTCCGCTCTGTACCAGGATCATCGCAAACGTATGTCGCGGGTCGTGGAAATGGAAACCCTCGATTTTCGCCTCCCGAAGGCAAGACGCAACGAGCGCCACAAATGACCGGACTCGCTCCTCCTTCTCCTGCTGAGCGTGGCGTAGATTCAACTCTCCCGGCTAGGAGAGGAAGAAGCTTCACTGACTGAGCCGGCCGCGACCTCCGCACTCCTCCCAAACCGCGTTTTAGCTTCTTCTTTTTCGTTCCCTGTTAGAAGATCCACGCCCACAGTGCGAGTAGCAGGCCCGCGCCATCCTCAGCACCAAGAAATTATCTGAAGATCCGGAAAATAAGCATTCCCGAGATCTCACGAACTCACTATACTGATATTGAGAATTGTAATCATAACAATCATTCACCCTGCTCCGATCTTCAGCGCGACCAGGAACTGAACTGCCCGTTTATGTCCCTCGCCTGAAGACAAGGCGGCACTGATCAAGCCCATCAGGTCGACGGAGTAGCGTGAATGGACCCGCTGGATGGGGACTGTGGAGGGAGCACCCCTTTACCGTCTCCGTCCAGCGGCTTCACATAGAACACTTTATTCTGGAGGGGCAATATATGAGTTGTTCTCGTTGCGGAGGGTATCTTGCCAGCGAGCCATCCAATGACTTCTATCATCCGGAGGACCGATGGAGATGCATCAATTGCGGGGCCCATAGCTTACTTCGCTCATATTCATCACGCGAGGGGCAAGCGAGATCACGCCGCACCCTACCCAACATAACTGTAGAGGGTCTACGAATCACACGACATCCCTAGCCCTAACCCGGATGAGTCTCTATTGCGAATCAACAGCCGGTCTTACGACCAATCATAGAAACCGCCCTCTCATGCAACAAAGGAGCAGCCAACCCATGCATTCGCTCAATCCGCGCAACGGCCAAACGGCACTCAACATGTGCACCTGCGGAAAAATTCACTTCAGGTATGGTTTAGTCACCCTACATTTTGAGTCCAATGAGTTCACGTCGTTCGCCAACGCCGTGGCGCACCTACACGCACGGTATAAGGAGCTACGGCAGCCGCAACCATCCGGCACAATCCCGACGCTACGCAATGATTTCTGCCACTAATCCAGGAAACCACTATGAAGCTCTATGATTGTCCACGCTGCAAACATCACAGTCTTGCCCCCACAGGAGGATTTTTATCTTGCGGCCACTGCGGCTACGCCATCACAGCCCATGCCTTGGCCGTCGAACAACAACCTCGAAAAGGCGCTTCGCCAGCTCAGAATCTTGCGTAATTCAACTACGATCATAATGGCTGAGAAAAATCCCGTCCGAAAAGACCTCCTACGCAGAGCACAGAGCGACTTGCCGGCGGCACTCAGCCTAATCGCATCGCTATTCATGGTTCTGGTCGCAATTGTGAGTTCACTTCTGGGCTCGAACTAGCTCTGGCGACCAGAACCCAGACGCGCCTTGATCGAGGCAGGCACCAGTTTGGTCACCGCTTTCACTCCCAGGCTAAGTAAGCATGTGCCATCCTAGGCTCATCAGTGCCATGTTCCTCCCGGCAATTCTGGCCGCCCAAACCATAAATTCGCCCAGCCACGAGTAGCCAACCCACGGCCACATTCAAGCCGAACTTCCCAACGTTATCCAAATTGATGCTGTCATTATCGAATCGGATACACCTTGATCATTTTTGTCTAAACCTGCTGCCTTAACGCGATTGATCGCATAGGCGCTCCTCACAAGCGAATCAATACGTTTAACCGAGATTGGGACGCCTTACGAAAGTGGTACGCGAGTTGCTCCCGTTCAGAGTTGTTATGGCAGCGACACTCCGGCAAACACATAGTAGATAAAAAGAGGAGGCACGATCATGCTCTGGGCCATCGTCATTGCAGGAACTTATGTGGCAGGAATCTATCTCATTCGCCTAGTGTGGTGGCAGGAGTAATGCGTCCTCACGCCAGGCATCTGAGCGCTGCTCACAACGAGACAGCGACCGACCGCCGTAAAAAAACGGATCACGCTCGACTTCAGCCCCTTCGATTTACTCACCATCAGCTATCGAGAGCGATTTTATTGCATGGCGAACTGGGAAAACCAGAAACCTGCAGCCTGTGCACCGCTACACGCGACCAGTGCGAGGCTCTCAAGTCAGGGACTCACTAAATGACTTCTTTCTTGGGCGATCGGCGCGTACTGGAAACCCTGCCCAAGACCGCTTATTCCTGCCCCGTCTGTACCGGAATCACGCGTCGCTCTGAACGTCGGGGGTGGCGAGACCTCGTCAGGTATCTGCTTGGTCGTTACCCTTGGCGGTGTCGGGACTGCAACCACCGCTTTTATGCCGCGAGCCGTCGATGAACGGTCCCTGAATTACCTATCATCACGAGTCATTCGAATTCCCACATCGACTTCATCCAACGAGTCCCTGGCCCCTCCAAGGCGGGATGTTGCCACACTGCTTCTCGGAACTATACTCCCTTCCATGAGCCACTACTCCCCGGCATCACTCGGCCCTCTGGACCGCCCACCTTCATCCGAAGCGATTCTCATATTTCAGCGGTCTCGAGACCGCCTTGGAATCGTCTGTCCCGTCATGTTCTCCGGCGCCCTCTTTATCGGAGAGGGCCTTATACACAACCTGTCTCAAACGGGATGTTTAGTCGAATGCGACCGGAGAATGTTGGAGGGTAGCTATATGGTTGTGCGCCTACTCCTGCCCGATACCACCCACGCACTGAACATTGAACTCGCCGCCGTCCGATGGATCAGGGAGGAATACTTCGGGATCGAATTCCTCAAGCTCCCTACTTCTGATCAGGCCCGCTTAGCTCATTTCCTATTAGCCCACCAGCGTTGAAACTCCTAGCGCCTCAATAACAACACCCTCACAAATGTCGGTCAGCATAATCCAGCCCACAGTCGATCCTGTAACCCGACAAACGTGCTGGCATCAAAAAACCACGACACGCAGTGCTGGCTGAGATCCTTTGATAGTGCAAGGCGCCGCGTAACGGACCGGTCAGACACATTGTCGGTATACAGCGCCTTGGCTTCGGTCAATGCCGACCATTCACCTGTCTCAGCGCGGCGAGCTTGCGGCATCCCGACAAACAAGCCGCCCGCAAGGAACCGAGCCTATCGACGACACTGAAACCGTAAGTGCGGCGCGGGGCTCACACGTCATCGCCCACCGAAAGAACGGACATACATGAGAACTTGCCAGGCCTCCTCCTCGGTCAGGACGAGTGGAATAAACGGAGCCATATCCGTCCCGGGACTCCCGTTTTTCAGAATCCAGAACAGCTCACCGTCCGTCCTGGCCTGCTGCCACAGCCTATCGGTAAAGTTCCGTGGGAGCGGTCCTTTGAAGGTGGAATAGTCCAAATCCATTCCTAGTCCCTTCCCGTCCGACCCGTGGCAGGCGCGACAGAATGCTTTGCCTTCGAAGAGCGCCTTTCCCTGCTGGAGCATTTCCGGTGTGACAGGAAAGGGATTGGTTACAGTCCTGGCCGCCTCGATCTGGTCGATCGGAACACGGGGCCTCAACACTTCGGAATTCGCCGCCCAACCGGCAGATACACCGCCGAGCAGCAGCCATCCCGTCAGGCATAGACGTCCAGCATCCATCACCGCGTCTCCCTTTCATCAGAAATAGCACAGGCGGAGAGGCCGCACGATGCGCCCCCTCCGCCCGATGGATCTGCGTCGCTCCAGCTATTCAGTGCGATGCTTGTGGCCCACAGACTGGGGATGCCCCACCTGACCGTTCGGCGCCTTGGCTCCGTCCGGCCAAAGATGAAAAATGATCCCGTCGGTTTTGGCCGCAATGGCAGCGACTTCCTTCGCCTGCGCCTCCGGCATGTCCAGAATCTGCACCCGCCCCGTGGCAATCTCCACCTCATGGTCGTGGTAATACTTATTCCAAGTCTCCAACGGAACATGCGCGCGAGAAACGGACTTTGCCACAAAATATTCAATGTCCGTCAGTAAAGCGTTGGCGTCCGTCGACTCGAACAATAAACACTGCAGCACTTCCGTGGAAATCGGCTTGCAGTAGTGATGATACGGACCATGCACCGATCCGTCTTCAAATTTGTGAGGAGCCATGACATGAATAGTATAGCCCTGCGCCGGTGTCGGCATGGCCTTCGTCACCATGGCGGTAGCGGGTGCCGCAGAGGAGGATTTCATTTCGCGGGCAGTCTCTGCACAACCGGCTGCCGTCAACGCCGCCGCACACAATCCAAACATCACAATCGCACGTCGCATAGTGGCCTCCTTACAATTAGGGCACAGGATGAATCACGCGCTATTGGCACTTACTCCGTCCGCGGTTTATGCCCCACGGACGTCGGATGCGCCACCGATCCATCCGGAGCTTTCGCGCCCTTCGGCCACAAGTGGAAAATAATGCCATCCGTCTTGGCCGCAGCCGCCGCCACTTCTTTGGCCTGGGCATCAGGCATATCCAGCACCTGAACACGCCCGGTCGCTATTTCGACCTCATGGTCGTGATAGAACTTGTTCCAGACATCGAGAGGCACCGCCGACCGTGACACAGGCTTGGCCACAAAATACTCCACGTCGGTGAGCACGGCATTGGGATCCGCGGATTCGAACAGCAGACATTGCAAGACTTCCGGCTTGACGGCCTTACAATAGTGATGGAACGGGCCTGCCACCGACCCATCTTCCATTTTATGGGGCGCCATGACGTGAATGTCGAATCCGTCCGCCGGACCCGGCTTCATATCCGCCGCAAGCGCGGGCCCACCGAGGGCGAGCGCAATGGTGCTCGCACCGAGCACACAAAGATTTCGAAACATAGAAGGCCTCCTATGGTTGGGGTTGGAATGCACCGATGCTTGGACAAAATAGACCGACCAAGGCACACGTATCTGCCCGTGAGAGTCACAGGCGGCACAAAAGGATTCGTGTTTTATTTCGGCAATTTTGGCATGCTGAGCGGGATCGGCTCTCCTGCCAGCGCCTTCAAGAAGGCAACGAGATCGCTTTTTCCCTCCGCCGTCAGATTCAACGGCTTGACGAGGGGGCTCAGATTGGGATTGCTCCCGCCGCCCTGATCCAAAAATTCGACGACCTCTTCCAGCGTTTTAAACGCGCCATCGTGCATATACGGAGCGGTTTCTGTGATGCTACGGAGCGTCGGCGTTTTAAATGCGCCCCGGTCTTTCTCCGCCCTGCTGACAGCAAAACGCCCAAGGTCTTCCTTCATCGGACCGACCTGAGGCACGCCGAGGTTGTGAAACTGATTATCGGTGAAGTTCGGCCCATTGTGGCAGAGGATGCAACGAGCCTTACCCTTAAAAATGGCCAGTCCTCGAACCGCCGCCTCATCCATGGCTTTCTGATCGCCTAACACGTATTTATCAAAAGCGGAATTGGTGGAGACCACGGTGCGCTCGTAGGCGGCGATCGCCTCGGCAATGCTCTGAAGATTGACATCTGTTCCAAATACAGCCCTGAATTGTTGCTGATACCCTTTGATCTTCCCCAGCTTGGCCACCACATGTTCATGCGTCTCGGCCATCTCCACAGGGTTATGAATCGGCCCGATGGCCTGCTCTTCAAGCGAACGTGCCCGACCATCCCAAAACTGGACGTGATTCAATCCCGTATTGTAGACCGTTGGCGACTGTCGTCCTCCGACGCCTCCGCCGACGCCGATGGACGTCTGGCGGGGATCCGCAAATCCGGTCCCGGGGTTGTGGCAGAAGGCGCAGGAGATCGCGTTATTTTTGGAGAGTCGTCCGTCAAAATAGAGTTGCTTGCCGAGTTCGATCTTAGCGGTGTAGTTGAGATTGGAGGACGGTATCGGGACCACCGTCGGCAGGGGCCCGACATCCGGCACCGTGACACCATCGATCGTCACGGTGCCATGAGGGGCATGGCCGGACGGCGATGCTTGTACGGAACCACTTCCTGCTCCAAGTGTACAGAGCACCAGCAGTGCAAGGATCAAGCGTGACGTCGCGATAGATTGCACCATGAAGAGAACCTCCTGTTGAGATCGCGCATGCCAGACACTCTCGACCTGGCTTGGTCGAAACGGCGGATTGTACGCAGATTGACGCATCTGGTCGAGGCACACCTGATTCGGTGCAAGGAAGACTCAACAACGAAGTGGGAATTCAGGGCGGCGGACATAGAGACGACGGCCTTACAAACCTCGCATGGTCGAGCGCATGAGACTGTCGGCTTGTGGAGGAAGAAATCCCTGATAACCCTGATGCCGTTCGGCCAATTCAAGGACGGAAAAGGGCTGCCCATCGACCATCTCAGGCGCGGTAAAAATCTGGCGCAACGTGCCTCCCCGGGCGCCGACGATCTCGCCGGCAAAGACCACGCCCTTCGCCTTCAATTTGAGAATGGCCTGCTCGATATCCTCGACCCGGACCGCCACATGGTGAAACACCTGATCACCGAATTTCTCGACCCAGCGGGGGATGATGCTGGTCTTGCCACGGTCGTCCGGATAGGCCTGATCGACAAACAGCGCCGGATACCCGGCCCGCCGGAATACTTTGGCATACCAATCGTCATAATGAAGCGTTTCATCGTACCGATAACCCAGTGCGAGAAATTCTTCGGCGCGCCGATCAATGTCCATTGTCCGGATGGTGATATGGTCGATCACCGGGATAAACCCAACCCCGACGTCGTCCAAGGCCCGGCGAAGCATCCGTCCTGCGCTATTCTGCGCCAGAAAGTCGGCCGTCATACGAGCTATCAACGCATCGAGGTCAGCTTCTTGCCCCATCATTCCCTCCTTCCGCCCGTCCAAACGTCACCCCCTGGGCCAACGGCAACTCAGTTCCCCAATTGATCGTGTTGGTCTGTCGGCGCATGTAGGCCTTCCACGCATCGGAACCGGCTTCCCGTCCGCCGCCAGTGGTTTTTTCTCCACCGAATGCCCCGCCGATTTCCGCGCCCGACGTCCCGATGTTCACATTGGCAATCCCGCAGTCGCTGCCGATCGCGGACAAGAAGGTCTCACTGTTCCGGAGATGGGTGGTAAACAACGCGGAGGACAGGCCTTGCGGAACCGCATTATGCATTCGGATGGCTTCCTCCAACGTTCGATAGATCATGACGTAGAGAATCGGCGCAAAGGTTTCCCGCTGGACGATATCCCAGTGGTTCTGCGCCCGCACGATCGTGGGCTCGACAAAATAGCCGGGACGAGGCAAGACACGTCCTCCGCATAGCACCTCACCGCCCGCCTTCTTCACTTCTTCAAGCGCAGACAGGTACCGCGTCACCGCCTCGCCGTCGATAAGCGGCCCCATCAACATATCCGGCTCGAGGGGATCACCGATTTTCACCTGCGCATAGGCCGACAGCAGTCGCGGGACCAGCAGCTCGTACTGAGATTCATGCACGATCAGTCGCCTGGTACTGGTGCAGCGTTGTCCCGCCGTACCGACCGCGCCGAAGACGATGGCGCGTGTCGCTAAATCCAGATCGGCCGTTTCGTCCACGATGACGGCGTTGTTCCCGCTCAATTCCAGAAGACTCCGGCCCAACCGATGTCCGACCACCTCCGCGACATGCCTCCCGACAGGCACCGAGCCAGTGAAGGAGATCAACGGAAGCCGTTCGTCTCGCACCATCCGCTCGGCCAGCTCGACGCGATCCGTCGTACAGAGCGCGAAGACACCGGGATACCCGGCGTCTTCCAGCACACGATTGCACAGCCGCTGAACCGCCAATGCGCAGAGTGGAGCTTTCGGTGACGGCTTCCACAACACGGTGTTGCCGGTCACCGCGGCAATAAAAGCATTCCAGGCCCAGACCGCCACAGGAAAGTTAAACGCCGTAATGACACCCACCACACCCACTGGATGCCATTGTTCATACATCCGATGCCGTGCACGCTCTGAATGCATAGTTTGCCCATACAACATGCGCGACAGCCCGACGGCGAAGTCCGCCATATCGATCATCTCCTGCACTTCGCCATCGCCCTCAGCCTTAATCTTGCCCACCTCCAACGACACCAGCGTACCCAAGGCATCCTTGTGTGCTCGTAGCGCCTGGCCCACCAGACGGATCACCTCGCCGCGCTTCGGCGCCGGCACCATCCGCCACGAGGCCTGGACCTGCTGCGATCCGGTTACGAGGGCATCGTAATCGGCAAGGGAACACCCGTACACTCCTGCCAGCGGCTCTCCGGTCGATGGATTACGAGACTCGACGATACCGGCGTCGGTGGTGCGACTCCACGTCGCGGAGGAGAGACATCCCCCGGGCTGTTCCTGCGTCAGCCCCAAGGTCTTGAACAGTTCCTGTATCGTCATGATGCCGTCAGGCCCGGAAACAATCCCCGAACCGATTGTTCAGCACATCCTGCAAGTGAAAGTGCTCCTGCGTGACGAAGCCCCGATAGGCTGAAGGCCTGGCCATCACAAGATCGACGACGCAACAGAGCGACGACGCTGTCGTGACCTGAATCGCAGACCAGAGCCGCCCAAGGATCGTCCGCGGATACACCTTTTTCACATAGGTCTCCTCGAACAACTCACCCTGCCTGGTGCCGGTCACAGCCGCATAGATCAACACCACGTCCTGCTGCGTCTGAGGAATCGCTCGCTCCAGGATTCGCTTGAGCGTCTCCCGATCCTCATTCAGCTTGAGGTCCTTCATGAGAAATTGAATTTTTTCGCAATGCCCGGGATACCGCAGGGTCTTATAATTCATGGTTCGGACCCGTCCGCGGTACGTGTCCGCGAGAGTGCCCAGGCCGCCTGACGTGTTGAAGGCCTCGTAGAGTAGTCCGTCCAATTCAATTGTCTCATATCCCTCCAACGGCTGAAGGTGGACCTCCTCTCCCCCCTCAATGCCGACACAGACGTTGGCATACTCGTTGATTAACCCGTCGGTGGACCAGGTGAGGGAGTACTTCAGTGCATTGCTCGGATGAACAGGCAGGGCGCCGACACGCATCTTCACGTTGTCGATGGATTCAAAATGTCCGATCAGGTCATTCGTCACGATGCTGATAAACCCCGGCGCCAACCCGCACTGAGGAATAAACGCACGATCGGCGCCCGCACTGATCGCCTTGACGCGACCGGTCACGGCCACGTCTTCGGTCAGGTCGAAATAATGGAGTTGATGGGCTCGCGCAATCTCGGCAACGGTCGGGTTACAGAAGTACGGCAGGCTGGAGATCACCGCATCGAATGGGTAGGAGCCGACGTATGCCGCAACCGCATCCGGTCGCCGCACGTCTAACGCACAGGGAGTGACCGCGGACAGCGACAAGTCATCGATCAATCGCTTCGGGGCATCAAGGGTAAGATCGGCCAGGTGAACGTGGTACTGCCCAATGGCCGACAACAACCCAGCCACGAGGGACCCGATTTTTCCGGCTCCAAGCACCAACACTTGAGGCATCCGTCACCTCACAGCCCATTATACTCCTTCGGACGAAAAGAACCGCCTTTTCTGGGTGCGAAAGGGGAATGGATCAAGAGAAGTCTGAGAGACGAAGGAAAGGGGACTCTTCTTCGGAACAGGTGCGGATTAGGACGAGGCCAGGCGTGAACGGGAGGGGTTAATCAGAGCCGAGGATTTTGAAGGGGGATTGTCCATCGCCTCAAACAAGAGGCAACACTTGAGACGACCACAGACACCGAGTAATTTGGGGTCATCGACAGGAAGCCCCAACACCCGTGCCTGTTTGACAGTCACCGGTTTCACTTCAGTGAGGAACGCGGCACAACAGAGTACGAGACCGCAGGTGTCGATCCCGCCCAACCGACTGGCTTCGTCGCGTACCCCGACTTGACGCATTTCAATGCGCCCGCCGAATCGGCGTGCCAACAAGCGAACCAACTCGCGAAAATCGATTCGATCTTCAGCGGTATAGACAAAGGTCATCTGCCGGCGATGAAACGAGCAGAACACCTCTACAAGTTTCATTCTGAGTCCCAGGGCCGCCGCCTGCTCCCGACACGCCTTCATTCCCTCCGATGCCAACCGTTCGTACCGATCGATCGTGGCCACATCTTCGGTTGTCGCCTTCCTGGTGATCGGCTGAAGCACGCGCATGGGCGGAATGAACGGCATCACCTGAGGAGCCCCGTAAACGACCCCGTAGCTCAACTCCCCGGCCACTTCGAGCAGCACCCGATCCCCCATCACCAGGGACGCCTCTCCGGCATCGAATTTCTTCACCTCCCCACGGTCACGGATCTTGACGCCCACGATCCGAACGACTGCGGGATAGGGTTTCGCGAGTTCTTGCGCAAGAAGTTTCTCGACCATGGGGGCATGATACACCATCCAATCTTTCAATTGAAATGCTCAGCGCTGGATCATCGCCATCGAAAATTGCTCAACCACCACCGAGCGGCCATACAGCGACTAAGCAGCAATCTCTCGCAAACAACTGATAATAATGCTTATTTTGACAGGAAGAGGAAAGAGGAAATATGTTAGGCTATTTCGGAGCAGGAATTCTTGGCTGAGGCCACCTATTTGATACGACCGTGAGGGGCATGGTGCGAATACCAAACAAAGTCATCCTTCCGTTCGGCTACCACATCATGATCAGGCAGGTCACGGACTCCGAGATGGACCGGCAGGATTCGAATGCGGATGGGATTTGGGACAATGAAGCCAAGACCATCTATATCCGCAAACGACTACCCGTCACGCGACGGAGATACATTCTCGCCCATGAACTGGGACATGCCTGGCTCGACTGGCAACATCGGTATCTGGATGACGGAAAGGCTCGTAGCTGACACGTGCTGAACCGAGGACATCTCCCATCCTGAATCGAGTTCTTCCGGGCCGTGCTAGCCGTCCGCCTGTACCTCTTCCAGCCTGATAATTTCATTCCACTCGGCCGCCCGCACCGGCTGAACCGACAGTCGCGATCCCTTTCGAAGCAATTCCATTCCCTTCAGACTAGGCTTCGCGCGCAACAGGTCCAACGACAGCGGCGCGAGGAATTTGCGAACAAACCGGATATCGACCATGTCCCAGCGCGGCTGATCCGGACTGCTGGCCGGATCGTAGTGCGAATCCCGCTTATCGAACTGCGTGGCATCGGGATAAGCCGTTTTCACCACTTCCGCAATTCCCACCACCGAGGGAGGATTGGCATTACTGTGGTAAAACAGGATCTGATCCCCGACCTTCATTGCCCGCATAAAGTTACGCGCCTGATAGTTCCGCACACCATCCCAGGAAGTCGTCTGCTTGGGTGATCGAGCAAGATCGTCGATCGAAAAGACCTCGGGTTCGGATTTCATCAACCAATAGTGTCGTCCGTCTGCCATCGAATCCTCCTCAACACTTGGTGTCTGTACGCCCTCAGTGTATGCTGAGCACTCTGTTTCGCCTGTTAACCGGGAACGTCTATGGACCTTACGCCCATCTGGTTCGGTGTGTATAAGGCCTTGAAATACCTACTCTACCCCTTGTCATGGATTCTCATCGCCGGGCTACTCTCCCTGTTGACCGCCTGCCTCCCCGTGTCTCCCGGGAGGACGACTTGGGTCAGGCGCTTCTCATTTCTCACCCTGCTGCTGCTCTTGCTGACGGCCACCCCGATTCTTTCCAACATGTACATTGCGCTGCTCGAAGCCCAGCATCCACCATTCCAGGCCACCACGACATCGAAGTTCGACGCGGTGGTGGTTTTGGCAGGTGGCGTCTTTCAGAAAGGGTCGCTCCGCCCGGCCGATGATGTTTCTGAAGCCTCGCGTCAGCGCACGACTTGTGGCGCAAACTTGTGGCAACAGAATCTTGCCCCGAAACTGTTGCTCACCGGGGGCGACGCCACCGTGCGTCGAACCGGTCTGATGGAATCCCACGAGATGAAACGGTGGGCGCTCCGCCTTGGTGTGCCGGAATCCGCGATCCTGATCGAGGAGAAATCACGGACCACCTATGAGAACGCCGTGCAGACGAAGGCCATGCTTGGGTCAGGACGCATCCCGTTGGTGACCGCGGCCTATCACCTGCCCCGCGCAGTCAGACTCTTCGAAAAGCAAGGTTTTGTCGTCACCCCGTTTCCCTGCGGCTATGAATCTCAACACACTCCACAACAAGCCTGGGAACAGGCCACCCTCTTTGACTTCCTTCCCACAGCCAAGGCCCTGCTCATCACCACTCAAGCCGTCGATGAAGTGGCAGGAATCATCGTCTATTGGCTTGCCGGAAAATTGTAGAATCCCCGAGTCCGAGCCTGCCGAGACTCCACGCAGTCAAACAAATCAGGGCCGTGAGCTGTGCAACGGAATGCCCTCGTTCGCCTGGATTACTCTTCGGTGGACTCACGCTCAAGGCACTCGATCACAGAGGCGTAGGTCAGCTCACGAACACGAGCCTTGGAAGGACCAGACGGGCCGAGATTGGTTTCAAGCCACACACGATCGGCGATTTCACGGCGCGCTTCGTTGCAGCGCCGCCACATCTCGTGCAAAAACTCGCTGGGCAACCCGACTTGCACCCCTTCCGATTCGATGCGGTCATCTAGAATAGCCAATAAATCGGCGATAGCATGGTCCGGCTGGTAGGGAGGTGCCGAGAAGCCGAACGCCTCCTGAGCCTGCGATTCCTGCCGCGCTTGCTCGACAAGATCCCGCATATATTCCTTCAGCAATCCAATGATGTGGCCGGACAAACGCATTGGCGACAGAGTAGCCGCAACGGTCCTCCCGGGGCAAGACTGAGGGCCCTGAGGCTTTGGTTGACCACTGATTCTGAGGTTCTCTATGATAGCGCCTGCGCGTGATGGCACGCATGCCATCACGCAATTGACTCCCATTCGGACGTAAAGATGGGTACCCGTGAGTAACCACACTACCGTTGAACACTTTGAAATCTCTCTGCAGACTCCAAGCGGAGAAATCAGCACTGCCGTGGGCGTGCCAACGAGCTTCGTGCCGATTACTGCGATTCTCCCGCTCATGCGCAGTCTTGGAGAAGAAGCCCAGGTCCTGGAACAACGCCGATTACTCGAAGCCGGCCAGAGGGTTTCGTGCGAAAAGGGCTGCGCCGCCTGCTGCCGGATGCTCGTACCGATTTCGGTACCGGAAGCCTTTGCGCTCACCAACACCATCGACCGGCTGGACCAGAATGAACGGAATCGCCTGCTGTCCAAACTCGACCTGGCCCAGCAACAACTGGCTCGCGCCGGTATCCTGGCACAACTCTCATCGTTGGCCGATTCTTCTGAGCCGTTGAGTGATGAGGCTATCGAGCCGTTGAACCGGGCCTACTACGCGCTTCGCATGCCCTGCCCCTTTCTCGACAACGAAACCTGCAGCATTTACGCCGATCGGCCTGCAGCTTGTCGGGAGCTTGCTGTCACGTCGCCGGCCACGGAATGTCAGGATATGACCAAGCAGACCGTCCAGCCGGTTCCCGTCGCCGTTCGCCTCAGTACGACTCTGAGCCTGCTCTGGGCAGAGCTGACCGGAACCGCGCCCAGGCTAATCCCGCTCCCGCTGGCCGTCGATTGGGCTAGACGGCATAAGGAGGAGCAGACCAACCAATGGGCCGGCACAGAACTATTCGAGAAGGCCATGGACAAGATCTGGCAGTATCTCAGCCAGGAAAAGGCCCGTCGCAGTATCGGGGGATAGGGCAGCCCGCTGGTTAGTCCCTATCACGACCAGTTACCGAGAAGCCCACTTTTCACCACCCATCAATTCCCGCAGGAGGATGAATGCAGAACCCCGTGATTGTGTGTCTGGACCTTGAGGGCGTGCTGGTGCCTGAAATTTGGGTGAACTTTGCCATCAAGACCGGCATCGAAGAGCTCAAGATCACCACCCGCGAGATGCCGGACTACGATGCCCTGATGACACGCCGCTTGCGCATCCTGGATCAGCATGGCCTGGCCCTGGCGGACATTCAATCCGTGATCGACGCCATGGGGCCGATGGAAGGCGCAGCCGAATTCATGGCCTGGCTGCGGGAACGGACACAGGTCATCATCCTGTCGGATACGTTTTATGAATTCGCGCGTCCCTTGATGCGGCAGCTCGGATATCCGACGATTTTCTGCAATCAACTGGAGATCGGACCGACCGGCAGGATCGTCGGCTACAAACTCCGCCAGCCGAACCAGAAAAAACATGCGGTGGCCGCGTTGAAGAACCTCAATTTTCGTGTCATGGCGGCCGGAGACGCCTACAACGACACCGCCATGCTGGGAGAGGCTCACGCCGGATTCTTTTTCCGCCCCCCTGACCATCTCCCGAAAGAGTTCCCTCAGTTTCCGGTGACGAACACGTATGCCGAGTTGCAGGAGCAATTTCGAAAGGCAGGGAACTTTAAATAGCTGTCAGCCTTCAGCTTGAAAAGCATTCCTCCCCTTTGTAAGGGGAGGCCAGGTGGGGTAGAGAGCTCGTGCCAAGAGCCAAGCAAGGACACACCGACCATCTCAACCTCAAACGCCAGTTGCGCTCCAACATGACTGGCCCGGAAGCGCGGCTATGGTCAAGGCTGCGAGCACGACAATTTTTTGGACTTAAATTCAGGCGGCAACATGGCATCGGGCCCTATATTGTAGATTTCTATTGTCCCGAACAGTCTCTCGTTATTGAAGTAGACGGCGATAGTCACGCCCCTGCCGATCAGATCCTGAAGGATCAGCAGCGGGACAGATATCTCCTCTCCCTCGGCCTCCAGGTCATTCGTTACAACAACGACGATGTGCTGAAGAATGTTGCCGGAGTGCTGGAAAATCTACAACGAACAATATCGTCAAGACCGACCTCCCCTAACCCCTCCTTATCAAGGAGGGGGGATTCTAACGACTCGTAGGGTTTTTGAGCTTTGCCTACCCAAGCTCCCCATTCACCACGCCCAGCACTCGGCGACCATACCGTTCGACCTTGACCTCCCCGATCCCAGGAATCTCCAGCAGGGCGGCCAGCGTCACGGGTTTGTATCCGGCGATATTCCGCAGGGTCTTGTCATGAAAAATGACAAACGGCGCGACCCCTTCTTCCTCGGCCAGCTCCCGCCGCAGCTGGCGAAGCCGTTCAAAGAGGTGTGGATCGACTGAGGCGGTAAGCAGAGGCGCCATCGAGCTACCTCGCCCACTGCCTTGTGGTTTCAGCGCCGACGCGGCCGGATTCTCAGCCTGCTCGCTCAAGAGCAGAGGAGCGATTCCTTTCAACACCTCCTGTCCCTTCCGCGTCAGGTCGAGCGTGGGATACTCCAGTCCTTCCACCTGCAGATATCCCGCATCGATCAGGGCTTTCACCAGACGAGTCAACGCCGTCTTCGACCAGGCGTGATAGCCCCCATACCCCGGACACTCTTCGGCCCCATAGGTAAGCAGCGCCTTCGATCGACTCCCGCGGAGCATATCGACGATCCGAGTCACACCGAATCGGCCCATACACCACGAGACCGCCGCCAGGACAGCCTTCGCGCAGGTGGCCTCATCACCGACAACGTACGCACTGGGCTGTGGCGTCACCACGCAACGATCACAGAGCCCGCAGGGCCCAAGGGCCCGTTCGGCCTCATCGCTGAAGTAGTCGAGAATTGCGAGCTGCCGGCAGGTCGGCACCGACACATACTCCAGTAAATCCTGCAGCAATGTCTTCATGCGATCGGCGCGCGCTGAACTACCGGATTCTTTCGACGCTTGCTGAATGAAGTATTCCTGGGTGGCCACATCCCGTTCATGAAACAGCAGCAGACAGGCGGCAGGTTGGCCATCACGCCCCGCCCGGCCCACTTCCTGATAGTAGGCCTCCAGGCTTCCAGGAATATCGAAATGCACCACCAGCCGAACATCCGACTTATCGATCCCCATGCCGAACGCATTGGTCGCCGCCAGAATCCTCACCGTTCCCACCCGAAACTCGTCATGCACCTTCCGCCGCTCTTCATCCGACAAGCCGGCGTGATAATACCCGACGGACGACTGCGACTGCCCCAGGCAAGCCGCCACCTCCTCCACCGCCCGACGCGTGGCGCAATAGACCAGAATGGTGCCCGTGACGTATTCACGCACCACACGATCTAATGTCGCGAGCTTTTCCTGGCGGGAGCGGCAGGGGCGAACAGAGAGCGCAAGGTTGGGCCGCCGAAAACCGGTCACCAATCGAAGCGGGTCATGGAGCGACAGCCGCTCACAGAGGTCTGCTTGCACGCGCGCGGTCGCCGTGGCCGTCAAGGCCAGACAAGGGGGATTCTCGAGTTCCCGCCGTAACCGGCCGATGTTCAGATAGTCAGGGCGGAAATCGTGTCCCCACTGGGAAATACAATGCGCTTCGTCGACGACGAGTAACGACACCCACAGCGAGCGTAGCAGCCGGAGAAACCGCTCGTGCTGCATCCGCTCCGGAGCGAGATAGAGCAACTGCAACCGGCGCAGTTTGAGATCCAATACCACTCGATCCCGCTCCTGCTCGGAAAGCCCGGAGTGGAACGCCGCCGCGGCAATCCCCCGCGCCGTCAAACTGTTCACTTGATCCTGCATCAAGGCGATGAGTGGAGAAATGACCAGCGTCACCCCAGGCAACAGGGTGGCGGGAAGCTGATAACAGAGCGACTTGCCCTGTCCGGTCGGCATGACTGCCATCGCATCGCGACGGGACAACACGGCATCCATGACTTCGCGCTGACCCGCGCGGAAGGTCGAAAATCCGAATGTCCGGCTCAGCTGTGTATTCAGATCGTCCACGGTGAGGGAAGAAACGCACGAACGGTGATGAAGATGACGAGTCCGCCGAGTATAAGGCGATCGACTGACTGCGGGCAAGCCGGCTCTCTCACCGTAACCCGTTGCGCCACCCATGCAGGAAAAAAGAAACCCCGCCAGGGATCACCCGGCGGGGTTTCACACTTCGAGACAGGCAGGGGATCTCCCTTGCTCCTCGCGATTTCCCTCGAACAGTCGCTACGGCGCCGTATAGCTGCCGTACTTCGGCACCGTATCGCAGCCTGGCCCCTGCCCTTGATTGGCCTGACAGAGGTAGTGGAGCGCGCCCTGTGCGGACAACCGAGCTTCCTTGTGCAGCCGCGCCTTGCCATAGTCCACCGCCAACTTCAATTGGCGCATGGCATCGGCGCCGACGCCGCCCGACTGGGCCTTGCTGAGCCCGTCCTGCAATTTCGCCGTCGCACTATCGATGACGGACCGATCGGACCCCCATCGCTTCGTGACATCGACGGTCGTGCGCTTGCCGAGGGCCGGCGCATCGGTCAACTCGACGATGGCATCGTTCACTGCCTGAATCGCATCCGCGACCTGAGCCTGCGCGGTGACCGGCATGCTGCCGACCGCCAACGCTGCGACGCCCAGCGCTACCGTTATCAGTTTTTTCATTGTGATCTCCTTCTTCTGGCCAAAGCCATCAGCGATCAGCAAGGAAGCTGTCAGCTGAAAGCTATGAGCTGATCGCGTCTTCCTAGAAATTCATCCACAATGACACATAGGCCCAGTGCTGATTTTGCGTCTGGTTCAGGGTGCTGGTTAAATAGCCACCGCTGAAAATCGTGCCATACGTGGTCTGGAGAGCTACCTTGCCGTCGGCAAACATTCTGGTGTAGCTCACGTCGATTTCGTCGCCGATGTGCGTCTTCGTATTGTTGGCGTTCGAGAAGACGTAGCAGCCCTGAGCGCCCCGATACCAACAGTCCTTGGAATTCGCCAAGTTCAGGTTCGTGTACCACAATTCGATATGGTCACGGGCACTCGGTCGGGCCTGCAAGTTGACCGACGGCGACAACATGTTCTTCCAGGCTTGCACATCCATATATCCCATGTGGATGTGGTTCGTCGGGAAGAAGTTTTCAAACGTGTTGGCTGTCTTACAGTTTGATCCGTTGGAGCAGGTATTGTTCCGGCTGTCGCCGGACGCGTAATCGAGGTTGAATGCAATACGGGTCTTCCACGCCGTGTCATAGAAGGTGTAGCCGATCCAGTTTCTGGTCGCCCAGGCGTTGATGTGCAAACACTTTTGCTCGCCCGCGCAGGCTCCAGCCTGGCCCATTTGGCCGAACTGATAGGCGATTTCGTTGCTGAAATCGAACCCGCCCTTGCGCATTTCGATCCGGTTCCCGATCATATGCCGGGTCTGATTCGAGTGCTTCGCGGTACCGAGGCCCTGCCCCGCATTGTCCGCCGAACCATAACGGTTCTGGTACAACACATAGAACGGCTCGATGACCATTCCGGGCACTAATTTGATCTGGTTATAGAAAATGAACATATCGGCATCGCGCTGCGCATCCTGACCGCCGGTACCGGCGATATTGGGTGCACCGCTCCCGACTGGAGCCGCTTGGCCGAGGTCGCTTTCTGAATTGCGGAACCAGCCGAAGTAGCTGTCCCAATTCTTCGTCTGATAGGCGAACATCACACCGTCATGCGAATAGCCGGTGTTGGCCCAATCGAAGTGGCCGAACAGAGAGTGGTTGCCGAACACGACATACTGCCGACCGACCTTCACGCTCAAACCCTGCACATCGGCCAGATTTCTAATCAACATGTATGCCGCGCGGACACCCAAACGACCGTTGTTGCCGCCGCCCCCCGCAACACCACCATTGTGGTTCAGCGGATCGCCGCCGTTTCCCGCATTGACAGCGCTTCCGTTCCCGCCCCAGGTCGCGCTGTCGATGATTTCCACATAGAAGTTCACGTCTGGAGAAAGGTCATACCCGATTCCCAAACGCATCCACTGCTGCACGAACATGTCGTTGCCCTTGTTGCCACCACCGGCTGCGGCACCTCTGGCGTTGGCGCCTCCGAACGAGTTACAAGCTCCAGCCCCAAGCTGTGCGCCACCAAAGCAGGCGTTGTTTCGCATTTCCGGTCGCACGCGAAGGTCGGCGCGCATCCAGAGATTCTTGATGTCGAAGTTTCGACCGATGACCGGATCGTACAGCTCGTACGCTTCCTTTTGCGGCATGTTACGAGGAATGGCGGGAAGATTCGTGATGCGTTCGCCCGGGGGAAGTTCGAATCCGGCAAAGGCCGGGACTGTCAGACACTGCAGAGCCGTCACTGCCGCAGCGCCGAAGATGGCGGCCAACCGGCCCCATCTGGTCCGTCCATGGATGCGTTTCATAGCGTTCCTCCTGTGAATTGGATGGCAACCCTTTGTGTACCCACTCACGCCGGGTGCCGCCTATACATCCAACCGCTATTGCACTGTGAGTCCAAACTCTTACGTGTGGGTCTTAATCGGCCAGACCCGATGGTGCCCACCATCCGGCCTCGATGCTCGCCTCACTCCCGAGGCGAGTTCCCCACACAGCAGATCTTGTCCTGTTGCTGTGCTGTGGTCACCTCCCTTCACAGCCGTAGAGCGATCATAAAAATGGTATTAGGCCTGCTTGGGCAAACCTGACTCCTCTGCCCCTTGCTCTACGCCCGATGTTGCATGATTAATTTGTTCTTCCGCTTCCTTCATCGACGACTCGAAATCCTGTTCCACCATCTTCATTTCCTGCTGAATCATGTTGATCTCAGGCTCAACGGTCTTCTTCAGATCGTCCGCCGTTTCTTTAAATCCTTTCACGGCCTTGCCCACCTGTCGGCCGATCTCAGGCAACTGCTTCGGCCCGAACAACAGGAACGCAATGACCAGGATGATGAGAATTTCACCAGCGCCAAGACCGAACATGGTGTTCCATACTGAGGGGGGTGTACTGAAGACCGAGCGGCGGGACTCCGAGGTCACATCGCCGTCATTCGGTCTGCATCCTCAGTTTCGCAAGTTACCCCTGCGTCGTCCGTGGCGGTGGAGCCGCACCGGCCTGCTGCGCAGGCGGGGGTGTGGCCGGCTGTTCAGTTTGCTGGATCTGTGCCGACGGCTGAGTCGGGGCGGGTTCCGCCTCGGTGGCCGTCACGTCAATGGCATCCGCTTCGTGAACCGACTTCTTGAACCCCTTGATTGCTTTACCTAATCCCTCACCGAGTTGGGGAATTTTCCCCGCGCCGAAGATGATCAGGACGATGATGAGAATCAGCAACAGCTCCATCCAGCCAAACGAACCAAACATGGTACTGTATGCTCCTTGTTACAGCTGTGCGATTATTCGCACGACGTATTTGCACGCACTCGCGACCGAAAAGCCGGATCGTGAAGAACGTCGTCTGAGATGATCTTGCCTGCGAGACCCCATCCCGATTGAATGCTCGCGATGCACGGAGGGGAGACGGGTCTTCTCTTCGAAACCGCGGGAAAGGCTATAGAAATGAAATTAATTAGTCAAGCTCTTTCTCCTACAGACATCACCTGGTAGGCCTCTCCTGCCGCAGGAAATCAGCGCGGCTTACGGCCGACAGGCAATGTGATAGTACTCGACAGGACTCGGAGGCGCCCCGAGCGCCATCAGCACGGCCTCGCGTTCATAGCCCAGATTCTCCAACTCCGGTTGTGCCTGGCTCAATTCTTCTTCGGTGACATACGCGATGGTATCGGGAATCCCGTTCGGTTTGAGCGAGAGCAGAATCCCCTGCGCCGCGTCGCGCTCCTCGGCCGGCATCTCGCTGCGCAACGGGAACTCGATCTTGCGTTGATAGGGACTCTCATAGGTCTCGTTCAGCGTGCGGATGGTCTTGACTGTGAGGCGATCCAGTTCCCACGGCTGCACCTTTGAGCCGACCATCGGGTGGCAAGCCAGCAAGTCCATCAAGGTCATCACATTCGTCCCCAACCGGCTCCCGACGAACTCCCGCTGCGTTTCGATCGTCACCGCGTTCAGCCCTAGATGCTTGGCCACAGCCTGAATCAGGGCCAGGTTCACCATGAAGCTATACTGACCACCGAACTGGCCATAACAGGGCTTGTCCGGATCATTGAGGACTTCCATGTCGGCCGTCCCGGCATCGAAACTGCTGAATCCCACGGCATCTTGGGCCAACACCCGCTTCGCTTCCTTCAGGGATGCAAACGCGCCGAGATTGACCGGCACCAGCACCTCATCGTCGATCGCCTTCATGAACTCGGTGATCGTCTTGCGATAGGGGACGTCTTTCCAGTCCACCTTGTGGTACTCGCGCTCCCAGATCAGATCGTCCAGAAAGGGCGGGAACTGCTTCAGGCGCTCAATGTCCTTCGCCTCAAACGCACGGACAAATCCCGACCAATCGGCAATGGCCGCAGCCTTACGCTCATTGATGTTCGGACGGAGGTGTTCCTCTTCGAACTCGCCCCCTTTCTTGACCATGAGCTTGGTCGCCAATTCGTTCCAGAGTTCGTTGCACAGAATGCGATCGACAGTGCCATCGGCGATGGTTGTTAAGGTTTCGACTTCGGCGCACAGCGACTCCACCTTCGCCGAATGGGGAGCCAAATCCGGGTGGGCACGCGCCCGCTCCAACGCATGGGCCTGGGAATCGACCAGCAGATACCGGACTCGTGGATACACCCGCCCGTCCTTGTCGAGCCGCTGCAGATGGCTGAGAAAACATGCCGCCAGATTCCCGTTACCCGGTCCCCACTCCATGACCGTCAACTGTGCTTGAGGAGTGGAGTCGGAGGGCGGAGTCGAACCGGGTCCGTTCGACGTCAGCTGCTGTGCGGCGGCTTTCTTGTCGCGTTTGGTGACCTGTTCGAAATAGTCGGCGGCCAGCGCATGCGCCAATCGATAATCGGCGGAGGTGAATGTCTGATAAAAGCTGCGTTGCTGATCGCCCCGCAATTGATAAAACAGGGTATTGATATGGGCCTGCCAGTAGTCGACCGGCTGATACTCCCCGAGCGGTTGCGGCAACGCGTCAGGATCCTCTAACTGCGTCATGAGGTGCTGTTCCATGTCTGTCCCCCTGTAGAAAGAAGGAAAGTCTAACAGGAAGCAATTTTCACCCGCAACCTACCCCGCACGATTCATCGCTCCCGCCTCGCCGGTCAGACCTCCCCTCTCGCCGAGCGGATCGTTCAGCCTGGGACCCGGCGCGCAGCCTTTTCTTGACAGGCCGGCCGGGCGGAGTGTACCAAGACGGGATGAGGCAGTTGCTCTGGTTCTGCTGTCCCATCTTCCTGCTCTCCGGCTCCCTTCTCTGGGCAGAAGATCTCCCGCTCACCCGAAATGTGCCGATTCCCGATTTCCAGAACCGCACCGAGAGCGCGAAACCCTATAACTTCGACGCCCCACCCGAAGGGATGTTCCGCCACATCGTGCTCGCCGAAGGGTTCGATGAAGAACTGGGATTTCAACGGACCCACGAAATTGTTCCCGTCAGACCGACCGAACAGTTCCCCGCCGGGCCCAAACCGGTCTTCATCGTCTTCGAACTCCATCAGCATTACCAATCGTTCCAAGTATTCGGGCGCTGCTACCCGGAGGAAGTGACAGGGCTGGACGGAAGAACCGTGGTCGCTGAAGATGCGATGTATATCGCCTTAGAGGACCAAACCGGCTACCTGAAGCTGTTCCCGACGGAAAGCGGCTGGAAACCAGGACGGTATAAGGTGGAAATCCATGCCGGCGAACAGATCAACGACATGAGCCTGATGGGCACCATGCGCTTCACCATCACCGCCTCCTCAGACTCGGGGGCCCCTGCCAGGAGCCGGTAAACCACGCCCCGCCTGTGGGCTGATTGACGCCCGCGCCAAAGCTGGGATATACCGGGCTACCGGACCGGGAGTTGAGAGCCTGTATCTTGGACACGTTCGGTCCGAGAGGAGCATCATCGCCATGCAGTGGGACATTCTTGCGACCATCCTCCTGACGGCCACCATCCAGTCGCTCTTCGGCGTGGGAGTGCTGCTGTTCGGGACTCCGATCCTCCTCGTGCTCGGCTATGACTTCATCACCGCCCTGACTATCCTCCTCCCGATCTCGCTGACCATCAACCTGCTACAAGTCAGCAAGGACTACCGACACGTCCAGGTGCCCTTCTACCGGCAGGTCCTCACCCTGTCGATTCCCTGCGTGGTGCTGTGTCTCCTGCTGGTCACAACACTCAAGCTGAACATCGGCAGCATTGTCGGGCTCTTCTTGATCGTCGCGGCGCTCAAGAGCATCTATGTGCCGTTCAATCGGTTGATCGAGTCGCTGGTGCGATATGAGCGCACCTATTTCATCGTGATGGGCGTTGTTCATGGCCTGACCAATCTGGGTGGCTCGCTGTTGACGGCCATCATCCACAACAAACAGTACGACAAAGATCAGACCCGCGCCACGACCGCCCTGTCCTACGGCACGTTCGCGCTGTTTCAACTCGTCACGTTGGGCATCTCCCTCGGTCCTTCTGCAATTGCCACCTCCGACACCGCACTTTACATGGCAGTGGGCGTGAGCATGTTTCTGGCTACCGAACTGCTGCTCTATAGCAAGATGAGCACCGAACGATACCGCACCACCTTCGCCGCATTTCTCTTTTTGTCCGGCACGGCCCTGATCTTCAAGTCCCTCTTCCTCCGCTAACCGGATGCGGAAAAACTCCGCCAGCGGCGTTCTCGCAAGACACTGCCGCCTTACCAACTCGGCGGCGTTCACAAACGTGACGCGCTTTATTCAGCGCGTCGTGAACCTCAGCGGCTCAACGTACCACAAGGGTACGCCTACGCCCCTTCGCTGGCTGCGGCCTTGCTGGACGAACTTTTTGCGCATCCGGCATACACTCTGATGACCAACGCCCCGCATACGCTGATCCCGGCGTGTTATGCCAAAATCGATTTGTTCGCAGCGTGCTAGATTCAGCAAGGCTAACGGACCTCAGCCCCAATAAAGGAGCACTGTGTTGACGAAATGTGGGAACTCAGTCTAGACTTTGCGCAGTTATAGCCAGTCCACCCGGTGATGGAGTTCACCGAGAACCGCCGGTCGCGATCCTCGCATTCTCGGCTGATAACTCCTACCAGCGCCCAACGCGGTAGGAGTTTCTGTGAACCAGCGCCCCACAACAACCCCGACCTATCCCCAGTATCAGCTGACCGAGATCCTTCGCGATATTTTCGCCCACCTGGGCATGCTGCTGAAGCTGGAGCGATCGATCCTGGGCATCATCGCCTCGTATGCAGTTGCCATCGGCTTCTTCCTCCTCTGTGTCCCCATTGCCGTCCAGGAGCTCGTCAGCACGTTCTCCTTTGCGATGGAACCCCGCATGATCTTTACACTGGCCCTGTTCGTCGCCAGTTCGCTGACCGGCGTCGCGGCATTCCGTGTGCTGCAGGCGCGCGCAGTGGAGACATTCCAACAGCGGATCTACACGCGCATCGCGATCGGGTTCACACGTCTCCTGCCCCGCCTCCGCGACGATACGTTCGCCACGCCGCAGGCCTATCGGTTCATGGAGGCCGACCTGCTGACACGCGCATTGGTAGCCATGGTGGCGGATCTGTTTAACGTCGCCGTGGTCGGTACCATCGGCGTGACCATGCTGATCCTGTTTCACCCCTTCTTCGTTCTCTACATTCTCGTACTGATTCTAGGCTTTGTGGGATTACTGACCCTCTTCGGGCGCGGCGGCTTCTTCATCACTCTGGAGATGTCGCGGCTCCACTACGATATCTTCGGGTGGATTCAAAACATCGCGCACAATCTCCCCCATCTGCGAGCCGCCGGCGACAGCCCCTATCTCCTTGAACGAACCGATACACTGACCCGCCTGTATGCCAGGATTCGACAACGCCGGTCCGACACACTCACCGGGAGGCAATACAAAGCCGCAGCGCTCTGGCAAGTCGCCGGCCACAGCGGGCTGCTCATCACCGCCGGACTCCTGGTGGCGGACGGACAACTTACCGTGGGGCAATTTGCCGCCGCCGAAGTGTTGGTCGGCAACCTGCTGATCAACATGGATACCTTGGCTCGACGCATGGTCGCGATGTTTTTCACCTTCGTGTCCTGCCGGGAGATGGCCGCGGTGTTCTCCCTGCCCACAGAAGAGGACGACGCGAAGGAAGACGTGCCGGCCACGCAATTCGGGTTATCCGGCATCCACCTGACGTGCCGAAACCTGACCTATACCGGTCCGGATGGCACTCCGATCTTTGAGAACGTGTCCCTCGATGTCGCCCCCGGCGAGAAGGTGGCGGTCCTCTGCAGCACGAACAACGCGAAGACCGCTCTCGCCAAGGTCCTGGCCGGACTCCACCCGCCGGCGTCCGGCTTCGTCCGGTACAACGATATGAATCTGGTAGAGGTGAAACGCGATTCGATCAGTCGGGTTCGCGGACTCGTCCTCGATTCCCATCCCACGCTGCTGGACGGCACGCTGGAAGACAACATCACACTTGGCCGGCCCACGATCGACTATCAAGACCTCCAATGGGCGCTCCGGTTTGTGGAATTGGACCACGACATCGATGCGCTGCCGCAGGGCTTGAACACCCGCGTGTCCAGCCTGGAAACCAATCTCTCCCTGAGTCAGATCCTGCGGCTGCTCGTAGCCCGCGCGATTGTGATACGCCCCCAATTGCTGATCTTCGACGGCACCCTCCACAATATGCTGCCAGCTACCCGGGAGCTGCTGCTTCGCCGCCTCTGCGCCAAGGACGAAGCCTGGTCGGTCATCTTCCTCTCCAACGATCCGAACTTCTCTGCCTTTGTCGATCGTCGGATCTCGCTCGATTCGTGAGCGCGGCCACACACCCTGAGACGGAACTCTGGACGGAACCGTTTGACCGCCCCTCCATGCGTTTTGTAGAATGTGCGCCGTGCACACCGATAAACCGCTGCGTGAAGGAACTGTTCCCGCTCCATGACTGTAGTGACCCGCCCATGGGCCTCCGTAGTCATCCCCATCAAGGATGAGCGCGACAATCTGGTGCCACTGACTGAGCAACTTGTGAAGGTCCTGGACGGCCGGGAAGAGTCGCGATCGGTCCCGTTCGAATTGATCTTCATCGACGACGGCAGTTCGGACGGCAGTTCAGACGTGCTCGATGAACTGGCCGCCCGATACCCCACGGTGAAGGTCTTTCACTTCGACCGGAACTACGGGCAATCAGCGGCCTTCGATGCCGGGTTTAAGCGATCGGCAGGGGAACTTGTCATGACCATCGACGGCGACCTGCAAAACGATCCGGCGGATATCGCCACGTTGCTGCCGCACATCAAGACCTTCGACCTCGTCTGCGGCTGGCGCAAAGACCGCCATGACAATCTGACACGCAAGATTTCCTCGCGCATTGCGAACAGCGTCCGCAGCGCGGTCACCGGCGACCGGGTGCACGACACCGGTTGCTCGCTCAAACTGTTTCGCCGCGCGGTGGTGGAAAAAATGCAACTCTTCGAGGGCATGCACCGTTTCTTCCCCGCCCTCGCCTTGATGCATGGGTTCACCGTCACCGAGGTGCCGGTGCGCCACTATGCACGCACCCGCGGCACCTCGAAATACGGCGTGGGCAACCGCCTCTTCAAAGGCCTGTACGACCTGGTGGCCGTGCGATGGATGCAGCACCGTTGCCTGCGCTACCAATACCGTGCCGCCGCGACGACATCATCGCCTTCGGCCTCGGCCCCCACACGACTATGACACTCGACACCATCTGGCTGATTATCGGATTCCTGGGGCAGGGGATCTTCTTTATGCGCTGGGTCGTGCAATGGATCGCCTCCGAGCGCCATGCGGAAAGTCGCGTACCGACCGCCTTCTGGTACATGAGTATGATCGGCGGGCTGATTACGCTCGCCTATGCGATCTATCGGCAGGATCCGGTGTTCATCGCCGGGCAGAGCATCGGCAGTATCGTCTATCTCCGCAATCTCATGCTGATTCATCGTCCCAACCAAGCCGACTCCGGCACGGCATCCCCGGCGACAAAATCCTAATGGAACTTCACATGAACGGACAGCACCCGTCCTCGCAGACGCCGGCGCAGGCCGACCGATCGATCCAACCGCTGGCGCTCATCCTCTTGCTGGCACTGGCCGCCGTGCTCTTCTTCGTTGGACTCGGCTCCCTCGGACTGACCGATCGAGATGAAGGGCGGAACGCCGAAGCCGGCCGCGAAATGTACGAAACGGGTAATTACATCAGCCCCACTTTCAACTACGAGCCGCGCTTCGCCAAGCCGGTCTTTGTCTATTGGCTGATGAGTCTCTCCTATCACGTCTTCGGGGTGAGCGAATTCGCCGCACGATTCCCGTCGGCGCTCTTCGGTGTCGGGTTGATCCTGCTCCAATACCTCTTTTTGACACGCTGCCGGGGGCCGGTAGTGGGCCTCTTCGGCGCGGCCATGCTGTTACTGAATCTTGAGATCATCGGCCTTAGCCGGATGGCGCTCACCGACAGCGTGTTGATCTTCTTCACAACCCTGTCGCTCTATGGATTCTGGCTGGGTTTGTATGGGGAAGGCCGTGAACGCCACTACCTCTGGTTCTTCTACATCGGCATGGCGCTGGCGACCCTGACGAAGGGCCCGATCGGCTTCCTGATTCCCATGCTGGCGGTGGGGTTGTACCTGTGGCTGACCCGTTCCTGGGGGCTCTTTTGGCGTCACGGATTTCCCATTCCCGGCCTCCTGCTGTTCCTGCTCCTGGCGTTGCCCTGGTACCTCATCATGCTGAATACCCATGGACAGCGGTATACGACCTCGGCGCAGGGCGACACGATCGGCCGGTTCTTCGGCACCATGGAAGGACACGGCGGCACGCTGCTCTTTTATCTCCCCGTGTTCCTGCTCGGATTTTTCCCCTGGAGCGGCCTGCTGCCTTTCGCCTGGTACCAGGCCTATCGCAGCTGGCGGGACTCGAAGCGATCCGGCGCGCTGCCCCCGTCACAGAGCTCGGTTCTGGATGTCCACCCTTCGCCGCATGCGCTCGAATGGTTCACCGCCGCCTGGATCCTGGGCGGATTGGTCTTTTTCAGCCTGTCCTCAACCCGGTTGCCGCATTACATCGGTCCTCTGTTTCCTGCGGCGGCGATTTTGACGGCGTCCTACTGGAACCGCTGCGTGACCGACCAGGCCACTCCCGGGCTGCGCGCTGCAATCCACACCATCACCGCCGTCGGCTCTATCCTGGCACTGGCCTTTGCTTCATTGCCGCCCCTCTATGCCAAGTTCGCAGGAAAGCTGATCGATGAATTCCCCCTTGCGGGGCAGGTGACGCTTGGACCGGGCCCCTATACCGTCGCCTCGATCTTTCTGGTGGGTATGGGCCTCATCGCCTACTTCGGATTCAGCGAAACGAGACGACCGGCCGTGTTCTGGGTCGCAGGCGGATCGCTGGCCCTCGTCGTACTTGCGACCACACAGTTGACCTTCCCGCTGGTGCACCACTTTGTGATCGAACCGCCGCAGCAACTCGCCGAGGTCGCAGGCGTCAATCTCGGTCCCAACGACCGGCTCATCCTCTATGGGCAACCGCGCCCCTCATTGGTGTTCTATGCGAAGCGAAAAGCCATCGTCGTACCGAAAAATGAAGAGGCGAACATCAAGCCCTATCTGACGCAGCCAGGGCGCACGATGATTCTCCTCCCGGCGGCGCTTCGAAACAGGCTGCCGTTTGAAACCATGGACTACCCGGTATTACTCGAGCGCTACGGCTACATCCTGCTGGCCAACCAATCGCTGATCCATGTGCCGGAAGAGGCGGAGCAGCCGCCGGTTCGCATTCCAGGCCACTGACAGGATGTTGAAAAAGCCCACCAGCTTCGTTCTCGCATCGCACCGAGGCTCAACGTACGGACGAGAGTACGCTTCGCCCCTTTGCTCACTGCGGCCTTGCTGGCGGACTTTTTGAACATCCTGCGCACTCTCTCCTCACTGCAACGGCACGAGCCCTTTGAGTGACTGGATCACGGCGACGGCGACGATGACTCCTGCCGCATAGAGGATGCGCTGTCGGAAAGACGACAAGGCAGACGAGCAGGAAGTCGTAGCGGCAACGGCCCCGCTCCAACGCGCAAAACACCATACACCCGTCAACCCGATCACGACCGGTGCGCCGGTCGCAACCCCCAATCCCAACCCTACAAGACTGTCTGATGCAGCGGCCCCGGTGATACCTCCCTCAGGCATCGGCTTTGGCTGCCCTGACATCCTCAATGCCATACCTCCGGCCACCAGCATGGCTCCGGACGCAAGCAGGATGTGATCCGTCATCGGGTCAACGATGCGATGCGTCAGCACCCAGAAGAGACCTGTCAGCGATAGGACCACCGGAGCGATACGGATAAGCGCCTGCCCGCAGGACCGTCCCCACCAGCGCAGCGGTCCATTAAAGATCGAGCCCACGACAAACCCCAACACCATCCCGGCCACCACGTCCCCCGGGAAATGGGAGCCCCGCCAGACCCGACTGGCCCCAACCCACGCGGCCAAGGCAAACGGCAGCCATCGAAACCGAGGCAATGCCCGCGCCAGGACCGTCACCACGGCCACGGTCGCCGAGGTGTGGCCAGACGGAAACGAATCCAGACCGGAATCCAGCGATGGCCACCATTGCCAGCCGCCAGAATGTGTGAGCCTTGGCCTGGGACGACCGATGATGTGCTTCAGCCCGTTCACCAGTATCGCCACCGCACCGTGCGCCAGGAGGCTATCCAGCGCCACGCGTGTGAGTGCCTGGCGCTTCAGAACATACCCGGCCGCTAAGAGGAGCACACTGATTGTGATGAGGGTGCCGCCATTGCCGAGCTTCTCGCCCAGATCCCCAAGCGATTGGAGCGCCGACAGATTGTGCGACCGGAGAAACCAGAGGATGGGAATATCGATGTGAAACAGAGCGGCAAACGACCCGAGCAGGGCGGCCACGGAGAGCACGACCGCCGGCATCGGTGGAGAGGCCGGTGGTGGATCAGGCTGCGCCGATCCCGGCGCAGCCGACCCGTCACCTGGTTCGATCATGGAACCCAATCGGCGAGAAACACATTAAACTCTCCGGGCTCTTTCGCATGCCGGTCCGACACCCAAACAAGAGTCTTCCCGTCCGGCGAGAACATGGGGAAGCTGTTGAACTGTCCATCGAACGTCAACCGCTCCTGCCCGGATCCGTCTTCGTTGACGAGATAGAGGTGAAACTCCGGTCGCCCCGATGCGTTCCGCGTGTCCACATTCGACGCAAAAATCACCCGATGGCCGTCCGGATGGAAAAAGGGCGAAAAATTTGAGGCGCCGGTATTCGTCACTTGCTGCTTATTCGACCCGTCGGCATTCATGATAAAGATCTCAAGCCGCCCGGGCTCCACCAGGTTTTGAGCGAGAAGCGCCTTGTACTGATCCAGCTCTTCCTGATTGCTCGGATGCTGCGCGCGATACACGATCCGCTTGCTGTCGGGCGAGAAGAACGCCCCGCCGTCGTATCCAATCTCCTGCGTCAGCCGACGGGGGTGGGTCCCATCCAGATCCATCGCGTAGATATCCAGATCCCCGTCACGCATAGAGGTCCAGACGATCGTCTTGCCGTTGGGAGAGACCGTGGCCTCGGCATCGTACCCCGGCGTGTTCGTCAACCGTTGCGGGTCCAGCCCGTCGATCCGGACGGAGAAGAGATCGTAGTCATCCAACGCCCAGCGATACGCCCCGTCACGCTTCGGCTTCGGAGGACAGTTGGGACCTCGCAGGTGGGTGGAGGAGTACAAGACCCGGCGATCGCCGGGGAAAAAATACCCGCAGGTCGTGGTGCCGGCACCGGTGCTGACCATCCGAATCTTTTCGCTTCCGAGATCCATCACGTACATTTGATAACAGCCGAGCGGGATGTCGGACGGATGCATCGCCGCGGCAAACGTGTCTTTCATCCAATTGTTCGTAGACTGAAAGATCAGTTTATTCCCGCTGAATGAGAAATAGGCTTCGGCATTTTGTCGGCCGAATGTGAGCTGCCGGATATTCGTCAGGTGCCGCTCGGCCGAGGCGGACGCCTTCGCCGATGCCTGCGCAGGCTTCGGCTCGGCTGCTCCCGCTAAAACCGTTGAAGTCGCAACCAGCGCGAGGCCTACCATTCCGATCATCACCGCCTTAACGTGTTTCAATTCGCACCTCTGTATTCATCCTATCCTCCCAATCTCCCCGTGCAACCACGGCACCTTCGTGAAAGACCACATAACTCTGCCACCCGTAAAAAAACAAGAGCCGGGCCACACGTCCCAGCGCCTGGGGCGTCACCCCGTACAGCAGCGTCACCACACTGCCGGGATGTTCGTCGCGTCGACAGGACACCAGCAGCGCCATGGTAGCACCTTCATACGTTTTACCCGCCACAGAAAATCCGCCGTCAAGGAAACGCACATGGTCACCACAAGACCGCGCGGCTGCGGCGGCCAGCGGATTCTCGCGCGGATCCCCCAGCAACAATAACGATCCCGGCGGCAGAGACCGGGTGCCCTCACCTGAATGAAGCACGGTCGTGCGCACGGCATCAGGCTTCGCCGCTTCCTGCGCAGCGATACGCTGGAGAATATCGCCGAACGGGCCAGACTGCGCGGAGGAGCCTTGGGCAAGGACGACGGTTCGCCGTCCATCCGTCACATACAGATTGAGCATGGGAGCCATCTCGCTGCGCGCGACACGACGAAACAGATGATAGTTCGGATCCAGCCGGACTGCCGACGGCGGCTCCGCAAGGGGCACGACCACATCCTGCTGTGCGGCGCTCACTTGAACACGGACGCGCTGGGTGCGCTCTCCGCTCAACACAAACTCCAATTCGACCGGGGCCCGATAAGGCTCGTCGCTCTGGGCGATATGAATCGCCGCCTCGACCGCATTCGCGTGGCCGGAAGCACCGTGGGCAGTCTGCAGGCGAAGGCCGGACAGGGCGAGTTCCGGCACACCGGCACGCTCAACCCACTGGGCAAAAAACCATCGGAGGTCGCGACCCGCCTCTTCCTGAAAGGTTCGCTCCAGATCGCTCCAATCGGCTACCGTCCCGAGGTACCGTTCCGGGATGCGCTTCAGCGCCCGCCAAAATGTCGCATCGCCCACTTCCTGTCTCAGCGCATGAAAGACCATGGCGGATTTCTGATAGCCGATGGCATTGTCTTTCTCATCGCTCTTTTGCGCAAACCTCCTGAGCGGGTACCCTTCGCCGGGACGCACATAGACGGAATAGCCCAACAGCATCAACCGCCGTTGTTCACGAGCCTGAGCCTCGTCGCCGGTCAGTTCGTGATAGTAGTAATTGGACAGGTAGGTCGTCAGCCCCTCCACCCAGTTGCCCTGACTCACCCGGTTGAACACCCCGTTGCCGATCCAGGAGTGCACGATCTCATGCCCCAGTGCGTACGGTTGCGTATAGTGGCGCTTGATGACCCCGCTCCCCAGCAGCGTAAAGGACGGCAGGCCCAATCCGCTCGAGAAAAAGTTTTCGACGACGGCAAATTGTGAAAAGGGATAGGCACCCAGCAACGGGATATAGGCGTCGAGATATCTGGCTGATGCATCGAGGTACTCGTCGGCGAGCGCGGCGTCGTCCGGGAACAGATACGTAGCCAATTGAACCGCTTGTCCGGATTGCGCCTTCCAGTTGCGAATCTTGACGACAAAACGGTTGGCCACCACCGTCAGCGCTTCGCTCTTCGTAGACACAATCCATTGCGAGGAGTCAGCCTGGGCCGTGCCCTGCGTCACCGCAGCCCACCCGTCTGGCAGCGCGATCCTCACGTCATAGGTGGCCAGCGAATCGTCGAGGTCCGGGTACCACTGGCTCTCGCTGCTGAGATAGACCCCCTCCGGACCGATGTGCCCGGCCGTTTCGCTCGGCGTGACAAACCGAAGATGGCGCGGATCCCGGGGCGGATCATCGATCACCCCATGGTAGACAAAGTTGAGCCGTATCGCTCCGCCCGCCCGGTTGGCAGGCGGCTGCTTCAGGAGAATGCGCTGCGACTCCGCCTCACTTGACGACCTGCCCCGTGCAAATGGAATGGAGGGGGCGAACTCACAGGGGTCCTGACAATGCGTGAGATCCTCGACCCGTTCCAACAAGAGCGTCGGTGCAAGGGAAAATGCCAGCTCCTGTCCGGGAGATCCTCCCGCAACGGTCACTCGATCCGTCGCGATCAATCGATGGGAATCAGGATGCAACTCGAGCGCGAGTAGATGATGTTCAATCGTCGGAGGGGGAGCAACAGAATCAGCGATTGCGGGCGCAGGAAGGAGACAAATTGTGAGGAGACTGAAACGGATGAGGCGATACAAACCATTCACCCTTCACCGGCACCCCGAGGTGGACGGTGAAGATTAACACTCCCGACAGACCATCACAAGCTGGATAGCCATCAACGCCCGCTCCAGATCAATGGGCTTATCCAAGACCTCTTGCGGGCCTAACGCCCAGGCCTCAGCCAGCAAGGGGTCATTCTGATGTCCGCCCAAAATGATCGTTCTGCCGGCATACTCTCGTAGCGCGAGCGTCCGCAAGACTTCGACCCCGTTCATCTCCGGCATCGCGAGATCCAGGATCAGGAGATCCGGCGCCGACTCACCGATCAATCGCAATGCTTCCTGACCGTCATGTGCAGCGCGAACGTGATACCCGCGCAGGCTCAGAAACCTCACCAGCAGGTCGCGCGCCATCACGTCGTCATCGACAACAAGGATTCGCTCATCGGGAAGCTGGGCCGCCTCTTCTGCGACACGAGACTGCTCGGATGAAGCCTGCCGTCTCGCCTGCTGCGCCACACGGTGGACGGCTCCGATGAGCACATCCAGCGACAGCCCCTTTCGCAGAAAATCGGTGACGCGCAACTCGCGCGCCTGATTCTCTAATTCCTCCGTCGCGCCGCCACCCAGCATGATCACCCCGGCCCGGGGCTCCTGCGTTCGAATTTCCTTGAGCACCGCCAGGCCATCCATTTCCGGCATGCGTAAATCGAGCAGCGTCACCAGCGGGCGAAGTTGTCGAAACAGCGCGACCCCCTCACGCCCGCTGGTCGCAATGCTGACCTGGTACCCGTGACGAGCCAGCGCCATCTGCAGCAGGTCGCAGTGCAACCGATCATCGTCGATCACCAATAACATGCTCATGAGCTTGCCCCGCTTGTGGATAAGGGTCCCTACCGATAGGGCTGCGCGACGAAAACAACCCGCAAACAGGAGCCTAGCATGGGCACGGTAAGATGAGAAGAAATTGAATGAAAGCGCCTGAGGTGGGGTCCTTCAGTGAGGGCTAGAACAACGCGTCGACAAACGCCTTCGCGTCAAAGTCCTGGAGGTCCTCGACGGCTTCCCCGACGCCTATTAAGCGGACCGGGATCTTGAAGGTATCAGCAATGGCCACCACGATCCCGCCACGCGCCGTTCCGTCCAGCTTGGTCAGGGCGATTCCGGTTACCCCGACCGCCTCATGGAACTGTCGAGCCTGAGCAATGGCATTCTGGCCGACCGTCGCATCCAACACCAACAGCAGCTCATGTGGCGCCCCCTGGCACTCTTGCGCGACCACCCGCTTGATCTTCCGCAATTCGTCCATGAGGTTGGTTTTGGTGTGCAGCCGCCCGGCCGTATCGATCAACACGACATCTGAGCCACGCGCTTTCGCAGCCGTCATCCCGTCATACGCAACCGCAGCGGGATCCGCACCCGGGCGATGGCGAATGACATCGACCTCGATGCGGTCCGCCCAGACTTGCAACTGATCGATCGCCGCCGCCCGGAAGGTGTCGCCGGCCACGAGCAATGGCTTTTTCCCCTGTTGACGAAATCGTTGGGTCAACTTGGCCACCGTCGTGGTCTTGCCGACACCGTTGACCCCCACGGCAAGAATCACAAAGGGACGCGGCCCCTGTGCCACCAATTGCTCCATCGAGGCAGATTGTGTCGGGAGAAGAATATCCAGCACGGATTGCCGCAGCAGGTCTCGTACTTTATCGGCCGACGAGAAATTGCCGCCCCGCATCTGGGCCCGCAGCTGCCCCATCACACGTTCCACGACCGGCATGCCCAGATCTGCGCTGATCAAGGCCACCTCCAGCTCATCCAGCAGCGCCGGATCAGCCGCTCGACCCAGCAGCCGGTCTAGCTGTCCCGTGACCGCATCACGTGTTTTGGAGAGCCCCGCACTTAATTTCTGAAGCCAACCCACTGCACACCTCACCCTCTCTCTGGCTCACCACCACTCGTCTCACACAAGTCGTGCATCATACCCGATCCGATCCGCGTGGCACCATTAGCCGTGGAACCGGAGCAACGGCACGGAGCACGGCCTTTTCGCGCCGGCTCATACGTTGCGCCTCCGCCTCACTGCGCTCGTGGTCATACCCGCACAAATGGAGAATGCCATGAATCAGCAGCACCGCTAACTCGTGGTCAACGCCCTGCTCATGGCGACGGGCTTGGCGGATGGCTTGTGGCAAGGAAATGACGACGTCTCCGAGAAGAGGTGAGCGTGGACCAGGCCCCTCCCTGGTCGCAAACGCCAGCACATCCGTCGTCTTGTCACGATGACGAAAGGTTCGATTCAGGCGCCGCATCCTGCCATCGCCGACGATCTCAAGACTCAGCAACGCCTCGGCTTCGCCGACTGCTTGCAAGACATGCATGGCGAGTTGCTTGAGGGCGCCGAGGCGAAGGTGCCACCGCGTCAGCCGCATGCCGATCACAACCGGCATTAATGCGACTGGCCCCAGGAACCGGTGGAAGGAGCCGCGGGACGGGTGGGCGTAGAATCCGAACGATGGCCCTTCGTCTGAGCCTCGCCTTTTCGTGGCTGAGCCGGAGGCGCAGGACCGGCCGTATGACGATCGTAGGCCTTGATGATCTCCTGGACGAGGCGATGCCGCACGACATCTCGCTCATCGAAGTAGACGAACTCGATCCCGGCAATGTCCTGAAGAATGTCGCGCACCTCGATGAGGCCGGACACCCGGTCCGACGGTAAGTCGATCTGCGTAATGTCCCCCGTCACGACGGCCTTCGAATGAAACCCTAACCGTGTGAGAAACATCTTCATCTGCTCGGCGGTCGCGTTCTGCGCTTCATCCAAGATCACAAATGAATCGTTCAGGGTACGGCCGCGCATGAACGCCAGGGGCGCAATTTCGATATCCCCTCGCTCAATCAAACGATTGGCCCGTTCCATATCCATCATATCGAACAGGGCATCGTAGAGCGGCCGAAGGTAGGGATTAACCTTGGCATACATGTCGCCGGGCAAATACCCCAGCTTCTCGCCGGCCTCAACAGCCGGCCGTGCCAGGATGATGCGGCTGACATCTTTTTTCATCAGCGCACTGACCGCCATCGCCATGGCCAAGTAGGTCTTGCCCGTACCTGCAGGACCGATACCGATCACGATGTCGTGTTTTTCGATCGCGTCCAGATAGTATTTCTGGGTCGGAGTTTTCGGAACGATGAATCGTTTCCGTGTCACGATGGGAGACGCGCTGAAGAGCAGGTCTTTGAGAGATGCGTCCTGGTTGTGGCGGAGAGCGGTCAGCGCGTGGGTGACGTCGTCGGACCGGAGATCATAGCCTTCATTGGTCAGCGAGGCGAGCTCATTAAGTACCCGTTCGGCCTGCTTGACGGTCTCAGGCGTCCCCTCCACCGTCACTTCTTCACCCCGCGCCGAGCAGCGCACTCCGAACTCCTCCTCAATCAGCTTGAGGTGTCGGTCGTGGTGCCCGAACAGGGCTGCGGTATTCGTGCCTTCCCGTAGTTTGATCTTGCGCACGCCGGTGTCGAAAACTCCTTTCGCCAGGACGATAGGGAGATTCTAACAAACCGGGAAAGTCTGGAACAAGGGAGGAAGGGACGGGACAGAAAATAAGGAGGCCCCCGGAGCCGTCTAGCCTTGAGTGGGGGAACCCGTCAGCGATTGGGCAGTAGAGGGTATCGAAAGTTCAAACTCCTGCCAGGCCGTCCCACCCTGCCCATCGTCCACCATGATCTTGATGCGATGAGTTCCTCCGACACCCGGCGTCAGTTTCCAGGTCACCTGGCCCGTCGCCTTGTCGATCGTCATCCCTGGAGGCCCGGTCTCGAGCCCGTAGCTGATGCTATCGCCATCCACATCCTTCGCTTGGACGACGTACTCGTATTGCTCTCTATTGGTCAACGCGGCCGGACCTGAGAGGATCTGTGGCGGTGAATTCCCGAGGACGATCGGTGTTGATCGAGCAGGTGCGGCCGTCGCATCCTGATCCCTTGCGACGACTTCGACCGCCACGATATCCTTTCGACCAAACCCGGTGGTATCGAGAACATTTTCCTCGCCTTCTTGTACCTGCTTGTCGTTGCGCCACCAGCGATACAGGTATTGGATGTCATCATGATCGGGATCCAGAGCCTCGACCCTGGCGAGGACCCGATTCCCCTTATCGGGCGAATCTGCCTCGATGGTGACTCGTGACACGAGAGGGGGCGTATTCACCACCATCACCGGCTCTGTGCGGTAGGGAGCGCTCTCTGCCTGGCCATCAGACACCACCACTTCGAGCGCGACCTGGTCGCCACGCTTCACATGATCCGTGGGGAGTTCATGTCCAGTCGCACCCAGGACCGGAATTCCGTTCACGATCCACTGGAATCGCTTGGTAGGCTCCACCCCGTCCGGATCATCGGCCGCAACGTGGGCGGTAATTGGTCCGGCCAAGATCAAGGGATTGGGAACGATGGTCACGAGGCGGACGGTCGGAGGGTGGTTATTTTTCGTGCCGCCCCCGGGAACCCCGCCATCCTGAGGAGAGGACGAACAACCGCAGCAGACAGCAACAGCGAGGGCCATCAAGCCCGGACGAATTGCCTGAGGAAAGGCAAGGGGACGGAGTCCCCCCACCTTCCCGTGTTTAGCCTGTGCCAAGTCGATCATCACATGTTCGTCCATGAGAAGTACCGGCTCCGTGGATCAATCGCAACATTGGCCCCGATGTTTGAGCTCGGAAGACCTCCGGGAGACCCTCCACCGAACCCGCAGGTTGCACAGTCACCGAAGTTTCCCTGACTCATATTGATCAGGAGGCCGAACGGACTGCCGCCGTCCCGTCCTGAGCCCATATGGACCACGATACCGAATGCCAATCCTTCTCCAAGAGAGCCGAACTTATTGACCGTTTGATTCGCTCCTGAGGTAGCTGTTCCGATGATCGGCTCTTGATAGGCACTCCCCGTTTTATAAAAGAGTGCCCAGAGTCGGCTCGTTCCGGATGACACGCAGATGTCGTTCGTTGGAATAAAGGTGGGGAAAAACACCACCCCTCCGAATACCGTTGGGCTACTCACCACCCGTTCGCCGATGCCGTAAGGGACTGGGTTAGTCGGTGGGTTGGCGGGTTCGACCAGTTTAGTCACCCAGCCATCTTTACTCTGAACCAATCCGATCAAGCCGGTAAACGTCGTGGCACCGGACACGCCGGAGACTTGGTTGGTTCCACTGGCCTGACCACAATCGCCGACTCCCACCACACAGACGGTGGCATTCGAGACATCCACAAGATCATTGTCCATGCAGTTGAGCGCGCCGGCTGATTGATTGCATCCGGCATTGAGGACCGAGTCTTTCAACCCCACGAAGTATTGCGTGGACACATCGGTCTTGTCGGATTTGCTGTAATAGCGCCCGCTGCCCGCAAAGACCCACACGTTCGCCGCATCGTCGGTGGTCACGGAAGGCGCGGTCGCAACGGGGCCCATCTCCGCCCCTGAAGTAAACGTATCTAACATCTCGGTGGGCACGCGAGCACTTCCCGAGGCGATGCCCCACTGAGTGGGACTGGTGACCGTACCGAACTTGGCCGTCACTCCCCCTGCTCCCATGGTCAAACGATAAATCTTGCCCCGCCAGGGAAGCGCCCCGTCATGAATCACTCGCCCGAAATACACGACATCGTGGCGGTAATCGAGATCTCGATCGAAAGCCGTGATGTCTCCGATATACGACTTCCAGGACCCCACCGAATACGACGTCACGAGGCTGTTGCCGCTGCCTGGGCCCGTCGCAAGGTCGATGACAAAGACTTTTGCGCTCTGCACTACGCTGGCGTCATATCCGGTCGGGCCAGACCCGACCACCATGTACCACTTCGCGTTCGTATTGCTGGCCTTGGCATCGGCCGCGGGATTCACGCGAACCACGGCAGGCGCACTCGTCGTCAGCCCCAAATTCGAACTGCTGAACGACCAGAGCAATTTGGGAGCATCAGGATTCGTGATATCCATGGCGAAGTACGAACTGTAGAAGGTGTAGTCCGTGCCACTGATATTGACCGTCATCGGCGGCGCACCGGTTCCCGCCGAACAGGCACCGCAACTTCCACCCATTCTGAATCCGCCGATCAGGATCGTGCCCCATCCGTTCGGATGATCGGTGTCCGCAGTGAAAATCCGAACATCCGCGACCTTGAGTGGCAAATCAACATAATACGTATGCTGATAGTCGGCGCGACTCAAAAACTCCAGCTGCGGAAGGAGTTCGTAGGGCACGAAGCCCCACAACTCATCCCCTAATGGAGCTCCGGTGGAATTGTCCGCGGGGGCAGTCGTAAACCAGCCGTGTTCGGTAATATTTGCGGGAGCAGAGGCATTCGCATCATCGCCGGGATGGTAATAACCCGCGTTGAAGGCATGCAGCATGCCGTCGTTTCCGCCCACGTAGGCGACCTGCCTGCGGTTGTACCACTTCTGGAGGAAGGCCGAATAACTCTGATCGCCATAGATGGCGTCATGCCGGTCCTTGGGACCCGCAACCACCGTCGGAGTGGAGTGAATGACATCCCCGAGTTTCCACACCTTCAAGCTCCCGCTCCCGGTCGGAACCTGAAGACGGCGATCTCTCGTCGTCGCCTGGTCCGCGCATGTCCCCACATCGCAACCACGCACAAAATTAATGATCTTGGTCCCTTCGGCACTCGACGTGGCACGAAGGTATGGTCGGAGCGTCGGCTCGTTGGCTGTCGTGAACGCCAGCTGTTCGCCGGAATCGACCACGCCGTCATGATCGGAATCGACCCAGGTAAGGAGGGTACGAGTGCTGGAGTCTTTCAAAGCCAGTTGCTTGCCGGCTTCCCAAATCGGCTGAATCTCGCTCAACGTCTGCCCGCAGGGGTTGCAGTCTGCCACTGTCACTTGACCGTCGCTATTCTGATCGTTAGGCAATCCGTCTCCATCGGAATCCACGTATTTGTCGACTTTCACTGAATTCGACACAGAGTCAAAACGGGTCTTAATAATCTTGTCGACCTTGTAATCGAGCCGGCCATCCTGATTCGTATCTTCCCGGGTATTGCCGAAGGTATCGATAAACAGAGCCTGCGTATAACCGGTCCATCTCACATCACTCAGCGTCGAGGGTTCGATCGTGCTGGGATAGAAATAGGATTGATACAGGGCTCCTTCGCCAGTCGAGGCAGTAGCCAGCACGGATACGGATGAACCGGAGGCGCTTCGCCTGAGAATGCTTGCGATTGTGGCAAGCAACTTGTCCTGCAGATCGTCAACGTTGGAGGATTCGAAATAGGCATCCGGAATGCCGTCCGGAGTCGCCGCTCCTGTGAGGTTGTTCTCTTTATCCCATTCATTCGTTTGCGGGATGCCGTCATTGTTGGAATCCTCAAACCCTCCCAACCGGGCGGCTTGAGCCAGGATCCCACGACCATTGATGTTGCCGAACGCAAAGAACGAGTACACCGTCAAACTCTGAGTCCCTGCGATGCAATGCCCTGTCACCGCTAATCCCGTAATCGTGCCATCGCTCGTGCCGCTACACGGACGGAGATCGGTCGTGTGGGCCCAATAGGCGACGTCATCCAAGTAGTGGCTGCCGCTACTGGCATAGTCCGTTTTGTGCTCGGCAAGCAAATCACTATAGGGTGTGGCAGAGTTCGTGTTGCAGGTTCCATTGATGGGGCGTGGAGGGGCCGCGCTATCACTGCCGTTGCAATGCTGCCCATGATGGGCATGCGCATAGTCTTGCAAGGCCGCCGGAATAGTCTGATCTAGCGTCGGTTCGCCGTCGGTAAATACGATCACAAATGTCCGGCAGCAAGCCACCACTTGAGAACTCGCGGACCATGGCGGGGTATGGTTTTGCCCAAAAAAATACGGGTCGCGGCCACACGCACTGGAAATGTATCCCGCCGGACACGTCTCAGACCCGACCAATGCCGTCAATTCACTCGTCCCAATCGAACCGGCGCCGTTCACGGCAAAATTGACGGCATTGGAATTCCCACCTGCAAACGCGATCGGAAATACATAACCTAGCCCGAGGGTAGACTGAATCTGCGCGACATACCGTGCGGTTTCATATAACGCCTCACTCAACGGAGTCCATGTCGAAGGATAAGACTCCTGCACCGCATCAACCATGGCCGCCGTGTTCGTCGTGAACGTCTCCACCCCACTTCCGGACCAGTCGATAGACTGACGGGAGCCGGCCCCCACTAACATCCGCGCGCCCTCGCTGCTGGACTTGAACTCAACCAGTCCAAACCGCGCTTTACTGCCGATCTGTTGAATCACGCCGGTAGGCTCGGTCGTGTATCCAACCTTGAGATGATATTTTCGAACGCTGAAGGAATCGCCGCAGTTGCTGTCGAAGCTCGTATCATTCTCGACACAAAAGTATGCGGCTGACACATGCACTGAAATTGTTCCGGGATTGGTTCCCCGATCAGCAAGCGGAATACGTCCGACATAGGTATTGGCGCCGATGCCTCCTCCATAGTTCACATCCGCACGTTCGTTGCTGAGGCCACTGGCCTGCGCACGAACCGTCTTCAAAGCCGGCGTGCCGCTGGTCGGACAGGTGCCGTCCGCAGCTCTGGTGCTGGCGCAATCTCCTCCGATCATCGCCCGCTTCACCGCGTCAAACCGGCGCAGGGTGGCCCAGTTTAGGAAATTGCCGTCCCATTCCGTGTCCGGACAGGCTGCCGCCAGCGCGGTCTTGCTGGTCCCGCTCTCGAATCGAGTATCGGTTGTGTTGTAGGCATAACAGCGCAGTGCATCAAAGTATCCGGAGTATCGTGTGGTATTGGTCCACGTGGTCGTAGTCGACGTGCTCCCGTCGGCCAATGTTCCGCATGACGTCGATTCACAGGCTCGATTGCTCATACTACCCGAGTTGTCCATCACGACGATGATATTGGGTGTCGTTGCATTCGAGACGAAGGCCGGCACGGCGGTGTAGTCGGCATTGGAGACGACTGCCAGCGCATTGCCCGAGCCAAACAGCGCAGCGCTCAGGCTACCGGCCACGACCATGACAGCAGTAAGGGTTCGGCGATTCATGCTTTCTTCCTCCTTATCCCAAGCAGGACAACAGCCGTCGGGTTCCGGCTACGAGTTGAGACAAGACCTTTCATGCGCTATTGCGGCAACGTGACCACCATCTTGTCGATGTGGCCTTCTTTCAGATGAAACTTGACGAGCGAGGTGGGAATGATTCGCTCAATCTCAAGTGGCTCCCCTTCGTGGGTGAGCACCACCACCGAAGACTTCAACACGTAGCTACGACCATCGATGCGAATGCTTGATCCCTGCACCTCGTCAATCACGCCGGACTGAAACCCGGCCGTCGCAAACCGCATCGCCTCCGGTGCTTGCTCTGTCTCTGCGATGCTGTTAGATGGCACGGAGGGCATCGTCTGCCCCAGTGTCAGCAGGCCGAGCACCACAAGAAACACTGTGTTGTTCATCGCCATGCTCCCTCTCTCAGTTGATTTTCTTGACACAGGTATCGCCATCCAAACAGCCGTACACCGAGGTCACGGTGCTGTTGGAACCGGTCGCGGGATTGCTCGCCATGCAGGTAATCCGATACACATGCTCGGTTGCCGGCGTCCCGGTTCCCTGTGCACTCTTCGTATGGGTATAGAGAAGATCGATGTCACCATTGACGGTGAACCCAGGCAGATTCGTCATGACGAAGTTGGGATCCGCACTTGCTGAATCCGCAAAGTTTACGGCGGGTGTATTGGCCGGAGCAGGCGACGGCAGATCGTAGGCATAGATCTCGGCGTAGAGCGTGGTCGCATTCGCCGTCGGAACCGGACCGGTCGGGGCGATGAAGGAGGCCGGGAGCACACCTGGAGGTGACAACGTTTGCTGGATGATGTTGACGGCAAGACCTTCACACGAATCCGCCGCAGCCACCACCGCTCCCGTACTGCGGAAAAATCCTGCCATTCTGTTTTCCATGCTGGTCACGGTGATGGACGCGATGCCCAGGATCGTGAGAATCAATAGCATCAACATCACCGTGAGCAACGCGATGCCCCGCTGATTCCGCAGTGCTGTGCACGCATCCTGTTGCCCCGCACCGGTTGTGGCCTGTCGCAGGTTCATCGCAGCGTCTCTCGTTACAGGTTTCTCGGCTGAATCGTACGGACCATTACTCGTCGGCGTTGTTGCTGATAAAGCGCTGCGTCATAGCCCGCATCCGCTGATGGGTTATGGTCGCCGACGATCACGGGGCCCGTGGTATTGACGGCCTTGGTTCCCCTCTCATCAAGACCGTCATCCGCATTCGTCGGCCTGACCACCAGGCTCACTTGCGCCAGCCTGATTTTGTCCGGCGTCCACGGAATAATTGCCCACGCACCGTTGGAGACGAAGTCTCCCTGCGTGAAGGTCGGAAATCCTGAGGTTGAAGACCCATCTTGATCATCGACGACTCCGTCCGAAAAGAGAGGATTCGGAGCGGCCTGGTTGCACCCGTCGCAGGCGTAGGCCATTTGCAGGTCTTCCACACCGTCGACGAGCGGCACGTTGTTTCTCACCAGGCAGGGCGTATTACTTCCGCAGGTAGCCGGCGTATTCGCGACGACTTGATACCGCACGCATTGCATCAAATGCACGGGTGTACCGACCGGAAATTGCCCATCGACGAAGTTTCCGGTTCCGAAGCCAATCGAGGTGGCGTTGACAACCTGCACGGTCTTGGACAATGCCCCGCCGATGGAAATCGTGGACCCGACGACGAGTCCCTGCGCAGTCATCTCCGTCATGGCAGCTCCGGAGAGGTTGATGCTGTTCTCATAAGTTTTGTTGTTCGGTGTTCCACCGACTGCCGTAGTCAACGTCCATCCCGCAGTATTCACCGGCAGCACCATCGACACTCCATCCGGTCCCGTATCCGCGCCCGCCGGCGTTTGATCTTGCGGCAGCAGTCCGACCGGCTTGGTGATGGCGCCGATGGTGGCGTTACAAGCACCTACCGCCATCGTGGCAGGATCAGTCGCGTTGTAGTTGTAACCGGCGAGCTTGATATCCCGACTGAGTAAATCGATAGCCAATCGAACATTCTGTTGCGTATCCGCCACCTGCGTATTGACGACATTGGCACGGTTCGACGTGACCACCGTGGTCATCGTCGCCGCCACGATCACCACCGTGATCAAGACAGCCGCCATCAGTTCCACGAGCGTGAAGCCCTGCTGGTTCCAGTCGAATCTACGCATAGTCATGCTCCACTGCTGCGCCTATTCCGGCGCGACCACCGTCGTAAATATCGCGGTCTTGGTCCGGGCTGTGCTCACATCCGTCTGTCTGGTTTGCCAGCTGACGGTCACCATGACAAGGAACCGGTTCATCGTCACCGGATTCGCCGTGGGATCCGGATCGAGACGGGTTGCCATGACGGTCCCGGCTGCGCCGGAAAGACCGGAATTCGCCACCAGGGTTTGCCATTGCGTGCAATCGCCCAGCGCCATGCGCTGCGTGCTTGGGCTCTGTGCGCACGCCAGGGTTGTGTCAGTGTTGTGATAGTCCAAAACTCGTTGCCGGTTGTTCTGGATGCGTTCTGCCATATCGGCGGCGATATTGGTCACACGCGACATGTCGTTGGCATCGACATTTTTCCCCAGCGACATCCCTGAGAGACCCGCCAACCCCAGCAGTCCGACCGAGAGCACACCCGCCGCAATCATCGCTTCCAACAGGGTAAACCCCCGCTGCGTGGCCGCGAGCAGGCTGAAGCAGCGTTGTAAGGTTCTGCGGTGTTTCATTGAGCCTCTATGGACACGTCGCATGCGCACACCAGTTCACTTTGCCTGCCGGAGTGACGACCACGGAATAGGCCGTCCCCTGTTGGGATGTCAGCGTCACGGGAACATTCGCCGCAGCTCCGCTCAACCCTTGCTGGGTGAATTGAATCGTCGGACCTCCCGTGAATCCGACGACGGTCTGTGGCAACACAATAGGGGCTAACGCGCCTCCGAAATCGACATTCACCCTACCCGACACAAGAGCCAATGTGGCCGTGACGGCAAGATTCCGATTCATCGCTGCCATCCGGGCCAGGTTGAGACTGCCAGCCAATTCCGTGGTGGCTTGTTTCAGCTGATAGCGGGCATTCCATTGGAGATAGTTGGGGACGGCTACCATGGCCAGAATCCCGACGATCGCAACCGCTATCATCACCTCAATCAGGGTGAAGCCCCTCTGGCGGCGGACAACAGAAGACCGTTGGAGATCGATAGAGGCACACATGGCAACAGCCAGATGAGCAAGTGCCATGCCGATGGATTTGGCATGAAATAATGGCTTAACAGATTGATATATCGAAGCCATTCATCCTGGAGCGCGTACAATTCCGAGCGCTCTGTGATCACTTCGATGACAATTTTTGTCTGATTTCTGGCGTACCTGACTTACTGGTGAGCCAGGAATGATGAGAGAGGAAAGGCGCAAGAGAAGCCGCAACCAACCTCTTGATGCGGGCAGAGACCGGAAAAATGCACCTGGGATAGGCGCCAAATCAAGCGAGCTGTTTCTAACTTTCACCCGCGCATAATTAACAAGCAGAAACGTCCGTGAACGGAGAGTATCGCCCTGGGCACAACGTCAGACGCGCCGGACGCCAGGGCCCTATTTGATCGCAACTGCTCGCACCTGTTTATACGTGGTGAGTCCTTGCAGGACCTTGTCGATGCCGTCTTGTACCAATGTCTTCATGCCCTCACTTTTTGCGAGGGCGAGCAATTCGGCGGTGCGCGCCCTGGTCTGAATCGATGCTTTCATGGAGTCAGACACCACCATCAACTCATGGATGGGCACTCGCCCACGGTACCCGGTCTGGTTACACGTGTCACACCCTCGTCCACGAAACAACCTGAGGCCCGGATTATACGCAGGATGCACGCCTTCCCAATCGCTCGCCCCAAAGGCCTGCACCAGTTCGTCATATTCGCTCTTCGTGGGATGGTACGACTCACGGCAGTTGGAACAGAGGCGCTTGCACAACCGCATCGCCAAGACACCCAACATGGCATCCGAAAAATTGAACGGGTCGCACCCCAGGTCAAGCAAGCGCACCACGGTCTCTACGGCACTGTTCGTATGGATGGTACTGAACACCAGGTGACCGGTCAGCGAGGCTTCGATGGCAATATCCGCCGTTTCTTTGTCGCGCATTTCCCCGATCATGATCACATCCGGATCGGCTCTCAGGAAGGCCCTCATCGTTGTAGCGAAGGTAAGCCCTATCTTGGGATGAACCTGCACCTGCCGCAATCCATCCTGCGTGATCTCGATCGGATCCTCCGCCGTCCAGATCTTTCGTTCATCGGTGTTAATCGAAGCCAGAATGGCATGTAAGGTGGTGGTCTTTCCTGATCCGGTCGGACCGGCGCACAGAACGATGCCATGCGGTTTTTGAGCCAACTGCCCTACGAGCCGGCGTGTTCCGTCGCTGAACTCCATCTCCTCCAACCGGCGAGGCCCGTTGGCAGTCAGTAGGCGAATCACCACATCTTCATTAAAGCCGGACGTGGGAAGTGTGGCGACCCGCAGTTCGATCTCCTGTCCGGTGCCCAACTTGAACCGGATTTTGCCATCCTGCGGCTTACGCCGCTCGGCAATGTCCAGACTGGCCATAATCTTCAGGCGGGAGACGATCGCCCGGCGATAGGCTGCCGGAATCTTCATGTACGTAAAGCAGGTGCCGTCGACGCGGAAGCGCACAGCCGTTTCCTTTCGATCGGCATAGGGCTCAATATGGATATCCGAGGCCCCGCGCCGATAGGCGTCGGTAATGATCTGATTGGCGAGCCGGACGATGGCCGAATCGTTTTCGGTGATTGCCGCAATCGTCGCATTTTGTTGTTCTTCGAGCTGCGCTTCACTGACCAGCTCGCCAAGAATGTCGGATATCGCATCGCCCGACTCGCGCCCTTGAATGGCATTCAACAACCGCGCAATATCGCAACGGAGTCCGACACGATAGGACAGTGCCTGGCCTGGAAACGCTCGCCGCACATCGAACAGCTTGTCCGGATTGTGCGGGTCGTCGATCAGGACTTCGATTCCGTTGCCCTGACGCCTGAGCGGAACCCAATGGTTCATCCGAAGATAATCCAGGCTGAGATTTTTCAATAACTCCCGCTCCATGACCGTGCGCTCGTCATAGGCGAGAAACGGGCAGTGATAGAATTCTGCCAGTGCGGCACCGAGCGCCGGCTTCGGTATCCGATACCGCTCCATGAGCACAGTCGCCACATCGAGCCGCTTTCGCGCGGCTTCAGCCGTGGCGAGCACTAACTCCTCCTGCTGCAGAAAACCCTGTTCGACGAGCCGGTGGTAGCAAGTAGCGGAACGCGTCTGCGCTAAAGCGCTGACCGCTTGGGAACACTCCGTGACTGGTAACGTGGACACCGTGGCACGACTCATGGGAGCAATTCCTTTCTGAAGGCCGTGGAGACGATTGGATTACAGATGATTGTCTGGACTCAACATTCCGGCGGAATGATCGCGTCAACCCCCACCTCTGTCGTCAAATTTTGGCCTGCCAGCTTCCAGGCGCCACAAACACCAGTGGCATGCCCTGCACCAGCCCATCGCGGAGGTCGTGGTTGTACCACACGTCCAACATCCCCGACCCGTTCGCGCCGTCCACAATCGCCCCTTGCGCCACCACCCCGCCATAGACCCTGAGGTGCCCTGCATACCGCACGTCACCCGCGACATACAGGACACCCTGTAGATGAATGCCGGACAGTTGAACAGGAATCCTGCTTCCAAGCGATTGCTGACCTTCCGGCGGGGGACTCAGAGCCGGAATCGGTTTCCCATACGCCCCTGTCTTCCAGAGCACATGCGCATTCACAATGAAGATGCCCTCGGCATACTCTTGATCGAGCACGATCGTCCCCAAATTGTCAGGTCGCGGGGACGTTCCATCGAGCGTATCGACAAAGATCAACCCCCGATGGTCACCGGGGCCCTTCGAGGCAAACACTTCCGAGGCTGGGCGCCCCGCTCCTGGCTGGATCACACCGCCGGCATATAGCAATCCATCCCGGTCTATGCCGTAGTACTGCCCGAACTGCCTGGCCATTCGCTTCAAGGTGTCGTAATCCCACTGGTCTACCTTGAGACCGGGCACCGGATCCTGGTGCGTGTGGAGATTCAGTGGAACTCCCGACCAGGCCTCTGCCGGAAGCTGCGCAAAAAAGGCGTCGCCACCGAGTCGGATGGTGAACCAGCGATCCTCGCGGTGCGTCATTTCGTCATAGGCCTGCCCCGTCACCGGCGCCAACCCGCTCTTCATCGGGATCGCCTCCGGCCGAGGGAAATACGCCTTGCCACGTACCACCATGTCGCCCCAATGGGCGAACACGGAACCGGCTGAGGATGGCGCGGACTCATTTCCCAGTGTGCCGCCCTGGATCGGCGCGTGCAGCGCCGGAACAGCATAGGCGCCGAATTCGACGGATACCGTTTTCGTTACCCGTGAGGTATGGCCGGCTCCCGCCGTTACCTCCACCGTGCAGAGCAGTCCCGGCCGAGTCGCCCCATAGACTCGTAACTTGAGAATCCTCGCAAGTCCCTTGAGAGATTTGAACCAACCCGTTTGAGGATCGTTCATCAGCCGGTCGTGCTGAGCATGGGCCGCATCGAAGACCACATCCGGAGACGCACCGGTTCCCGCAAACTGTGCGCGCCCCTGTGCATCGAAATAGGAGGGATCTCCCTGTGCATTCACCAGCCGTTTCGTCAACCACGTCGTCTCGACTCCCTGCGGATGCAGCGCAGGATCGTGAAACCATCCCATCACCACATCAACCGCCGCTTCAGCCGCATGGTGCGCAAGCCGCTCCTCTTGTAACGCACTGACGCCGACGATCTCCTGGCCGGCCAACTGCATGGAGGTCATCCCCAGCAAGGTCAGCAGAAACACCACCATGAGCACCGCCAGCAACGCCATTCCCCTCTCATCTCGCCGCACCGCAATTCGTGACCGTCCCATGCTTGTCTTCATAGTTATTCCCTTTACCTATTACATCCGGATCGCCACGTCCCGCACCAGCCTCGATCCTTGTCGTCCGGCCTGTATCGCCACACGCACCCGCACCACCTCGCTCAAATCCGTCGTCACACGCCCGTCCCTATCAAGATATTGCAGCTCGAACTGACTCACATCGCCCATCAACGTACTCGCACCGCCGTCCACATCACGCATGACCCGCATCGTCCCATCATCCTGGCGCTTCACGTAGTAACGCACTCGATTCAGCAGGAATATGGCGCTACGCACCGGAAGCTGTTCTGCGGTCGGTGTCACCAATGTCAGCGTCTGCTTCCGCCCATCGGCAGCCAACTGATTCCAGGCGCACTGCACGACTGTGCACACCAATAGTTGCTTGCCTTTTGGCCAACCGGCCCCTTCTTCGACCGGGAGGTCCTGGCGGCCCACTTCCGCGACCTGCGTCAGCGTAGTCGACGCACCACTCAAATTGGCGAAGAATTCGATCTCGTCCGACTTCGCCTTGAGAAACGACGAATCTCCGCCTAACAATCCGCCTCCAGCCAGACGCACTTCGCTGCACAGCACATCCAGCCCCAGACGCAGATCCTGATTCGTCACCATCGTCGAATGCTGTGCGCTGAACCGCAGGCCGACGGAGGAAAAGACATGAATCGAAGCGGATATTGCGATGCTGCTGATCGCCATTGCGATGAGCAGTTCAATGAGACTCGCTCCGGCAGAGCCGAGGCACCATCCAATATTCATGCGCTTCAGCACTTTCGATCCGTTGACCATGTCGCGCCTCATGACAACACAGACAGGCCGACATACCGGGGATTGGCCCGGATCGTGCGAACGCGAACCTCTTTCTCCTGCCCTCCCATAGTCCGGAAGATTGCACGCGCCTCGATAGTCGCCAGGCTCGCCCCGGCCGGCTCGTGGCCGCGATTCAGTTCCACGGTCCAGACAAGCCGGATGTTGGACTGGGTGGCACTGGCCGTGAAGATGCCGTCGCCGTTCGTCTGATCATCCTGCAAGCCATCGTCGTGCATGACGGACTCCAATATTCCGTCTTGATCCACGTCGTCCATCAACAACCGCTCCCACGCCACACTCCGCTTCGCCTCCAGGCGTGATTCAGCGAGCGCCAGCGCGGTTGTCGTCAACGCCCCGCGCTGCAGACCGCGCTCAGCCCATTCGCACATGCCGATCGTCCCGATCACGCCGATCGACAGCACCACCAACGCCACCATGCTCTCCACGAGGGTGAACCCTTTGGCACTCATCAACACAGATCGTCGCGTCACAAGATTCGGCTCACATTGTGTCATGACAGGGTCACCCGTCCGGTGATGCTCACCGTGACCTGATGTGTCGCACGACGACCATCGACCAGGACCATGGTGGTCGCCGTGGCCGAACGACCGCTGGGCTGAAACATGATTTCCGGTTTCGTCGTCATCGACTCAACCGCCGTGCCTTTGTGACCGAACTCATACCGGCGCAGCAGGGTTGTGTCACAATCCATACATTCTGTGCGCAATTCCGATTGTCCCGCATCCACGACCACTCGAATACGCTCATGCCTCGCCATCGCCAATTGCCGCGCCATGCGCAACTCCGATGCGATCTCCGCCATCACCGCGCGCTGTTGATGTTTTGCGACAAGCGTGGCCCATCCAGGCACACTCACGCCCACCACAATCCCGATGATCGCGACCACCGTACACAGCTCCACCAGACTCCCGCCACGTTCGTTCATACCGGCTCCTTTCTTCGAGCACGTAGAGCAATTCCAAGTTCCATGCCGTTCCTCACTCCTGCCGCCTGTAGAAGCAACGAGGCCGGCTCTTCTACCGAAGCGGCCGGGGAAGCTATAGAAATGTTGAGGAAATCTGCCGTGAGCCGTGGAATGCTGCCTGAGGCAGGACAGAAAAAAGCGCGTGAACAGTTATGAACTGTTCCGAATCGGATACAGTCAGTCATCCGTTCAGATACAGTTCGGCGAGGTGCCGATCCTTAGAAACTGGCTCTGAGTAACGATTTGAAGGCGGTTACTGCGGAATGTCGATCAGCGCCCAATACCACTCAAGCAGGGGCTGATGAAACAACAGGGCAAGGATTGATCCCACTGCCAAGAACGGTCCGAATGGAATGTACTGCTCACGCCGCATGACCCCGACGGCGATGAGCCCGACACCGACAATGGACCCCAGAAAAGATCCGATCATAATCGCCAACAGCACCGGCTGCCAGCCGAGGAAGGCCCCGACCATGGCCATCAGCTTGATATCCCCGCCCCCCATCCCTTCCTTCCCGAAAACATAGGGACTGATCCATGCTAAAAACCATAAGATCCCGCCGCCCAACACAACACCGAGCAAGGAATCGACAAGTCCGACCGGGAGGATCACGATGGCACACAGCAGACCGATGACGATTCCCGGCAGCGTCACGGCGTCCGGGATCATCGTATGGGCGAGGTCGGTCCCCGTCACCACGATTAGCGCGGACACCAACGCCGCATAGGCCCAGGCCGACGGCGTAAACCCAAACGCCCAAAAGACCAGCACGTATCCGATCGCGTTGGCCGCTTCCACCACTGGGTACTGGATTGCAATCGGCGCATGGCAGGCCCGGCAGCGGCCCCGCAGAAGCAGATAACTCACAATCGGAATGTTGTCGTAGAAAGCGATGGTCTGGCGGCACGAAGGGCAGTGGGAGGCCGGCCAGGCAACGGACTCTTCACGCGGCAGGCGGTAGATGCAGACATTCAAGAAACTGCCGATCACCGCGCCGAATAGCAGGACCGTTAGGTATGGAATCACGAACACTCCTGAAACACGAGAGCCTTGCTCGACATGGTCCCCTCCTAAGTATACGTATATACTTCTAGGGCAATAAGGGCAGACGCGAGGACACTAACCCTTGGCTCTTTCCATTTACAAACGCCGGGGGCACTGCGTATAATCCGGGAGCAATTTTGGCGCAGAAGATCGCAAACCTCAATCAGTGAATTGCCTTTACCTGAAGTGGAGCTAGATGTACATGTCGCCAGTCGCCAAGACCACGAAAAGTCGAGCCAAAGTATCCGCACCGGATCCGGTCCTTCCCCCTCGCAAACGACGTCCCGAAGCCCTCACGACCCGCGAACAGGAAATCCTTGAGTTGATCTGGACCGGATTCAAGAACAAGGAAATTGCTCAGCGGTTAAAGATCAGCGTCAAGACAGTCGAGGCGCATCGGGCGAATATGATGAAAAAGATCCGGGTCTCCAATACCGCCCAACTGCTCAAGGCCGCCATCCAAGGGAAAATGCTGAAGCTCCGGTGAGCCCTTTGCATTCTTCCTTACGGCTTCTTCCCCGCACCTTCCCGACGTTGACGCAATGCCTCATACAGCACGATGGCTGCAGATGCCGAGACATTGAGCGAGCTGACCTTCCCCATCATGGGAATGTGGGCGGCCTCATCGCAGGCGTCACGCACCCCTGGGCGAACCCCCGTCCCTTCCCCGCCGAAGACGAGCGCCACCGGGCCGCTGAAATCCAGCGCGGTATAGGGCTTCGGAGCCTCAGCATCCAACGCATAGACCCAGATGCCTGCGCCTTGAAGACGTTCGATCAGGCGCGACAGATTTGGCACGCGCCCGACGGGCATGTAATCGACAGCCCCGGCAGAGGCCTTCGCCACCGCACTCGTCAGCCCCACTGCGCGGCGTTCCGGAATAAAGACGCCTTGCACACCCGACGCTTCGGCCGTGCGCAGAATCGCCCCGAGGTTGTGCGGGTCTTCCACACCGTCCAACAGGACCAGCAGTGGCGTCTGCCCTTCAGACTGTGCGGAAGCGAGAATATCGTCCGGCTCCGCATAGGCTTTGGCAGCGACCACACCCACCACCCCCTGGTGGTGACCGGAGGGAACGAGGCGATCCAATGCAGCCCGCGGTTCCACTCGCACCGGCACGCGCTGATCCCTGGCCAGACGCGCGATTTCCCCGAACTGTCGATCGGTTCCCAACACGAGGAGACGTTGGATCGGACGAACCCCGGCGCGTAGCGCCTCGCGCACGGCATGGAGGCCATAGATCACCTCCAGTGAGTTATCGTTTCCATCGACTGGTGCCATCCGGCCGGTCCTCAATCGTAATACCATGGGATGCCAACTCTGCTCGCAACTGGTCGGCGAGTGGGTAATTCTTCGATCGCTTCGCGGCGAGACGTGCGGCAAGCTTGTCGGCAATGTCCTCGTCTGACAGGGTGTCCGTGGACGCCCCGGCACCGCCGGATGATGGCTGCTGCCGCTGAGTTTTAAATCGCCAGGTGTCGGTCTGGAGGAGCCCCAGGACGATCCCTAAGGCGCGGAACTCTTGCCGCACCATCCGCCGCACTTCACTGGACAGTCCGGCTTCGAGAGCTTTGTTGGTTTCCCCGCGCAACATCTGCAAGGCAGCCAGCGCGTTGGGCGTATTCAGATCATCGTCCATGGCGGCCACAAACGCCTCGCGCGTCCGCACCATGACCTCCTGCATCGGCTGATCGCCCGCACTATGGACCGGAGCGGATTCATTCAGCCGTTCAAAGAGATCGTAGAATCCGTTGAGTGCGTTTTTGGCTTCCTTCAGACTCTGATCGGAAAAATCCAATGGGCTTCGATAGTGCGTGGTGAGCAGAAAATAGCGCAGCATCTCGCCGGTCACCGTGTCGGGCCATTCCGATTTCTGAAAGATTTCTCGAATGGTAAAAAAGTTGCCCAACGACTTGGACATCTTCTCTTGATTGATCTGCACGAACCCGTTGTGCACCCAGTACCGCGCGAACTCCTTGCCCGTAGCCCCGCAGGATTGCGCGATCTCATTTTCGTGGTGCGGGAAAATGAGATCCATCCCGCCGCCATGGATATCGAAAGTTTCACCAAGATGCCGCATGGCCATAGCGGAACATTCGATATGCCAGCCGGGACGACCCGGGCCCCAAGGGCTGTCCCAGGACGGCTCACCGGGCTTGCTGCCTTTCCACAGCGCGAAATCCATCGGGTGACGTTTACGCTCATCGACATCCACCCGCGCTCCCGCCTGTAAATCATCGACGTTTCGCTTCGAGAGCCGGCCGTACACCGGATACCGATCGACCTGGAAATAGACATCGCCGTCGACACGATACGCCATTCCCTTGGCGAGCAAGGTGTCGACAAGCGTCACAATGTCGGCGATATGTTCTGTCGCCCTGGGTTCAAGCGTCGCGCGGCGCACACCGAGCTTCTCCATATCCTCGTAATAGGCGTTGATGTAAGTGGTAGTGACATGCTCGCAGCTCACGCCCTGTTCATTCGCCCGCTTGATGATCTTGTCATCGACGTCCGTGAAGTTTTTGGCAAACTCGACGACGAAACCTGAATATTCCAGATACCGGCGCAACACGTCGAACACCAGCGCACTCCGGGCATGTCCGATGTGACAATAGTCGTACACCGTCACCCCGCACACATACATGCGGACCTTGCCGGGCACCAATGGTTCGAACGGCTCTTTGCTTCCGGTCAGGGTATTGTAGAGACGCAACATGACGCGCTACTCCATAGACGGACGACGCTTCGGCCAGTGGGACCAGAGAAAATACCCGAGGCCCACGGCAAGACACAACCCGATCACCAGGTCCGCGTGATGGAAATACTGACGTAATTGATTCCAGTGCTCCCCCATCTTCAAGCCCACATAGGCCAACGCATAACAGAAGGGAAGCGCTCCGACAAATGAATAGAGCACGAACTTCCTGACGTCCATGCGCGCAATCCCCGCCGGAAGAGAGATGAACGTTCGAACCACGGGCAGTAGACGGCCGATCAACACCGCCGCTTCTCCATGCTTCGCAAACCACCGATCGGCCAGTTCCATATCATGCTGCGACACTAGAAAATATCGGCCATAGCGCTCGACAAACGGTCGCCCTCCCCACACACCCACGTAGTAGGCGACCAACGACCCCAGCACGTTACCGATGGCGCCGGCAAGGGTCACGCCCAGCATCGAGAATTGGCCGGTGGAGACCAGGTAGCCGGAAAACGGCATGATGATTTCACTCGGCAGCGGGATACAGGCGCTTTCGATCGCCATCGTAATGACAATACCCGTATAGCCGAACGTCGAAATCGTCGCGATCACGAACCGGCCGAGCACTTCTATCAACCACTCGATGAGTCCGGTCACGCCTGGGCTCTCCTTCGAGGATGCGGCTTCACCGTTTTCGTACGCGCGGATGGTCGCGAGAGCGGTTGCTCCCACGCCTTGAACTGTTCCAGCACCTCATGATGGGTCGTGTCGAGATGAATCGGGGTCACCGACACCATGCGCTGCTCCAGCGCCTCGTGGTCGGCATCGTTCTCGCGACTCCACGACTGACGCGTCCCGGCGATCCAGTAATACTTCCGACCCCTCGGATCGACTTTTTCAACGATGGGGTTGTTGAAACGACGCCGACTCAAGCATGTCACTTTCACACCCTTGATGGACCGTAAGGGAACATTCGGGATATTCACGTTCAGGATGGTTTCGGGCGGCAATCCCTGCAACAGCACTTCAGCGGCCACTCGTGCCGCATACTGCGCCCCGACATCGAATCGAAAGGTCTCGTCGCCTTCCTGAGACACGGCGATCGAAGGAATGCCTAGGATCGTTCCTTCCAAAGCCCCCGACACGGTACCGGAATACATCACATCGTCGCCGAGATTGACCCCTCGATTAATCCCCGACACAATCAACGACGGCCGCCCTGGCAATACCTTCACCAGAGCCAAGTTGACACAGTCTACCGGAGTCCCGTTCACCATAAATACGCGGGGCGCCATCTTGGTAATACGAAGGGGCTTATGCAACGTGACCGCATGCCCGACTGCCGTGCGCTCCCGATCGGGTGCGACAATCCACACCTCCCCCAATGCACCCAACGCCGCCGCGACCGCGTGAATCCCGGGAGACGTAATGCCATCGTCATTGGTCACAAGAATCCGTACACGCGCCACAACCGCTCCTTTATGCTTCGCACACGTCGTGAAAGGGGAGCACCGAAACCGCTGGGTCAAGAGTGGGCACGAAAGAGGCAGGAAAACACTCGAACAAACTCACAAGATCGTCCGCAATGATCAACGTCCCTCAGGACACTGACAGTGGTAGAGAACATCGTGCCGATGGTCGGGGCGGCGGGATTTGAACCCACGACCACTCGCACCCCAAGCGAGTGCGCTACCGGGCTGCGCTACGCCCCGACACACACGACATCGATGTACCCACAAGTGGACGCAGCCGCCTGCATCACAAGAACCGTTCAGGACGAATGGGAATCGATCATTCTGATGATCGCCTGGAGATCGCCCCTGACACGTTGTGCCAGTTCTTTCCGCGAGCTCAGCTTCTTCACGATGACTCGTCCTCGACGAGCCCAGTAGCGCTTGACCCCAGCCAGCGTATGCCCCTCGTCATAGAGCATCCGCTTGATCTCCAGTACCGTATCTACATCTTTCTGCACATAGAGCCGCTGATTCCCACGGCTCTTCTTCGGTCTCAGGAAGCTGAACTCCGATTCCCAAAACCGCAAGACATAAGCCGGCAGTTTGGAAATCTTGCTGACTTCGCCGATTTTGTAGAAAACTTTACTTCCCAGCCTGGGCTCATTCCCCATGACCGGTCCTCATGCTGCGTGTGCTCGTGGCAAGGTAGCGACTAGGAATTGACGTACTTTTTAAACACCTGACTGGGTCGAAACGTGACCACGCGACGGGGAGTAATCCCGATTTCTTCGCCGGTTCGCGGGTTCCGACCCTTACGTGCGCCTTTGCTCCGTACTACAAAATTCCCGAATCCTGCAATCTTGACCGCGTCACCTTTTTGCAGCACGCCCTTCAGCAGATTGAGCACGAGTTCGACGATATCGGCTGCATCGTTCTTGGACACTCCCACCTGCTTGAAGATTTCGTTCGCGATATCCGCCTTTCTCATGCCTTTCCCCCCGCCATCCACTAGAGTCGTTCCTCAGGAAGTGCTTCTTGGTGTCGAGCGTCCAAGACAAAGAATTTCCCCATAAGTTACGTGAGGTTACCTGTCCTGTCAAGGATTATGTGAGCCCGACGGAGGTGAAAAGAGCCTAGCGATCCGCCAGCAGCAATTTATACTCAATGCTGTCCGCCAACGCCTGCCAACTCGCTTCCATGATGTTTTCCGACACACCGACGGTGCCCCACTTGTCCTTGTGATCGCCCGACTCAATCAGGACGCGCACCTTTGATTCCGTCCCCTTATCCGCAGAGAGCACACGAACCTTATAGTCGAGGAGCTTCACTTCCCGAAGTTGCGGATAGAATTTTCCCAAGGCTTTGCGAAGCGCATGGTCGAGGGCATTGACAGGACCAGCCCCGACGGCGGCCGTGTGCTCGACGACCTCCCCGACCTTTACCATCACGGTGGCTTCCGAAAGCAGCAAACCGTGCTCCTGTTTCTTTTCGACGATCACCCGGAAACCAAGCAGCTGAAAGGATGGGCGATGGCTGCCCATCGTCTTGCGCATTAGCAGCTCAAACGATCCTTCCGCGCCTTCGAATTGATACCCTTGGCTTTCCCGCTCCTTGAGCGTCTCGACCAGTTCCTGCAACTTTGCGTGATTCTTGTTCAGCGAAATGCCGTACGCTTCAACCTTTTCCAGGAGCCCGCTGCGCCCCGCATAATCCGACACCAAGATCCGACGACGGTTTCCGACCGCAGCGGGATCGATGTGTTCGTAGGTCGCCGCATTCTTGAGCACCGCATGAATATGCACGCCGCCCTTGTGCGCAAAGGCCGCATCTCCGACATAGGGCTGCCGCTTGTTCGGCATCAGGTTGGCGATCTCGGTCACGAAGCCCGACACATCTCGTAGGCGTGTCAGTTTATTCCCAATAGCAGGTCGCTGCATTTTCAACTGTAGATTTGGGATGATCGAGCAAAGGTTGGCATTGCCGCATCGCTCACCGATTCCGTTAATCGTCCCCTGCACCTGCAGAATGCCCGACTCCACGGCGACGAGGGAGTTAGCCACCGCCATTTCGCTGTCGTTGTGCGCATGAATCCCCAATGGCACGGGACATTCCTGCTTCACAATGCGGCAAATTTCACGGATTTCCCACGGCATGGTCCCGCCGTTGGTATCACAGAGAATGACCCGCTCAGCTCCCCCGGCAATCGCTCTGCGAATCGTCTGCAACGCATAGTCGGGATTGGCCTTATACCCGTCAAAAAAATGCTCGGCATCGTAAAACACCCGACGATCCTTGGAGCGCAGGTAGTGAATCGAGTCTTCGATCAACTCCAAATTCTTGGCGAGCGCAATGCCTAGTGCATCCGTCACTTGAAACGACCAACTCTTGCCGAAGAGCGTAATGGTCGGAGTGCCTGACGCGAGCAGTTCGTGAAGGTTTTTATCTTTTCGAACCGAGTTGCTGGCTTTGCGCGTCGACCCGAACGCCACGATGGTCGCATTCTTAAAGGGAATGGTCTTGACCATGCGAAAGAACTCGATGTCTTTCGGATTCGCGCCAGGCCACCCACCCTCAATGAAATGCACACCGAGTTCATCCAGCCGTTGCGCCACGCGGAGTTTATCCTCCACGGAGAAACTGACATCCTCCGCCTGAGCCCCATCCCGCAAGGTGGTATCGTAGATTTCGAGCGCGGATGCCTGCGCCGCCGTGAGCGACGGCACCGAAACAGGTTCCGAACCGCGAGGGCGCCGCGGCGCTGTATTGCGACGTTTCATAGATGTGAGAGTAGCAGGGTCATGACGGACCTGTCGAGGAGACGGGCACACCGACCGTGACCGCCCGCCGAGCAGACTAGCCCAGGGCAGGCGCCGAAACCCGATCCAGGCCGAACGCCGTGTGAAGCGTACGCATGGCCAATTCCAAATACTTTTCCTCGATGACACAGGAAATCTTAATTTCCGACGTGCTGATCATCATAATGTTCACGCCTTCGCGCGAGAGCACCTCGAACATCTGTGCCGCCACTCCGGAATGCGACCGCATACCCACCCCGATGAGCGACACCTTGGCGATGGATTCCGTCACAGCCACGGACCGGGCGCCGATCTCTTCGGACAGACGCTGGACGAGATCGACGGCGTTACGCAAATCAGCCTTGGGGACCGTGAACGAAATGTCGGTTGTGGAGGCCTGGCTGACGTTTTGGATGATCATATCCACCACGATGTTGGCATGGGCCACGGCCCCGAACACGCGCGCGGCGATCCCTGGACGATCCGGCACACCGACAATCGTAATCTTGGCCTGATTGCGGTCCCCCGTCACACCCGACACCATGACCCCTTCCATATCGGCATCTTCACGTGTCACGAGCGTTCCCTTTCCTTCTTTGAAACTTGAATTGACCTCCACCGGCACGGAGTACTTGGCCGCAAACTCCACCGAGCGACTCTGCAGCACCTTGGCGCCGAGGCTGGCCATTTCCAACATCTCTTCGTAGGAGATCTTATCCAGACGTCGCGCAGCCGGCACGATGTTCGGGTCGGCAGTGTAGACACCGTCCACATCCGTATAAATAATGCAGCGGTCGGCCTTGAGCGCCGCCGCCAGGGCAACGGCTGTCAGATCGGAACCTCCCCGGCCCAGCGTGGTGACATCCGAGCTGGCGTTAATGCCCTGGAACCCCGCCACAACGGGGATCACGCCCGCAGACAACGCTTCCTTGATTCGATCGGCCGTGACGCGGGAAATTCTAGCTTTGGTGTGCGCGCTGTCCGTGTGAATGCCGACCTGCCGGCCCGTGAAGGACCGGGCATTCACCCCTCGCCCCCGGAGTTCCATGGCCAGCAACGCGATCGTCACCCGCTCCCCCGTCGAGAGGAGCATGTCCAATTCCCGCTCGTCCGGTGCACCAGTGACCTCATGCGCCAACTTCAGCAGTCGATCGGTTTCCCCGCTCATGGCCGACAACACCACTACCACCTGGTAGCCGTCTTTCTGAGCGCGTTCGACACGTTCGGCGACGCGATGAATCCGTTCGACCGTACCGACGGATGTTCCTCCGTATTTTTGAACGATCAGCGCCACAGCTCTATACTCCGCGCGGGAATAATCGCAGCATCAACTTCGTCGCATCGCGAGGCGCGGTCCCGGCGATGTTCGCATCCTGCTCGTGAAACCGTTTGGTGACTCCGGCCGACGGCTTGGCGGCACTATCACACAGCGCATACAGGATCGGCGGAACCTCAGCACCGTGGCTCTTTGCGAGGCCGGGATCACACACGACAAGCAACCGATAGGCGGGATGCGTCGCCAGTGCCGCGAGAATCGGCCCGACGACCTGGGCATCGAACCGCTCAATGGCCCGCACCTTGTCCTGCACATCAGTCGCGTGCAGCACGTCGTCGGAAAGCCCGGCATGCAGATAGACGAAGTCCTTCTTGGCCAACTCCTGCACCGCCGTCTGCACGCAACCCGTGAACTCATTCGCGTCGTTTCCGTCAGCAAGCGGAAGCTCGACCGCATCCAACCCGGCGCACACCCCAACTCCACGATGGACATCGCTGGATGACACCACCACACCGGCAATCTGGTATCGCTCCGGCAAGGGCGGCCACACGGCGGCACGGCCCTGACCCCACAACCACAGGCAATTGGCGGGCTTCAACCCCTCCTGCTCACGTTCCTCATTCACCGGATGGTCGCGCAGGATGAAAAACGCCGCATCCATGATCTTGCGCAGCACGTCGGCGCCATCACCGCTCGGCAACGCATCGGCAATCGACCGGCCGACCAACGGTTGTGGATCGAGACACGTCGCGCGGGATTTTCCTCCGACCCAGACCATGAGGTGTCGATGCCCGGAACCGGGGTAGAACTGAATCGACTCCGAGCCAAGCTGCTCATTCACTGCTTCGAGCAACTCACGAGCCTGCTCCGTGTCGATGAGACCGGCGGTCGCGTCCTCCATGAGGACATGCTGTCCGAGTTTCTTGATGTCGGTTGCCCGATCTTTGCTACCGGAGGCAGACTCCCCCCGCACCGTCAGCATGGTGCACCGGAACACCACATCCTGCTCGCCCACCGTGACGCCGAGACCGGCTGCTTCCAGCGGGCCGGGGCCCGGATAGTACTTCTTCGGATCATACCCCAACACAGCCACACCCGTGACATCGCTCCCAGCGGCTCCGGCTTCCGAGGGAAGGCTCAACAGCCCCACTTCGCTACGCTGGGCGATCTGGTCAAGGTTCGGAGTTGAGGCCACCTGAAGCGGTGTTTTTCCACCAAGTTCCGGACACGAGAGATCTGCCATCCCGTCGGCATGCAGGATCAAATATTTCATGCAATGTTCCTGAGGTAATCAGACATGAAGGAGGCGGGCCACATCGTCGCGGGTGGCTTTCACTGTTTGAGGCTGACGTGAAATACCGATCGCCGTATCGGCATCTTTCAAACCATGCCCGGTCAACGTACACACAACCGTGGCACCTTCTTTTAATTGTCCGGCCTGACTCAACTTAATGACACCGGCCACGGAGGTGGCGGATGCTGGTTCGCAAAAGACGCCTTCCTCACTGGCCACCAACGCATAGGCATGCAGAATTTCTTCGTCGGTGACCATATCGATGGCACCGGACGACTCCTTCACCGCAGTGAGAGCCGATTGCCAACTGGCCGGGTTGCCGATTCGAATCGCCGTGGCCACCGTCTGTGGCTCTTCGACGATATGGCCCAACACAATCGGCGCCGCACCAGCGGCCTGAAATCCCATCATCCGAGGCAACCGCGTCGTCTGATTGGCCGCACGATACTCCCGGTAGCCATTCCAATAGGCGGTGATATTACCTGCATTCCCTACAGGAAGTACATGCATAGCCGGCGCATCGCCGAGATCGTCGCAAATCTCCATCGCCGCCGTTTTCTGCCCTTCGATCCGGAACGGATTCAGAGAATTGACCAACTCAACGGGGTACGTGGCCGACAGCTCTTTGACGATGGTCAGCGCCTGGTCAAAATTTCCTTCGACTTGAATGACGGTGGCCTGATGCATCATCGCCTGCGACAACTTCCCCAGCGCGATCTTGCCGGCCGGAATGAGCACATACACGGCAATGCCCGCCCTGGCCCCGTACGCCGCAGCGGAGGCAGACGTGTTTCCGGTGGAGGCGCAAATGACCGCCCGCGCGCCCCCCTCGACAGCCTTGGAGATCGCCATGGTCATGCCGCGATCCTTGAAGGATCCGGTGGGATTCATGCCTTCATACTTCAGATACAGATCGATCCCCGGAGCGATCTTCTTCGCAAGCCGCGCCGCGCGGATCAGTGGCGTATGGCCCTCGCCCAGCGTGACCACAGGCGTCTGCGCCGTGACCGGCAGGAACTTCCGGTATTCTTCGATGATCCCACGCCAACGAATCATAAGAGTCTACTCGACCATCCTCTCAGCAACACCTGCGAGTCCCATTCATTCATCCCGCCCTTCGACCCTGATGAGCGTCGTGGGCTCAGAGATGTAGGACATGGGGTTGATTTCACGGAGCGCGTTTTGAATATCCCGCTCCTTTGCCATATGCGTCATGATCACCACCGGCACCGTCTGCCCCTCTTTGCGTCCCTGCTGCAGCACCGACGAAATGCTGATCCCATAACGACCCAGCACCCCGGCAATCTGCGACAACACACCCGGCCGGTCGACCACCATAAATCGAATGTAGTAGAGCGAGGTAATTTCTTCCATCGGCCGCATGCGCAACGGCCGCCGCTGATCGGGCTGATAGGATGCAGGCGGGACACGCCCGGCAGCATCTTTGAGCAGATTGCGCGCGATGGCCATGACATCACTCACGACCGCACTGCCCGTCGGCATAGACCCGGCGCCCCGGCCATACAGCACGACATCTTCGACGGCATCGCCCACCAGCTGAATCGCATTATAGACACCGTCGACCTTCGCGATTTGAGAGGCCGACGGCACCATCGTCGGATGCACGCGCGCCTCGATTTCGCCATCGGAATATTTTGCGATCGCCAGCAGCTTGATTGTAAACCCGAACTCCTTCGCATAAGCAATATCGAGCGGCGTGAGCCCGGTGATACCTTCGGTGTAGATCTCTTTAAAATTGACAGGTGTACCGTAGGCCAAACTGACCATGATGGTCAGCTTGTGCGCCGAATCAGTGCCCGCCACATCGAACGTGGGATCGGCCTCTGCATAGCCGGCACGTTTCGCCTCCTCCAACACCACGTCAAAACGCTGGCCTTCACTCGTCATGCGGCTGAGAATATAATTCGAGGTGCCGTTGATGATGCCGTAGATCGACTGGATATTGTTCGCGGCCAATCCTTCCATCAATGCGCGGATGACCGGAATTCCGCCTCCCACGCTCGCCTCGAAGCCGAGGTCGATGCCTTGACGCGACGCCGCGGCAAAAATCTCTTCGCCATGCACGGCCAGCAAGGCTTTGTTGGCCGTGACCACATGTTTGCCTCGTTGCACGGCATCCAAAATCACGCGCTTGGCGAGATCGTACCCGCCCATCAACTCGATGACGATATCCACCCGTGGATCCGTGAGGACTTGCTGGATATCCGTCGTGAGCACGCCCGGCGGAATCGCAATGCCGCGATCGCGTGTGATGTCCAGGTCAGCGATGCGAACCAGCGTGACGGGCACACCCACCCGCCGACGAATCAGCTCAGCATTCTCGATCAACACACGAGCCACACCGGTGCCGACCGTTCCGAATCCGATTAACCCGACCCCGATCTCACTCTTCATGATTCCTGGTCATCCAAATTCAATACTTTGCGGATCCCGCGCAGAGCCTGCCGGGTGCGATGCTCATTTTCCACCAGCGCAAACCGCACGAATTCATCTCCGCCTTCTCCGAAACCGATTCCCGGCGATACGGCGACCTTGGCTTCCCGGAGAAGCAGCTTCGAAAACTCCAGCGACCCCATATGCCGGAACGGGTCCGGAATACGAGCCCAGACGAACATGGTCGCGCGGGGTAACGCCACCGGCCAGCCGATACGATTCAGCCCGTTCACGAGCACATTGCGCCGGTTTTGATACCGTTGCACGACTTCCTTGACGCAGTCCTGCGGCCCATTCAACGCGACGGTACTGGCAATCTGAATCGGCTGAAAAATTCCGTAGTCGAGATAACTCTTCAGCTTGGCGAGCGCGCCGACCACTTCACGGTTGCCGACACAGAATCCGACTCTCCAGCCGGGCATGTTGTAGGCCTTGGACAGCGTATAAAACTCCACGCCCACATCCTTCGCCTCCGGCACTTGCAGAAAGCTCGGCGCCTTATAGCCGTCGAACGCAATATCGGCATAGGCCAGATCGTGAATGACGATCACATCGTGTTCCTTGGCAAACGCGACGATCTTCTTAAAAAACTCAAGGTCGACCACGGCGGTCGTCGGGTTGTGCGGGAAATTGATCACGAGAATACGCGGACGCGGCAAAGTTTGGCGATAGACACGCAACAGGTCATCGAAAAAGTCGCTGTCCTGGCGCAGCTCGATCCCGCGCACTTCCCCGCCGGCGATAATAAAACTGTACATATGGATGGGATAGGTGGGCGTGGGCGTCAACACCACATCGCCTGGCCCGATCGTGGCCAGCGCCAAGTGGGCGATGCCTTCCTTGGAGCCGATCGTCACGATCGCTTCGGTCTCAGGATCCAAATCCACATCGTAATTGCGCTTATACCAACCGGTAATCGCATGGCGCAGCTTCGTGATCCCGCGTGAAGCTGAATAACGATGGTTTTTGGCCTTCCTCGACGCTTCGATCAATTTATCGACGATATGAGGAGGCGTGGGCTGATCCGGGTTGCCCATCCCGAAGTCGATGATATCCTCTCCCCGCTGACGCGCCTCAAGTTTCAGGGTTTGTACTTGCGCAAATACGTAGGGGGGAAGTCGTTTAATGCGGTAAAAGCCGTCGCCGATCGCCATGAATTTGTCAGACTCCTACAGGCGGGTCCTCTGCCGAACAGGTTCAGTCGCCATGCCTCTGAAAGGGGCGTATTTTAATGGAGGCCTCAAAACGAGTCAATTTCGCTACGATTGTCAGGACTTGGGGGCGAGCACCCTACCGTGGTCACACTCAAAACAGTAAGGCATCCCAGGACCTGCCTCCTTGCTCCCCCGTACCGTCTTCTGTTAATAATGCCTCAGCACCGAGAGAATTGTCTATGAATTTCGACCAGTTCCGAAATCTTTCTCCTATGACATGCAGGGAAATTGCGGAGGCGTAATGGCTCGACTGGGTGTAAATATCGATCATGTGGCGACACTGCGGCAGGCGCGAGGAGGGACCGATCCCGACCCCTTGACCGCGGCCATTCTCGTGGAGCTGGCCGGCGCCGATGGCCTGGTTGTGCATCTTCGGGAAGACCGCCGGCATATTCAAGATCGAGACCTCACCATGTTGCGGGAAATCGTGCGAACCAAACTGGATCTGGAGATGGCCGCCGACGACGCCATGGCCAAGATCGCCCTGAGCGTCAAACCGGACCTGGTGACACTCGTCCCGGAACGCCGACAGGAACTGACCACCGAAGGCGGTCTCGATGTCGCTAACCACCGCGATCGCATTCAGAAAATCGTCGATCTGCTCCGCGACGGAGGCATCCCCACAAGCCTGTTCGTTGAGCCGAGTCTCGATCAAATCAAGGCGGCGCACAAAATCGGTGCAGCCTATGTCGAGTTACATACCGGCCGCTACTCCAACGCCAAGCGGTCGAAGGAAGAAGACGAGGAATTCGAGGCCATCACCCAGGCGGCCAAACTGGCCTACAAGCTCGGCCTCGGCGTCAACGCCGGGCATGGCTTGACCTATAAAAATGTGAAACGACTCGCCAAATTGCCCGAGATTGTGGAATTCAACATCGGTCACAGCATCATCGCCCGATCCGTCATGGTCGGATTAGTCCAGGCTGTGCGCGAAATGAAGGAATTGGTCGCCTAATTCGAGCACCACCACGGCACGGGCTCTCAGCCTCGCCGCGAGAAACCGACCGGGAGTCACAGAACATATGATACCGATCGTGACCGCCGAGCAAATGCGAGCCCTGGATCAGCGGACAATCACGGAGGCCTTGGTGCCGTCCCTGACGCTGATGGAGCGAGCCGGAGCGGGGGTCGTCACGCACCTTGAGGCACGGTATGCACCGCTTGCCGGGAAATCGGTCATCATCCTCTGCGGGAAAGGGAATAATGGTGGAGACGGTTTTGTCGTCGGACGGCTGTTACGACGAAAACAGGCCCGGGTCCACATCCTGCTGCTCGCGCCCCCCGAGGATCTCAGTCGCGGTGCAAAGACGATGTACCAGCGATTTCTCCGATCGGCAGGGAAATCGGCCGTCACAAGCCCTACTGACGCCGAGGCGATACAGCAGCGGTTGGCGACCGGCGACATTCTTGTCGATGCGATTCTAGGCACCGGCCTCTCCACCCCCGTCACCGGGCTCTATCGTGATGCGATCGAAGCCATAACCGCCTCCGGCCGCCCGACCGTAGCCGTCGATCTTCCATCAGGCCTACATGCCGATACAGGAGCGGTGCTGGGAGCCGCCGTGCGCGCGGATCTCACGGTGACGTTGGGATTGCCGAAGGCGGGGCTCTATAGTGGTTCCGGCATCGATTGCGCCGGAACGGTTCAACTCGTGGATATTGGAATTCCCGCCTCATTTGTCGAGTCCGTCGGAAGTCGGCTGATGCTGCTGACCGATACGGCCGCCCGTGCGGCACTCCCCCCACGACGTCCCTCGGCGCATAAAGGCACCTACGGCCATCTCGGCGTCATCGCCGGCTCGGTCGGCAAGACAGGCGCGGCGGCCATGGCAGCGCTCTCAGCCCTGCGCATCGGAACCGGCCTGGTGACGGCCGCAATCCCCTCGAGCGCCAATGATATTCTAGAAGCAAAACTCCTGGAAGTGATGACCTTGCCGATGCCGGAGACCAAAGCCCGGACCTTCGCGCGTTCCGGCTTGGATCGCCTGCTCGCGTTCGCCGACGCCCGGGATGCCGTCGCGATCGGACCGGGCCTGACCACCCATCCCGAGACCGTCGACCTGGTACAGGAACTCGTGAAGCGAATCGACAAGCCCTGCGTACTCGATGCCGATGCGTTGAATGCATTGGCGGGGAAATCCTCGTTACTGACCGAGTGCAAGCGACCGCCGATTATCACCCCTCATCCAGGCGAGATGGCCAGGTTGGAAACCGAGGCAACCACGCAATCGGTCAATGAAGACCGTCTTGGCACGGCCACCAGATTTGCGCGTGAACGCGGCGTCTTTGTCATCCTCAAAGGGGCCCGGACAGTGATTGCACGCCCGGATGGCCTGGCAGCCATCTGCCCGACCGGCAATCCCGGAATGGCCACCGCCGGCACCGGTGATGTCTTGACGGGCATGGTCGGCGGGCTACTCGCTCAAGGCTTGGCCCCTTGGGACGCCGCCTGCGCGGCGACTTACTTTCATGGTCTGGCCGGAGATTTGGCCGCGCAACATCTCGGCCAAGCCGGTATGATTGCGAGCGATCTCATTCAGCACATCCCCCATGCCCTCGCGCAGACCACACACACCTAAGCCGTTGCCATCATCCGCGGCACCTGTCGGACCACCACACGCTGGGCCGCCCCCTGTCGGCAAACCCTGGCGCATTGTGCTTCGATCTCCGCGACACACGCACCGCCTGGGACGCTGCCTGGGCACACTCCTTCAGGGAGGCGAAGTCCTTGCCCTGTTCGGTGAACTGGGCGCAGGCAAGACCTCACTGGTCAAAGGCATCGCCGACGGACTACTCGCCGAACCGACCGAGGTGAGCAGCCCCACATTTACACTGATCCACGAATACCAAGGACGACTTCCACTGGTCCACTCCGATCTCTACCGGCTGACCGCAGCCCAACTCGAAGACACCGGCCTCAACGACTACTTAGACGGCCATACCGTCACGGCGATCGAATGGGCGGATCGATGGGGCGACGGTCTTCCGTCGGACCGTCTCGATGTCCACTTGTCGCACCGCCCTCCGGCAACCCGCCGCGCAATTCTCACAGCCAGAGGTCCTGCTGCACGGCGTCTGCTGGACGCGCTTCGCTCCCGGCTCTCCGCAAATCGCCCCACTAGAGCGGCTCAGCAAACCCGTGTACAATTGAGCCGGCCAAGGAGGGCCTCGCATTGATCCGATTGATATTGGTGGGAACGTTGCTGCTACTCGCGCTGTCGTTTTTTTTGCAGAACCAGGAGCAGGAAGTCACTCTGCGGTATTTTTTCGGTCTTCGATCCGCCTCAATCCTGATTTATAAACCGATTCTGGCGGCCTTCGGCGTCGGACTGTTAGTGTCCGGGATTCTGCTGTTTCCGGCCTGGGTACGTGGCCGCATCGAACTCCGGCGCAAAACCAAGGCGCTGCAGGAGGCAGAGGTGGATCTGGAGCGCCTCCGGCAGGCCCTCGACAAAGCCGCCCGCCGCGTGGGGACGTCTTCGGACATTCCCGCTGAGGGAGAGCCCTCCGATGGGTGACGCCGACGGCACCCCATTGATGCGGCAATATCGCGACATCAAGCAAGCCTATCGCGATGCCATCCTCTTTTTCCGTGTCGGCGATTTCTATGAAATGTTCCAGGAAGACGCGGTGGAGGCGTCCAAACTTCTCTCCATTGCGCTGACATCACGAGATAAATCCAGCGAGACCCCGATCCCTCTCTGCGGGGTCCCCTATCACGCCGCCACCAATTACATCGCGAAACTCCTCCGTGCGGGACGAACCGTCGCCCTGTGCGAGCAAGTCGAAGACCCCAAACTGGCCAAGGGTCTGGTGCGCAGGGAAGTCGTCCGGCTCTATACCCCCGGCACACTCATCGATAGCGAATTCCTTCCCTCGACGGAATCCAACGTGCTGGCCGCGGTATGCGTGCGCCTTCGATCCGCAGGGACCGGACGCAAAGAGCCCTCCTATGGCCTCGCAACGCTTGAAGTCTCGACCGGAGACTATTGGCTCAGTGAGTTTCATGGGATCCAGGCCGAGGCCTCCCTGCGGGACGAACTGGCGCGCCTTGAACCGAAAGAATTGCTGTTTCCCGAAGATCTCTCTCCGGACGAACAGCAATGGACCGCCGATCTGACCGGCCCCCGATGCTGCGCACGACCTGCGACCTGGTTCAACCTGGAGCAGGGTCGCATGACGTTACAAGAACAGTTTCGCGTGCATTCCCTGGAAGCCTTCGGCTGCCACCGGCTCACACTGGGCATCCAAGCCGGGGCGGCAGTGTTGCGATATGTCAGGGAGACTCAACCGTCGGCCCCTCTCGACCATATCCGCCCGCCACGAGTGAGACAGGGTCATGACGCCATGCACCTGGACAGCGTCACCATCCGTAACCTGGAACTCGTCAGGCCTGCCGGTCGTGCGGAGGAATCGTCGAACCAGTCCACCTATACGTTATTGGGCGTTCTGGATCGCACCGTCACCGCCATGGGAAGCCGGTTGCTCCGTGAATGGCTCCTGCGGCCATTGGTCAACAGTGCGGCAATCGAGGCCCGACTGACAGCGGTTGACGAACTCAAACGACAGATCGACGCACGAGTTCGCCTCCGAACGGCATTGCGAACCGTCCAAGACATTTCCCGTCTCTGTAGCCGCATGTCCCTCGGAGTTGCCAATCCGCGGGATGTCCTCGCGCTGAAGATTTCCATCTCTTCGCTCCCCGCAATTCAGGCCGAATTGTCCGGGCTCGATTCTGCACTCATCGCCGACCTCATGGCGTCATGGGATAACGCCCAGGATCTCTACGAGCTGATCGAAGGAGCCATAGAGCAGGAGGCGCCCGTATCGATTCGCGACGGCGGCATCCTGAAGAGCGGATACCACCCTGAGGTCGATGAACTTCGCAAGGCGAGCCGGGAGGGCAAAGGCTGGATTGCCGGGCTGGAAGCCAAAGAGCGCGAACGCACCGGCGTCGAGTCGCTTAAAATCAGATATAACCAAGTCTTCGGGTACTATATTGAACTCACGAAGGCGAATCTCGGGAAAGTACCGCCCGACTATATCCGCAAGCAAACCCTGGTCAACGCCGAACGCTTCATGACTGCCGAGTTAAAGGAACTCGAAGAGCGGGTCACGGGAGCCGACACCAAACTGACGGCCCTGGAGCAAGCGCTGTTTGAACAACTCCGGACACGGCTCGCTGAGGAAACAGCCCGCCTTCAGGAGATCAGCCGACGATTAGCCACCCTTGACGTAGTAGCCGCCCTCTCGGAAACCGCCGCGCTCAATCGCTACGTGCGACCAACCATCGATGAAGGTGATGGCCTCCATATTGTTCAAGGACGACACCCGGTCGTCGAACGCCTTGATCTCTCCGGCGGATTTATCCCGAACGACACCCATCTGGATCTAGCTACCAGCCGGCTACACATTCTGACCGGCCCCAACATGGCCGGGAAGAGCACCTACCTCCGACAAGTCGCTCTCATTACATTGATGGCTCAGATGGGAAGCTTTGTCCCCGCCACCGAAGCCCGGATCGGGCTGACTGATCGCATTTTTACCAGAGTCGGCGCATCCGACAATCTCGCAGGTGGCCAGAGTACCTTCATGGTTGAGATGACGGAATCAGCCCATATCCTCAACTGCGCCACACCTCGCAGCTTGATCCTCCTGGATGAAATCGGACGCGGCACGAGCACCTATGACGGGCTGAGCATTGCCTGGGCAATTGCAGAATACATCCAAGCTCCTCAGCGTCTCGGCGCGCGGACGCTCTTCGCGACTCACTATCATGAAATGACGCAATTGGAGAGTCTACGGGAAGGGATTACAAACTATTGCGTTGCGGTACAGGAACGTGACGGGAAGGTGCTGTTTCTGCGAAAGATTATTCGAGGGGGCGCCGATCGCAGCTACGGAATCCATGTTGCTCAACTGGCAGGTCTCCCCGATCAGGTGATACACCGGGCCAAGGCCGTCCTTGCTCAACTTGAGTCCTCGTCGTCATCCGGACGGCCAGTGCAGGAGAACCAGCAGTCACTTCAATTTGATGCCACGCTCCCTGCGCCTCACCCTATGCTTGAGGAAGTTCGCCAAATGGATCTCTTCTCCATGACGCCCCTCGACGCCCTCAATCGACTTGCTGAGCTGCAACAACGGCTGCTAAAGGAATAGCTCACATCCAGGCCTAGACAGTTCTTGCCTCGACGTTGCAAATAAAAAGGCGGCATCCCTTTCGGAATGCCGCCATCTTACTTCAGGCCAATGGCCTTCTACTACTCAGTGATGTCCACCACCCTGGTTGTACTTGGCAGTCCAGGGAATCAAGTTGGCAATCGGCTTGCCATTGGGTAACAACACATCATACTGCAGAGGCAACAGAGCTCCATCTGGAGTCTTCGGCGACGTATTCAACATGGTCTTAGCGGCATGACAAGGAGCATCCACTTCCGTCTTGCCTTCACATTCCTTCAAACGAAGGGACGAGATACTCTTTGGCTTGCCCATTTCGCCGGCATTGTCGGCCAACTTCTTGACCGACGAAATCACGCGACGATTCTGCTCGACTTCCTGGGCCACAAACTCGACCAAGGTGGTCGGAGAACCCGGCGGAACTTCCTTCGCTGCAGCCGGCCCGGAATGCGGACGCGCCATGGACTTCAGCTGTTCCCACACATTCTTGTCCGCAGGATAGAACTTGAGGTTCTTGCCTGGGTGAATTCTCTGCCAAAATAAACCGCTCTCAGCGTTGCCACCGAACACGGCGATGTTGAGCCAAACCGCCTCATCGTACGGATCCAGAATAATGACACGCCCCTGCAGCGTGGTGGGCTTGCTCAGATCTCCCCACTCGAATCGCTCCTGGAACGCCTCAATGGCCAGCGCAGTGGAGGTAAACCCTACCACCAAAGCCACGGCAGCCATAAAGGTCCACCCCTGCTTTTGAAGCTTCATCATCACATCCTCCTTAAAGAAGACAAAAAAGTCTCAAGAATGTCGCCTCGCGTATAAATTCTATTTCAAAACCTTGAATCCGGTAATGGTCCGACCATCAAGGGTGACTTCCATCGCCACGAGTTCCTGCGACGCCTTGATGATCTGATCCATCAAACTCTTATCCTTAACGGCCAAACGCACGGTGGTTTGCGCATGGTGCCAGCCGGCGTAAGGATTGTTCTTGTCCGTACCACCGGTGAAGCCCCAGCCGCAGCAGACGAACAAAGGATCCGGCGGCTTCACATCCATTGACGTTGAAGACCGACCGCCCCCCTCGCCGGAAGCCGGTTCGCCCGTATTCCAGTACTGAATACCGAAGAGAAGTTCACTATCAGGATTGTCTGCCCATTGCGACCACACGCGACCCTTCAGGGTATTGGTGGTCTCGCCCTTGAAAAATTTTCCACTACCCGTGGTGACTTCGCTCGGTCCGCCCCCGGCTGGAGCGTCGGCCGCCATCGAAATACCAGCGGTCAACAAGCCGACAACGGAGGAGACTGCAAGTGCGGCTAGAATTCCGACCCTATTCATAACCCTACCCTCCTTGGAAAAATGATGACCAGAGAACCGTTGAATCACAGTATCCCAAAAAAAGTTCAGAAAAAACAAAAATCCAGAGAACGCGCTAGGAGGAGGAAGTGCGACCCACACCCCCTTTCTCTCTGCTTACCTTCCCCTGTAATGCAGCCGAAATAAATTCAGACTTATAGGATGAAAACGGGGCCATGGTACTTAAATCCACGAAACGTGTCAAGAAAATGTTTTGCCCAAATTCAGCCTCCAGCCCAGTGGGCCAGGCAGGCCGAGCGTATCACACCGTGAGCCCCTTCATAAAACCAAAATCACCGTCCGAACTCACTGAATCCGCCTCGCTGCACCACAACAGAACGTCAGTACGCCTGACTGATTATGACGCAAACGACTGCAGACTCTTGGTCGGAATCGGGCCAAGTGCCGTAATGGAAAGACAGCGCTGATCCAGTAACGTTTGCGCCACCCGATACACTTGATCGGTCGTCACGCGATCGATTTCCGCAATCATCTGCTCGAGCGACACGTGATTGCCTTGCGTCAGTTCGTCCTTCGCCAACTTGCTCATGCGACTGTGCGAACTCTCCAGGCTGAGCATCAGACTGCCCTTCATTTGGTTTTTCACCCGGGCCAAATCCTTCGCATCGATTCCATGCGTGCGGAGCTTCTTCAGCTCCCGGCAGACAACTTCCACGACACGCTCAACCTCTTTCGGGCGCGTACCCGCATAGACCGTGGTCATTCCGCCATCGGAGTAAGTGGACAGAAACGAATAGATCGAGTACACGAGGCCACGCTTTTCCCGCACCTCCTGAAACAGGCGCGAACTGACACTCCCGCCTAGCACCCCGTTGAGCGCATGCGCCGCATATCGATCCTTATGCCCGGCACTCAGACCCTGAAGGCCCAAACAAAGATGGACCTGTTCAAGAGCCTTACGTTTGACCAGCACCCCACCCTTCACTTCAGGCGGGCGACGGCTTGGCCGAGCGGCCACACCCTTGTGCGAGTCGGAAAAATACCGCGCCAACAACTGCTCCAGCCGCCTCCAGGTAAAATTGCCCGCCACGGCGACGACGGTACGCTCCGGATCGTAGTGCGAGCCAACATAGGACACCAGATCGTTTCGCCCCAGGGCCTGGATTCTCGGAGCCTGCCCCAGGATCGGCCGGCCCAGCGGATGGCTTCCGAGCGTGTGCTTCATGTGAAGCTCTTGAACCAGATCCTCCGGATCGTCTTGGACCATCCGGATCTCTTCGAGCACCACCTGCTTTTCTTTTTCAACTTCTTTCGACTCGAACCGGGACCGATAGAACAGATCCGAGAGCAGCTCCAAAGCTGCCTCCAACTGTTGATCCAGCACCTTCACATAAAAAGTCGTCGTTTCTCGGGTGGTGAACGCATTCATCTCACCACCCAGCGCATCAATCTCACGGGAAATCTGCGTCGCCGTGCGGCTGCGCGTCCCCTTGAAAAACATATGCTCCAGGAAGTGAGACAAGCCCTCTTCTCCCAGCTGCTCATCGCGCGACCCGACGTTCACCCATATGCCGATCGTCACGGACTTCAACGTCGGGAGGAGTTCGGCCACAATGCGCAACCGGTTGTCGAGCACGATCTTGCGATACACGATCGATTATCCCGCGGGCGTTGGTTCGGTGGTGGGGGAACCAGCCGGCGCCGGCATGGCGTCTTTCCGGCTCAGACGAATCTTCCCCTGCTTATCGATTTCCAACACCTTTACCATCACCTGATCGCCTTCGGACACCTCGTCGGTGACCGCCTTGACGCGATGGTGAGCGAGCTGGGAAATGTGCACGAGACCATCCGTTCCGGGCAACACTTCGACAAATGCGCCGAAATCCATAATCTTCCGAACGGTTCCACGATAGATCTTGCCGACTTCGACTTCCTCAGTCAGACGCTTGATCATCTCGATGGCCTTCTGGGCCGACGCTTCGTCCGAGGAGGCAATCGTCACATCACCGGTGTCTTCGACACTGATCTTCACGCCGGTCTCGGCGATGATGCTGCGGATCATCTTCCCACCTGGGCCGATGACGTCCCGGATCTTGTCTTGTTTAATTTTCATGGGGAATATGCGCGGAGCGAAGGCTGACAGCTTGGTTCGCGGTTCAGTCAAGGCCTGGGCCATACACCCGAGAATGTGCAACCGACCCGCTTTGGCCTGGGATAGCGCCTCACGCATCAGCGTCGCGGTGATGCCGCCGATCTTGATATCCATCTGCAGCGCCGTGACGCCGTTCTTCGTCCCCGTCACTTTGAAGTCCATATCGCCCAGATGGTCTTCCAAACCGAGAATGTCGGACAGGACCAATACCTGATCGCCTTCCTTGATCAATCCCATCGCGATCCCCGCCACCGGCTCCTTGATCGGCACGCCCGCATCCAACAGCGCCAATGTACCGCCGCACACCGTGGCCATTGAAGAAGATCCGTTCGACTCCAGGATTTCTGAGACGATCCGCACCGTATAGGGGAACTTATCTTTGCCAGGGATAATCGACTTGAGGGCTCGCTCGGCCAGCGCGCCATGCCCCACCTCACGACGGCCCGGCGACCGCAGCGGCCGCGCTTCGCCGACGCTGAAGGGCGGGAAATTGTAGTGCAGCATGAAGGTGCGCATGTATTCGCCCTCCAAGGCATCAATGCGCTGTTCATCGTCGGCTGTGCCCAGCGTCACCACCGCCAAACTCTGCGTTTCTCCGCGGGTGAAGACTGCGGAGCCGTGCGCACGGGGCAAGACGCCGACTTCGCACGTGATCGGGCGGATGTCCGCCGGGCCACGCCCGTCGGCGCGCACCCGCTTCTCAAGGATCATGTTGCGGACTTCGGTGTACTCCAGTCCATGGAAAATAATCTTAACGTGCCGATCCCGATTGGGCTCATCCGACTTGAGCTTCGCGACCGCCTCGGCCAACACCTGATCCAGACGTTCCTGCCGCGCACTCTTATTGGGAATGAGAATGGCTTCGCGAATCGGACCGGCCACGAGCGCCCGCACCTGCTCGGTCAACGCGGCATCGATCGGCTCCTGCACCACCACCCGCTTCGCCTTGCCGACCAACTTGCGCAACTCTTCAATCTTCGCGACGATTTTCTTGATCTCACTGTGCGCCAGCTCGATCGCTTCCAACATGGTCGCTTCCGGCAATTCATTCGCTCCGGCTTCGACCATCATCACCGCATCGGCGGTTCCCGCTACCACGAGATGGAGATCGCTAGTTTCCAGAGTTTCCAGATCGGGATTCACCACAAACTGCCCATTCACCCGACCGATTTTCACACCGGCAATCGGTCCGTTGAACGGAATCGACGAGACTGCCAACGCCGCGGAGGCCGCAGTGATGCCGATCACATCCGACACGCCGGTCTTGTCGGCAGACAGCACCGAGGCGATAACTTGGGTTTCGAAGTAATACCCTTCAGGAAACAGCGGCCGAAGCGGTCGATCAATCAACCGACTGGTCAGCACTTCTCGCTCAGAAGGCCGGCCTTCCCGCTTAAAATAGCCGCCCGGAATCTTCCCCGCTGCGTAGGTCTTTTCCTGGTAGTCCACGGTCAGCGGGAGGAAATCCACTCCCGGCTTGGCGTTTTGCGAGGCCACAGCCGTCGCGAGCACCACGGTGTCGCCATAGGTAGCCCAAATAGCGCCGTCCGCCTGTTTCGCGATACGACCGGTCTCCAGCGTCAAGCGGCGACCCGCCAGCTCAATGTCTACAACATGTTTCATCTATGGTCTCCTCCGTTTAAATCCCACAGATGCCCACAGAAATACGTTCAACCGGCGCGCCGCACATCCAACGGCATCGCTCTGCCCTCCGTTGAATGTCGATCCCTAGTGTTGAACGCGTTTCAGTGTTCACCTGCGGGGACAATGGTGCGGCCGCCACCCACACGGTGGCGGCCGACTCGCTCACACGACTACTTACGAATGCCCAGGCGCTCCAGAATGGCGCGATACCGAGCCTCTTCAACTTTCCGGAGATAATCCAACAGGCGACGACGACGGCCGACCAACGTCAACAACCCGCGCCGGGAATGGTGGTCCTTCTTGTGCAATTTGAAATGTTCCGTCAAATACGTAATCCGGTTCGTCAGAATGGCAATCTGCACTTCCGGAGAGCCGGTATCCTTGCCATGCTGCTGAAAACTCTTGACCAATTCCGTCTTCACTTCTTTTACCAGTGCCATACGTCTCTACTCCTCTATTGAGTTCGCGATGCTACCACCTTGTGATGCTTCTGTAACCAAGACCTTCGAGACAGCGATCGGCTGCCCACTGACTCCAGGTGCCTGCGTATCCATGCCGATCGGCATCGTGCCGATGGCCAGTAAGCGGCCCGTGTCGTCCTTGATGCGGATGGGTCGCGTCTCCCCCTCGGCAAGCCTCGAGGGCAGACCTTGCCACGCCAGCACTTCTGAACAAGGAACCGGCATGCCATGCAAGACCCGACCGGCCGTTCCCGCCCCCACGGTACACACCGGCAGCCCGACCAGCGCCTCATCCAGCGCCAACATCGACGCCGCGAGCGTCCCCTGCTCCAACCGTAATTCGACCTCGTCCACCGTCAACGCCTGATCTACCGTGAGCGGCCCCACACGCTCGCGGACCAACGTCGCCATATGACCGCCGACCCCTAACTTGTCGCCGATATCCGCACACAGCGTCCGGATATACGTACCCTTTGAGCAGGCTACCCGGAGCGTCACATTGGGAATCTGCATATCCACAATATCAAGACGAAAGACGGTCACCTCGCGAGCCTGCCGAGACACCTCTCGCCCCGCTCGCGCCGCTTTGTATAACGGAACCCCCCCGACCTTGACCGCGGAGTACATCGGAGGCAGTTGCTGAATGCGCCCCTCAAACCCAGCTACCACTTCACGGATGCGGGCTTCGGACAACGACTCAATCGGTGCACGCAGGAGCACGGTCCCCGTGGCATCCTGCGTATCGGTCGTTTCACCAAGCCGTAACCCTGCGAGGTAGGTCTTGTCCCACTCCAGCAAATATTCAGCGATACGCGTGCCACGGCCGACGAGCAAAGGCAGCACGCCCGTCGCCGCCGGATCCAATGTTCCGGCATGGCCCAATTTCATACCGCGCAACTTCCCACGAATGCGAGCCACCACATCGTGCGACGTCCACCCGGCTTCCTTACGGACATTCAAGACTCCGTCTTGCAGCACAGTGGTCGTACGTGGCTCCGTCGAGACAATCATGGTCATGTGCTAGGCATCGCTGCGCGGGGTCTCATTCAATCGCTCATCGCGGGATGGGTCGCGATGCAGTCCATCCAACAACTCCAGAACCCGGTCGGCCCTGGGCCCACTGATGTCCTTCATAAAAATCAGCTCAGGCAAATACCGCAGTGCCAACCGTCGTCCCAACTCAGCCCGGACAAAACCACTGGCCTTCGCCAGCCCGTCGAACACCAGCCGCTCATCCTTATTCTGTTCCATGGTCGTCACAAAGACGCGCGCGATGCGAAGATCTTTGGTCAACTCCACATCGGTGACGGTGACCGAGCGCACACGCGGATCTTTGATCTTCCGCATCAGGATATCGGCCACTTCCATGCGGATCTGATCTGCCACACGATCGGCTCGGCTATACGTCGATTTGGACATGACGCCGCCTTAGAGCAACTCGATTCGCGAGCGCAGCAGTTGAATCGTGGGCACAGACTGAATCACGTTCACGGCTTGATCCAGCACCTGGTTCACGTGCGCAGACTCATTCGCCACGCAAGCCAACCCCAGAATCGCTTTCTGCCACAAATCCTGATCTCCGACTTCAGCGACCGACAGATTAAACTTGTCTCGCAACCGGGTCTTCAGGCTTTGCAGGACCTGCCGTTTGTCTTTCAGTGAATGCCCGTCCGGAATGAACAACTCAACCGTGCAAAGCCCGACGATCATGCCCGATGACTTTGCGGTGAGGTCCCACGGTTCGCCGGCTCAAGCTTTGCGGCAATCTTATCGACAGCGTACGCCTCGATAATATCCCCAGCCTTGAGGTCATTGAAGTTCTCAACCGTGATACCGCACTCATACCCCTGCTGCACTTCACGCACATCGTCCTTGAACCGTCGGAGCGAGCCCAGCTTGCCTTCATAGGCCACCACGCTGTCCCGAATCACGCGCACGCCGACGCTGGCCCGCGAGATGACGCCATCCACCACGTAACAGCCGGCCACCAGGCCGGCCTTGGGAATCGTGAACATCTGCCGCACCTCCGCTCGACCAAGGACACGCTCCTTGAGTGTGGGTTCGAGTAAGCCCTCCATCGCGGCGCGGATATCGTTGAGCGCATCGTAAATAATGCTGTATAGGCGCACATCGACGCCTTCGCGCTCGGCTAACGCCGACGCCTTCGGCTCCGGCCGGATATTGAACCCAATCACGATGGCCTTGGACGCGGCCGCCAAGAGAATGTCGGTTTCGGTAATCCCGCCCACACCGGTATGCATCACACGCAACTTGACTGCGCCAGCCGGCATTTTTTCCACCGCAGCAGCCAAGGCCTCGGCCGACCCCTGCACATCGGCCTTGATGACGATGGGTAACTCTTTGACATTCCCCTCTTGAATCTTGGCAAACAGATCGTCCAGGCTGACCTTCGCCGGCCCGGCCAGATCCGCCGCCCGCTGCTTCATGGCCCGCTCCTGCGCAATCTCGCGGGCAACTCGCTCATCTTTCACAATGGTGAATAAATCGCCGGCGGACGGCACACCCGGCAGACCGATCACCTCAACTGGGATCGAGGGTCCGGCCTCCGTTGCCTTGCTCCCCGTGTCGGTGATCAGCGCGCGAACGCGACCGCTGAAATTGCCGACCACAAATGCATCCCCGACATGGAGCGTCCCGCTCTGCACCAACACCGTCGCGATCGGTCCACGCCCGCGATCCAGCTTCGCCTCAATGACCAAGCCCTTCGCCATGCGTGACGGGTCCGCCTTCAGCTCCAACACTTCCGCCTGCAGGAGAATCATTTCCAACAACTGATCCAGGCCCGTCCGCTGCTTCGCGGACACCTCAACCATAATCGTGTCACCACCCCAGGGCTCAGGAACGAGTCCGTGCTCGGTCAGGGCATTCTTGACGCGATCGATATTGGCTCCCGGCTTGTCGACCTTATTGATGGCGACGATCAATGGCACTCCGGCAGCCTTGGCATGATGAATGGCTTCCACCGTCTGCGGCATGACGCCATCATCGGCGGCCACAACCAGAATCACGATGTCCGTGGCCTTCGCGCCCCTGGCGCGCATGGCCGTAAAGGCTTCGTGACCCGGAGTATCGAGGAAGGTCACCTGCTTGCCGCGGACCCCGACGATATAGGCGCCGATATGCTGCGTAATCCCTCCAGCCTCGCCTTCCGCCACCTTGGTCAGGCGAATCGCATCGAGCAAAGACGTTTTCCCGTGATCGACATGCCCCATGATCGTGACGACCGGTGGCCGCAAGACCGCATGTTCCTCACCCGACGATTGCGCAGCCTCTTCCAGCAACGCCTCGCCGACCTTTTCCGTCGACACTTCGACCCTGGTACCATACTCTTCGGCAATCAAGGAGGCCGCCTCGAGATTGATCGACTGGTTGAAGGTCACCATCTGCCCCATCTCCATCAGCTTCCGGACCACGTCCGCAGGCCGCTGACCGATGAGTTCCGCGAATTCCTTGACGCTCACTCCCGCGCTCAATTTCACGCTTTTCTTTCTCGGCTTGGTGACTTCCGTTGGCGAGGCATGGTGAATATGCTTGGATCGGTCTTCGCGCCGCTGCACCGGGATTGCCCGCAGATCTCCCCATCGAGTGGCGTCGTTCTTAAACTTGGCTTCATCTTCCTCACGGGTCCGCGGAGCCTTCTTGGCCTTTTTCAATTTTTCGCGCGCCGCGGCTTCGGCCTCCATGGCCTCGGTGGCCGCACTCTTCTTCTTCGCCGTCGCCAGCGCGTCAAGCGGAGGAGCCATGACCGGAGGCGCCTGAACCGGCTTCACCTGCGGTTCCTCTGACACTGTCACGACAGGCGGCTGGGCGACTGACTCATCGGCCGGGGTCGATTCAACCGAAACGGCTTCCGGCCCGTCCACACCAGCGCCGGCCACCGGCACTTCGGATCCGGCAGGAACGGTCGGCGCAAAGGCCGCCTCAGCCGCCGCCAGAGACGCCGCGACGTCCTCAGCACCCTCTTCTCTTTTTTTCTTAATGAGGATGCGCTTCTTATCAGGCTTCTGAGGCTCCTCGTGCGCGACCGCGTGCCCTCGCTCGTGAGACGCACCCGTCTCTTTTGACGAACGCACCACCTTTTTCGCCTCATGCCCGCCGGGCACCGCCTCACCGCTCCTCGCCTTCGAGGCCAGCTTCTCCAAGGCCAGGCGAACCGAATCGTCATCCAAGGCGCTGCTGTGGGACGCCACCGGAATGCCGAGCCGTTTCAGTTCAGGAATCAGCTCCCGATTTTCCATCCCCAGCTGCTTTGCTAATTCGTACACGCGCATACAGTACCGCTCAGCTCCACCCGCTTAAATAATTGCCATTCAGCCCGTGAATGTCGAGTCGCCTTATTCCGCCTGTTGCGCGGCAGCCCGCGCTTCATCCTGCTGGCGCTGCGCCTCGGTTTCTTCTGCCAGGGCTGCCTTGATATCCCGATCCCGCTCTGCCTTTTCCTTCTCGTATTCAGTCGCGCTGATGATGTCGATCTTCCAACCGGTCAGGCGCGCGGCCAATCGCACGTTTTGTCCGTTTTTCCCGATGGCCAGAGACAACTGCGAATCGGCCACCACGACCAGGGCCGACTTCTTTTCTTCGTCGATCCCGACCTTCTCGATCGTGGCCGGATTCAAGGCCTCGGCGATAAAGACCCGCGGATCCTGCGTCCACGTGATGATGTCGATCTTTTCCCCGCGCAACTCACGAACCACAGCCTGCACGCGCGACCCCTTGATGCCGACACAGGCCCCCACCGGATCGACAGCCTTGTCTCGCGACGAGACCGCAATTTTGGTGCGATCGCCTGGCTCACGCACGATCGACTTGATTTCAACGATCTTTTCGCCGACTTCCGGCACTTCGAGTTCGAACATCTTCGCCACAAACTGCGGATGGCTGCGAGAAAGAATGACCTGCACGTCCTTGGGGGTGCGACGCACCTCCAACAGCAGGGCCTTTACGCGATCTCCACGCCGATAGGTTTCACGCGGGATCTGCTCCTGGATGGGAAGAATCGCTTCGGTTTTGCCGAGATCGACCAGAAAATTCCGTCGCTCCATGCCGAGAATAATGCCGTTCACCAGATCGCCCTGCCTGGTCGAGTATTCCTTTTGAACCGCTTCCCACTCCGCCTCGCGCACCTTCTGGAAAATCACCTGTTTGGCTGTTTGAGCTGCGATGCGACCCAACTCATCCATCTCGATCAGGGAGCCGATCTCATCACCGACCTCCGCGCCTTCATCATATTCGCGCGCTTCCTTCAGCGAGATTTCCGCCTTCGGGTTGGCCACCGTATCGACAATGATTTTCTTTGAGACGACCGAAATTTCGCCGGTTTTCGGATCGATTTCTACTTGAATGTTTTCGGCTTGGCCGAATCGTTTCTTGGCAGCGGTTTGAAGGGCTGACTCGATCGCGCCAATGACCCTGGCCTTATCGATCCCTTTTTGACGGCCGATTTCATCGATGACGGCGATCAACTCTCGGTTCATAGCTCACACCTCATGGTTAACACATCACCCCGGCACCTGCTGCTACGAGAACTCCACCTTCCGCCGCGCCAGGGCGATTTGATCAAACTCAACTCGGATCGTCTCCGTGACTTTCTTCTGCGGGATGGTAAGGACCACTCCACGATCGTCCACTTCGACCACTATGCCCACCAGCCGCCACTGCGCCTGAATGGGCTCGCGCAATTTGAGCGTCACCGGCTTTCCAATCAGACGCCGATAGTCCGGCACACTCCGCAAGGGACGATCCAGTCCTGGCGACGAGATTTCAAGCGTATAGGCATGCGGAAACGGATCAATGACATCAAGCGCCGGACTCAACGAGCGATGCGCCTGCTCACAGTCCGTCAGCGTGATCCCTCCGGGCTTGTCGATGAAAACACGGATCACCGTCCTAGGCCCCTGACCGACACAGACGGCCTCGACCAACTCCAGCCCATGCGACTGCAAAATAGGAGCTGCGACTTCTTGAACACGGAGATTTAACGCCTCAGCGCGTTTCACCGACGGCTTCCCTGCCGAAACCACACCCGTGTCACTCATAGAAAAAGTTGCTCAAACAAAAAAGTGGGCCTTGGCCCACTTACAGCGCGAGACCTTACCATGCCATAGGAGTGAAAGCAAGGGGACGCTAGCCGACCAGCGCTTCCAAACGGCGGGACAACAGCCGAGAAATAGGCCCAGGCGATCCGGATCCGATCAGCTGTCCGTCGACACCCACGACCGGCAACACCTCCACCGTCGTGCCTGTCAGAAATACCTCCGATGCCGCGAGTAATTCTTCCCGAGTGACGAACGATTCCGCCACCGGGATACCCTCTTTGCGCGCCAACTCCAGGACGATCGCGCGCGTTACCCCGGACAGAATCCTGTGCCCTTCCGGCGCCGTCTGAACGGTGCCGTTCCGCACCACCATGACATTGCTGACCGAACCTTCCGTGACAACCCCCTCTCGGACCAAAATCGCCTCAAACACCCCCGCCTCCTTGGCCCGTTGCCGCGCCAGGACATTTGCCAGGAGGTTGACGCTCTTGATATCGCACCGCCCCCAACGAATATCTTCGACCGAGATGGCCTGGACCCCGGCAGTGCGAACGGAAACATCCAGCGGGTGAAGTTCTCGAAAGGTGAGGACGGTGGTCGGCGCGGACGAGGCAGGAAACGGATGGTCGCGGGGAGCCTGCCCGCGAGTGATCTGCAAATAAATTTTAGTTTCAGGAAATTGGCTCCGCTGAAGGCCTTCCTGAATCAAGGACACCCACTGAGCCCTCGTATACCCGCTCGACAGTTGCAGGGCCTGAGCGCTCCGCTCGAGCCGAGCCAAATGCGCGTCCAGGGCGAAGGGCTGCCGGCGATAGGTCCGAATGACTTCGTAGACCCCGTCGCCGAACTGAAAACCCCGATCCTCAATACTGACAACCGCGTCAGCCAGTGGACCGAAGCGGCCGTTCACACAGGCAATGTCAGGCATGCCCCAGTTCTCATCGCCTCCCGCCACGTTACGACACCGTCACATAGAAGATTTGCCGGTCCTCAGCAGTGAATTTCCACCCCATCCGCTTTTCAAACACCAACCGGTGAGTCCCGACGACCATCGGCTTGAACTCAAACGTACGCTGCCCCGCATCGACCGCATTGTTGCTGGCCGTGCGGAGAAAATCGTCCTCGACCAGGGGCATAGCGGTGGCGTCGTAGGTGGGAACCCATAACTCCCCACGCGTGCGGTCCTCCCACAGCCGAATGTGCACCGATGCCTCCACCCGAGCCTTGAGCGTCTTCGCACCCGGTTCCTGTTCAGTCCCGGTTGGCACTGCCTTGCTTAATGGACTCATAATATTCTCATGCTGCTCCGAGGCAATCACTCGCCCGGCTATACCTTGCGCCGCCCCCCGACAAACACCTGCCCATCCTCCACCCACACATCATAGCTACCGACACAGTAGCCTCCCCCGTCGGTCCCTTGCCCATTGCGAATATCAAACTTCAAGTCATGCCAGGGACAGGAAACAACATGTCCCTTCACGCGCCCCTTATTCAGGGGACCCCCCTCATGCGGACACTCATTATAAATGGCGTGAAAGTGCCCCTCGATATTAAATACCGCTATAGCCCGCTCCTTGACCGTGACAACCTTCACCTGGCCAGGGAGAATGTCCTCGACCTTGGCCACGCACTGAAACCCTTCCATAGACGGCTCCGATTCCTTACATGCGAAGCGTAAACTTGAGCTCCATCCCCGTCGTGATGCCCGCGCGCCGGATGGAGCCCGCCTCGGCCTCGATGAGGTAACGAACCGGCTCAGGGGGAGGCCCGTACAACGGACAGGGATCCTTCTCGCAGGGAGGCACCTGCTCCAGGAGCTGGACCACATGGTGGCTCTCATCGATCCACACCATATCGACGGCGATGCGAAACTGCCGAGTCTGAACGCGATGCAAACCCGTCGACTCAAAGATATAAAGCATCCCCGTATCGGCTGGCAATCCTTCTCGAAACGCCAAACCGAACAGCAATTTCTCAGGGGTACTGGCCACCTCCGTTTCCATCGTCTTTCCGTTGGGAAATTCCACGATGATGAGCTCGGACTCCTTCGGCCCCCCGAGAAACAAGATCACACTCACCAGTAAAATGAGCAAGAGCACGAACGTCACAATTTTCTTGCGACGCTGCTCCGACTCAGCCGCACTCACGCGCTTCACCATAACCAAATGCGGTCGAACATGGATGCATCCTCATGTGATCGCACACGCGCAGAGCCGCATGTACATTGGGCCCAAAGCCCCATGACTTTCCGAGTGCTAGGCCTTCTTCCCGAGTCTCACTCTGTTGACTTGCCGAAGAACGGCGGCATAGAATACGGACCTGTTTCGCCGCGAACTATGGTCGCGGCGGCACGAAATTGTCAACATCTTATCCGTCATTAAAGGAACTGAGAAGGAGGCACAGGCCATGGCGCTTCTGATCACCGATGAGTGTATTTCCTGCGGGGCATGCCTGCCAGAATGTCCCAACGAAGCGATCTTTGAAACCCGTAGCGACGCTGAAGGCAAGGGCAACCACGTCGGCGACGGTCAGGGAGTCGGTGACAACATTTATGTCATCACTCATGATCGTTGCACGGAATGCGTCGGGCACTTTGACGAGCCTCAGTGCGCGGCGGTCTGCCCGGTAGACAATTGCTGCATTGCCGATCCGACCTACCCCGAAACAACCGAGGTGTTGCTCGACAAGGCCAAGACCTTGAATCCGGATAAGGAAATTGATCCGGCCAAGGTGTGGAGCGGGGTTCGAAACTAGTCGGAATACGTCATTCTCCTATAGGTGACACCACGAAGGCTCCTCCGGGAGCCTTCGGCGTTTCTGCGCTGCAAAAGAGATCACTCCTTGGCTTTCACTGGCCGACAGCTGTAGACTTTAAGAGAGATGCGGCCTGCGCAGGCCATTCCCCTCTCTCCTGGCCTCGCTGCATCCCGCCCATTCGTCACCCTCTCAGCGGGAGGTGCTCATGACACGCGTAAGTCGCCTCATCCTATTCGCCAGCCTCGGCCTTAGCCTGCTCCCCCTCCAAACGATGGCGGACACCGGAGACATCGGAACCATCATAGAAAGCTTCGTAACGAAACAGTTCCCGGATGCAGCCAATCATTTCTGGATCGTCAATGACACACAATGGGACGGCGACGAAATGATCGTGGATATGAACGCAATAGTGACCGAGCGGCGGCAGGATGTCCCCACAGCAAGCCGTTTTTTGCTACTCATCGTAGACGGGAGACTCAGAGGCATTCAGAATATTCCTCTGGACGCCGAAGCCGAATGCCAAAAGGAGCAGGACGCCTAGGGAGGAAACATTTCCGCGATACCAATGGCGATGCGCTCGATACAACAACGCCCCATCTGCATCACTGCAGATGGGGCGTTGCACTATACGTATTTGAAACGTCGACTACTTGATCATCAAGATCTTGCCACCGACGTGGGCCGGGTGCAAATGGCAACGGTAGATAAGTGTATTCCCCTGCGTGGCATAGAACATATCACTCGTCGGAATACCGATATACTTCGTCTCACCGGGCTTCAGCACTACTTCAGCCTTCATGACAAATGGTGACCCAACATTGGTGGCGTCGGTCATCTGGAAGCCATGCTCACTGGTGGAGCTGTTCGTCACTTTCAACACGACCGGACGGCCCGGACGAACCTTAAAATCGATTACGGTGACCGGCGGATACCAGGCCTTCAAGCTACCGATTTCCACAGCGTACAATTCCGCATCCACGACCAATTCCTTAAACGGCTGACCGACGACAGAACCGGTATCCAAATCACCGATTTCGACACCGCCGGCTTGAAGCGCATATGCGCCTGATGCCCCAGCCACCAGCATGACCAGGCCGAAAAACACTGCTACCATCGTCTTACCCATGACCTACCTCCTTAAAGAGATTAAGAAGAGATGCGATTAGGTTGGTGAATAATGACCACCGCGCTCTGAACCATCTGCTAGATACTCCGCCCAGGAGCCTAGCCTCCACTACTCGAAAATGTCCTAAATAATAGGCTGATGAGGGACACCTTATAGCATAGGGATTAAAAAGGAAGCAAGAAAGTTCTTGGACGTGAAGCGGACCTAGTTGTCCACGAAATGTCTTACGGACCAAAGACTCGACAGGCTTCATTCCATTCATGATTTCATATGCTTATGGCAAAGCTTTTCCGTCAGGGGATATTTCTACCGCATGCGATCCGATCAGCAAATCGTAGGGCGTATAGTCGTCGGTCAAGGTCAGGCCCGGCGACCAGGGCTGGGTGCGTCGCGCCGCCAACAAGGCCGTCGCTTCGGGTGGCAGTCGCCGAGCTTCGACATGCGATTGAATACGCTTCACAACCTCGTCGTACGGCATGGTATCGATGGGACCCCCGCCGAAAAAAATCAAATTCTCCGCCGTGGTCTGATGTGCCCGCCATGGCCCCTTCACTCCGAACGATTGGATCGTGGGGAATGCCGTCTTCAAGGTCTGCACGACCGCACTCGCACGCTGCAGATCCCCCCCCTCACCGGATGAGGCAAGGTTGAGGGCCAGCACGCCGAGAGGATTAAGACGACTCCGGAGTTCTGAGAAAAACTCAACCGTCGTCAAATGAAAGGGGATGAGGTGCCGGGCAAAGGCGTCGACCCAGATGACGTCGTACTTCACCTGAGTGTCGCGTAAAAACACGCGGGCATCTTTGACAAAGACATGATGATTGGCGGGAGGATGGTACTCAAAATACTCCTGGGCCATACGCACGACGACCGGATCAAATTCGACCACATCCAATTCCAACTCCGGCCAGACCTGAGCCAGCCACTTGGCGAGCGATCCACCACCGTGCCCCAAAATGAGTCCGCGTTTGGGCTCCGGAGTCAACGCAACCGCTGCAACCATGAGTTGGCTATAGGGAAGAAAGAGGGTCGTAGGATCGGCCCGCCACATGACCGCATGCCAGGTACGGTCGAGAACAAGATAGCGAAATAGATCGTCGTCACGAACGCGCACCTGCTGATACGGGCTATCCTCCTGGTACACCAACCCGGCAACCGACGGCGCCTGCCCGAACAATTGCCAACTCAGAATGAGCAGACCGGCCAGCAACAGACCCATCACTCTTATGACCTTCCGACTCCCCTGCTGCAACCACAACAACCCCAACAACAGCTGGAGCACTCCCAATGAGGCGACAAGCGCCTGGGTACCCAGCCAAGAGAGAAGGAAAAACGCCGTACCCCAGGTCCCCGCCAGACTCCCGACCGTGGACAGAGCAATCATGCTGCCGGCGTGGCGGCCGATATACCCCATATCGACCACGGCCAACCGAAGCAATGCCGGCATGACGCCGCTCAATCCGAATGCCGGGGGGGCCAATAACACGCAGGCCGCAAGGCTGGGGCCCCACCGCGGGTCCTCGACAAGCTTGGCAACCTTAAAAATGGCAACCTGCCCCATCCAGGACATCAGCAACGTCCAGGCGCCGGAACCGAGCAGGAGCCAGGCCAGCACCGCCGCCACTCGATACCGATCCGACGCCCAGCCGCCGAACGCATACCCTGACGACATGGCCGCCAGGATGATCCCGATCAACGCCCCCCAGACGAACAGCGAATTCCCGAACACGGGGGCCAGCAAACGGCTTCCCAGAATTTCCAGTGCCATGACAATGGCCCCGGTGATGAGCGCCGTAATGAGTAGAAAGAGACGCGGGATGGGAGAGGCGGTGGTTCCCTGTTCCATCATCAACAGGAGACCGGGGATGGGCTTGACGCGAGACAATGACGTCCGAAGTGGAGGCACGCCATGTTACAACGTTCCCCAATTCTTGAAATAGCGAAGCAGATCGCGCACCGAAATCATCCCCACGACACGGCCCTCTTCCGTAATCACGAGGTGACGGATTCCTCGCTCAGCCATCACGTCGCTCGCCTCATGCGCGGATTGGGCGATATCGATCGTCATGACCGGCGTACTCATGACGGAGCGAGCGATGACCTGTTCCGCAGCTGCCCCGCTGGCCATCGCCTTGCGGACGAGGTCAGCCTCACTGACGATACCCACGTAGTCACCCTGGTCGGCGACCAGCATGGCCCCGACGCGGGCGTCGCGCAGTTGCCTGGCTACAGCCAACAACGTATCGTCGGGATGCACGGTCCTGGTGATGGGACGCATCATCATCGCCAACGGTCGTTGGATGGGCCCGCCTGAACCTGCCATTTTCCGGCGTCTCCTTCGAAGAGGGCCGAATTCTACTGGAAGTGCGCAGCAATCTGCAATTCACCCATCTTCGTCTCTCGTCTCCGTCTCTCGTCAAAAACCTGCCTTATGTTTGCGCACGTTCGTACGCGTTGCTATACTACCGATTCTACACACGTACGTACCCACAGTTTCGACGGCTTATCTTCAGGAGGAGATGCTTCCATGCATATCAGTGTGATTGGAACGGGCTATGTCGGCTTAGTCACCGGTGCCTGCTTCGCGGAATTCGGCGTGAACGTCACCTGCATGGACACGGACGCGCGCCGCATCGCCAGACTCGAGAAGGGTGAAGTCCCGTTTTTCGAACCCGGTATCACCGAACTCGTCGCCAAAGGCATCAAAGAAGACCGCCTTCATTTCACCACTGATGTCGCCAAGGCCGTCGACAAAGCGCTGGCCATCTTCATTGCCGTCGGCACGCCCCCGAAATCGGACGGCTCAGCCGATCTGTCCTATGTCGAAGAAGTGGGCCGCGGAATCGCCAAAAACATGACCGGCTACAAGGTCATCGTCACGAAGTCCACCGTCCCTGTCGGCACCGGCGAAAAATTGCGTGAAGTCATCAAGGCCAACCAAACCGGCCGCTTCCGTTTCGACATCGTCTCCAATCCGGAGTTTCTCCGCGAAGGATCCGCCATTGAAGACTTTATGCGTCCCAACCGCGTCGTGATCGGCGCGGACAGCGAGCAAGCGGTCGCGATCATGAAAGACCTCTATCGTCCGCTGTACCTGCTGGAAACCCCGATTGTCGTGACCGACATTCCGACGGCGGAAATGATCAAGTACGCCTCCAATGCATTTCTTGCCGTCAAGATTTCCTTCATCAACGAAATCGCCACGGTCTGCGAAAAGGTGGGCGCCGACGTGCAGATGGTCTCCAAAGGAATGGGTCTCGACAATCGCATTGGGAACAAATTTTTGCACGCGGGGCCGGGATTCGGAGGCTCGTGCTTCCCGAAGGACTTGGCTGCACTCGTGCAGACCGGCGAGCGCGTGGGGTACCCGTTCCAGATCGCAGGGGCCGCGGCCAAGGTGAACTGCGAACAACATCTGCGGATGGTCGAGAAGGTGAAAGATGCCTGCGACGGCGTGAAGGGAAAAACGCTCGGCGTGTTGGGCCTGTCGTTCAAACCCAACACCAATGATATGCGGGAAGCCCCGTCACTGACCATCTTGAGCGAACTGATGAAGGAAGGGGCGACGATTCGCGCCTACGACCCGGCCTCGATGGAAGAGTCGACGAAACTTTTGCCGGGGATGGTGCCCTGCCAGGACACCTACGACGTCGCAGAAGGAGCCGACGGCTTGATCATCATGACCGAGTGGAACCAGTTCAGGAATCTGGATTTCGATCGGCTGAAGAAATCCATGCGGCAACCACTCCTGCTGGATCTCCGTAATACCTATGAATCAGACCGCGTGGTCGGCTTCGGATTCCGCCACGTCTCGGTCGGTCGTCCCACCAAGGATCCGGCCGCCTAACCGGCGGCCGGACGGCTCACACTAACTGAGCAGCTTTGCGGGCTCGGCCTGAGCACCCTCTTTGGCCTTCGGCTTATAGCCCATCCGATCGAGCACCTTCATGATTCTGGTTTTCAGCCGATCATCGGCATCTGCCAGGGCTATAGCGAGGGGCTCGACGGCCGGCTTGCCGATCTTCCGGATAATTTCCGTCGCCGACTGGCGCACGTCGTCTTCTTCAGAAGCCAACAACGGTACGAGTGACGCGACGGCGGTCCCGCCGATCTTGATCAAAGAATCATAGGCTCGCTGCCGCACATCGCCCACCTCGTCGGTCAGGGCCTCGACGAGCGGCAGAACGGCTCGCGGATCTTTCAACTCACCCAGCACTTCCGCCGCATATTTGCGATTGAGCCAATGGGAATCCTTGAGGTCGATCAACATGGCATCGGCTTTGGCCGCATTCGGGTCTTTCGCCCGGATCCGGAAACTCTTCGCAATGCGCTTGCCGCCTTCTTCAACCACACGGATCGTCGCCCCATCGCCGGGCTTGATCTTGAGGAAATCTTCCAGGGCCTCATCGCCGACATCCAACACGACGGTCTTTCCGTCGTACGCAAGCAGCTCCACCTCCAACTGCTTGGCTTCGGGATTGACGGCTACCACGCGTTCCGTCACCAGGTTGAACCCGTCCTTTTTGGTCCCGCCCTTTGGTCCGATCTGAATCAGTTTTACCGGTGCTTCTTCTGCCATAGTAGAGTTCCTTTATCGGGTTATGACGAGGTCGCCTGTTTCCATCCCAAACTCGCAAGGACACCTTCGACGGTCTCCTGCACCATCGTGTTTTCGTCTTCCAAGAGGGGAAGCAGCGGTTCAATGGCCTGCTTCGCCCCCAAGCGCGCCAACGATTCGGCGGCATTCCGTCGCACGAGCCAGTCCTCATCCTGGAGCGACTGGATCAATGCATCGGCGCTGCGTGGATCACCGATCTTGCCGAGTGCTTCCGCGGCATGGCGCCGCACCATCCAATTGGGGCCCAATAGTCCGCCGATCAGCGCATCGACGGCCCTGGTATCACCGATTTTTTTCAAGACCCTCGCGACATCCTCTCGCACCGTCCCGTCGCCGAGTGCCTCGATCAATCCCGGCGTCGCGCGGGAGTCGCCGATCCGTTCCAGAGCCCAGACGGCCGCCGTCCGGACGGCTCCGTCCTTATCTTTCAAGGCCACCATGAGGGGATCCACCGCACGCGGATCGCGGAAACGCCCCAGTGCATTCGCCGCCTGCTCGCGAATCGCCCACTCATCGTCGGTCAGCGCCTCCAGCATCTGGTCGAACGCCACGGGCCCGATCCGCACCACGGCCGTCGCGGCCGCTTCACGAATCACCACGTCTTCATCGGCCATCAGGCCGATCAGCTGCGGAACGGCCTCAATGCCCATCTGCCCGAGACTCGCCATCGCATGGTCCCGCAACGCTTCGTTGTCATCGCGTAGCGCGGAGATTAATTGTGCAATTCGCTCGGCATCACTCATGATCGTCCGACTCCTCCTGTCCGACCGGCTGTTCGCCTTCCAGCGCTGCAAGTTTGTCCGCGATGAGGCCCGCGCTATACGACACAATGCCGTCCCGGTCGGTCCGCAACCGGTTGAACAGCTCGTTATACGGGCGCAAGACCTCGACGTCCTTGATTTTTGCCAAAGCCTCGATCGCCATCACCCGCAAGGGCCTGATCGGAATCGCCTCAATGTACAATTGTGCCGGACGCGGGTCTCCAATGAGCCCCAGCGACTTCACGGCATACTCTTTGACTCCGGTATCCTTGTCCAACTGAAGCCGCTTCATCAACGGCTCGACCGCACGCACATCCCCGATTTTCCCCAGCAAGTCCGCAGCCGCTTCACGCACCACCCAATCGTCATCCTCCAAGTACTCGATCAAAATCTCGACCGAGGGTCGCCCGATCCCCAGCAGATCCATGACCGTGGACATACGGGCTTCTTCTCGCTCGCTCGCCCCCTCCACGTCACGCAAGGCATTAAACGTCGCATCGATCCGGTCCCGAATCGCCCCCAGCTTCTTCAGCGTGCGCACAGCGGTGTCGCGAACCGCGGGAGACGACATAGCATCGATCAAACCGTCTGCCGAGCGCGGATCCAGCAAGTGTTCGAGGATCGTCGCCGCGGTCGTCTGCGCTTCAACCTCCGGATGAGTCAACATCTCGCACAGGGGAGTGATTGCGTTGGGAATCACACCCAGGAGCTGACGGACCCGGTTCCGCACATCCTCATCCGGAGACTCGTGAAGATTGCGCACCAGACCCGCGGCAGTCTCGTCGTCCAGATTGCCGGCCATCTGTTCGAGAGCTGAAAAAGCGGCTTGCCGGACGGCCTCCTCGGAATCCCGAAGCAACCCGACCAAAGAAAGCCCGGCTGCCGGATCCTTGATCCGCGACAACATCGCCGCCGCTTCAACGCGGAGAGCAACATCGCCCGATTCCAAGGCCTGCGTCAACGCCTGCACCGCCCGAGGCCCACCGGCCAAACAGGCCGCTGTGGCCCGCATACGCCGCCACTCTTCCTCGTGGGTCAGCTCAGAAACGAGTGTATCGATACTTTCTTTAGACATGTGTTCGTTGGCGAGTGCGAAGTTTTCTGATTCGGTGCGTGCCAGAGACGAAGATCCGCCGTGGCTACCTCACCACATCACGAACTAATACCCTGTCAAACCCGTCCCGGACGCCAGCCGACAGCCGTCAACGTCTCTCGAACGTGATACCGAATATTCTCGTCTTGTTCCTTTGCCAGCATCGGGAGCAGGGACGGAATCACCGCCGGGCCGAACTTGGCCAAAGCCGCAGCCGCCTCAGACCGGGTAATGGTATTCCGCAAGGCCACGATCAGAGACGGAATAGCCACGCCGTCGGCGATCATCCCCAACGCGCGAGCCGCCATCCCCATGGTCGCCATCTCGTCCGTCCACCCGTCGGCACAAGGGGTGGCCGTATCGCGAGGCTCGCCCAGTGGTACCCCCTCCACAACCCGCCGAAGAAGAGGCACGGCACGAGGGTCACCGATATGGCCGAGCGCCTCGACGGCGAGCAGCCGCAACCCCGGCTCCTTCATCACCGTCACCAGATAATCGACCGCCCGCGCATCCCGGATCGCACCCAAGGCCCGCACGACATCTTCGCGAATCGCCGAGTCCCGCTCATTGAACAGGGCGCGCAGCAACGGATCGACAGAATCCGGAGACTTCAGCTTACCCAACGCCTCCACGGCATGGAGGCGGACCAACCAGTCATCGTGTTCCAGGGCTTGGATCAACCCCAACACCGCGGCGGCGCCGATGGCGGCCAGCGCGCTGGAGGCCTCCTCGCGAACCGCCTTGACCTTGTCCTGCAAGAGCGGCATCAAGGCAGCGACGGCTTCCGGATCGCCGATCCGTCCCAGCCCCTTCGCGGCGTGCATGCGCACGATCCAATCGCGACTGCCCAGGGCCTCGACCAGCGGGCGGAAGACCCGCGCATCGGCAATCGAAGCCAAAATGGCCGAAGCCGCTTCCTGCACCTGCAAGGCCGGATCGGCCAAACAACCGGCCAGAGCGGGAACCGATGCTGACCCGAGTGCGGAGAGCGACCCGATCGCCGCCTCACGGACAGCCCGATCGGTATCACGGAGCAACTTCGTCAGCGGCAGAACTGCCCGGGCGTCGTTGAGCGCACCCAGCAAGGTCGCAGCCTCTTCTCGAATCGCCCAATCTTCGTCCGACAGCGCTGCGATCTGTTCACTGACAGTGTCGGCCATGGTACCTCGGCCTCTGGTGAGGCCATCGACCTTAACACAGGATTTTTTGAGGGGTCAACGCAGGGTCGGCCGTGCGACCTGGCATCGAACCGTCCCCGCGCATCTGGTCTAAACAGAGGAGAGTAGCCGGTAGGAGCGCCGGAGATGCTCATCCCCGGGAACGGACCCGGGGGGAGGAAGCCGGTGATTACCGCACCGATCCTTTCGCAAAATCTCCGCTCGGACCGAACCGTCCGATGTCGCCCAGCGGGCGGTCGACACGAAGATTGTCGGCCTGACTGGAGTCCACCGACGTCTCTTCATCCGGAGGCGTCCACCCAAGATGCTCCAACGTTTCAACCACGAGTAGCCGCAGGGAATCTTTGGCCGTCAGCCGCACGGAGGCGTAGGACAGGACGCGTTCGCCCTCGGCTTCAACTTCCGAAGCCTTGGGATCGTAGAGAAAGGAGATGAGCGGCTCAATAGCCGAGTCACCGATCAGCACCAGCGCCGCCGCCGCTTTCTCACGTAAGACCCCGTCCTTCAACAGCATGATCAGATCGGGAATCACGCGCGGATCGCGGAAGTGACCGAGCGCCGTGGCCGCTGCCTCCTTGATAAAGGCGTCTTCACTGACGATGCACCCGGGTGTCGGAGTGCCATCCTGACGCACACCTTTTCCCTTGAGCGCAGCCAAGACGGCAGGAAGGGCTCGAGGATCGCCGATCATACCCAACGAGGCGATGGCATGGCGCTTCACCGCACCGTCTTTCATCGCTTCCAGCAATCCATCGATGGCACGAGGATCGCCGATCATGCCCAATGCTATCGTGGCATCTTCACGCACAGCCCGATCGGGATCTTTCAGCGCCTCGATCAAGGCATCGACGACACGTGGCTCGCTCACCCAACTCCGGCCGATTTGATAGTCCGTCGTCATGCCTCCCAATGCGCGAGCCGCATGACAACGCACGACGAAATCTTTGTCCTTCAACGTCTCGAGCAACAAATCGACGGAGGGCTGTCCGATCGCCACCAGGGCAATACCGGCGGTTTCACGGACGATCTTGGATGAATCACGGAATAATTTCACCAGCGGGGGGACGGCTTTCGGATCGCCGATTTCTCCCAGCGCTTCCGCGGCGGCACTCTTCACGGCACCGTCGCGATCCCGGCAGGCAAATATCAACGCATCGACGGCGCGCGAGTCACGGAGATCCCCGCAGGCTTTGGCCGCATGCTCCCGAACCCGCCACCGCTCATCCTTCATCGCCGCAAGGAGCCGATCTATCTGGCCCGTGCCGAGCGACACGACGGCCGACACCGCTTCGTTGCGGACTTCCATGATCGGATCGTTGAAGAGCACGATCAACGCTTCGATCGCCTTCGGGCCGCCGATCTTGGCCACGCCCCAGCCGGCACGAGTCCGCACCGACCAAAACTCATCGCCGCAGGCGCCGATCAGCGCATCCAGCGTGGCCGGGTTCGCTAACTCGGCGAGGGCTTTCGCCGCCTCTTCACGCGTGGCGTCGTCCGCATCTTCGAGGGAATCCAGCAGATCATCGAGTGCCTGTGCCATCACCCACCTCACTATTCCCATAATAGGCATCACGTTGACCGCCATGAGGATAGGTGCGCTTGCACCGTATCACCAGGGTCTGAGTCCCGCGGCCCTCCACACATTGATCGAGTGACTTGGAGTATTCCAGTTTCCCGTCCAAACTCACCGTGAAGGGAAAGTCGAAGGTAAAACTGATGAACTTGTATGGTCCCGGCTTGAGCTTCAACTCGCGCGTTTCCGTCGTCCGGTAGGCATCCGAGGTCTCCGGGTCCAAGACCCACAGCGGCGGCGTCACACCAGGAACCTGCCACCAGGATTGCGGCACCAACGGAGTCGGATCGATGGTAATCGGATGCTCTTTTCCATAGGCAGGGGGAGGACCGGCCGCCAAGAGCCGTCCCGATTGTCCGACGAGCACCACGCAGGTCAGCGCAACGATCCAGAAGCACACCTGCCGTCCGGCGAATCCTCTGTGCGATGATGAACGCATCGGTCCTCTATTGCAGGAGTGGGCTGACGGGAGCCGCGGCGAACGCGGTCTTGAAGATTTCTTCGACCGGGTGGCTCTCCCATTCGGTATAGGTCGTGAGGCCGAGCGCGCGCATCACTGTCGCGCCCGTATCGATTATCGACATCGGCTGGCGAATCGTATGCCCGGCCTTGATACCGACGCCGGAGGCAATCCATGGCACCACCGGAACATTGCTCGCCTGCTCACCCGAGACTTCACCGGCCGAGAATTGCGTCTCTCCGAATGCGCTCAGTGAGGTGGCGAACACCGTGGTCCGCTTGATCAAACCATGTTCCCGGTATAAATCGAGCACCGTCCCCATCGCTTTATCAACAGTCTTCAGCGCATCTTTGTAGGCAACCGATTTCCATCCCTGCGTCTCTCCGACACGCCCGGGAGCCGGCAGATGGACCACCAGAAGATGCGGCAAGGCTGGAATGGCATGACCGTACCCGGAACCACTCGTCGCCTTCTTGAAATAATCACGCACGTAGCCGACGAGACGATCAGGGTTACATTCGGCCCGGAGCGGCCCACACATTTGATAATCCGTATAAGGCTCCGGCTTCGCGAGTTGATACAACGACTCGTCCATATAGAAAATGGCACTGTCCCGTCCGCCGCTCAGGTCTAGATAATCAAACACCGTCGGCGCGCGGGGATAGCCCCGACTGAATTCAAAGACGTTCCACGTGATCCCATGTTTGGCGACCGGCATGCCCGTCACGAGCGATGCCATCGTCGGCAACCGGCGCGCAGGGGCGACTGCGGTGGCGGACCAGGTCACGGCCCCGTCCTTCACAAGGGACGACAACACCGGCATCGCACCACTCTTGAGCGATTCCTGGCCAAGCCCTTCCAACACGAAGAGAATCACATGTTCCGTGACGCCTGCCTGAGCGGGAGTGGCCACTTCGCCCCCACCGCGTGCCGCAAAGGCAACGGATTGGGACGAGGGCGCCACGAGTGCCAGCCCCAGACCGACAACCATGCAGAGGGCCGCCGTGACTGTCATACTGCTGCGGATACGACTCATAACCTGCCCCACCATACGATCTTTTGAGAAGCGAAGAGAAAGTACCTTAGCATGCTGTTTTCCGCGAAGGCAAGGCGCGAACCCCGCCTCTCATAGCGTCGAAGCGGGATCGATGGTATCCTGATCCGATCGGAACAACTCGCTCGACAACCACACTCAGTCAGACGCTCCGCGGTGGTGAGGCAATGCCCCAAAACCGGTTCGACAGCGGCCTCCGCTTCATCCCCCACACGTCCCCGCGGGCTCAATCGATCCACCTTTTTATCGGTCTGCTCACTATCGCCCTGTCCCTACGCCTCACCTGCCCGAGTCCAAGTCAAGCTGAGGTTCGAGTCGTCACCGGAACGGGCGAACATCGAATGAACGATCACGAAACCAAAACGGATGGGATCAGACTCGCCACCGAGCAGGCTAAGAAGCAGGCGTTGGAGCAGGTCGCCTCGTATCTGGAAAGCGTCACGGTCGTGCGGGATCTGGATGTCACTCTGGATGACATCCGCAGTTACACCGCCGGAATGGTGCTGGTCCTCGATCAACAAGTGACGACCACGTTGGATGGAGACTTCGTGGTGGTCCGCGTCGAGCTGACGGCACAGGTGGACACCGACGAAGTCGCCGGGGCCATTGCCGCCCTACGGCAGAACGAGGACGCGCGGGAGCAGTTGCTGGCGCTCAGACGGGATGTGGAATCGTTGCAACAGGAACTCGACGCAGCCAACGACACCCTCGCCGCAGCCACCTCGCCCGAACAGGTCCAACAACTGAGTCATGACCGGAACGAACTGCTCAACCGCGCGGAGTCCGATGCGATGGTCGCGCAAGCCTGGACCGACTGGGTGTTACTCGCTCCGTTCGCACAACCCTCTCCATCGGCCGGCCTCGCGCAAATTTACGCTCTACTTGGGTTGGCGAGTCGGCTGAACCCCGACAATCCCCACCTGGCCATCGCGCAGCAGACCCTGGGAACGAAAGCGCCCCCGGCGCCGCCCCAGCCTCGCAAACCGCCCGTGCCGCATACCGTTCCCTTTTTGCCTGGCTACATAGTCGAACCGGCTCAACCCGATGCAACTCCACCCGACCAGTCCAGGCCATTCTCATCGCAAGGGAGGCACGGGACGATGCCGACCTATCGACAAGTCGCACCGCCAAACGGCCGACCGACAGCGCGGACACTCCATACACACCGACCAGAAGGCGACCGAGTCGCTCCTGCTGCGGAACAACCATCGACCGGTGCCCCTCGCGGGACCCCGCCCGCCATCATCTACCAGGTGCCGAAGAAACCGGTGCCCGTCCCAGCATCCCCCTCGCAACAGATCCCCGGAAACGGAACTCACCAGGGAGGTAGGCAATAATGTCGCTGACGGCTGGACCCATTAGAAAAGGATGGTGGCCTCTCTGCGCACTGCTGATCGCATCGCCGGCACTAGCTGCAGACCTGACGGCACCGGCTGTGCGCGACCATGCCGACCAAACCTTCAATCACCTCCAAACACGAGAGCGCGCGGAGTCGCAAACCAGCGCCGGCCATGCCACGCCCACACAGGCGACATCCAGCTCAGAGGAGTTGCTGACCGGCCAGGGACAGGGCGACCTGAGCAAAGGGAAACTCGTCTGTCAGCGGGTCTCCGAACTGGCAGCCAGGGCCGACATTGCCAAACAAATCCGCGTGCTGGTGAAGGAACATGCCACCGATCGCCTGCGGGAACGCACCGGTCGGGAGGCCGAGCAGGACATCGAAGTCGTGCGGGAGGAAATCGTTCAGGAATATTTGCAGGGCGTCCGGATCGTCGAACGCCGCACCGATGAAGCAGCCAAGACCTGCTCAGCGACGGCGGTCATGCCCAAGCCCCGAGCACCTGCACCCGCATCCACGGAATCGAACGGCCACGAATCGGCAGCACATCGCTGAACCACCTTCCAGGTCGAATCCGCAGCTCCTCCATTGAACTTCGCGCTCCGTTTCGGGTAAGACAATCTTCCCATGCCTATCGAAAACAATTTTCAGCACGACGAGCTCTCCCGCAAAAATCCCGGCGACCGGCTGACCTACGCGGACTGGACCACGCCGCCCGACGCCGACTCTCCTGCCTGGCAAGACGCGATGAGCCAGCTCGGCCAGAAGCTGTCACAAGCCGGTGTACGGCTGATCATGTTTCTGCATGGCGCCATCCCCGGCACCGATGTCTTCGGCCTAGGACGGCTCGATGAAGTGGGCGGGCTCAAGCGGGGCTATTCACGCGGCATCTCAGGTTTGGATTCGCTTCTTTCGTTCATGCGGGAAGGCACGAACGGCATCACTCCGCTGCCGGGTGGCATGAAACCGCCACTGGCCAACGATGACGCCACGAAGGCCCTGCTCGACAGTCAGATCGGCGACGCGGGAAACTTTACGACCACCACGGTCGAACAATGCCGGAAAGCCTTGAATCAGAAACTGACCACACCCATCACCTGCACCCGGGAGCTCTGGTCCAGCGAACACCATCATCTCGGCCGCGCCCTGGCCGCTTGCCGGTTGTTGGACCGCCTACGCGTCCTCGTCGTCGAACAGCACCTGGGCGCCGGCAATCGTATCCTGATTCAAGCCCATGGCCAGGCCGGTCTCGTCCTTGCGCTGGCCTCCAATCTCCTCTGCCCTTCGCCGATCACGGGACGGAAGACCCTCTTCGATCTTCTCCTCGCCGCGAATCCACAAGGACCGGATGCGCAGGCCATTCAGCGCATCGATCCACTATTGACCAATGGCACCTTACTCAATGGCGTAGCGCTCGATATCGTCACCTTCGGCACACCGGTGCGGTACGGTTGGGATCCGTCCGGCATCGGCAAGCTGCTCCACGTCGTGAACCATCGCAATCTGCGCACCGATGGAAAAACCTGGCTCTCCAAAATGGACTTGCCGCAGATCACCGTCGAGATGCCGATCGCCTGGGGCGGCGACTACGTGCAGGAACTGGCCGTGGCCGGAAGCGATGCCTTGCCCGCTGAGAACGCCAAAACCGCCAATAAAGCCGTCTGGGAATTACTGGAGCCCTACGATGGGTTCGAACGCTGGGTGGAATGCGCGCGCCGCGCCGGACGTTTCCCGAACGAAGGCCAGTGCCTGCTGGTTGATTACAAAGACTGCACCAGCTCAACCAATGTCCGCGACCACTACTACGGCCACGCCGCCTACACGCGCACGAACGCGATGCTCTTCAACTTCAATCAGATCGTCACTCGGCTGTATGCATAAGCCTGACCACTGACCCCGTCAGGGTTTGTTGATCTCCCATCAATGTCCGATGCACTCCTTCTCCGAGAGGGAGAACCCTGGCAGCGCGCGCCTTCCCGCTTGCTCCCGACCGAGTCGTCAAGTAGACTCTCCTTCAGAATCCGTCTTTGCTCGGAGCCTCGGTTATGTCACCATCACCCCCATCCCCAGACCACGTACGTATTGCCGACAATTTGCGCCGCACGGTCGAACTGACGGAGTTGGGGCTGGCCTTGCGCCGAGCCATCATCGAGCAACGGGATGGACCGGGCGAGGGAATCGCGCAGGTCATGCACGAAATTAGACTGGCCAAAGAGCAGGCATGGCGGCAAAGCCAATCCTAGTCCAAGCGTTCTCCGACCTCATTACCGATTTCAACCGACGCGGCGTGACCTATGCGCTTGCCGGAGGCTGGGCCTACAGCGCCTTGGTGGAGCCTCGAGCCACGACGGACATCGACCTCCTTCTTCTGCTGGATCCGCCTTCACGCGAACAGATACAGGCGCTCGTCTCATCCCTCTTCGACTCCACCATCATCCATCCGAGCCCTATGGTCTTTCAGGGGATCTCGATTTGGCGAATTGTGGGAATCCGCTCCGGACAGGAAGTCGTGATCGATTTCCTCCTGGCAGACTCGGCCTATCTTCGAACCGCATTGGAGAGGAGACAGACGGTCCCATTTGGCACGCTCCAAATCCCTATGCTGTCGATCGAGGATCTCGTCATCCTCAAGATGGTGGCGGGACGACTCCAGGATCGCGCTGACTTGGAGAAGATCCGCGCACGGCAGAGCGACTTGCACATCGACTGGGCGTACGTCGATCAGTGGAAAACTACGCTCGGACTCGTTGACCGTTAGGTCTTTCGACCCTGCTGAATTGAGTGGTGAGAATCTGCAAGGTCGGCCGGTGTCCGATCAAGAGATGGAGGGGTTGTGTACTTGATGTATAGGGAGTTGCCAGAGGTGGAATAGTCGCACATGTTTATGGTTTCGGATTTTCGAGCTCATCAAACACAATAACCCGTTCAAACTTGCCGTCACCATCTTCATCGATCTCCTCACGCACCTTCGCATCTAACTTGTAATACACGCGTTTTTTGACTCCACCTGTGGTTCGATCAATAAATTCAACAGAATCAAGTCTTCCCAGTGCATTGTATTCAATTAGGTCCGGCCGTCCGGCCCGATCGCGGTCGATTTCCCTACGAATGACTTCACCAACTTGGTTGTAGAAAAGCGCCGTCTCGAAATACCCATCAAAATCATTATCTAACTTGGCAGCCCATGGAAATTGCCCCCTATACTCATAGACAACGTCGTCCTTGCCGTCCGCGTTCCGATCATAGGCTGTGCTTGTCATTGAAGAATACCGCCACAGCCAATACATACACAGTGTGGCGACAACTCCGAGACAGACCCCGAGCAAAACACCAAATCCGAACGAGGCCCCTGAAGGCGACGCCTCTGACTGAATCGCAACTTTTTGAGATCCTTCCACCCCCTTCTCCGCACCACACTTCCAACAAGTGACAAATTCCGTCGTATGACACTCGCCGCATACTGCACATGTCCAATCGGGCCCCGGTGTGGCCGTTGAAGGCTGCCCAGCAAGCAACTCTTTTCCGATGTCATAGTCCTGATCGTTGAGCACCCAGAGTTCTGGGAACACTTCGACAAACGGAACCGATCCGGCCAGTGATGAACTCTGTTGATTCCTCACCATACAGGCAATGCCCGCACCTTCAAGCAAATCTTTCAGTGATTCGACCTCGACCAGCGATTGGGAGACATGGAGTTTCTTCATCAGTCACCCACGCATGAGAGGAACAATCGCACGACGGCTCTGCGCCATGACATTTTTGGCACAGAGCCAGGAGAGATACGGTTCTCTAGGAAAACACAAATGATGGCCCTCATCTCAGTACGGCATCTCGTCGTCGTCAAACCCGAAATGATGCCCGATCTCGTGCACGACTTCTTTCTTGGTGCGACAGAGTCGGAGAATCGGGCCGCGGTAGATGGAGACTCTCGTAAGCGCTCCCAAACAGATTGTGGGAAGAACGCCGAATCCCGACTTTATGCGTGACTGGCATACCAGAGCTAGTGCCTACCGACCCCTCCATGGTCTGGGTTTTATTCTCGAAAGGCTGCGTGCGTCATGAACTACAGCGAGAACCTGAATGTTACTCTTCCTGACGCGATAAATCAGGCGATAGCCCTCCACCAATAATTCACGGATTCTTGGATCGCTAGATTCAGGCACACGACGCCCACTGGCCGGGAATGGGGCAAGTTGTTCGACGGATACGATGAGACGGTCTATCAAGGCCCGGGCATACTCGGGAGAGTCTCGAGCAACGTAATCCCGAATATTTTCCAAGTCTGCAACGGCGGGATCGGTCCATTCAAGTCGGATCATCTTTACAGGAATCGCTTTTTCACATCCTCATGACGCATGACCTTGCCCTCATCGGCAGCCACCACACCGGCCTCGATTTTTTTCCGGACATAGATCTCATACATGATGTCATCCCACGTCGCCTTCTCCGGCAGACTCTTGATCATCTGAAGGGCCTGTTTCTTGGTCGTCGGCATACCACTCGCTCCCTACTAAAAGGTTCTGATTCGAGTCTATGCGCAGCCTTTTTAGCTGTCAAGGAAATGACCTGTGACGGCATATCCCAGTTACTTCTTGATCGATTCTACCTTCCAATGGTCACAAAAGATCTTGCAGGATGGTCAAAAAGGCTGTCCGGCAAGGCCGCAGGAAGCGCGACGACTGAGGCGTACACGTGGGTACGTCGCAGGGAGGCGTGCGACCGAGAAAGCCGCCGCGGAGAAGCGCATCTTGGTGCGCTGGGGTCGGGCGGGTAAGATTGACGCCTTTTTCACCATCCTGCTAGTAGGGCATCTCGTCGTCGTCAAACCCGAAATGATGCCCGATCTCGTGCACGACCGTGTCGCGCACTTCCTGCACCACTTCTTTCCTGGTGTGGCAAAGTCGGAGGATCGGCCCGCGATAGATAGAGATTTTGGCCGGCAGTTGTCCGCCTGCCTGGAAGAATGATTCTTTGTCGAGAGAAAGACCTTGATAGAGACCGAGGAGATCTTCGTCTTCCTCCATTTCAAGATCGGCGAGGACCTCGGGTGAGGGCTCTTCTTCCACCACGACGGCGACGTTGGTGATGAGTTTGGCGTATTCGTCCGGCAGGCCGTCCAGCGCTTCCTGCACTAACGCCTGGAACTCCGGTTCGGGTATGGTCAAGGTACGCTTTCGCGGCGGCATAGGCTGAACCGTATCGACTTACGCTCTGCACAACACCCGCTTTAGTTCAGGATGTTCACACAGGCTGTCCGGCAAGGCCGCAGGGAGGCGTGCGACTGAGAACGCCGCTGGCAGCCTGTTTCAACATCCGGCTAGGGATGGGCGACTCGCCAGTTACAGCCCACCCCCAGATCCACCTTGAGCGGAACCGACAAGCCCAACGCCGCGCCGGTGGCTTCCATTTCCGCTTTTACAAGCTGCTTCGCCTGTTCCAATTCCTGATCCGGCACCTCGAAAATCAACTCGTCATGGACTTGAAGGATCATCTTGCAGCGAGGCAATTCGTTCTGGAGGCGTTGATGGACCTTGATCATCGCGACCTTGATCAGATCGGCGGCCGATCCTTGAATCGGACTATTGACCGCCATGCGCTCGCCGACGCCGCGCTGCGATGGATCGCCGCTCTGCAATTCAGGAATCGGGCGGCGGCGGCCGAGGATCGTGGTCGTATAACCCTTGGTCTTGCCGTCGTCGATATTGCGGTCCATCAGCACCCGCACGGCCGCAAACTTTTCGAAGAACGTCTCGATATATTTCTTGGCATCCGCTTGCGGCACACCGATGTTGGATGCGAGGCCGAACGGGCTGATGCCATACACAATCCCGAACACCACGCTCTTCGCCGCGCGCCGCATTTCACGCGTGACCTCTCCGGCAGGCAGATTGAAAATCTCCATGGCCGTGGCCATGTGAATGTCTTCTCCCTGCTCGAACACCTGCAGTAACCGAGGGTCTTGCGAGAGATGCGCCAGAATACGGGGCTCGACCTGACTGTAATCCGCGCAGAGCAATTGATGGCCCGGCGGCGCAATGAAGGCTTCGCGGATACGCAAGCCGTAGTCACCCTTCACCGGAATGTTCTGCAGATTGGGATCGGTCGAAGACAGTCGTCCCGTCGCCGCCACCGTCTGATTGAGGGAGGTGTGGAGTCGTTTGGTTTCGGAACTTACCAACTGCGGCAGGGCATCGACATAGGTCGATTTGAGCTTCGTCAGGGTCCGGTAGTTGAGGATCTGCGCCGGCAACTCATGCTGGCTGGCTAGTTGTGTGAGGGTATCTTCATCCGTGGAGTAGCCGGTTTTCGTTTTTCGCAACGGCTTCAGGCCGAGGGTCTCGAAGAGCACGGTGGCCAACTGCTTCGGCGAGCCGATGTTGAACTCACCGCCGGCGAGACGGTAAATGCTGCCCACCATCTGCTCCAGCTCACGCTCTAACTCCTTACTCAGAGATTGCAAGCCCGCGACGTCGAGCAGAAAGCCATTCCGTTCGATCTCGGCTAAGACCGGCACCAGCGGCATCTCCACATCTTGAAAGAGTGACAGGCTTCCCTGCTCCTTCAGGCGCTCGCGAAGCATCGGGGCCACCTTGGCCGTCACGGCTGCCGCCTCGCCGGTTCGACGAACCAGATTCTCATCCACATCGAACAGGGATTGCGGGCCCTTGCCTGAATCTTCTTGTTCGCCCGCACCCAGCTGATAACTCAGCAGGTCCATGGCAATGGCCTCCAAGGTATGGGCGCGTCGATTCGGATTCAACAGATAGTCCGCCACCATCGTGTCGAAATAGGGCCCGGGCATGTCGATGCCCTGACGGTGGAGTGCCAACAACAGCGGTTTGAGATCCTGTACCGCTTTCGGCTTACTCCCATCATGCAGGCATTCAATGAGTGGGCGTGGCCAGCCACGCGCCTCGCCCTGCACGAAGGCCGCGTTCCCATCGGACCGACCCAACGCGCAGCCTTGAATATCGGCGCGCACCCCCGGCCCACCGGTCAGGACGCAGGCTACGCCCAACATCGCATCTGCCGGTTGCTTCTTCAGAAACGCGTCCGCCGCTGCAGCATCGTAAATCTGTTCGACATCAGCCCCCAACCGATTCTGCTCAGGCGTCTCTCCCTGGAAGGCCTTGGCGAGCGTCATGAACTCCAATTCGCGCAACAGGCTCACCAGGGTTTCAGTCTGCGGTGCCTTCGCCTGGAAGTGGGCCGGGACAAATTCAAGCGGGCAGTCCAGTTGAATCGTCGCGAGCTGCTTGCTCATTCGCGCCTGCTCACCCTGCTCCAACAATAAGTTCTTTGTTTTTGCCGGCGTGACTTCTTCGATTCGCCTCAGCAGTTCTTCAATCGTGCCGAACTGCGCAATCAATTTCATTGCGGTTTTTTCGCCGATGCCTTTCACGCCGGGAATATTATCGCTGGCATCACCCATGAGCCCCATAATTTCGACCACACGTGCCGGCTCCACCCCGAACCGCGCCTGCGAATCCGCTTCACCGAACCACTTGTCCTTCACCGGATCATAAATACGCGTCTTCGGAGTAAGCAGTTGGAACATGTCTTTGTCGCTGGTGGCGATCACGATGTCGAGGCCTTCGGCTTCGCCTTTTTTCGCCAGGGTGCCGATCAAATCGTCGGCCTCGTACCCGGCCTGTCGAATCACCGGCAGAGAGAGGGCCTCCACCACGCGATGGATATAAGGAATCTGCGCGCTCATACCTTGCGGCATGGGTGGCCGTTGCGCCTTATAGTCTTTGAACGCTTCATGACGATGAGTCGGGCCCTTCTCGTCGAACACCACGGCCACATAGTCCGGCCGATGATCCCGCAGGACCTTCAGCAACATCGTCGTGAAGCCGTAGACCGCGTTCGTCTGCAGGCCCTTGGAATTGGCCAGGGGCGGCAGGGCAAAGAACGCCCGATAGATATAGGCGCTGCCGTCGATGAGATAGAGAGTCGGCACGTGAACAGACCTCAGTTTTCAGTGATCAGCTGTCATATATCTGCAATCCACACGAAGGGAATGCGATGATGCTTGCGTCGAATCTTTCTTCTGCTTCAGCCTCAAGATTCTGTGCGCGGAGAGCCGACAGCTGAATACTATTTATCCGGCGCGATGATCAGTGGTGGTTTGTCGAACTTGGCCCGCATGGCGTTGATGGTGCTGAGCACGGTGGATTGCCCCACGATCTTGGCCTCCACCCGCCGCTTGCCGGGAAACTCAATCAAGGAGAGGCCGATCAACATCGTCAGCACGCCCTGCCCGGGCAGGAACAGCATGAGAAATCCCGCGAACAAAAATATCGCGCCCACGACGTTCTTCACCACATGGCCGATCAAGCGGAGGACTGGATGGTGGTTCTCCATCCAGGGGCGCGGAATGCGGACATCGAAATAGTCCGCCGGCAGCCTCATCAGAATGATGGGAATGGCAATCAGGGTTCCCACGAACATGAACACGGAGGAGACGGCAAACCAGATCAGCACATTCGCCGGCACGTAGGACTCGATCTGCGTCAGGAGTTCGCTTATCACCGACGCATCCTAGCATGGGGCTTTGCATGGCGGAAAGGGTACCGGAGCCCAGCCGGTTTACGTTCCCTGCTCCGCCAGCTATAATTCCGCACCATGCTGCCGATGCGACCCAGCAGCGCGCAACTGATGAGAGTCTGCCTTCAGGCCTTCGGCCTGGCCGTGCTCGGATTCGTCCTGTCGCTATACCCCATCACGCTCAGTCGCCTAGCGGCTTGGGCAGGTGACGGCACCACTGAGTCGGAATTGCAGATCGACATCGCCCGGATCGGACTCGGCAAAGAAGTGGTGATTACCAAGGGCAAGAAAGAATGGTTCATGCGGGTGGAAGTGACACCGGAAAATTCCGTGGTGGTGCGGCAGGAAAAAGAAGGGGAGCGCTACCTCCTCGATGAGAGCGAAATGCACGATCGCGCCATGACACCAGCCGAAGTGGATGCGGCCATCACCGATTTTGTGAATAGCGTCAAGACCAGACAGAAAGTCCAATAGCCGCCATGGCCGACAAACCAAAGTTCGTCATCTTCGCCCACAACGCCACGTACGACAAGTTACACCAGGTCGCGACTCTGGGGCTCACCGCCGCCGCCATGGGCAAGGATGTCATCGTGGTGTTGCTGTTTTGGACGATCAAGAAACTGGCCGAGGGCAGGATCGACCAGATCGACTTTCCGCCTGAATATGCCGCTTCGGCGGAGCAGGTCACCCGCCTCCTGAAGGAAAAGAAGGTCCCGACGATTTCCGAAATGTTTCACGAAGCCCGTCTCGTCGGACAGTTTCGTCTCATCGCCTGCAGCGCTGGCCTGGAATATATGGGAGTGGAAGCGGGTGCGGTGGAACGCAACGTGGACGAAGTGCTCGGTCTCCCCTCCATCCTCTCGCTCACCGCGCAGGCGGAAACCAAACTGTTCATTTGACCACGTCTCTCGTATCTCGTTGTTCGTATCTCGCTGAACGGCTGGTGACTTGGGACGTATCGGCGCTCGACGCTTAACGGCTCTTCGTCACGCCCACCCGATCGCAATACTTCACAATCTTGCACTGGCTGCACAACGGCGAGACCGGCTGGCAGAGGTGCTGTCCGTACGGCACGAGTAGATCGTTGAATGTGATCCAATACTTGCTCGGCAGCTTGTCGCGCAGTGCCGTTTCTGTTTCATCGGGGCTCTTGGTCTTGACGTACCCCCACCGGTTGCTGATCCGGTGGACGTGAATATCGACGCAAATCCCAGGCTTTTCATACCCAACCGTCACCACCAGATTGGCCGTCTTCCTCCCGACTCCCGGCAACGTCAGCAATTCATCGATCTTATCCGGCACGCGGCCTTGGTACCGCCCAAGGAGTTGGGCGCAGATCTGCTGAATCTGTTTGGCCTTTGTCCGATAGAACCCGACGGGATAGATGGCGCGCTCAATGACCGAGAGGGGCAACGTCTGCATGGTGGCCGGTGTGGATGCCAAAGCGAAAAGCCGCTCACTGGCTTCGGCAGTGGTCTTGTCTTTGGTGCGGAGACTGAGAAGGCAGGAAATGAGGACGAGGAACGGATCACGGCCGGATTGCCTGGCGACCACGCCGACAACCGGCTCGGGCCAGCGGGCGATTTCCCGCTTGACCGTTCGGATGACGGCGTGGATCTCTTGCGCCTGCATGAATCTGCCGGAGTGGGGAACTTAACCAGGAGTGGTCGAACTAGTCGGCGGAGGAAACGAACGCCTGACGTCTATTCGGGCCGTCTCTTCGCGAGCCACTTCTGCCGGCGACGCTGAGCCTCTCGCTCTTTCGCCTTCTTCCGAACGCTCGGCTTTTCGTAGTAGCGGCGGCGCTTCAGTTCGCGGAACAATCCTTCGCCCGCCAATTTCTTCTTGGCGACCTTCAGGGCTTTTTCGACGTTGTTATTGAAAACCTTAATTTCCATCGTCAGCTACCTTCGACTCTCTTTCACCGAAGTTTCAGGATATTCAACATGTTTTGGGCCCACGAATCGAAGGGCGGAGTGTAGCATAGCGATTTCGCATCCACAAGCATTTGTTCCGCAACGGAGAATCGCTCCCGAATCGATGCAATAAATAGCTGATTCGGTTGAATTTTCATGTTCTCCTCGACCATTCCGAGACACCCATCGATGACGGCATCGGCGAGTCGCAGGCCCATCTTCAGATCCGGCTGAAGCTCCGGTTTCGTTGGCGCCTGAAGGCCCCGCAGCAAGGGGATGAGTTCACAAGACAGCTTCACAATTTCCAGCGGCGTTTCTATCGCCCCGAGCAAATTCGATGAGAGTTGGAGTGGGCGGTCAGGATGGGTGATCGGAAGCTTTCTCGCTTGGAGCACCCGTGCATAGGCCTCTCGATCTGCCTGCGCCAATTCATGGAGACGAGTACGAATTTCAGACAAACGCGTTTCAACTGCGTGTGCGCGATTCAGCTTCGCCACCATCATCCCCAACCCGGCCGCAAACGCCGCCGATTGAGCCCCCACGCTCCCCCCGGTCAGCCCCTGAAGATCCGGCATCTTCCCGTCCGGCGCCCCGACCTTCGCGGGCGACGGCGACGGCTCCTTCACCGGCTGCGACGCCGCCATCCGCCCGATTGCCTCCCGCGACTCGGGACGGTCCAATCGCGCCTCAAGCACCTGTCGGCCGTCGAATTGGTTTAAGCGCAACGCCTGCTGCGCCGTCTCCATGAGCGCCTGTTCGGGAACCAACCCGACGATCTCTGTGCCGGCCACCTCCACGCCACGAGCCGCCGCTTCCCGCTGCACCGCCCCAAACACGACATGGAGCGGCGTCTCTTCATGGTTCGTCACATTCATCGATACCTGCACGAGTTGTTGGCTTTTCAACTCCACGCCGATCGCTTTGACGTACGGGAGCCCGCCACTTGACTGGCGCACCACCTTGGCGATGGCCCTGGCGACTGAAAGATCGCGGCTCTTCAAATTCACGTTGAAGGCGATCAGCGGCCATCGCGCCCCCACCACCGTGGCCCCGGCCGTCTGGTGCAGATGCTTCGGGCCGAAATCCGGCACCCACGCAGGGTCGCTTGCCATCCGATCCGCCAGTCCCTTCAAGCCACCCTTCCGAATCCACTCCAGCTGTTTCCGCTCAGGCCTGGACGCCGCCTGTTCGTACAGGAAGACTGGGATCTTCAATTCATTCCCGATACGCTGGCCGACCATGCGAGCCAATTGCACACACTCCTGTATACTGACGCCACGAATCGGCACAAACGGCATCACATCCGTCGCCCCGACGCGGGGATGTTCGCCATGATGGTTTCGAAGATCGATCAATCGGGAGGCCATCCGCGCCATCTGATAGGCCACCTCAGCCACGGCATAGGGCCGCCCGGCAAAGGTCAGCACGGCGCGGTGATGGTCCGGATCTTTCGTCTCATCCAGCAGGACGACACCGGGCACCGAGCGGACCACTCCGGCCAACGCATCGACGATATCGGGATTCCGTCCCTCGCTGAAATTTGGAACACATTCGACGATTTGGCTCACTACGCTTCCTCTCTCCCCTAATCCCGCTTCTCCCGCCTGCTTCGGGGAGTCTGAGGCAATAAAAAAGCCGGAGGCTGGGAATCATGCCCTCCGGCTTTGCATCATCTGACGGCTCCGCGTTCGCGCGCCTGTCGCTGCCCCTACTTGGTTTTCTTGACGAAGGCCTTGTAGATCCGCTTGGAGGCACTCTGCTCCTCTTCGAGCCCCACCATTTCGTGGCCGGTCGTCTCACACCAGGCCGGCATATCCTTCTTGATGCCTTCATCGTCCGACACGACTTCCAGCACCTGACCGGTCGTCAGTTCCTTGATTTTCTTGGACGTCAGAATAATCGGCATCGGGCAAAAATACCCGAGCGTATCGAGTTTCACATCAGCCTGCATCGTGCCGCTCCTCAACCTCTCGCTTAGATAAACAGATTGACGCTGCCCTGCTTGGCTTCGGCCAGGTAGGTCGTCACACCGGCAAATTGGTCGATCCCGTCGATCAACGTATCTTTCGTGATGCCCATCAGACCCATCGTCGTCGTGCAGGCGATGAACCGGACACCGAGGTCCAGCGCCATCTGCATGAGCTCCGGCACGCCTGGCATACGATTCTGCTTCATCACCACTTGCATCATCTTCGTGCCCAACCCCCAGAAATGAAAACGCGAGAGGGGCAACGTATCGGCTCCGCCCTTGTTGAGGAACCCGAACATCCGACGCAGCCAGTCAGACGCGGAACTGCTCGCGCCCTTCTTACGGATCGTATTGAGGCCCCAGAACGTAAAGAACACCGTGACCTGCATCCCCATCGCCGCCGCGCCGGTGGCGATGATGAAGGCAGCCATGGCCTTATCGAGGTCTCCACTGAGGAGCACGATCGTGACACGATCCGCCTTCGACTCGCGGAGTTCCGCCAACGCAGCCGTGGGCTCGATTTGTGCGGTTGTCATGGGGGTACCTCGCCTCTCGGAGTCGGAAGATGGAGCCACTTGCGATGGAAATTGACTATAGTCTCCGCTTCTTTTTCTTGTCAAGAAATGCGGGGTCAGCGGGGTTTGGCCATCCAGATCGTACCGTCTGCGGCCTTCACCCTGGGCTGCCGCTTACTTGACCTGTTGCGGGCCCGCCGTTATAGTCCATTCGGCGACGGGCCGCCTCACGTATCGCGACAAACTGGGCGACTGCACCACTCATGAGCACAGACCTCATCACCGAACTCAAACCGGGTAAGAGCGCCCCGCTCTTCGGCTTCTGGTATCCGGCCACCACGAGCACGTCTCTGGCAGTCGGCCAGATGCAAACCCAGGTGATGTTAGGACAACCGATCCTCGTCTGCCGTGACCGCCAAGGCACGGTGGCGGCGATGCGCGACATATGCCCCCATCGCGGCATGCCGCTCTCGTTCGGGCACTTTGATGGGGAACGCGTCGAATGCGCCTATCATGGATGGCAGTTCGATACCTGCGGCCGCTGCCGCCATATTCCGGCACTCGTGGAAGGGTCCCCGCTCCAACCCGAAAAGATCGGCATCACGTCCTATCCCTGCCAGGATCAGGATGGGTACGTCTGGGTGTTTCTCCCTGATCCGCAACAGCCGAAACAACCGGTTCCGGAACTCCCGCGCCTCCCGCTCCCCTCCGAACCCTATCGCATGATTCAGATCTCGACGATTCTGGACTGCACGATCGATGACGGCATCGTCGGACTCATGGACCCGGCCCACGGTCCCTTCGTGCACCAGAGTTCCTGGTGGCGAACCAAAGCCAGCATGCACGACAAGGCGAAAACCTTCGAGCCGATCCCGAACGGGTTTAGCATGGTTCCCCATGCGCCGTCGAAAAACAGCGGGCCCTACAAGCTCCTCAACCGGCTCTATGGCGGGCCGTTGACGACGACTATCGACTTCGTGCTCCCCAACCAACGCTTCGAGTTCGTGCAATGCGGTTCGATGTACGTCTCGTCGCGCGCCACGGTCACGCCCGTGGGCGAGCAACAATGCCGGATCGATTTTGCCGCCGCCTGGAACATCCTTCCCTGGCTGCCCTTTGCCAAGCCGCTGTTCCGTTATTTCGCCAACATCTTCATGAAGCAGGACAAGCAGGCGATGGAGCGGCAAGCCGTGGGTCTGAAATACAAACCGGCGCTCATGTTGATCGATGACGCCGATACGCCCGCCAAGTGGTACTACAAACTGAAAGCCGCCCATCTCGCAGCCATCCAGACCGGACGTCCCCTAGACCATCCGCTGAAAGACCGCGTGACGCTTCGCTGGAGAAGTTAGTCGACCGGGCTATGTGAGCTGGTGACTCGTGCCATGATTGGGCTCGTTCAAGAGTGCCATGGCCCGACGAATCTGGTCGCGGGATCCGAGCAAGGTGACGACATCGCCGGCCTGCAGACGCACGGTTTCAGACGGATTCGACTGGGTGACCTGGCTGCGAGTCCAGGCGATCACCGACGCGCCGGTCCGTGGGCGAATGGAGAGTTCCGTCAGCGACTTCCCCACCGCCGGAGCCTCGCCATCGATCCGGCAGGTTTCCACCTCGACATCGGTCAACGTGCCTCCGCGGAGATGATGAGCCAGCTCCGGCATCTCGCTCCGCCGCAGCAGCGCATACCCTTCCCGCCTGATTTGTTCCGCTTTTCGTGCCACAAATTCCTGCGGCAAACTGTAGGTGCGCAGCACCAGGGCAAAGATTTCGATCGACGTCTCGAACTCTTCCGGCACCACATCGTCCGCACCTAACTGATGCAACTCTTCCAACTCTCTCAAATAGCGCGTCCGCACCACGATGTGCAATGTCGGGTTCAATCCCTTCGCGACCTTCACCGTCCGCCTGGCCGTGAAGGGATCGGATACCGCCACGACCAGCACTTTGGCGGCTTCGATTCTCATGTGCCGCAGGACGTTGGCATTCGAGCCGTCGCCATAGTAAATGGGCACGCCATGGCGCGACTCGCGGCGCACCGTGTCGCCATCCAAATCGAGAACCACGTGCGGGATCTCCGTTTCGCTCAGCACACGGGCAAGGTTTCGACCGTTGAGCCCATACCCCACAATAATCACATGGTCCTTGATCCGGACCTGCGGCCCTTCCAGCTGCTCGACACGCGCAGCCGTGCGGGTCGGCAGCCAGCGCCGCACCCGTTGCATCGCTTCGATCCGCCGCCCTAAGTGAGGCGACCACTGCATTAAGAAGGGGGTCACCACCATCGTCAAGACCGACGTCGCTAGAAATAACTGATAAAAGTCCCCGGTCAACAACCCCGCGTCCTGCCCTTGCTGCGCCAGGATAAAGCTGAATTCACCTACCTGCGCCAGCGCCACCCCGACCAGGACCGCCGACCTCGGCGGAGCCCCCGCCGCGATCATCGCTCCGGCTCCGGCCACCAGCTTTCCAACAATCACCGCCAGTAACAACCCCAGGACAATGAACGGATGGTCCAACACCACGCGCAGGTCCATCAAGATCCCAATGGATACAAAAAACAGGCTGTTAAAACTGTCGCGGAACGGCAGGACCTCCGCAAGTGCCTGGTGACTATATTCAGATTCAGAAATGACCAGACCAGCGATAAACGCGCCGAGGGCCAGCGACAGTCCGCCCAGCGAGGTCAACCAGGCAATGCCAAGGCAGAGCACGATGATCGACAGCAAGAAGAGCTCCCGGCTGCGGCTCCGGACAATGTGACGCAACAATACCGGCACGAGATACCAGGCCGCCGTGACAATCAACCCGACGACGATCGCCGCCTTGAACAATGTCATCAGAACCGTCCCCATCGCGCTTCCGCTCGGGGTGGCCAAAATCGGCGTGACGAGCATCATCGGCACGACTGCGAGATCCTGGAAGATCAGAATCGCGACCGTGGCGCGGCCATGAAACGAATCGCTATCGCCCTGTTCGGAGAGCGCTTTCAGGACGATGGCCGTACTGCTTAATGAGAGGAGAAAACCCCAGAAGATTCCCTGTTGATACGACAGTCCCACTAACAGAGCCCCCAGCATCGCCAAGATCAGGACGCCCCCGGTCTGCACTGGGGCGGCCACCGTGAGAATGCGGCGAGCGGACGCAAAATGCGCCAATGAAAATTCAATCCCGATCGTGAAGAGGAGGAGCACAATTCCGATCTCGGCCAGCACTTGCACCTGAGACACATCCGGAATCAGGTGGAGCCCATGCGGACCGATGAGGGCGCCCGCCACCAGAAAGCCAGCGATCGACGGTAAGCGGAACTGATGAAAGACGAAGACCACAACCGTGGACACCGTATAGATCACCAGGAGATCGCCAAGAACTGCGTAGTCACTCATCGTGCGAGGGGGTCCGGATGTGGTTTGGATCGAGCACCCGTGCGTGATCGTCACGCAGCATACCGTAGGGCACTCAGCCGAACAAGCAGTTCCGCTTGTTCGAAGCGTCGCGCTCGGCTACAGTGGCGCCCATGTCCCGTATAGACGGCTCAGAGGAGGCCCCACTGCGCGCAATCATTTTTAATTTTAACGGCGTCATCGCCGACGATGAAACACCGCATCTGCATTGCTTTCAGCGGGCATTGGCAGAACAGGGGCTCGTGTTGAGCAGGGAGGACTACTACGGAACCTACCTTGGCATGGACGAACGGACCTGCACCGCCGCGCTGTTACTGAAGCGGGAGGGGCCTGCGACGCCATGCTCCACGCGAGGATCATCGAGCGGAAAGCTACGTTATTCCGTGACTATACCGCCTTGCACAAACCGGCGCTGTTCCCCTGGGTGATCGATTTCATTCAGCAAGCGGCAGGACCATATCGGTTGGCAGTCGCGTCCGGCGGCCGGCGAGAACAAACTCTTTCCGCCCTAGCCCATAGCGCCATCGAACGGGCATTCGAATTGATTGTCTCCGCAGACGAGTGCCCCGTCGGAAAACCAGATCCGGCAATCTACGACTTCGCCCTCAGACAATTGAACGCGCGCCTCCCAAGACCGCCGCTGCTCAGAGCCTGCGAGTGCCTTGTGATCGAAGATACTCGCGCAGGCGTTCTGGCAGGCTTGAAGGCCGGCATACGCGTCCTCGCTGTCGCCACCACCTATCCGGCGTCCCAACTGAGCGATGCGCACCTCGTCCTCCTAAACCTGGACGGAGTCGCTCCCGCCGAGATCGCACACCGATTATTTTAGAGGACCAACGAAAGGACGGAGACTAGCAGGCTGCGGAAAAACTATATGGGCACGTCGGAACTTCACTAGTCCGCACGTCTGGGACAACAGGAGAACACTACGCAGGATGTTCAAAAAGGCCATCCAGCAAGGCCGCAACGAGCGAAGAGGCGAGGCGTACGCTCCGGTACGTTGAGCCTCTGAGGTTCACGACGCGCTGAATAAAGCGCGTCACGTTTGTGAACGCCGGCGAGGCGGTGAGCCGGCAGTGTCTTGCGAGAACGAAGCTGGCGGCCTTTTTCAGCATCCTGCTAGAAGGGGATGCGAATGCCCATCTGAAACTCATTGGGCATCATGCCTTTGCCTAACGACTCGCCCAAGAGGTTTTGTTGCGGGAATACCGACGAGGGTCCCAGCGCCCGATCACGCTCCGTCACATACCCGCCACCGAACCCCGCGCCGACATAGGGGATCAGCGTCTGCTCGCTGACATGTAACCGCCCGCTTAACGTGGGCGTCTGTCGAAAAATATCCTGACGGCGATCGTTGACCGTGGGAAGCTCAGACAACGCGCTCGGAGGCTGGGTGCGTACCCCACTCCACACCGGCGCCTCGCTCAGTGGCTCTTCAGCGAACGCCACTCCAGCCCCTGCAACGACGAGCAATCCCGCTCCGAGCAGTGACCGGATCATCCCATTTCTTTTCATCCCGACGTCTCACCTTGATAGAACATACGTGCCATCTTTACCTTACTCCAAACTCCAAGCAGGCGACAAGTAGACCAACCTGATTGCCTGAATAACCGCGCTGCGACAAAGCGGTGACAACCAACTATGCGTCACGATCAGGTTTCCTCGGCTGTCTTCCCTTCTTTTCATCTGTGCCGAATCGGCCTCCTGTGAAGTCCTGGCTATACTGACGCAGCTCCAAAGTCTACGGGATCGGAGAATCTCTAGACTTCTCGGCCTACGACGCACCTTGCTTCTGTTGAAACACCCCATTACTCTTCTCTCACGGCACGACACATGCTGCGAGACTCTTTGCCGGCGCGAGCGAGCGCACGGAATTCGTCTATCGGCCACTTCTATGATCTGTCTCACCGGCGACGTGCACCATCGGTCCTACCACGGCGCTAATACACGCTATGCGAAGCAAACCGAAGCGCAACTGGCCCTGCGCTACTGTGACATTGCCGCACGACACAATGTGAAGCTGACGCTCTTCGTCACCGGGAAGGCCTGTCTGGAAGAACAGGCCACCGTGGAGGACTTGAGCCGGCGTTCCCACTGCGAGATCGGCGGACACACATTCTGCGCCTTTCGCTCGATCCGGCACTGGCTCTCGAAATACCTCGGAGGGTCCGTGCTCGGATCCGCGGCGCTGCAACGCGGCGATATTGAAAGAACCATTGCCGCAATCGGAGCCGTCACGGGAAAACAGACCAGGGCCTGGCGGAATCACGCCTACCTACATGACATCCACACCTATCCGATTCTTGGAGAACTAGTGTAGTGATTCATGCTGTTCTTGTCTTATCCAGGGCGAGTCTGGCCCGGTG